>Ga0247823_10001013_pt1 | contig 23761 bp, 15 predicted proteins | sample 13C_PalmiticAcid_2_FD_192426 | JGI IMG/M metagenome (GOLD analysis project Ga0247823, IMG submission 192426) | Soil microbial communities from agricultural site in Penn Yan, New York, United States - 13C_PalmiticAcid_Day30 | ecosystem: Environmental > Terrestrial > Soil > Agricultural land... | reverse complement strand
AAATAAAACAATGTTTGTTTACAGTCTGTCATAAAATTGCGACACGTTTTGTAAGCAGTCCATCGCCCGATGTATGTAACATCCTTTCTAATTTTCACCCCGTATACCAGAACCACCACCACATCATGAAGAAATTAACCCTCCTGTCGGCCATGCTGACATTTGGCGCTATGGCATCACATGCCGCCAACTATTACTGGATCGGCGGTACCGGTCAGTGGAACGATATCTCCCACTGGGCCACTGCCTCCGGCGGTAGTACCAACCATTCTATCGTGCCCAGCGCATCAGACAACGTGTTTTTTGATGCCAACAGCGGTCTCAATGCAGGCACCATTGTATCGCTGCCCACTACCGGTCATGCTTATTGTAACAACATCACCTGGAACGGCGTTACTGCCGCTACTACCTTCCGCAACCAGGGCAGCTTTGGCCTGTACATCAGCGGTAATATGGAGCTGGCCTCCTCGGTAGCTTATGGCATGATGCGCTTTTTCTTTGTAGGCACAGGCAATGCCACTTTTAAAACCAACGGCGCTGCACGGATCAACGCAGCAGGCTGGTACAACCCATTCGGTATTAACAAACCAGGCGGTAGCCTTACCCTCCTCGATGACATTGGCGTGCCCCTGGCCGTAAGCAATATCGTGTTCGACGAAGGCTCGCTGGACCTTTCGGGCCACAACCACACATTTGGCGGCCTGGTTTCTAACAATACCGGTACCCGCTCGCTCAACATCAACAACTCCAATATTACTGCTGCGGCTACCTGGGATTACCGGGGCAATAACAAAAACCTCAACAGTACCAACTCGTACATCAACGCTTACATTTTCAACACCGACTCCCTGAGCTATCCCAAAGTAGACATCATACGGGTGAGTGGTAATGAGATGATCATCAACAACACTACTTTTGGTCAGCTTACCTTTACCTCCGACGCATCGCTGCCAGGCACGGTGCGCATTGGCGGTGGCAATACCATCAGCAAACTGGAGTTTAAAGGCAGTGGTCTTATCCGTTTGGGCGGCAACAACATCGATACCCTGATTGCAGCACCCAGCAAAAACCTCTGGTTCTTTGGCACCAACAATATCAACAAATACCTGTCGGCCAATACACCCGCCTGTACCGGCCCCGGTGAGTTTACCGCCAATGATAACGAACCCGACACCCTGAAACTCGCTGCCGGCATTGTGCTCAACATCAACAACCTGTACATGAAAAACATCAATGTAGCAGGTGCAGCAGCTCCCATCAGCTTTACCGGCGCCGATGGCGATAACAACACGGGTGTCAACATTACTTCACCTGCCACGGGCACTACCCTCTACTGGGTAGGCGGCAGCGGCGACTGGAACGATAACAGCCACTGGAGTGCTACCAGCGGTGGTACAGGCGGTTATTGCGTACCCTTCAATGCCGACAATGTGGTGTTTGATGCCAACAGCTTTACCTCCGGCGGCAACACTGTAACTACCTCGGGCAATGCCTGGTGCAAAAACATGACCTGGAGCGGCGTAACCAACGCACCCATTTTTAACGAAAGTGGCAGTTTCATTCTCGAAGTATGGGGCAACCTGGTGCTGGACCCTACCGTAACCATGAATGCAGGCCTCGTTTTTAAAGGTCCCGACGCCAATACCATCACCAGCAATGGTGCCGGCCTGGGTACCCTGAGCATGGATATCATCAAAACCATGAACGTGGGTTCCATTACCATGACCGATAACTACAACAACCCCAACAGTGTTATCCGGTTTACCCGCGGTGGTTTTACCGTTTCCGGCAAAACCATGAACATTAACTCCTTTCTGAGTAATGCCACCGGTACCCGCCAGTTCGATTTCTCGAATTCCGTATTCACGGTTTCTACCAACTGGACTCTTGCCGGCACTGGCCGTACCTGGGTTGCACCTAACATTTCGGTTACCTCTAACGGTATCTTTTACGTAGATGCCCTTACCTATTCCAAAGTATACCTGACCTCGGGCACTGCCTTGTTTGATATTTTCAACACGCAGGTAGACTCAATGGTGTTTACCAATACGAGCACCACTTCCTCCGCCCGCATTGGTAGCGGCAACAACATTACCAACCTGGTATTTAAAGGAGCAGGCGGCTTCCGCAACAACAACAACGTGATCACCAACCTGGTACTCGCTCCTTCGATGAACTACTTCGTCAATGGCAACCAAACCATCAATGGTTCACTCAGCTTTACTTCTCCGGCCTGTTCAGGTTTGGGTGAAATGCGCGGTTATGCTGGTACAACCGGCGTCCTCAATTTTGGCCCTGCAGCTACAGTGAATGTATCGAACATGTATCTCCAGAATATGACCGCTGCCGGTTCGGTAACGCCCATCGCAGTATCTGGTGCAGATGCTGGTGGCAACACCGGCTGGAACATTACTTCACAGCCCGGCAGCAGCCGCTACTGGGTAGGTGGCAAAGGCGACTGGAACGATAACAGCCACTGGAGCCTCACGAGCGGCGGTGCTGGTGGTGCTTGCGTACCCACCGTTGAAGACGATGTATTTTTCGATGCCAACAGCTTTTTGCTCACCGGCGATACCGTGAGCACTTCCGGCAACGTGTATTGCCACAACATGGACTGGACCGGCGCTACCAAGTCACCGGTATTCAACGAAAATGCTACGCTGAGCCTCGAAGTGTGGGGTAACCTGGTGATGAACCCTGCGGTAACGATGATTGCCGAAGCCAATTTCATGGGCAACAGCAATGCCACTCTTACCCCCAACAATACCACACTGGGTAATTTTGATATGATTATCAATAAAAGCACCGGTACTGCTTCGCTCACAATTGCGGGTAACCTGAACAACAACCAAACCCGTATCTCCCTGCAGCAGGGCACGCTCAATGCAGCCAACCTTACCCTTAACCTGCAGGCATTTACCGATGAAACAACCACCAAACCAACCGCACTTAACATTGCCAACAGTACCATCACTGCTCCCTGGGCTTACATGGGTAGTAATAAAACCCTGACAGCTACAGGTTCGGTGCTGAACGCAAATGTGTATAACGTAAATGGCGGCCAGTACAACGAGGTAAACGTTACGACCACCAATGCGCCAAGCATTTCTACCACTACCATCAACAAACTTACCTTTACCCTCTCTTCGTCTACCTCCAATGTGCAGATCGGAGCCGGTAATACCATTGGCAGACTGGAATACAAAGGCCGTGGTACCATTGCCGGTACAGGTAATACCATTGATACCCTCATTTTTGCTCCCGGCAAACAATATATCCTCACTGCAGGTACCAACACCACCATCCGCGATGGCTGGTATGGTAGCGGTACGCCTTGTAACCTGACCGAAATATCGAGCAGCAGCACAAGCAATGCAACGGTAACCACAGCAGCCGGTGCGTTGGTAGACCTCGATTACATCCGCCTCAAAAGCATCACCGGTGCCGGTGCCGCCAGCCTCACCGCCCGCGAGCACAGCATAGACCAGGGCAGCAATACCGGTTGGAACATTGCTCCATACAACGGCGCAGCTCCTATTTACGGTCTTGGTCCCGATACCACCATCGCTCCTACGGCCTTCCCTTATACCATCACTACCGAAGGTTTCTTTGGTTCTCCACTGTCGCAATACACCTGGAACAACAACAGTACCCTCGATCACCTGGTGATCAGTACGCCGGGTACTTATAGTGTAACAGTAGGTTTTGCTGATGGTTGCTCTATTTCTGATGCCATCACCATCCTCTCGGCTGTGCCCCTGCCGGTAACCCTTACCAGCTTTGGCGCCCAGGCCGATGGTTGCGATGTGAATATCAACTGGACCGCTGCCGACGCCGTGAGCTTCAGCCATTTTGAAGTAGAACGCAGCACCGGTGCCTCCAATGTATTTGCACCCGTGCAAAAAGTAGCTTATGAAGCAGGTAACAGCCGTTATACCGCTACCGATAAAGAAGCAGGAACCGGCACCCGCTACTACAGGCTTAAAATGGTAGATATCGATGGCCGCTACAGCTACAGCAAAACCGTTGCGGTACGCACCCAATGCACTACTGCGGCCATCCAGGTATGCCCCACCCTTACCAGCGGACTGGTAAATATGGTGGTACCTGCAGGCGATGCAGCTCCTTACCAGGTGTCCAATGCCTTTGGACAAATCATCAGCAAAGGCACTGCTCCTGCACAGGCACAAACGACCATTGATCTCTCCGGCCAGCCATCCGGTACCTATATGATTACAGTGATTCGGGATTTCACTGCACAATCATTCAAGGTTACCAAACAATAAACGATGAACGGCAATCCCCACCAAACGGTGGGGATTTTTTTTATTACCACTGTATCACTTGCTACCGTAATAACAGGTAATGCCTATGTAATGATCAATTCAGATCAAGGGTTACAGCCGAAGCCACAGTAGTACAACAGCTGGATCAGGGCACTTCCGAAAACCGATGTAATAGTTTTCGGACGGCTTTTTGGGTTACTTTATTTCCGCAAAAAAAGTAACGGGAAGCAGGGATACGTTCCAAGGCCGGGAAAAGAGAAGGCTGGAGTCCGGATCATATTCGAAAGCCGGTATATAACCCGCCATTAATTTTAACAAACACAGGGATAGAACCTTTTCAATAACAACGGAAAAAGGTTCTATCCCTTTCCTTTTATACTATAATCGTTGTAGGTAACAACTATTCATGAAACAACTGGGACTCAGCTGCATATCATACCAACTACTGAAAAAAACTGTAAAAGACCCGTACAACTGGTGACAAAATCAGACGATTAAGACGGCACACCTCTTCGCCAACCCAGTAAACACAGGCCTTCCAACGTTTGCAACGCAACAAAATCGCAAATAATTGTTACACGATGGTTTTAAGTGTGTTAACATACTGGTCACGCAACCGTAACAAGTGCGTAACAAGCCCGTAATATTGCGCAGGTACTTTTGCAAAAAAATAAACACAATGAAAAATATCGGGGTATTGATAAGCTTTTTACTGTTTGTTCATGTACCTGAAGTTTCATGGGGAAAAAAAGACAAGACCGAAAACACCACCCAACCCGCCAAACAGGTACTCATCGTTGGCCTTAACGACAACGTAAAATCCAACTACTATTATGACGACCTGATCGCCAAAGAAACCGGCCTGAACGCAGACAGCATCGATCATCACTATAACCGCATTATCGCGGGCAATATTGCCTCTTCCTCGCCCGGGAATGCCTACCAGTTCATCACAGCCAATGAACAAACCTGCCTGAAAGTAACCGAAAAGATTGAAGTGAAAGGAGAAGGTGAAGAATGCACCTCCAACCTCAATAAAGTATCGCAGGACGAGTTGCAGCAACTGCTCAGCAACACCCATGCAGAATACCTGCTGGTGATTAACCAGCACTACCTGAAGTGGCAGGAAAAGCCGATGCGCACCCTGTTTCACATCATCAGCTACACGGTGTACAACAAACAGAAACAACAGGTATATAACGGCAACCAGTTCTTCACCAGCATGAAACTGGAATCGCCCGAACGCATTTCACAAATCAGCCGTAAAACCTCATCGAAGATTGCCTCTTCTGTAGCTAAGGCGCTGTAAGTTCTATACCCGACATCCTGTTTTTGCCCTGCATCCCGGTAACCAACCCGGGATACGGGATCCCTATTCCCCTACTAAACCTTTTACATAAAAACCCAAACCCATTAAACAATGATCAGAACAATTACAGGCTTAGGCGCTGCCAGCGTGCTTATGCTTGGTTCCGGCATGGCGGTGCACGCACAGGGCACAATGGCCACCGTATCCGGTAAGGTAATCGAGCAAAATGCCGGTCCGGTGGTTGGAGCCCTGGTAACCGTAAAAAACGAATCTACAGGTTTCCACTCCTCTACGATGACCAACGATAAGGGTGAGTATACCATCAAGCAGCTTCCCCTGGGCGGTCCCTACACTGTGGCCGTTTCCTTCCTGGGCCTGGGCAAGCAGCAAAAAGCAGGGTATACCCTTAGCCAGGGTGACCACCTGACTGTAGAGTTTGAAATGGCCAACAACGCTACCGAAATGAAAACGGTAGAGATTGTGGGCAGCTCCCTGAAAGACAATATCAAAAGCCTCGGTTCTTCTACGGCCATCACCGCCAAGGAGATCGACAAAATGCCTGTTAACGGCCGTAACTTCACCTCGCTCATCGACCTTTCGCCTTTGAGCAACGGTAGCAGCCTTGGTGGCCAGCTGGCGTCTTCTACCAACTACACCGTAGATGGTATGACCTCCCGCGGTACCATCGCCGGCGGTAGCACTTCCAGCTCCTACTCCATCTCGATGGAAGCCATCCGTGAGTTCAAGGTAGTAACCAACGAATATGATGTAACCAACGGCCGTGCAGGTGGTGGTACCATCAGCACCGTTACCAAACAGGGTACCAATACCCTCTCCGGTAGCGCCTTCACCTTTGCCCGTACCAACTGGCTGTCGAGCCCTTATGATATCCGTGGTAACAAACGCAACACCGAATTCTCTACCTACCAGTTTGGTGCTTCACTGGGTGGTGCCATCGTAAAAGACCGCGCCCACTTCTTCGTGGCTTGGGATCACCAGGCTGACTCCCGTCCGCTGTACATTGCCAACATCCAATCGCCTGCCGATGAGGCTGCCAACAAGGTAACCCAGGCTACCCTCGATCAGTTCCTGGGCATCGCCCAAAGCAAGTATGGCGTGGCCAACTCACCTCAGTTTGGTGCATTTGACAAACGTAAAGGTACCGATGCGGTATTTGCCCGTATCGACTGGCAGCTGAACTCTACGAACCTGCTGACCATCCGCAACAACTTTGTTCGCGAAATGGATTACCAGTCAGAAGGTGATAACTCGGGCATCAACATGTACGAGGTATACATCAACCGTAAAAAATGGGACAACAGCCTGATGGCCTCATTGCGTTCAGTACTGGGCCCCAATGTAACCAACGAACTGAAAGTGCAGCACTTCACCGAAAACGTGAGTGTACTGCCCAGCGATCAGCTGCCTCCAGAAAGCATTCCGCGTGCGATTGTTGAAAACGTAAAATCTACCTCAGGCTCTACCAACTACTTCAACTCGATTGAGCTGGGTGGTCAGCGTTTCAGCCCCGAGTGGTTCAAGGGTAACGTCATCCAACTGGTAGACAACCTGTATTACAACACCCGCAAGATCAACTATACTTTCGGTATCGATGTGATGTACAACCGCATGCACTCCCGTTATGGTAGTGAAATGAACGGTCGTTTCTACTACACCGGTATGGAAAACTTTGATGCCAACACCCCTTACCGCTATGCCCGTGAAATCTACATGGTAGACGATCCGAGCACCAAGGTAAACACGCTGTCATCTGCTGCTTACGGACAAATGGAAACCAAGCTGGCTAAAGGTCTGGACCTGATGGCTGGTCTGCGTTTCGATTACACCCAATACCTCAATGCCGGTGCTTACAACCAGAGTGCTGCCGAACTACTGGACGTACACACCGACACCAAACTCAAGACTTTCCAGGTACAGCCCCGCGCACAATTGACCTGGAACATCAATGAAAAAAATACCGATATCATCCGCATCGGTGGTGGTATCTTCGGTTCGAGCCTGAACCCCTACTCCATGATCAACAGCATGGTGTTTGACGGTAGCCGTACTGCTTCTGTGGACATCCAGGGCAACCTCGTTCCCGATGCCAACTTCCCCGGTTACAGGTCTAACCCTGCTACTGCTCCCGGCAAAGAACTGTTTGACATTCCCGGCGTACAGAAACTGATCACCATCAACGCCAACAGCAAGGATGCGAAAGTGCCTACGCTGTATAAAATGAACCTGTCGTACAACCACTTCTTCAGCGATCGTATCCGTGTAGGTATCAACGGTTATGCCAACTGGGCCCGCAACAACTACATGTATGTGGACCGCAACATGGTAGACCAGCCTTACTTCACCATCGAGTCGGAAGCCAACCGTGGTGTGTATGTACCCGCTTCTACCATCAAAGCCAGCAATGGTGTGGCCGACTGGACCCAGAGCCGCAAAACCACCGAGCTTGGCCGTGTGCTGGAGCTGATCAGCGAGGGTAAGAAAAACCAATACGCTGTAGTACTGGATGCGACCTGGCGTTACTTCCGCGATGGTCAGATCTCTGCCTCGTATACCTGGAACGATTCTAAGGACAATACTTCTTACAACGGTAACGTAGCCAACACTGCCACCCTCGATCAGATGGTGAAAGATGATCCGCGCGACCTGAGCAAAATGTATTATGCCAACAACCAGTTCCGCCACAAAGTAGTATCCTACATCACCGCACCCAGCATCTGGGGTATCACTGCCGGTCTGCGTTTCAGCGGTATAGCCGGCACCCGTTACTCACTGGCGGTGAGCGGTAACATGAACGGTGACTTCGTGAACTCGAACGACCTGGCATATGTGTACGATCCTAACGATACCAAAACACCTGAGTACATCCGTACCGGTATCAACGCTATCCTCAACAACCCTCAGGCTGAGGAAGGACTGAAAAACTACATCCGCGAAAGCTTTGGTAAAATTGCGGAACGCAATGGCGGTATCAACGGTTTCTACGGAACCTTCGACCTGCGTCTTGCCAAAAACTTCAAGCTGTATAAATCTCATCGTGTAGAAGCTACAATTGACGTGTTCAACTTAGCTAACCTGTTCAAGAAAACCTGGGGCGTAGGTCACAACCTGGGCAAGCAGAACATCTACTCAATCAAGAGCTTCAGCGCAGAGAAAGAAGAATTCACTTACAACATCAACACCGCCACCGGTGTATCGAGCCTGAACGGCGATCCTTACCAGATCCAGGTTGGCTTACGTTATGCTTTCTAATTTCAAAACCAGTGATAGCGCCGTTTCCAGTATGGGAATGGCGCTATTTTTTTAAACCGGATAAAGTATGCAACTTAGAACTGTCAAAAGCATTGCCATCATGGGGTTAATGGCCATATCGGGCTTAGCTGCCGCACAAACAAAAGTGATTACGCACCGCGGATACTGGAACAGCAATCAAGCTGCCCAGAACTCGCTCCAGTCGCTGCAGCAGGCTCATGCCATCCATGCTTACGGCTCCGAATTTGACGTATACCTCACAGCTGATGGGGTGGCCGTGATCAACCACGATGCAACCATTGGCGGCCTTTCCATCGAAACCAGTACTTATGCCCAGCTCAAAGACCTGACCCTGAGCAACGGCGAAAAAATGCCTACCCTGGAGCAATACCTGCAAGCCGCCGGTAAATTGGGTGGCACACAACTCATCCTCGAGATCAAACCGCACAAAGCTGCCGACCGTGAAAATGAAGCCGTAAAAACCGTACTGGCGCTCGTTAAAAAACACAAGCTGCAACAGCGCACCGATTACATTTCTTTCAGCCACAACATTTGCAGCGAGCTCATCCGCCAGGATAAAAAAGCACGCGTAGCTTACCTCAAAGGCGACCTTTCACCAGCCGAACTGCAACAGGAACATTTTTACGGACTCGACTACCACCACAGCGTGTTCGACAAACATCCTGAATGGATCAAGGAAGCCAAACAACTGGGCCTGACGGTGAACGTATGGACTGTGAATGACCAGGACATGATGAGGCGTTTTGTACAGGACGGCGCCGACTTCATTACCACCGATCAGCCCGAAGTGCTCACCACCCTGCTCCAACCCTAATATTTTTACTCCCCTCCAACATTTTTCTGCACATGAAACCATATGTATTGGGCATGATGTGCCTCGGCCTTGGCCTGAGTGCATACAGCCAGCAAACTGCCCGCGGCATTGTATTTGAAGATAAAAACCTGAACAAGGTACTGGACAAAGGCGAAAAAGGCCTGCCCGGTGTAGCGGTATCCAACGGTAAAGAAGTAGTACTCACCGGCAAGGATGGCGCTTACGAACTGCCCGTGCAGCAGGACAATATCCTGTTTGTGATCAAACCTGCACAATACCGTTCGCACCTGAACGAAAACAACCTGCCGATCTCTTATTACATCCACAAACCGCAGGGTTCTCCCGCGCATTTTAAATATCCCGGTGCACAACCTACCGGCGACCTGCCTGCTGCGGTGAACTTTGCGATGATACCAGAAAAAAGCAACGATGACTTCACCGCTTTCGTGTTTGGCGATCCGCAGCCTTACACGATGCAGGAACTGGCGCATTTCGAAAAAGGGATTATAGACGAGGCCCGCCAACATAAAAATGTATCGTTCGGCATCAGCCTGGGCGATCTCGTTGGCGACCACCTGGACCTGCAATTGCCTTATGCGCAAACCATGAAAAAAATGGACCTGCCCTGGTACAATGTGATGGGCAACCACGACATGAACTACGATGCCAAAACCGATTCACTTTCTGACGAAACGTTTGAGCGCAATTTTGGTCCGGCCAACTATGCTTTCAACTACGGCAAAGCGCACTTCATTGTGCTCGACAATATCCTGTATCCCGATCCCCGCGATGAAAAAGGCTACTGGGGCGGTTTCCGCGCCGATCAGCTGGCTTTTGTAAAGAATGACCTGAAGCAGGTGCCGAAGGAAAACCTGGTGGTGATCAGCTTCCATATTCCGCTGCTCATTACCGGCAACGATGAGTTCATCCGCCAGCACAGACAAGAGTTGTTTGATGCCCTCAAAGGTTACGAAAATGTACTGGTGCTCTCGGCCCACACCCACCTGCAAATGCATAATTTTTATACCATCACTGATGGCTGGCACAATGTGAAACCGCTGCACGAATTCAACATCGGTACGACATCAGGTGACTGGTATTCTGGCGAACTTAATGCACAAGGCATCCCCGTATCTACCATGCGCGATGGTACGCCTAAAGGATATGGTTTCCTCAACATCAAAGGCAACCAGTATGTGCTCGATTATAAGGTAGCAGGCCAGCCGGCTTCGCACCAGATCAGCATTTACAGCCCCAAAGTGGTGCAGCAAAACCAACGTACCTCTGCTGGCATTTTTGCCAACTTCTTCCTCGGTACCGACAACGATGCCGTACACTACCGCATCGATGGCAACAACTGGAAACCGATGAAAAAAGTGAACAATGCAGATCCGGCTTTCCTGGAAAAACTCATGCGCTTTGATCAGACCGAAACCCTGCTCAGCGGCCGCAGACCTTCCAATGCCGAAGCCTGCACCCACCTCTGGCGCGGCAATGTGCCCACCGACCTCAGCGCCGGTCAGCACACCATCGAAATAAAAGCCACCGACATGTTTGGCCGCGAGTACACCCAAACCAGCAACTACACTATTCAGACCCAACCCCAATAAACGCTATCATGAAAAAATTTATCGCAGCGCTCTCCATCGCCGCCTGTACCCTGCAAGCTACTGCCCAGGAACAACACGTGATCCTCATCAGCATCGACGGTTTCCGTCCCGAGTTTTATAAAGATCCCACCTGGAACATGACGCACCTGCGCCAGGCTATGAAAAACGGCGCTTATGCCGATGGCGTGGATGGTGTATTTCCATCCGTAACCTATCCTTCACATACCACCATGATCACCGGTGTAAAACCGCTCAAACATGGTGTGTATTACAACACCCCTATAGAGCCCGATAGCACCACCGGCAAGTGGTTCTGGCAGTACAACACCATTAAAGTACCTACCATTTTCAGCGCAGCCAAGGCCAAAGGACTGAACACCGCTTCTATTTTCTGGCCCGTATCTGTAGGTTCAGATGCTACCTACAATATTCCTGAATACTGGTACCTGCCTAAAGAAAAAGGCGGTCCCCGCAACATGACTGCTGCCCTTTCTGAAAACGCCAAACCTGCTGGTCTGTACGAAGAAGTTAAAAACAATGCAGCCGGTCAGCTCGAAGAAATTGATTTCGACGGTGACTACCTGGGCATTGATGATAACCTGGCCCGTATGAGTTGTTATGTGATCCGCAAATACAAACCTTCGTTCCTGTCGCTACACCTTGTAACTGTGGACCACTTTGCACATGAGCAAGGTCGCGATGGCGATAAAGTACGCGCTGCTGTTGCGGGCGTAGACCATGCGCTCAAAACCATCATGGAAGCGGTAGACAAAGCCGGTCTTAAAGAATCGACTACGTTCATCATCACCGGCGATCACGGTTTTGTGGATATCCACACGGCGCTCTCGCCTAACGTATTGCTGGCCCAAGCGGGTTTGTACGATCCCAAAAGCGGTAAAAACCCCAAGGCTTATTTCCACACTGCAGGAGGTTCTGCTTTCCTGCACCTGGCCGATAAGAACGATACCAAAACGCTGAACAAGGTAGTGGAGTTACTCAACCAACTACCTGCCAACCAGCGTGCCATGTTTACCATCAAAGACCGCAAAGCACTCGATGCCATTGGTGCCGATCCCAACGCAGTGCTGGCCCTGGCTCCTATGCAGGGTTATACCTGCAGCGGTGCATCTACCGGTAATTTCCTGCGCGCTGCAAGTGGTGGCACACACGGTTTCTTCCCCGACTTTAAAGAGATCCAAACCGGCTTTGTAGCTTTTGGTAAAGGCATTAAAAAAGGTGTGGTAGTACCCGAAATGGGCCTCATCGATATTGCCCCGCTGGTGAGCAATCTGCTGCAACTGAACATGACCACTGCCGATGGCAACCTCTACCCCGGTATGCTCGACAGTAAGAAACAATAGTTTTTTTTCGTACCCGCTGTTTATTAGTACAAAACCCCTGCAGCAATGCGGGGGTTTTTGTTTTTAACTTTCATTTGGGAGCTGCACCATTGGCCTGCATATACATCTTCTGTATTTTGCAGCTCATACCTAATCACATTATGACCATCGACATCATTATTGCGTACCTCAAACGCTACGAGTTTGGGCACGAAAAAGATTTTGTGCCCCCCATTACGGGCATTCACCTGGCGGCATTGACACCACAGGAACACACCATCCGCGTCATTCACCAACAGGTAGACCGGATAGACCTGGACACGCAGGCCGACCTCATTGCCATTTCCTTCTTCAGCGGTTTTGCTCCGGCAGCTTTTAAACTGGCAGCAGAGTTCCGCAAGCGTGGCAAAACCGTGATTGCCGGCGGACCGCATGTTACCTTCAACACCGAAGAAGCACTGCAACATTTTGATGCCATTGCTACCGGGGAAGCGGAATCGGTTTGGGCACAAATGATTACCGATTTCCAGAACGGCCGGTTGCAACGGGTGTATGAAGGTGTGGCAACAGACCTAAAAGACATCCCCACACCTCGTTTTGACCTGTTGTCCAACAAGTTTTTCATTAAAAAAGTGATCCAGGCTACCAGGGGATGTCCGTTTACCTGCTCCTTCTGCACCGTGCCTACGCTCAATCCGGGCTTCAGGCTGCGACCGGTGGATGATGTGATCAAAGATGCGGCGTACGACCGGTTTGCCTACTGGTGGCAACGCAAAGTAGTCTGGTTCTGGGACGATAACCTGACCATCGACCGCAAGTACATTACCGAGTTGCTCACCAAAATGAAACCCCTTAAAAAATGGTGGCTCACGCAAGCCAGCATGGACATTGCCAAAGATGAAAAATTGTTGCAGCTCATGAAAGAATCGGGTTGCATCGGCGTATTTCTCGGCATCGAATCGTTTGGTAAAGACTCGCTGGCCGATGCCAACAAAAAGCAGAACAAAATAGAACAGTACCGCAAGGCCGTGCAAAACATCCGCAGCAAAGGCATAGCGGTGATGGCAGGTTTCATTGCAGGATTTGACCACGATACCACCGAAAGCATCGAAGAGATGTCAGACCGCATCCAGGAGATCGGTATTGATGTGCCTTTCCTGAGCATCATGACACCTTTTCGCGGCACGCCCATCTACCGCAAACTGCAACTCGAAGACCGCATCCTCACCGACCGTGGCTGGCAGTTTTACAATGGCTACAACGTGGCGTTTAAGCCCCGGGAAATCAGTCCGGAAGAATTGCTGCAATCACACCGCAACCTCTGGAAAAGAACGTTCTCGCCGCTCTATACCGTCAAAAGGATCTGGAACAGCGTGGGCACCCTGAGCATCGGTGCTTTTTTCCTGTCGTTTTTCATGAATGCGTTTTACAGCACCAAACGCATGCGGGGCAATTTCCCGATCAACATGAACAACCAGGTCATATAAATACCGGCCGGTACGCAGCAGGGCATGTTGTAAAATATGCTACTTTTAAACCATGTCTGTCATCCCTATTTCCCGGTTTCATATTGGTAGCTTCGCCCTGAGCCTGGCATTAACAGTATTGCTACCCGCACCATCCGGCAAGGCCAATAAGCAATCGATCAACAAGGGCAAGCATTTTACCATGGGCAAATACCAGCTCACGGAAGCCGAGTTTGATATCGACGACCTGCAGTTTCATGTGATACACACCAATGGATACGACAGTGTGCATGTAACAGGCAATGAAGTAAACTATACATTCATAGCCGGACCTACCAGGGAGCCCACTTTTGCTTCGAACGTGGCCATGCCGGTGATGCACTACCTCGATCACAACAAAGTACTGCATATCGATACGCTGCGCGAAACACAGGACCGGGCTTTCCAGCACCAGTATTTTTACAGCTATCAAAGCAGCCGGGTAACCGCTACCTATACCCCATCGCTGCACCAGGTAGAATATTTCTATGATGACGGACACAGGCAAAAGCTGGTAGAAAACTATCCGTATGGACCTGTCCAACAAGTTACCTGGTACGATACCCACAGATCGGATACCGCCATCCGCACTTATTCCCGAGAAGGCGTACTGGAATCATACCGCAATATCCAGCACGAGCTGCGCACTTATTACCCTAATGGCGTTGTGCAATCCTTTGGCAAAGACACCGTGATCGCGGAACGACGGATAAGCAGCCTGAAGAGCTACCATACCAATGGGAAAATGAAATCACGGACTTACCATTACCAGGATACCCCTTGCGGTACCTGGCGGTATTACAACACCAACGGTCAACTGGTTAAAACACAGGCTCACAAAGCCATTACCAGTTTCCCTAAAAACAACGGGCCGGTAGTAGGAGCTCCTCCGGAGCCGGAATACCAGTTTATATTTGTGGTGCAAATGCCGGAATATCCCCGTGGTGATCAGGCTTTCACCCGGTATATGGACGAGAACCTGGCTATTGTACTGGCCAGGAGCGAATACGAGCTGGGCGGACCTTATACCATTCGCATGCGCCTGGATGCCGAAACCGGGAAAATGAAATTCCTGGATGTAAAAGGCTGGAACAGCGGAGCCATCCAAAGCGGCCTGAAACAATTGTGTGTGTCCATGCCTGCCTGGAAACCCGGCAAGCGAAACGGCCGCCGTATGAGCGAAGTATTCGAGATTAAAGCAACGGTAGATTAGCCCGCTTTCTTCATTTAATAACGCCAGCCGCTCCTTACCTGGGGTGGCTTTTTTTATACAACATAGTACGAACAACAGAATCACAAGCCACTGATCATTAAATTATTAATTATCTGCATGAATAAACCCAAAGCCGTGTTATCTTAGCTGCGCAATGATAAACCACTTTATGAAGACTATTTTTTACTCCCTGCTGCTGGTCCTGACCCTGCAGCTGCCTGCGCTGGCACAATCCGGCAAAACCTACAAACCCGTTATCAAAATGGGCGGCAGTACCATGAACCTTGAGAAGGGCAAAACCATGAAAGAATTCCGCAGAGGTGAAACCTTCTTTTAAACATGTAGTCATACTCGAAGGCCAATCCAAAAGTAAAGGCCCCACCATGACCTACGAATTGTATTACCTGCCCGATGGCCGCATTTATGAAATTGTGTTATCGATCGACAGCGACAAAGAGCGTAAACAACCTGTAGATGTGACGATGATGGTGCAGAAAATTGCGTTCAACAATGTGTGCAACAGCCTGAGCACAGAGCTGGGTTCGCCTACCATTTCAGCGTTTGACTGGGATCCGCCCTACTCCAAGGCCGACTGGGAGGATGATCTCAAAACCGCTTCGGCACTGGCCAACAATAAACTTTTTGTGTATTTCGGTTATGTATCTTCTCAATATGCGGATACTCCTTACAAAGATGAAGCATCTGTGTACGTGACCCTCGACCCGTTGCTGCGCGTGCGCATGGGGGTAAAAGATGTGGAGTTGTTTAAACTGGCGAAGGAGGACTAACCTGCTACCGCATGTATTGAAAAAGCCGCCCTTTTCCGGGGCGGCTTCTTATTTTATTTACCAAAGTGGTTTAATCAGGTCAATAATTTTATCGGGTTGCGGCGCATGTTTGATGATGGGGGCATGTGGTTCCGGCAAAATAGTGCAGGAACTAAAATCGCCGAGGTAATCGATGATGTATTCCCATTCCATGAACGTCCTCCCCCGCCGGCCCGATGCGGAGAAATCATTTTTGCCGTTCAGCTTGATCAGCACCTGCTGACCCGGCTCCAGTTCGCAAAGTTTGAACTGTGGCCGGACGGGCGTAATCAGGCCAAATACATCCTGCAGGCAAAGGTGCAGCTCCATCGGTTCTGCCATCCGGAACTGCAGGAAATCGTATTGCAGGAAATGCTGCACATAACCCATGTAAACAGTCCGGTCGCCATAGTGGTTGCCGATGCGCAGTTCCATGAAGATGCCCTTCGGCGCAGGCCGTTGGTTATTGTCGGTAAAGATCAGGAGGTTACAGCCGGCAGGAATGTCTGACTCCTGTACACCGGGCGGCAGATACAGCGTTCCGTCCTTCACATATCCGGTGGCAGAAGGAATCGGCTGCCAGGCCAGTGCATCACGGCGGGTTTCGTACGATTTTTCGTCCTTGCCGTAATACTGCTGGTTGCGGTATACCTGAATCACCTTCACCGGGTGTTTAAAAGTAACGACACGTGGTTTCATCTGTTGCAATGTAAGCTTATTGTTACCGATTTTCCAACCGGGGATAGATGGCACGTCATTTGCCGGCTTTCTGTATGTATTTCAACCAACGCCACCCCTTTCCCGATAACCTTCAACAGGTGACGGATACCCGGAGACGGCCTGCATGCTACGGCAGCAGCTGCGATTTCCGGGTGTCCGGTATTCCTGAACGGGTGGTGGTGCAGGAAGCCCTTCTCCACCACGCTTCACGACCTTCGGTCGGCTTTATTGGGGAATAATTCCCCAGAACGGGCATCGCACCACTGCCACACTTCCAATTTTTTGATCACCAAAACCGCACAACATGAAAACGTACACCATCCTGATGATGGCCGCTCTTGGCCTCCTTCCCGGAAACGAAAACGACAATGCCAACGGTAACGACGAAAACGGTATGGCCGGCGGCACCCCTAACGGTGCTTCCGATTCGCATACCGAAAGCACACAAACCGACGCTTCGCCTCCGGCTACGCGCAAAGCCGCAGCTCCCGGAGCACCACGTAAACGGTCGCGCTAAACAACAAAGCACTTTTTTGGTTTCAACTCAATCCCGGCAGCACATACTGGTTGCCGGGATTTTTTTGTTCTTTATCCGCCGCCCAATTTCTGCAACAATTCCTGTTTGCGGGTTTCGGAAACGGGCAATTCAGTATCGTTCATCATGAGGATACTACCACCGCGGCCTTTCAGGTATTTTTTCACCTGGCGCACATTAATGATATAAGAATTGTGAATGCGTAAGAAGGAATGTTCCGGCAGTTCGTCCCCCACTTCTTTCGGTTTGCGCGAAAGCAGGGGTTTGCCGCCATCCTGCAGGAACAAGCCGGTATAATTGCCCATGGCCTGTGCATATATTACTTTGCCCAGTGGCACAAACTCGATGCCTTCATTGGTGTGAATGCTGAATTGCCGCAAAGACAGATCGCTCTGCTGGATCACATTTTGCAAACCGGCCAGATGTCCGCTGTTTTTCTTCTGGCTGATGCGCTTCAGGCAACGGTTCACAATATGCCGCTTCTGGCCATACTCCTTACAGCAGCAGCCTGAATACCACCGTTGTCCTCGCCGCGCGGATGGGCATAGATTACAGCCTGCCTTATGGCGGCATTACCTGCGCCTCCGACCTGCAATATAATTTCATAACGGCGGCTCCATCTGCCATCAGCAGCCTGGTGTGGAATATGCGGATACAAAAAAACATCACCCGCAACGGATCGCTCAGTGCCCGCTTGCTGGTACACGATATCCTGAATCAGAACCGGGGATTCTCCGCTGTTACCAGCCAGAACTTGTACCGTGAAGAGCAGTACAATACCATTGGAAGGTACTGGCTGATGGGGGTAGTCTGGCATTTCACCAGGCGATGATATCTTCTTGTATAAAAATCCCCCGGCAGAGCCGGGGGTATTTTTGTGCCACCCCCTGCGGGGATTTCTGTACAACGAATGTAACATACAGGCATTCCAATCAAAACCCGGCTACTGTTTTTTGCTGACTCCCGTGCATATCCCGGCTTCCTGTCACTTTTTTTGCGGAAAAAAAGTAACCAAAAAAAGCCGTCCGAAAACTATTACAGCCGTTTTCGGAAATGCCCTGATTGGGCTTTCATACTACTATAACCTCAGCTTCAATCCTTGATCTTAGTTTTCCTCTCATTGCCTTTACACATCACATCCGCCACAGGCGGTGGTTTTATTAGGAATAATAAAACAAAAGCACCCGCTCCTAAGCGGGTGCTTCACTATTATCGATGCAGGTTTCACTTTATTTCAATGCCAGTTTCAATACATAACCGGCCTGCTCCATCGCCATGCGGGCAGCAGGTACATCGGCTAAAGGATTGAGCAATCCCCAATCATGTATCATGCCATTGTAACGAACCAGGGTGACAGCCACACCAGCCTCGTCCATTTTACGGGCATAGGCTTCGCCTTCATCGCGGAGTACGTCGTTTTCGGCTGTTTGCACCAGTGCTGGAGGGAATCCTTTTAATTGCTCTGGCGTGGCTTGCAGCGGCGATGCATAGCGCTCTTTGCGTTCGTTGGGGTTGGTAGTATAATTATCCCAGAACCAGATCATCATATTTTTCGTCAGGAACCTGCCGGTGGCAAATTCGTTGTAAGAACCAGTTTCAAAATTGGCATCTGTAACAGGCCATAACAGCACCTGCAGCTGCAATGTAAATTCCTTTTTCTCTGCTGCCATGAGTGCTACCACCGCTGCCATATTGCCTCCTACGCTATTGCCGGCAACAGCCAGTCGCTGGCCATCCACGCCAATTTCGGCGCCATTGGCAGCCACCCAACGGGTAGCGGCGTAAGCCTGGTTGATGGCAGTTGGATATTGCGCTTCGGGTGAAGGGGTGTAATTGACAAATACCGCTGCCGCTCCCGAATGCACCACCATATCGCGCACCATACGCTGGTGTGTCGGGAAATCGCCCAGCACCCAGCCGCCGCCATGGAAATACATAAATACCGGTAATCCATCGCCAGCACCTTCAGGTTTTACAATGTGCAGGTGGACTGAAATTCCGTTTTCAGTGATCGTTTTTTCAGTAACCGTTGTACCCGACAGGTCTACCTTCACAGACTCCTGCGCACCGGTCAGTACAGCTCTTGCCTCAACGGGTGTCATCTGCTCCATAGGCTTGCCTCCGCCGGCGTTGAGCGCGTTCAGAAATGTTTTCACATGGCTTTCAATGTTGGGATCAGTAGCGGGATCTACCGGTGTGTGTTGAGGTTTCATAATTCCGTTTTTAAGTTGGTGATGGTGATCTATTGAAATTAGATCTTTTTACCCTTGCAAAGTCTGCACCACAAAAACTTGACCATCGATCTTAGCTATAGGACTTATTGCTTTTCATCCCCGTTAAAATTTACGGCTATATCCAGCCCTGATCACCTGTGTTTCATAATAATCCACACTCCGGTACCAGAAGCCATCGCCCTGGATGGTTTTGCTGTATCGCAGCGTATTGGCAATATCGGTAGCGTTCACAAAAATTTCGGCATTACCCTTCTGAATGGTTTTCCGGAGGCCGAGATCAATAGAAAAACGGGCATCAACCTGGCCCTGCGGTATAATATCCGGTGCCAGGTAAATAGCAGTCAGTTGCAGATCGACCTGGCGTGGCAGGTGAAACAGGCTGTTGAACTTAACATTGCCCGAAGTCATTTCCTGTGCAGCTGCCGAATACACATTGCGTTGCGGATAAAGGTTTTCTACCGTAAAAGCGTCGATACGGTTGCGGTAGATATTCAGGTTCAGGTTCCACAAGGCCCATTTTCCGGTATGCATCGAAAACATGGCTTCGGCACCGGTATTGTAACTCTTCCCTGCATTCTGAAACACATTGTAGATGAGCGTGCTACCGGGCACGATGCTCGCAATACGCGTGATGGTTGCATCCATTTGTTTGTGATAAACCGATGCATACACATACCCAGAAGACCAACTGGTTTTATACCCCAGTTCATAGGTATTGGTAAACTGTGGACGCAGCGCGGGATTGCCCACTTTAATGATCTCCGCATCGTCATACTTCGGGAAAATACGGATATCCACTTCATTGGGCCGGTCTACCCGGCGGTTATAGAAAAAGGAAAGTTTGTTGGTAGCGTTGATTTTATAGGCCACCCGCAGGTTCGGAAAAGATTGCACATAATGATAGCCGTCGCTTGCATATGTGCGGTGATTGGGATTCACATCGTACTGCACCTGTACATACTCGGCCCGCAAACCGGCTTCCAATTCCAGGAATCGGTTTTCCAGCACATAATTGCCATATACGGCCGGAATGGTTTCGGTGTAATTGGCCCAGCCGCCGGCAGTGGTATCGAGCGGAGAATTTAACCCCGGTATAAAATGCATGTTAACCGGAATATACCTGCGCCTGAATTTGACACCACCTTCAATTCTTCCATACCGCAACGGCTGCACATAATCGATGTTCAGATCCGTTACATGCTCGTCAGACAAGAGTTTGAAAGAATCCAGTCCTGTATAACCAGGCATGTAATTGGTAAAAAAATACTGTTCGTTTTCGCGGTGGTAGGTGTAGTTGAAACCGGCACTCAGGGTGCGACCCGGTTGTTTAAACTGATGCCGCCAGGCCACCGAAGCCATGGCAGTGGTTTTCAATTCATCTTCTATAAACTGCCAAAGTCTTTGCCGTTCAGAAAGGGAGGCATTGAAGAAAGGTTCTTCGCCGTGGTCAATGATTTTTTCGCTGCTGAACATACCTGAAACAGTGAGTGTATTATTCGCATCCATCGTCCAGTCCATACCTCCGCGAACAGTAGCCAGGTTGGTGTTGCGATTGCGACGGGTTTGTTGCCGCACTATGGTACCATCATCGTAATACCGGTCGGCAAATTCATTTTTATTCAAGGTCTGGTTGTACAAATCATCGGCTTGCAAAAACAGGTTAATCTTCCGTTTGCGGTAGTTGAGCGAAAGCGAGGGATTGATTTTAGGCGTGGCCTGGTATTGTGCACCCACACCGGGATAATTGGGTTGTTTGATCCACAATGCGCCCAATCCGGCTGTCAAACCCACCTTGCCATTAAAGCCTTCCTGCTTTTCCTTTTTGTAAATGATATTGACGATACCTGCATTGCCATTGGCATCATACCGGGCAGAAGGGTTGTTGATGATTTCTATTTTTTCGATCGCCGATGCAGGTAAATTATCCAATCCACTCTCACTACCAAATCCGGTGAGGGCCGTTTGTTTGCCATCGATGAGCACCATCACTTTATCACTGCCCCGCAGTTGCACTTTTCCATCCTGTACCGTTACACCCGGTAAGTTTTTCATCGCATCCAATACCGATGCGCCGGCCTGTGCTACATTATCGGTGATGCTGAATGTTTTTTTGTCCATGCTGCCGCTCACTTCATCCTGCCGGGCGGTAACCGTTAGTTCGTTCAGGCCTTTAGCATTTTCAGTGAGACCAATATTGCCGAGATCGAGATAAGCACTCAACTCTCCGGCCAGTAAAGGCTTTTGCAATTTTTGGTATCCCATAAAACCAATGCTGAGTATATAATTTCCAGGCTGTACATCGCGGATGGAAAAACGGCCATCATCGCCCGTTACGGTGCCTGCTGCCAGACTGCTGTCCTGCGCTTTTAACAGCACCACCTGCACATACGACAATGCTTTGCGGCTGTTTTCATCGCGCACCAGTCCCGATAAGGTTACCTTGCTGATCTGAGCGGTTACCGGCATGACCAACGCCATCATCAGCGCCAGTGCGATCCATTTTAAACCTGTTATTTGCTGCTTCATGATACAAAGCTGCTAACTGATTTAGAATAAAATCTGAACGGGAAAACTAAACTGTAAAATGAACGGTGAATCGATGCATGCGTCCATCGCGGGCATACTGCAATTTCCAGCCCAATTGTGAACAGGCCTCGTGCACAATAGCCAACCCCAGCCCTGTAGAGGGTGCCTGTGGCGTAACACGGCCGAAACGTTTGAATAACGCTGTTTCCAACAACGGCTCGTTGCCTTCGTTGGCGATTATTAAAATTTGATTCGTCAGCTGCACCTGAACAATGCCTTGCTCCGGCGTGTACCGCACTGCATTGGAAAGCAGGTTCATCACAATACTTTCGGGCAATGCAGGATGGGCCTGCACCAGTACATCGCTGGCAATATTGGCGGTGCATTGAAGCTGTTTTTCAGCGATGAACACATCGAGCAGAGACAAGTCGGTGTCGAGTAATTGAGAAAGAGAAACCGGCTCTGTAACAGTAAACTGCCGGTTATCGAGCCGCGCCAACAACAATAAATTGCGGTTGATGCGGTTGACCCGGGAAAGCGCTGCCTGCGCCTGTTCTACGAGGGCCGACTGGTTGCCGGTCAATTGCAGATCCTGCAAAAAAAGATCGAGTTTGGATTGTACAATCGCCAGCGGGGTTTGCAATTCATGCGAGGCATTTTCGATGAACTGCTGCTGTTGGCGGTACGCAGCAATATTGCCAGCAATCAATTGATCGAGGCTGCGGTTCAGTTCGGTGAACTCTGCAATATCCGTATCGTTCAGAGTGATAGCTTCATGCTGGTGCAACTGAAAAGTGCCGATCTTGCGCAGGCTTTCATAAAAGGGTTGCCACAACCTGGCCGACAACCTGCGGTTCAGCAGCAACAAACCGATCAGCAATACCACAAAAAACAAAACCGATACGGCGGTAATGCCCCAGATGGTTTCGTGCGATTCTTCGATATTGGTTTCAACCGTCAGGCTGTAAGGCTGGTTGTTGATCATGAAATAAGTCACCAGTCCCTGGAAACGATCTTCCTTGTTGCCCGCCACATACGGGTTGATTCTGTAGATGGTGTACACACTATCGGGCCGCACCGATGCCACAGGCAACATTTGTCTTTCGGGCTGCAGCCGGTTCCACAGCGTGATGCTTTGTGCTAAAGCGCTATCCCTTAGATTAAGATGAGTGAAGTTATGGCGGAGTCCTGCGGCAATCAGTTCATTGTGTTCCGTAAGCTCGTGTTGCCAGATGCGATCGGTCAGGTAGTAATAAGCAGGAATGCTCAAGGCTAGCACGATTGCTGCATAGCCCAGGAAAACGCGGAAAGATTGGTTCAGCAGTTTTTTCATGATTCCCATTTATACCCACTGCCATATACGGTTTTGAGGTAGTTATCGCAACCGGCTTCTGTGAGTTTGCGTTTCAGGTTTTTGACATGCGCGTAAATCACATCGTAGCTTCCGAGCATATCGGCCATATCGCCCAGCAAATGTTCGGCCAGCGCGGGTTTGGACACCACCCTGTTTTTGTTGCTGATGAAATAGAGCAGCATGTCCAACTCTTTTTTCGTCAGTGCGATCTCCACATC
>Ga0247823_10001012_pt1 | contig 23767 bp, 16 predicted proteins | sample 13C_PalmiticAcid_2_FD_192426 | JGI IMG/M metagenome (GOLD analysis project Ga0247823, IMG submission 192426) | Soil microbial communities from agricultural site in Penn Yan, New York, United States - 13C_PalmiticAcid_Day30 | ecosystem: Environmental > Terrestrial > Soil > Agricultural land... | reverse complement strand
TCTCCGGCGCGCCGACCTCGGCCTGTCCGACGCGCCGGAGATCCGCCATCCGATCGGCGACTGGAGTCCCAAGCTGGCGGAGGAGGCGGTCGCCGCGCTGCGGGACGCGGGCGCGACGGCGGTGCTCTCCTTTGGCGACCGGGAGTCGGTGACCATCGTCGCGGCGGCCCGCAGGCTGGGTGTCGACGTGCCTGGTGACCTGGCGATCGTGTCGTACGACGATGAACTCGCCGATCTGGCCGAGGTCCCGCTGACGGCGGTGGCCCCGCCGAAGTACCGCCTCGGCCACATGGCCGCCGAACTCCTGCTCAACCGCGTCGTGCAGGGCGAGGCCTACCCGCCGCATCAGGTCCTGCTCCGCCCCCGGCTGGTGATCCGCTCCTCCTGCGGTGTCGACCGCTGACATACCAGCCGCCGATCACTGGTTGCTGGATAATGCCTGGGTCGATGGCAGTTCAGACCCGGTGGAGGCACGATGGCCCTGACAGCCGAGCAGCGGCGGGGGCGGATCCTCGAGCTGATCACCGAACTCGGCACGGCGCGCGTCGTCGACCTGGCCGAACGGCTCGATCAGGCGCAGGTCACCGTTCGGCGAGATGTCGCGCTCATGGCCGAGGAAGGGCTGCTGCACCGCTCACACGGCTCCGTGTCGCTGCCGTCGGCACCCGCGGTCCAGCCGTCCGGGCGGGTCGTCGGGATGCTGGTCCCGACCGCGACCTCCTATTTCGACGAGGTGATCGACGGCGTCCGCGCGGCGGCGGAGACCGTGGGCGCCCGGGTCGTGCTGGGAATCTCGCCCTACGAGTCGGCCGACGACCACGCGCAGGTGCGGCAACTGCTCGATTCCGGCATCCAGGGACTGCTGATCACACCCAACTGGCAGCCATTGGGGGACGCGTCCGAGTCGGCGTGGCTCACGGAACTGCCGGTGCCTGTCGTGTTGGTGGAACGCAAGCCCACCCCGGACAGCCCGGCCGCCGAGTTGGACTCGGTCAGTTCACACCACGGCCACGGGGTGCTCTTGGCCCTGCGGCACCTGGTCGGGCTGGGCCACGAGTCCGTCGTGCTCGCCGCGCGGAACGACACGTCGACTGCTCGCGATGTTCGCGCGGGCTACGCCGCGGCCGTCGCCTCGCTTGGTTTGACACCGCTCCCGATCCTCGACGTCGACGAGTCCGAAATGGACCGTTCGGCGGACGAGATCGTCGCCGCGGTGGGGAACGGTGTGCGTGCCGCCTTGGTGCACAACGACCGCGCCGCGATCCAGTTGGCGGCGCTGCTGCACTCACGCGGCGTGCTGATCCCACGCGACCTGGCGTTGGTCTCCTATGACGACGTGTTCGCCGCGCTGGCGGCGCCGCCGCTGACCGCGGTGGCGCCGCCGAGGCGGGCGGTCGGGCAGGTCGCGATGGAGCTGATGCTGCGCCGCCTCGACGGCGGGCCGGAACTGCCCGTGCGACATGTCGCGCTGCTGCCCTCGTTGCGGGTGCGCACCTCCTCGGTCGATGCGGGGCGCGCCTGAGCGGTCCGCTCAGGCGCGCCGCTGTCACGTCGTGATCACCTGCAGCCGCGGCTGGTTCGCGCCGTTGGTCCGGGTGTTGAGCACCGCGGCGAGTCCGACCGCGCCGAGCGGCTCGAACACGGCGAGCGACACTGTGCCCGACGACAGCGCCGCGGCGACCGCGGCGGTGACGTCGAGTGCGATCCAGTCCTCTTGGTCGCCGATCAACTTCGTGCCCTGGGCCGTCCCCAACGCGGGAGCGGTGTTCCAGGTCACCGTCGACTCCGACCACGACGAGCCCACCGCGTAGGCCCTCAAGGTCGTCTGCGTGCCTGCCGAGTCCGCGACACCGCCGTGCACCCACAGGACCGCTCGCTTCACCGTGCCGGTGACACCGGACAGGCTGAACTTCGTCAGCGACCGCCTGGTGTAGCCGGAGTTGGTCGTGTTGGTGTTCTTCACGACCATGGTGGTCTGGTTGCCGTAGTTCGTGCCCGCGTAGGAGCCGTCACGCACATAGGTGCTGTCGGACGCCGCCAGACTGGACACCGCGGCGGTCGCCACCACCGTCCCGGTTCCCGCCAGGGTGATCGTCCGGCCCGCGCCCAGGGTGCCGCCGACCTCGGCGAGTACGTCGATCTGGCTCGTGGTCGTGAGCGCGGTGATACCGGTCGGGGTGCCCGATACCCTCGGATAGCCGGTCTTGGCGATGGTGACCTTCACGGTGGTCGCCACCCGGCTGGGGTCGGACACCACGACGGTCATGGTGGTGCCTTGTTCGCGGATCAGCACCGAGCATGGTTTGTCGACGGTGATGTCACCCGCCGTGCCCGCGGCGAAGAAGTTCGCCATGGTCAGGCCCAGAGACGACACGGTGATCGACTGCGCGGTCGCGGTGTTGGCGAGGACGGTGACGTTGGGCGCGTCGGCCCGCGCCGCGGCCTGGGTGGGAGTGGCGCCCGGCATGAGCTGGTAGCAGTAGGTCGCGCCGCTCGGGTCGGTGCCGTGTTCGAACGCCATCGACAAGTAGTTCCGGGTGATCGACGTCGTGGCGCCACCGGTGTTGATGTCGGACCACTTGCCGGTCCGGGCGACCCGCCGCGCCTGGACCGTGCCACCCTGTGGGAACACCCAGGCACCCACTCCCTGAAGTGTCATGTACCGCGGATCGGTGAACGACTGGCTCCAGCCCAGGGCGGTCGATTGGGCGACACCATCCACAGTGAACACCGTCGAGTTGTTGGCACCCAGGTTCCGGTTGTCGGCCGTGGTCCGCACGCCGGTGCCGTCCGTCGCGGTGATCCCCGCGCCAAGGCAGAAGATCGAATCGTCGAGGCAGAACCACGACTTCTTCCCCACCAAGGTCGACTGCAGTCCCCGGACATCCTGGCCGACGATCGCGTACGTGCCATCGGAGGCACCACCCACCCACGCGGCGGCGGGCCTGGTAGCGCCCCACGCCTGGCCCGAGCCGTCGGCCAGCGCCTTGCTCGACACGGTGGTGCCCGGCAGCCGATACGGGTCGACTGTCGGCCAGAACGCGTCGGAATACTGCCCTTGGCCGAACGCGCTGCCCCACCACTGGAGCATCCCGCTGTTCACGTGATAGCCCCGCAGATTCTCACCATTGCCATATTCGTAGAACCCGGTGCGCGACGAGCACATGCTGATCACCGCGGCCCACCCCGACCGGCGGTGCACCGAGCGATCCATGCCGAACAGGCGGTGCCCCACCGGCTCCGCCGACGCGATCACCGACGAGTCGTCCAGCAGGGCCTGAACGCGCGCCAACTCAGGGACGTCCACGCCGCGATCGCTGAGCAGCGACTCGTAGTGCTCCCGCTCGAGCCAGCCCTTGACCATCGATTTCCACGACGCGGCCTGCGCCGCCGACACTCCGCCCGAGGTCGCCAGGCGCAGGATGTCGGAGACGACAGTGTGCCCGCGGGTGTGATCACTGGCTTGGAGCTGCGACGGATCAGCGGCGGCGATGCCGCGGCTGATCGCGCGCCCCGACACCGCGTCCATGACCAGTCCGTTGTAGATGAACGGGGCGAAGGCACTCGTCACGCCGGTGAAGAGGTTCTCCATCAGCGGATCGGTGATCGTCCACTCGGTCCCAGCCAACAGCGAGATCAATCGGGACAGATTGCTGAGCAGCACCTCCCCGTAGGTCCCGGCGTAGGGGATCCAGGTGTGCTGGATGTAGCTGCCGTCGGCATAGAGTCCGTCGCCGCTGAGCACGTAGGGGAAGATCGGCGACAGGGCGGTCCGCGCGGTCGCGATCGGGGTTGAGGTCTTGCCCAGTACGCCGCGCAGCGCCAGCACCTTGCACAGGTCCGCGCGGTTGGCGCCGGTGCTGAGGCCGGAGTAACTGGCGACCGCCGAGGCGGGTACGAAGTGATCGATCGCGTCGCCGTAGTTCTCCAGCTGGGTGGAGGACAGCTGGGTGTACATCAGCAGCGCGGTGTCGAGCAGCCACGATGGCGAGCCGATCTGCCAGTCCCACCAGTTGCCGTAGGTGGTCGTGGTCGGTGTGTAAGCGTTGGCGTGCAACCAGTCGAGGCCGGTGGTGATCTTCGTCGCGACTGCCGCGTCGCCGGTCAACCCGGTTCCGGGCTGCGTATAGGCCAAGGCCATGGTTCGCAGCCTCCGGTAGCTGGAGGTCACGTTTGCCGGGTTCGTGCCGATGGGACGGTCAGGCCATAGCGACGACGACGACGGGTTCATGGTGTCGGCGTCAGCGGCGGCCTGCGAGCCGAGTGCTGACAGTGCGGAAGAGTACGGGGCGACGGCGGGGTTGAAACCGCTCCCGGTGAGCAGTTGCACCCAGGTCGCGCGCATCGTGTCGTAGGTGTCGGTCGCCCAGGCGGCGGTGGGCAGCATGGCTGGGGTGACCACGGCCAACAAGGCGGCCTTCCCGGTCAGTCCCAGCAGACCTCGGCGAGTCATCCGGTTCGGTGGCGTGCTGTGGTCGGGTAGTGCGAATTCCATCTTGGTGTCCTCCTTGACAACCGGGATGGCGGGGTTGTGGCGTTGCAAAGCCCTTTCGTGGGGGTGTCTCTAGGTCAGGTGCGGGCTAGTGGTCAGGTATCGGGCCGCGGTGGGGCGCGGGGCGAGTCAGGCGTCATGCCGCCACCCCCGCCACCGCGAGCAACTGGCGCATCCGGTGCGCCGCCAAGTCCGGGTCAGGCAACACGCTCGCGGCGTCCGCCAGTCGGTACGCGCGCACGAGGTGCGGCACCGACCGGGCGCTCTGGGCGCCCGCGACCATCGTGAAGTGGTCTTGGTGGCCCGCCAGCCAGGCGAGGAACACGATCCCGGTCTTGTAGTGGTAGGTCGGCGCCGCGAACAGGTGCCGGGCCAGCGGCACCGTGGGACGCATCAGCGCGTCGTAGCGCCCGACGTCGCCGTGGTCGAGGGCGCGCAGCGCGTCAGCGGCCACGGCGGCGATCGGGTCGAAGATCCCGAGCAGGGCGTCACTGTGGCCGTGCTTGTCGCCGCGGATCAGTTCCGGGTAGTGGAAGTCGTCGCCGGTGTAGAGCCGCACGCCCGGTGGGAGGGCGCGGCGCAGCGCGATCTCGCGGTCGGCGTCGAGCAGCGACACCTTGATCCCGTCGATCCGGTCGTGGTGTTCGCCGATCAGGGTCAGGACGGTCTCGGTGGCCTCGTCAAGGTCGGGCGAGCCCCAGTACCCGGCGAGCGCGGGATCGAACATGTCGCCGAGCCAGTGCAGGATCACCGGGGTGCTCGACTGGCGGATCAGGTCGGCGTAGACCCGCAGGTAGTCGTCGGGGCCCAACGCGGCGGCCGCGAGCGCGCGGCTGGCCATCAGGATCGGTCGCGCTCCCGCGGCCTCGACGACCGCGAGTTGCTCCGCATAGGCCGCGCGCACGCCGCCGAGGCCGACTGGTCCGCTGACCTGGTCGGTGCCCACCCCACAGGCGAGCAGACCCCCGCAGGACCTGGCCGCCGCGCCGGACCGGGTGATCAGCTCGCGGGTCGCCGCCCAGTCCAGGCCCATGCCGCGCTGAGCGGTGTCCATGGCGTCGGCGACGCCGAGACCGAGTGACCAGAGGTGGTGGCGGAACGCCAGCGTGGCGTCCCAGTCGACGACGGCGGGCGCGCCGGGCGCGTTCTCGCCGAGGGGGTCCGCCACGACGTGCGCCGCGGCGAACACGACCCGGCTCGCGGAGTTCGGTGGGGTCATGGCTCAGTCCAATTCGGGGACGGCGACGCGGCGGCCCTCGCGGGCCGACTGCAGGGCCAGTTCTGCCAGTTGCACGCCCTTGGCTCCTTCGAGCAGGTCCCAGTGGTACGGCGACCCGGTGTAGACGTGGCGCAGGAACAGCTCCCATTGCGCCTTGAACCCGTTGTCGAACACCTCGTTGTCAGGCACCGGCTGCCACTGGCCGCGGAAGTCCTCGGTCGCGGGCAGGTCGGGGTTCCACACCGGCTTCGGGGTCGCCCCCCGGTGCTGAAACCGGCAGTTCCGCAGCCCCGCGACGGCACTGCCCTCTGTACCGTCCACTTGGAACTCGACCAGCTCGTCGCGGTCCACCCGGACCGTCCACGACGAGTTGATCTGCGCGACGATGCCGCCATCCAGCTCGAAGATGCCGTAGGCAGCGTCGTCGGCGGTGGCCTCGTAGGACTCGCCCTGCTCGTCGACCCGGCGCTCGATGTGGGTGGCGGTGTGGGCGTAGACCGACCGGATCGGCGCGATGGTCCCCTCCAGCACGTACTGCCAGTGCGGGAACATGTCCAGGATCATGCCGCCGCCGTCCTCGGCGCGGTAATTCCACGACGGCCGCTGCGCGGTCTGCCAGTCGCCTTCGAAGACCCAGTAGCCGAATTCGCCGCGCACCGACAGGATGCGGCCGAAGAACCCGCTGTCCACCAGCCGCTTGAGCTTGCGCAGGCCCGGCAGGAACAGCTTGTCCTGCACGGCGCCGCTGCGCACTCCGGCGTCGGCGGCGAGCCGGGCCAGCTCCAGCGCCCCGTCGAACGACTCGGCGGTGGGCTTCTCGGTGTAGATGTGCTTGCCCGCCGCGATCGCGGCCCGCAACGCCTTCTCCCGCAGCGGGGTGACCTGGGCGTCGAAATAGATCTCGGCCAGCGGGTGCGCCAGCCCTTGCTCCAGCGACGTCGTCCAGTGCTCAAGCCCGTGCTTGGCGGCCAGCTCCCGCAGCTTGTGCTCGGAGCGGCCGACCAGGATCGGCTCCGGCCACAGCACCTGGTCGTCACCGATGGCGAGTCCGCCCTGCTCCCGGATGGCCAGGATCGACCGGACCAGGTGCTGCCGGTATCCCATGCGGCCGGTGACACCGTTCATCACGATGCCGATCACCTTGCGTTGCATGTGGGTGGCTCCTCTTACGAATTCGGAGTTGGTCAGGCGGTGCGGTGGAACTCGTCGCGCAGCACGGGGTGCGCGAACGGCTCCCCCGCCACGTAGCGCGCCAGTTCGTCGGCCGCCGCGTCGGCCATGCGGTGCATCTCTCCGCCGAGTGAGCCCGCGATGTGCGGGGTGAGCAGCACATTCGGCAGTTCGTAGAGCGGGGAGTCCGCGCTCGGCACGTCGGGGGTCGTGACGTCGAGGACCGCGTGCAGCCTGCCCGCGGACAGTTCCTCGATCAGTGCGTCCTGGTCGACCAGTGACCCCCGGGCGGTGTTGATCAGGGTGACGCCGTCGCGCATCATGGCGAGCCTGCCGCGGTCGATCAGGTGCCGGGTCTCGGGCAGTTCGGGCGCGTGCACGCTCACGACGTCGCTCGTCGCGCACAGTTCGTCGAGACCGACCGGGCGTGCCCCGAGCTCCGCCGACTCCTCGGCGGTCACGTAGGGATCGAACAGGAGCACGTCGAAGTCGTGTGGGCGCAACAGGTCCAGCACGCGCCTGCCGATGCGGGAGGCGCCGACGACGCCGATGGTGCGCCGGTAGTTGCCGATCCCGTCCAGCGTCAGCCAGTCCACGCTCTGTCTCTTGGCGCGGTACTCCGCGCTGATCCGCAGGACCTGCTTGTTCGAGAACAGGATCGCGCCGAGGGTGTACTCGGCGACCGGAATCGCGTTGACCCAGGCCGCGGAGGTCACTTGGATACCGCGGTCCCAGCACGCCTCGGTGATGTGGTGGCGCACGGATCCCGCGGCGTGGATGACCGCCCGCAGGCGCGGCGCGGCGTCGAGCACCTCGGTGTCGATCTTCGGGCAACCCCAGCCGCTGACGATGACCTCGACCTCGCCGAGGATGTCGGCGATCTCGGGCGCGGCGAAGTCGACGGCGACCAGCGTGCGGTCGATGTCGGCCAGGTAGGACAGCCGGTCCATCGTCCCGGCCGGGATCAGTCGCGGCACCAGGTCGGTGTACATCGCGAGCAGGGCGCGAGGCCTCGGGTGGGGGCTCACTTGACCGCCCCCGCGGTCAGGCCGGCCTTCCAGTGGCGCTGCAGGATGACGAACGCGGTGACCAGCGGGATGATCGCGAGCAGCGAGCCGGTGACGACCAGCGGGTAGAACTCGGGGAACGCGCTCGTCTGGGTGTCCCATGAGTACAGGCCGAGGCTGACCGGGAACAGGCTGTTGTCGGAGAGCATGACCAGCGGCAGGAAGAAGTTGTTCCAGATCGACGTGAACTGGAACAGGAAGATGGTGAAGAACCCAGGCGTCACCATGCGAAGGCCAACCGACCAGAAGGTCCGCAGCTCGGTGGCCCCGTCGATGCGGGCGGCCTCGAGCACCTCGGTCGGGATGTAACCCGCGCAGAACACCCGTGCCAGGTATACGCCGAAGGGGTTGACCAGGCAGGGCAGCAGGACCGCCCAATAGGTGTTGACCAAGCCGACCTCGGACGCGACCAGGTACATCGGCAGCGCCAGGGCGGTCATCGGCACCATAACACCGAGCAGGACCAGCCCGAACAGCTTCTCCTTGCCGCGGAACCGGTACACGTGCAGCGCGTAGCCCGCGGCGATGCAGATGAACGCGCACAGCGTCGCGCCGACACCGGCGTAGAGCAGCGAGTTGGCGTACCACCGGACGTAAAGGCCGCCGTCGGTGGAGAACAGGTTCGACAGGTTCTCCCCGAGCCGGAAGCGTTCGGCCGAGACCGGCTGACCGGACAACAGGTCGCCCGCGTTCTTCGTCGCGGCGGTCAGCAGCCAGCCAAGGGGCATCAGCATGTAGGCGGCTGCGACGAGCAGTACCGCGTTGACCGCGACCTTCGACATCGTCCACGGCCTGCGTTCGGCGGCGAGCGTGCTCATGACATACCCCCTTCCGCACGGGCGGCGCGAGAGCGGCCGAATCGGGTGACCGCGAAGGACAGACCTGCGGCGACCAGTGCGAGCAGCACCGAACCGGCGGCGGCGAGGCCGTTGTCGTTTCGCTGGAACGCGGCGGTGAAGACGTACATGTTCGGCGTCCAAGAGCTGTCCACCGACGGCGCCGAGCCCTGCAGGATCATCGGCTCGGTGAACAGCTGCAGCGCGCCGATGACGGTGAACATCACGACGGTCAGCAGCGACGCTCGGATGAGGGGGATCTTGATACTCAGTGCCGTGCGCAGCGGGCTCGCGCCGTCGACTTCGGCGGCCTCCAGGATTTCCCTCGGGATGGCCTGGAGCGCGGCGTAGAAGATAACCATGTTGTAGCCGATCCACTGCCAGGCGGCCATGTTCACCACCGCGGGCAGCGGGTGGCCGAGGATGTCGATCTGGAATCCCATCGAGTCCATCGCGTCGAGCACCGGGCTGATGCCCGGCGCGTACAGGTAGACCCAGATCAGCGCGGCGATGATGCCCGGGACCGCGTGCGGCAGGAACAGCGCGAGTTGGAAGAAGTGCCTCGCCTTGGCCAGTGCCGAGTCCAGCAGCAGGGCCAGCAGCAGGGAGATCCCGATCATCACCGGGATGTAGAGCGCGCAGTACTTGGCCACGTTGGCGAATCCGGAGACGAAAGCCGGGTCCGCCAGTGCCCTGCTGTAGTTGCCGAAGCCGGTGAACACGGTCTCCGCGACACCGAAGCCGAGGCCGGAGTGTCGCTCCGAGTACAGGCTGAGGTGGACCGCGTAGCCGATCGGGATCAGCGTGCAGGCGGTGAACAGCACCATGAACGGTGCCAGCAGCACGCCCGCCGCTCCGGAGTGGCCCGGGGGGCGCCCGCGCCGCCGGGGGGCGGCGGCGCGGGCGGTGTCCGGGCGCGTGGCCACGGTCGTCACTGTGCGACCTTGATCCCTCGGTTGGCCAGCTCGGCAGTGGTGGCCTTCTGGGCGGACTCGACCGCGCTGTTCAGCGTGCCGCCCGTGGCCAGCTTGCCGAATCCGTCCGCCAGCGCGGTGTTGGTGGTGCCCATCGCCGGACCCCAGGTCCAGTTGCCCTTGATGGACTTGCCCGCCTCGATGAACACCGAGTAGATGTCCTGGCCGCCGTAGAAGTCGACCTTGAAAGCGGCCTTCGCGGTCGGCACCAGGGCGGGAGACGCCGGGAACATCGACGAGGCGCCGGAGGCGATACGGGCCTGGATGCCCTCGGGAGTGGTGGTGGCCCACTCGGCGAACTTCAGCGCGGCCTTGGCGTGCTTGCTGTTCTTCGACACCGCGAAGGTGCTGCCGCCCAGCATGCCGCTCGCGGGCTTGCCGTCCCAGGTCGGGATCGGCGCGATCGCCCACTTGCCACCCTGGTCGGGCACCAGGCCCTTGAGCACACCGCCGCCCCATGCGGCGCCGGTGTACGCGGCCGTCTCACCCTTCTGCAGCGAAGCTGTCCACTGCTGGCTGAACGATGGCTGCAGGCGGATCAGGTCGTCGGCCACGAGTCCCTGCCAGAAGTCCACGACGTTCTTGCTGTCGCCGCCGTTGATGTCGACCTTCCACGCGTCGCCCTGGGTGCTGAACCACTTGGCGCCGGACTGCCACGCCATGGCGGCCAGCGGGCTCGCGTCGTCGGGGAAGAAGGTGCCGATGCGGGTGTTGGGGTCGGCTGCCTTGAGCTTCTGCGCAGCGGTGCGGTATTCGTCCCATGTGGTCGGCGCGGTGACACCGGCCTTGTCGAAGATGTCCTTGCGGTAGAAGAACACCTGCGGGGCGGCGTCGAGCGGCAGCGCCCAGGTCTTGCCGCCGAGCGTGGTCAGCTCGGTGGCCTGCGGGAGGTACTTCTTCTTGAGGTCGTCGGAGACCAGGGAGCTGACGTCGGCGACGTGGCCCTGGGTCACGAAGTCGGGCAGCGAGGCGTACTCGACGTTGAACAGGTCAGGGGCGTTGCCCGCCTTGGCCGCGTTGGCGATCTTGGTGTAGCCGCCCTGGATGCCAGACGGGATCTGCTCGAAGGTGACCTTGACGTCGGTGTGGGTGTCGTTGAACGCCTTCACGACGTCGGCGGTGCCCTTCGCCCAGCCCCAGAACGTGATGGTGACCGGACCGGTGGGCTCGGGCTCGGTGCTGGGCGCCGCCGCTGTGGTGCCGCCGCCACCGGCGCAGCCCGCGAGCAACGACAACGCGACGGTTGAGGACGCGAGTACCGAGGCGAGCCGGACGCGGCCGCTTCTGAACGAGATCGACATGGCACTTCTCCAGGTGGTGTGCGACGGCGGAGCGGACCAGGTCGGGAGGACACGCTCAGCGGGTTGCGAAACATCGTGCGACTGACCACTGATCAAAGTCAAGCATTTCTGACTAAACGATCCGATCCGATCAGATTCGATCGAGCCTGAACCGATCTAGCTGGGCTTTGTCGACCAGTTGGACTACAGTCGCCGATCATTCGATACAACGATCGTGGTTCAAGGAGTAATCCGTGGTGCTGCCGCCGTTGCCGCCAGAGGACCGGCGGCTGAGCCCTCACACCGGTTGGACCAGGTCGCACTGGGAAGCAGTCGCCGACCACCTGATCCGCGCGGCGGCCCGGTACGCCGGGCCTGAGCAGGCACTGGTCACCTTTCCCGGCTCGCGGTCGAGCGTGTCCGGACCTCGCTCCGACGGGCTGGAGGGCTTCGCCAGAACCTTCCTGCTCGCCGCGTTCCGGGTCGCGGGCGCTGCGGGCGCCGACCCGGACCGGGTGCTCGAGCGGTACGCGTCCGGCCTGGTGGCGGGCACGGCCACGCCAACGACCGATCGCGGCCTCGGCTCGGCGGACCCGGTGTCCTGGCCGGTGATCGGCGACCACAGCCAGGCACTCGTCGAGGCCGCGTCCATCGCGGTCGGCCTGCGGCTGACCCGGCCGTGGCTGTGGGACCGCCTCGACGAACCGGCGCGGCAGCCGATCGTGGCCTGGCTCGAACGCGGGCTGCGCGCGCGGCCCTTCGACAACAACTGGTGGCTGTTCCCCGCCATGGTGGGCGCGTTCCTGTCCGAGGTCGGCGCCGACCCCGACCGCGCGGGCCGCCGCGCCGTCGACCGGGGTCTGGCGCGGATCGAACGCTGGTACCTCGGCGACGGCTGGTACACCGACGGCAGGCCGCGGTCGATGGATCACTACAACGGGTGGGCCCTGCATCTCTATCCGACGCTCCACGCCTGGCTCAGCCGCGATCAGCGGCTACTGGATACTTATGGCAACCGACTGTCGCACTTCGTGACCGACCACGCGCGGACCTTCGGCGGCGACGGCGCGCCACTGCACCAAGGCCGGTCGCTCTGCTACCGCTTCGCCGCGGCCGCGCCGCTGTGTATGAGCGCGCTCACCGGCCACTCCCCCATCCCCGCGGGCCAGACCCGGCGGCTGGCCTCCGGCGCCCTGCGGTACTTCGTCGACCGCGGTGCCGCCGAGCCGGACGGAGTGCTCTCCCTTGGCTGGCACCGCGCGTTCCCGCCGATGGTCCAGGCGTACTCCGGCCCGGCCTCCCCATACTGGGCGAGCAAGGCGTTCGTCGGCCTCCTGCTGCCCGCCGACCATCCCGTGTGGACCGCGCCGGAGGAGGCCGCGCCCAGCGAGCGCGGTGACGCGGTGACGCCGTTGCGGGCACCCGGCTGGCTGATCCAGTCCACCGCGGCCGACGGGCTGGTTCGCGCACACAACCATGGCAGCGACAACCAGCAGGCAGACCACGTGGCCGACGACGATCCCCTCTACGCGCGGCTCGCCTACTCCACCAGCACCGGACCGGTGTTCGGCCCTGACCCGGACAACCACTTCGGACTCGTCGTCGGCGGGTTCCCGACCGCGCGGGGACGCATCCGCCCACTGGGCGTCGGCGACGGGTGGGCCGCGTCGTCCCACAAGCCACTGGCGGAGGGCGAGCCCGTCGGGGCAGCAGTCACCTCGGTGGTCCTCGCCCGCAGCGCCGACGAGGTACACCTGCACCTGGTCTCCGGCGCGGAGGCGAACACCGAGGTCAGACACAGCGGCTGGGCGGTCGCCGGATCCGACGTGACCACCCGCTCAGGCGAGTCGTGGTCCCGGTGCACCGCGGACACCCTCGACTCCGACCTGCGCGCGCTGATCGGGTTCGACACCGCCACCTGCCGGACGGCCGACGGGACAGCATTCGGGGCCAACGCCGCGTACCCGGCCCTTTCTGGCCAAACCGGCGCCGGTCCGACGCTGTTCGTCTGCCACGCCACGCTCGTCCGCGGCTGCTCACCCCGAGACGTCCGAGCCGCGCTCGACGACGACCGCGTCGTCATCGACTTCCCCGAAATCCGGTTCGAGGTCCGGCTCACCGCCTCGTCCGTCCACGTCACGTCCAGCGTGAAGGAAACGCACCCATGACGCAGCTCGCCCTGTCCACGCTCGGCCTGCCGAACCACTCGCTGGAACAGGCCGCCGACCTCGCCGCCGAGCACGGCCTCACCGGGCTGGAGCTGCGGTGCGCGCCGGGCCAGCCGGTGGACACCGATCTCAGCGACGCGGCCCGCGCACGGGCGGCGCGGGTGTTGGCGGACCGCGGGCTGACCGCGCTCAGCGTCGCCGGGTACATCGGGATCGCCGCGCCGGGCTCGGACGAACTGATCCTGGCCGCGTTGCACGACCAGCTCCGACTGGCCGCCGACATCGGCGCGGCGGGCGTCCGGGTGTTTCCCCAGGGCGGCGACCATGGTCCCGCCGCCGACCTCCGGGCCGTGCGGCGTCTTGCCGCCGTCGCGCCGTACGCCGCCGAACTCGGGGTGCGCGTGCTGGTGGAGACGCACGACTCACACAGCGGCGGCCGCGACCTGGCCCGAGTGCTGTCCCAGGTCGACCACCCCGCGGTCGGCGCCCTCTGGGACAGCATGCACACCTGGCTCGCGGGCGAGTCCGTCGGCGAGACCCACGCCGCACTCGCGCCGTGGCTGGCCTACGTGCAGGTCAAGGACATCGCCGGACACAACGACCGGACGCCGCTGGCCCTGGGCGCGGGCGTCCTGCCACTCGCCGAGCTCCTGCGCGCGCTTCCCGCCGCGTGCTGGGTGTCGTGGGAGTACGAGGCCCCGTGGTACCCGGAGGCCGCTGCCCTGCCCGACCTGCTCGGCTCGGGCGCCACGCTGCTGCGTGAGCTTCGCGGCTAGGCCGCGGCACCGCGGACAACCCCGCACGACGTGCGCACCCGCAGCTGAGGCAGCAGCACGGCGTGCTGCACCGGCAGTTCCGCTCCCCCGCGCAGCCTGCGCATGACCAGTTCCATCGCCGCCATCCCGACTCCCCGCTTCGGCGGCGCCACCGCGGTCAGCGGCGGTGCGGCCAACTCGGCGAACACATCGTCATAGGAGATCAGCGCGACGTCATCGGGCACCCGCAGCCCGTGCGCGCGCAACAGCGGCGGCAGCGCGATCGCGGCCTGGTCGTTGTGCACGAGAACCGCGCGCACCCCGCTCGCCACCCGCTCCGCGATCGCCGCGGCCACGCCCGCCAAGTCCGTGTCCCGATCGGGAATGTCGATCACGGACTGCGGGGTGAGCCCCACCAGCGGCATCCCTGTCGCGTAGCCCGCGCGCACCGCGTGCGCGGTCCAGCTGTCCGCCCTCGCCGCGAGCGCCACCGAGTCGTGCCCGGCTCCCACGAAGTGCCGCAGCGCGATCAGCACCCCGTGGTCGTGATCGGACGCGACCGAGTCCAACTCCGCGAGCGGACTGTCATGCGCCGGGCGTCGCTCCACGAGGACGACCGGCACCGGCAGGTCCCGGATCCACCCTGGGTCGCTGTCGGGCAGCAGGTTGGGGGTCAGCAGTAGCGCCTCGGCTCCCGAATCCAGCAGCTGCGCGACCAGCGCCTCGTCAGCGATCTTCCCGTACGCGGCGATCCCGAGCACAAGCCGCGAACCGACGGTGTCGGCGACGTCGCGGGCACCGTCGATCACCTCGTCGAAGTACCCGTCGACCGTCGGCACCAAGACACCGACCACCCGTTCCCGCGTCCCCACCCGCTCGCCCCCTGGCGCGGACACCGAGCCGTGCGACCGCTGCAGCAGGCCGCCGTCGGCGAGGATCGACACGTCCCGCCGAATCGTGACCGCGGGCAGCCCCATCCGGGCGGCCAGGTCGACGACTCGGATCGTCCCGACGTCCCGGACGATGTCCAGGATCAGCCGCCTGCGCTGCTCCGCGGTGATCGTCACCGTGTCCTCCTCAGCCGCCCGATGCGACCCGGACTCACCGTCGCGACCATATCGTATCATTTGCTCACAATCTGATCAATCATGTACTCATTGATTCCTCTCTTCGGTGGGTGCCACCGTCCCCTGCCATGACGGTCTCCCGACGAACTCTGCTCACCATGGCGGCCCTGGCGCCGCTCACCACGGCTCTTTCGCTGCCCGCTTCGGCGAGTTCGGAGGACGACTTCGACGCGCTGCGTCGCAAGTGGTGTGACGTGCTCACCGGTGGTTCCACGATCGACCCCAGCGATCCTGACTTCCGTGCCGCACTCGTCCGCGTCGACAATGCAGCGACGGGCCTGCTCGCCAAAGTGGACGGTTCGGGCACGAACGTGTTCACCGACCTGGACCTCTTCAACGACGCCCAGATGACCACGACCTACCAGCGTCTCGCGCAGCTCGCGACCGCGTGGGCGACTCCAGGGTCGCGCTATCGGGACGACGCGGGGGTGCGCGACACCGTGTTGGCCGGACTCGAACGCGCCCACACCCGGATCTACCACGCCGGCCAGTCGGAGTACGGCAACTGGTGGAGCTGGGAGATCGGCTCGACTCGCGCCCTCGCCGACGCCATGGCCGTGCTCTACGACCACATCCCGGCCGACCGGCGCGAGGCCTACTGCGCCACGATCGACCACTTCGTGCCCGACCCGTACTACCAGTTCCTCGCACCCGACCCCCGCCGGACTCTGTCGGCGGGCGCGAACCGCGTGGACCTCTGCCAGGCCGTGGCCATCCGCGCCATCGTGGGCCGGGACACCGCCAAGCTGGGTCGGGCCCGTGACGGGCTGACCGACGTGTGGCAGTACGTGACGTCGGGCGACGGCTTCTACCGCGACGGCTCGTTCGTGCAGCACACCTGGGTCGCCTACACCGGGACATACGGGCACGTACTGCTGACCGGCGTCGGCAAGCTGTTGTCGCTGTTCGCGGGCTCACCGTGGGAGGTGGCAGACCCGAGCCGGGAGAACTTGTTCGTCGCGGTGGAGGCCTCCTACGCCCCGGTCATGCACGACGCCCGGATGATGGACTTCGTCCGCGGTCGCGCCATCTCCCGATCGAACGCCACTGACCACAACGACGGCTATGTCGCGATCGAGGGAATCCTGCGCCTCGCCGACGGGGTGGACGCGGCCACGGCCGCCCGATGGCGCGCACTGTGCGCGGGATGGATCGCGCGCGACACCTACTCCAGCATCCTCACCGGGGTGTCGATCCAACGCATGGCGCTCGTGAAACGGCTCGCGGGCATCACGCCTGCCGCCGAGCCCGACGGGCACCGAATGCTCGCCAACATGGGTCGCGCCGTACACAGACGCGCGGGGTGGGCGTTCGCGATCTCGATGTCGTCCCAACGGACCTCCTACTACGAGGCGGGAAACGGAGAGAACGACAAGGGCTTCCACACCGGGTCGGGCATGACCTACCTCTACGACCGCGACAACGGGCAATACACCAACGGCTTCTGGCCCACCGTCGACCTGTACCGCCTCCCCGGCACGACCGTCGACAAGCTGCCCCTGCCCAACAAGGCGGGCGGCGAGTGGGGCGAGGCCCGGCCGAAGTCGGCGGTGTGGGCGGGCGGTGCCACCATCGACGGCTACGCCGCGGTCGGCCAGGAGCTCGAAGCACCGGAATCGCCCATGCGGGCGAAGAAATCCTGGTTCTGCCTCGACTGGGGCGTGGTCGCCCTCGGCGCGGGCATCACCGGCACATCCGGCCACCCGGTCGAATCGGTGGTCGAGAACCGCCGGACAAACGCCACACTGACGGTCACCGACTCCTACGCGCACGTCGACGGCATCGCGGGCTACCTGCTGCTCGGCAACGAGACCCTGTCGTCCAAACAGGAGGCACGCACAGGTTCGTGGCGGGACATCCACGCCACCGGCCCGACGACGCCGATCACCCGGGACTACACCACCCTGTGGTTCGACCACGGGGTCGACCCGGTCGACGCGTCCTACGCCTACGCGATCATCCCCGGCGCGACCGCCGCCGACACCGCGGCGAGGGCCGCCGACCCCGGGTTCCAGATCCTGGCGAACACCTCGGCGGTCCAAGCGCTGAAGGTTCCCGAAGCGGGCATATCGCTGCACAACTTCTTCGCGGCGGGGCGGGCCGGAGTGATCGAAGTGGACGGGCCGTGCTCGGTTGTCGTCTGCCACCAGGGCAACCAGCTCACGATCGGCGTGGCGGACCCGACACACCTGGCGACCGAGCTGCGGATCACCGTCCACCAGCCGGGCATCCAAACCTACGCGGGCGCGGCGAAGAACGTCCTGATCGGACAACAGACGTCGTTCACCGTCGACGTCGCCGCCGCCACAGGCGCCACCCGCGTAGTCACGCTGCACCACTGACAATGACGCTGGCCCCGGGCGGAACGCTGCGAGGCCAGCGTCCTCCCCCGGCGCCGGCAGGCCCTCGTCGTTCGAGCTGGTTGCACCACCTAGCCACACGCCCCGACATCTGTGGCGCCTCTGGAACGATGTCGACTGTGCCGAAGCCCTGTCCCCCAGGAGTTCCGTGACAATTTGGTCGCGGCGGCCCGTCGCCACAGTCCGCCCGAGCAGATGGCTGGCGGTTTCGGGATCAGTCAGCCATGCCTGCTCCACTGGTTGAAGTCGCTGACGTCAAGAACAGTTCAAGCCAGCGACCAGACAACGACAATACCTGCACCCGCAATGTAGCGACAGTGTCTCGCCATTGGAACCACCCCGTCCGGCGTTCACGCGACCTCCGTGATCGGCCAATCACAGCGGCATCTGAACGCGCGTCCAAATGGTCCTTTGTGGATGACAGCCTCACGCATTCGCACCGTCCTGTGTAGACACGAGTCTGAAGCCAAGGAAGCCGCGTGTCGCGGGATGAACACTTGCGGTACGGGAGATCTCCCGGTGTGGATCAGGTCGGTTTGTGTCTGCTACGCTGCACATGTGTCTCACCGTGGCGTTTCGTCACGGGAGATTTCCCGGTTCCGCGGGCCAAAGTTGCCCTCTCGGACACACTCACTATCCCTACCCCATGGCCGGGCAGTCACTCCGACTGTTCGGCCATCGGCGTTGTAGAGCATCTCAAGCCCGACTGCTTCGTAGAACTCTTGCAGTCTGACTGAGGTTGCATGGCGAAGTCCAGAGCCCATCTCAGCGAGCATGTCTATCCGCGCTTCGATCTCCGCTTGACCGATGGCGCGGCCTGAAGGCATCCGGGCCAACTCCTCACGGGCAACATCACATTCCTCTTGCGCCCGGTTGATCGCGCCGACCAACGCGACCGGGTTCGCGCCCGCCTCGATCGCATCCTGCAGCCGCTTCAGCCGCGTCTCAGCGTCCTTCTTGCGCTTCTCCGCGGGTTCGACTCTCACCGCATCCGAAGTGCGGTCCACGGCGTTCAGGAGGCTGCGCACCGTGGCGAACAGACCGTCAAGCCACTCGTTCAACGGGTCGAGAACCGCGATCTCCGGTAGGTAGACGTTCTTCGGGTGGCCGATCAGCGCAGCCGATCCGGGAACGATGTTTCGCGCGGCACATCGGTAGTAGATCCGATCCTGTCGCGGAGCGCCTTCCATTCGACGCTGGCAGTAACCGCACCGAACTCGACCACGAAGCGCATAGGTGTGTTTGGTCCGCCGCTTCGGTCCGCGCTCCAGTTTCCGCGCCGCGGGCAATCCACCCGCCGCCCTCGACCGGCGTCGAAGTTGAACCGCCGTGAACTCCTCGACAGAAACGATCGCCGGATGGGCAGGACGACGCGAGCGCACAATCCGATCGGGATTCGAGCGGCGGAACCGCACGACATGTCCAGCCGCCACGTCATCAGGATTCAAGAGCATTTCGTGCTTCGTCCAACGGCCGAACACCGCATATCCCGTGTAGCGCGGATTCTCCAGAATCGCGCGGACCGTGCTGCCCTGCCAGCCATCGGCCAACCGATGCGCGTTCTGGTCCGGCCGACGCTGCGACGGACACGGGATGCCATCCCGGTTGAGCCCGTTCGCGATGGCCCGATCGCCGCACCCTTCGCCGTACTCGGAGAAGATCCGCCGCACCACTTCGGCGGACGCCTCTTCGATCGCCAGCACTCGAAGCCGGAAGCCCTCCGCCGCCTTCCTTGGGTTCGGGTGCGGACCAGCGTCGACCACCACGTACCCATACGGCGCACGTCCGCCCTGGTGACGGCCCTCATTGACCACCTGCGCGTCCATCGCGGCCCGGACGCGCGCCTGCACGTGCTGCCGCTCCGACTCGCTCATGCCACCGAGGACGCTCACCGAACGCGACGTCGTCCTCGATACGAACACACGGCGGGTGTACCGACTGCCGCATCCTTCCCCTAATGGATGAACTCTTAACCGATTCCGTAACATTTGTGGCGCGAATTCGATGATACTCATGCGAGCGAAATAGGCGGCATTTTGACAGCACGCCAGTGCGCTCCTTGTCGGAAAGTGCAGCGGTCATTTCCGATCGCCTTGAATCATCGCCGGGCGACTTCAGCGACCGTTGAAGAGCGAGGTATGAGATGAGCCGTGGAATCCGTCGCGTTCGGGTCGTGCTGAGCTGGATGCTGGCGGTGACCCTCCTGACGGCGACCCCCGCCTACGCCTCGTGGCCATCGTCGGGATCCGGCTCCGGTTCCGGATCGACGGGCACGTTGCTCGCGCCGACGAATGTGACGGTCCCGGCGTTCAGCCCGCCCAGCGTTTCCGTGAGCTGGACGGCATCCTCCGGCGCCACCACGCCGACCGGGTATTACGTCACCCGAATCGGCAGCGGCGGCCCAGCCGCTGCCTGCGCGAGCGGCCCGGGCACGCTGCTCGGCGGGACATCGTGCACCGACACCGGCGTCGCGAACGGCACCTACACTTACACCGTCACCGCGGTCTACCAGTCGTGGACGGCGCTCAGCGCCCCCAGCGGAACGGTCACCGTCACCACGGCCACCGCGCTGGCGTTCTCCGGACAGCCTTCCGATGTGGCCGCCTCAGCCGCCATCACTCCCCCGGTCACCGTGCAGTTGAAGAACTCGGTCGGCACGTCGATATTCACCGCGGGAATCGCGGTGACCATCGCGATCGGCACCAACCCCGGTGGCGGGACGCTGTCGGGTACCGCGACAGCCCTGACCAACGCCTCCGGCGTGGCCACCTTCGCCGGGCTCTCGATCAACAACCCCGGCGCCGGATACACCCTTATCGCCACCAGCCCCGGGATGACGTCGGCGACCAGCGCGGCGTTCACCGTCTTCGGCCCGGGCGAAGCACCGGTCGGACTGGGCACCGCCGCGACCTACTCGGTCCTGGGTGGACAGACCGTGACCAACACCGGCCCGACCGTGCTCAGCGCCAACCTGGGCGTCAGCCCTGGCACGGCGTTCACCGGGTTCCCGCCCGGCACCGTCGGCGGCACCATCCACGCGGCGGACGCCCATGCGGCCCAGGCACAGTTGGACCTGACCACCGCCTACACCGACGCAGCCGGCCGCACACCGACCGCCATCGTCGCCGGGGACCTCGCCGGACAGACCCTGATCCCGGGTGTCTATCAGTCCGCCAGCTCACTCGCGGTCAACGGCACCCTCACCCTCGACGGCCGAGGCGACCCGAACGCGGTCTTCATCTTCCAAATGGGCTCGACCCTGACCACCGCCACCGCCAGCACCGTCAACGTGATCAACGGCGCGCAAGCCTGCAACGTCTTCTGGCAGGTTGGCAGCTCGGCGACGCTGGGCACGTACTCCACCCTCCGCGGCACGATCATCGCGCTCACGTCCATCACCGTCACCACCGGAGTCGTGGTCTACGGACGCGCACTGGCCCGCAACGGCGCTGTCACCCTCGACAGCAACACCTTCCACGACCCCGACTGCGCCTAGGCAATCGTCGCGACGACCTTGCCCCGAGACTGTCCACTCCGGATCCGATCGATCGCGGCGACGGCGTCGGCGAGGGGATAGGTTCGGTCGATGACCGGCATGACAGTGCCCGCCTCGATCAGCCCGCGCAGCGCGTCGAGGTCCTCCGGCCGCTCCACCGTCACCAACCGCCTCATCCGCGAATACCTACCCAAAGGCACCGAAATCACCACCGACCGCGGCTACCTCGCCACCATCGCCACCGAGATCAACATGCCACCACGCCATATCCTAGGATTCAGAACCCCAGCAGAAGTGTTCGCCGACCTCCGCACCAGCGCGACTGCTTCCACCGGCTGAAGGCGCCCACCTGAGGACGGGTTGGGCTGTCCCGTCCCGTTGCATCGCTGCAGGTCGAAGGCGTGCTTCGCAACTCCGAGGTGTCCCAGCAACATGTCGAAGTGGACACCCTTACAACACGTCGAGGCGTGTGGTTAATGCGCAACTCGAGCCTCGGACACAGTTTGCCCACTTGTTTCGATTCCAGGTTATCGCATCGAAGCGGAGTGGGTATTTCTATTTGCTGAGCGTGTCGGGGACGGCCGTGTCAGTGGCCCCACCAGCGGAAACGTGTAGCTCGGGCACCGATGAGTGCTCGTGCCCGGTCGCTTATGCGACGTCGCGGCGACGACCTCGTTGACTGTGCTGAGGCTCCCCGTCGACCAGGACGACGTCGGCGGCGCCGCACGAGAGCAGCTTTCCCGTCGCACACATCATGTCGGCGACGATTCCTCTACTGCCAAACCCGGGGATATCGAGCAACTCGGGCATCGTCGCCACGCGTTCCAGCAGTCGATCTTCACGCCAGTACAGCCACTTCGGTCCGTCAGCCGGACGCTTACTCGCGCTGGTCACCCCGTGACGGCACCGGTACCCGGCGCGCCCGTGCTCCCAGTGCGAATCCATCCGCCTGCCACACAGCCCACACCGCACCAGCCCGGCCAAGGCGTACTCCGCGCGGTGATCCACCGCGTCCGGTCGCACGCGCACGACCTGCGCCGCGGCGAAGTCCCGTGCGCTCACCAACGGGGTATGCGCCAACTCTGAGGAGATCGCCCACTCCGCGGGCAGGTTCGGCCGCTGACCCGGTCGCCCGGTCGCCATGTTCACCTGGTCGCGATCGTTGGCCACCCGGTTCCACACCTCACGCCCGGTATACCGCGGGTTCTCCGGCTGCACAGTCCACGCCACACCAGACCGATGCCGATTGCGGTAACGATCCGCCGCCGACGGGCACGGCACACCGCGCTCGTTGATCGGTCAGCCTGGGCACCCGGACTGGATCTGCCATCCGCCCAGCCTGACCGCAAGCCGATCACCGGCCACGAACGCTGACCGGCGGGACACCAAACCGGCCAACGTTCATGGACTGAACTAGCTGATGCTGAACTTCTGCTTGGCGGTACCGTCGAGCGGACGCTGCACGAGCTGGTCGCCACGGTTGGCGCCAGCGGTCAGGTACTGGCCGCTCTTGCGGTTGCGGAAGCGGTGGAAGCCGCTGCCCGCGTCCTCCACCAGCCATTCGTCGTTGGCGTTGATGTTCGCCACGTAGTCGTATTGAACGATCTTCGCGCCCGAGGTGAGCGATGCGCTTTGCACGACGACGTCCTTGCCGCTGTTCTGGTTGACGACGCGGACGAAGCCGTCACCCAGTGGCCGGACCTCGAAGCGCTGGTTGAGTCCATTGTGGCTGTCCCAGCTGATGATCTTCGCGTCGTTCGCGGTGCTGGCGCCGCTGACGTCGAGCACGTAGCTTGTGCCCGCGAGCGTCACCTTGCGGTATCCGTTGGGAATGGCGGAGACAACGAAGCGGTCGACCGTGACCCACGCGGTGCTTCCCGTGGTGATCTTGATGGTGTGGGTTCCGCTTGACAGGGCCGGGCTGGAGTACAGGCGAACGTCCACGCTTCGGGTCGTGGCGGTCAGGTTGACCGTTGTCGCGGTGCCGCCGTCGATGGAGACCGAGGCCGAGCCGTAGACCGCGTCCTTGATGCCGTACCAGGTGATTCCGGTGCCGGTGAAGGTGTACTGGGCGGTCGACCCGGTCGTGTTGGCGTTGTGGCAGGTGCGCGCGTGGCAGCCGCCCGGGTCAGTGCTCGCGAACGAGCCGGTGTAGGTGACCGCCGCGGCGGCGTCGTCGACGGTGGTTCCGGCCTGGCCGGATCCGTTGACGAGTTCGTTGACCTGCCGCAGTTGACCGAGTTGCGCGGGGTCGAGGCGGCCGAACCGGTTGACTTTGGTGTCGAGGTTAATCGCGCCGCCGAGGTCGGTGGCGCTGTCGACCCAGGTGGTGAGGGTGTCGGTGTTGCGCGATGTCGCGCCGCGGCCCCAGGTGCTGCCCAGGTAGGTCCAGGCGAACCACTGCTGGCCGACACTCGCATCGGCCCACCGGCCGTTGGGCGGCAGGGCACCCATGCCGCTGGACTCCCCGGCGGTGTAGTCCTCGTAGCTGGACTGGTGTCCGAAGGCGACGGTGCCGAGGCCCGCGTTGAACGAGATGATGCGGTTGGGGTTACCCGCTTTGAGGGTGGCGGCGATGGTCGCGTAGTTGATCGGCTTGGTGAAGTCGCTCCAGGCGGTCTGCTGCCCGGAGTACATGCCGTCGAGCCACCAGCCCGCGACCTTGGTGCCGTAGTGCTCGGAGTACTCGCGGAACACCGAGAGCCACTTGGTCATCGTGGCCAGCGACGGGGCGTCGTTGCTGCCGCAGGAGTAACCGAAGGCGAGTGTGATCGCGCAGTCCGTGCCGGTCTTGTGCGCGGAGTTCGGCGGATTGCCCGGGAG
>Ga0247823_10001011_pt1 | contig 23789 bp, 16 predicted proteins | sample 13C_PalmiticAcid_2_FD_192426 | JGI IMG/M metagenome (GOLD analysis project Ga0247823, IMG submission 192426) | Soil microbial communities from agricultural site in Penn Yan, New York, United States - 13C_PalmiticAcid_Day30 | ecosystem: Environmental > Terrestrial > Soil > Agricultural land... | reverse complement strand
GCGACGACTGTCTGGGCGCCTGTCCGTGGAACAAGTTCGCGCAAGGGGCGTCCGAGGCCCGTCTGCACGCGCGCGACGCCCTGAAGGGGCCGCGGCTGGCCGACCTGCTGGCGCTGGACGATCCGGCGTTTCGGGCCCTGTTCACGAAAAGCCCGGTCAAGCGCATCGGGCGTGACCGCTTCATCCGCAACGTCCTCTATGCGGCGGGGAACTCCGCCGACACAGCATTGATCACCCCGGTCGAGACCCTGCTCGACGATCCGGCGCCCGTGGTGCGCGGCGCGGCGGCCTGGGCGCTGTCGCGGCTGGATGGCGAGCGGTTCGCGACGCTGCGCGACGCGCGACTGGCGGGGGAAGAGGACGAGAGCGTCAAGGCGGAGTGGTCCTTCTCCCCTTGAGGGAGAAGGTGGGCGCAGGAGGCGCTCGGATGAGGGATGTCAGCGCAGCGTTCAAGGAAAAGGAGCGCCGCCGGTTCCGCCTGAACACATCAAGCGGCGGCGCCGTCACCCCTCATCCGTCATGCTGCGCATGACACCTTCTCCCGCAAGGGGAGAGGGGGTGATGTTACGGGTTTGTTTCTCTTCAGATTTGTCCACGCTCAAGGCCTGCTCAGGGCCTATCCAGCCTATGGAGAGTCAAGGACTTAGGCCCTGAGGCGACACAGACCCTGCACAGGGAGCCGCCCCGATGGCCTTTTTGATCGACCCCCAGGAGTTGAAGCCTGGCCTTATCCTCTTCCGCCGTGCGGACGTTCAGCACCGCAACTGGTACTGCCGCATCAAGGTGCCCGGCTCAGACCGGTACAAGACGGTCTCGCTCCGCACCGCCGATGTAATCACGGCCAAGGAGGCCGCCTTCGACGCCGACGCGGATCTGCGCTTTCGCGTGAAGCATGATGTCCCGGTGTTCAACCGGACCTTCGCCCAGATCGCGAAGATGTACGCTGACCATCAGCAGGCCCGCTCAGAGGCCGGTGAGATCACCCACCATCGCTGGGAGGTAGTCGGGTCCATCATTCGCGCCCAGATCAATCGTTACGTGGGCGCCAAGCAGATCGGCCACGTCTCGCACGATGACTTCCTGGGCTATCCCCTATGGCGCCGCCAGAATGGGCTGGGGCGCGGCGGCCGGCCGGTATCGGACGCCACCATCCGATATGAGATGTCCATCTTCCGTTCCGTCATCGCCTTCGCGGTCGGCAAACGATTCGTGCCGGAGAGCCACGTCTACAAGGGCAAGCTGCCGCTGGCGAAGGTGCGCCGGGAGGAGTTCACGCCTGAGGAGTATCGCAAGCTCCACACCTTCGCGCGTGGCTGGATCAAACGCGCGAGGACCAAGAAGTTCGAGTGGCATCGCCAGCTCGCCTACAACTTCATCCTGATCATGTGCAACACGGGCATGCGCCCGACCGAAGCCAAGAACCTCCGATGGAGGGACGTGGCGATCCGGACCGATAGCGACGGCCGGCGCATGGTCATTCTTCACGTGCGCGGGAAGGACAAGTCACGCCAGTTGGTCGCCGCTGGGAACGTCGCTGACTACCTGGAGCGAGTTCGCTCCCTGACAACCCATGAGACGGCGCCCGAGGGCGCCGTCTTCGTCAATGGCAAGGGGGATCCCGCAGCCACCCTTTATGCAGACCAAATCGAAGTGCTCCTTAGAGAAGCAGGCCTGCTTCTCAGCTCCTCAGGCTCGACACGCTCCACCTACTGCTTCCGTCATACCTACGCGACCTTCCGGCTCACCGAGGGCGTGGACGTCTATTTCCTATCGAAGCAGATGGGGACGTCAGTGAAGATGATCGAGGACCACTACGGTCACATCAATCCGGTGAAGAACGCCCCCCGCATCTTGCAGGGATTGCCGGGTTGGGAGGCCGTCTAGCACCAAAATCCTCCCTCTGGCGGCGTGAAGGCTTCCGGATGCCGCATGGTCGAGACGACGAGCTCTGTCGCGCGAGCGCGGCAGATGCGCGGACGCCGAGGGCGCGCGACAGCTAAATTCCCGATCTTTCGCTGGACGTGATCGGGGTGCACGCGGGGTTTCCGTGACCCGGCCGAGCTAGAGTGACATCCACGCGCCACGACGAAGGCGATGCCAACAGGTCCTCACCGCCTCGCCCTTGCGGGCGAGGCGGTGGATCCGAGGGTCACATCATGCGGCCGCTGTCAGCGTAGCCCAACGGTTCAAGACGGTGACGGACCACGCGGTCGACAAGCGCGTTGCGGATACAGCCGGTCGGCGCGATCGACATTTGCAACCAACACCCCTGCTCGCGCTCCAGCCAGCCCGAGGCGAAGGCTTCGCCCGCCAGGAATCCGGCATTATAGGATCGCACCCACTCCTCGCCACGCGCAGTCGGCTGTATCGCGACATGCACGGCCAGCTCACCGCCGATGTCGCGCACGTAGGCGATCGCCGGCAGGCCGTCGAAGACGAACCGATACACAATCTCCGTACCGTCCCAGCCGTCGTCTCCGGACAGGCCGAAACGACCCTGCTCAAGACCCGCGTTTATCCCCCCCACCATCAAGTTGCGCCAGGCTTCCCGCTTCCGGTCCCCCCTCAGGTGCCCCGCCAGTCCGCTGCGGTCCCGACGCACCGGCGCCGAGGCGATGTTGATGAAGCCGTTCGGACCGTGGCCGTCGCGCTTGACGGTGAACCCCAGGTGGAGCGCCGCGGCGATGAACAGGCCGTTGGCGACGTAGGGGTTAGCGCGAGGGGCCTGTGCCTCGTGGAAGCGTTCCGCGTCGTGCTTGTAGCCGTAGCTGGTGCCCTTGCGCTTCACGGTTCGGGCCTTCTCCTTCGTCTCCAAGAAGGCGATTGCCCGGACGAACTCCTCCACGGAGTGGGCCTTGAGCATCTCCTCTCGATTGAGCCTGAAGATTTCTGCGTTCTCGCGAGCAGTGAGCCGGCCGTCCCAAGTCCGATACCCCCGGGATCCGAGTTCGGGCTCCCGGTCCATGACGGCGGCGATCGCCGCCCTGAGGTCCGGGCGCTTCACCCGGACGACCGCTTCGGACAGGGTGTCGTAGGGGACATCGGGGACGTCGCGTGACGCCAGGAAATCGACGAAGGCGCGGTTGTCGACCTCGCAGTGGGCGGGACCGGCGGCGACTTCCGCCCTCAGGGCGGCGTTGCTGCCGAAGCCGAGGCCGCGGGCGAGGGCTTCGGCACGGTGAGACGCTTGCGCCTGGGGCACAAGCGCAAGCAATTGACCCTTCAGCGGGTCGAGATCGTTGGCGACGATAGACAGAGTCATGACCTGAACTTTCCTTGCAGCGGGCCGTCGTTCGCCGATTACGCAACAGCCCAAGGAGATCAGGGACATGAAAGGATTTGATGCAGGACAAGCCTGAGAAGCGTTTAACCCGGCGACAGGTTGGGTGCATCCGACCCTGCTGAAAGCCTACCACAGCACACCGCAGAAAACAACGTTCCTCCAGTGTCCACCATCGAATCGGATAGTGTTCAGCAACGCCGGGAGATGATGCATCAGACGTGGACAAGCCGGGCTGCGCCGAACTGGAAGCGATCCTCGCGACCGCCGACGAGTACAGGGCGCCGGAAGCTCGCCTGAAGGCCCTCAAGGCCCAGGGCAGTACCCAGGCGCAGGCGCTGGCGACGGTCACTGACAAAAGGACGCGACTGGCGACGGCTGTCTACGCCTACTGGTTCGCGCCCGAGACCAACGCGTCCGATCTTGCGTTCGGCGCCACCGGCAGGGCACACCCGTCCGCCCTGAACAAGCTGATGGGGCCGGTCTCGATCGGAGTGAACTGCGAGCGCTGTGACCCGGAAATTCCGATCACGAGCCGCCCCCACATAAAGGCCCTGCTCGACGGCGCTTAAGGAGGCGTGCGGTTGGCGGAAGGCTACCGCGTCATTTGCACCTCGTGTCAGGAGGCGGTCATAGCGGCGCGTGAGGTCGCCCGCCGCGATGAGGGTCGCGTCCGGGTGGACCGCGAGCGCCTCCTAGCCGCCATGCCCTACGGTGACGGAGAACTGGCGTGACCGGCGGGACAGCTATCTCTCGGTTCTGGTCGAAATGCGCCACACTGACCTGGGCTGCGAGACCTGCGATTCCCTCGGTCCGGGGGGCGTCTTCCACAGATGTCTCAGGCGCCTCGGATCGTGGGACGACGTGATCCTTTTGTGCGACCCATGCGCGTCCGCCCTGCAAGGCGCCGGCAAGCTCGTGCGCGAGATTGACCGCGCCGGCCGCCGGGCACGACCGGCAATGCTGGCACCCCGCGCGGGGAGCACACGCTTCGGACCGCCGCCATGAGTCAGCATGAGCTATTGCTTAAGCCTATTGGCCCAAAGACTGCGCCTGACTCTTAGTTGGCTTTCGGTGGGTCTGCTGCCGGGGGCACATAAAACAACGTTGAGGTCGTTCATTTCCGCGATCGTCAGAAACACACAAGCTGCCTCGGCCTCGAACGCGACGCGAGTTTGTAGAAAGGATTTGCCTTTCAACAACGGCGGGTTGACTGCAACCTAGGCGCGTTGAAAATCAGGCGGTTTTATCGGTCGTGGCTAAGTCGAAAGAAAAGAGCAGGATGGATTTGCTCGGCGCGCGCGCGTCGAACGCGGGCGACGAATTCCATGAGCTCTGGGCGACGCGCGCCGCTATCCGCCTGTTGGACCGACGAGACGATCTTTGCGGTTTGACCGTCGAGGGCGTGGCCGCGATCGACGGATCTGTGACCGATCCCCGCGTCTGGGACGGCGTCGATTGCACTTTGTATTTCGGGGGGCTGTCCGCAGACTCAGCGCGCCACATCCGGATCGAACAACTCAAGTATTCCAGCGGAGCGCCTCAACAGGCTTGGACGGTCGGCCGCTTGGTGTCCGGTACGGACCGCGCGAGCACCGTCCTCAACAAGCTCGCGAGGAGCTGGGCGCACCTGAAGGGCAAACAGAAAGGAAAGTCGACCCTAGAGGCGGCGCTGGTGACGAACCAGCCGATCAGCGAGAGCCTTAGGGACGCCCTTGCGAGGCTGCAGGCCAATCCTCCCAAGATGCCCAAGGTCCGGCCTGACGAGAAGGATGACGACGTCCTTCGTATCGCCTGGGCGATCGGGATGGCGGCGCCCAAGGCGGCGAAATTCGTCGAGGCGCTGGAGCTGGATGGCGGAGCCGGGTCGCGGTTCTCCGTGGAGGAAAAGGCGCTCGCAGAAATCGCGCGCTGGACGGATCAAGACGTGGTGTCGAGGCTGTCGGACATCCGCAAGCTCGTGCGCGACAGGATGATGCCGGGGCCAGCCGGCGAAGTCATCACGGCGGAGTCCATCCTTCTGCGCATGAGCGCTGTCGAGTACGGCGTTCTGTTCCCTTGCCCGCCTGTGCTCGCGGAAACCCCCGATCCCATTTCGCGCGCCGAGGTCGAAACCGCCGTCCACGATCTGGTCCGGAACTCGACGACGCGCCTCTGTCTGCACGGCGAAGCCGGCATCGGAAAAACGACGGCGCTTGAACAGATCCGCCGGAGCCTGCCGTCGGGATCGGAGATGGTCGTTTACGACTGTTACGGTGCGGGCCGCTATCTCGACTCCGACGCGGTGAGGCATCGTCCCCACGATGCCTTCCTGCAACTGACCAACGAGATTGCGGTTCAGTTGAAGCTGCCGCTTCTGGTCACCCGGCCAGCGATGATTGATCCCGCTCGCGTGTTCATGAGCCGGTTGCGCCATGCCGCCGGGGTGTTGGCCGCCGAAGCGCCCGCAGCTCTGCTGGTGATCGGGGTCGACGCCGCTGACAACTCGATCGCAGCGGCCAGGATCGACCAAACAAGGTCCTTCGTGCGCGACTTCGCCGGATTGGGCGAACTCCCCTCGAATGTTCGGCTTATCGTGACATGCCGAACCGGCCGAATCGATGACCTCTCGCTTCCGAAGAACTGGAGGCAAGTCAGGCTCGAGCATTTCGATACCGACCAAACGGCCGAGTTCGTGGCGCGCAGGTTTTCGGTCACGGCGGAGTGGGTGCAGGACTTCCACGTCCTCGCGCGAGGCGTGCCCCGCGTTCAGGCCTATGCCCTGCGAGCCGACGAGGCCTCGGACGCGATGGCGCGACTCCTGCCCGGCGGCAAGTCGCTGGGTGACGTGTTCCAATCCCTTTTCCACGACGCGCTCAAGAAAAGCGGCGTCTCGGCGGACATCGGCAGGGTCTGCGCTGGCCTGATCGCCCTGCCTCGTCCTGTACCCATCGCCGACCTCGCAGTCGTGGTGGATCTGACGCCTCCGGAACTCATCGACATTTGCGGCGATCTCGCTCCGGGCCTCAGACTGACGAAGGATACTATCGGATTCGCTGACGAGGATTTCGAGGACTTCGTTCGGGCCGAAGCACATGCCGAAGCCTCTGGAATCCAGTCCAGAGTGGCTGACCGGCTGCTGGCGAATGCATCAACCGATCGCTACGCGGCGCTGCATGTCGCGGCGGCGCTTCGCGAAGCGGGGCGAAAAGCCGAGCTTCTCGACCTCGTCGAGGCGGAGCCGGCGCCGCTGGCCGTCACGGATCCGGTCTTGCGCCGCGAGGCGGAACTGAACCGTCTACGCAGCGCGATCCAAGTGTGCCGCGCTAGCGGGGATCGCACCCGCGCGTTGCGCTTTATTCTCATGGGGGCTGACGGTGTTCGTTCGGAGAAGGCGCTCAGGGCGATCCTGAAGGATAATTCAGATCTCGCCGTACGGTTCGCGGACGGCACGGTGGGACGGCTGCTCCTCTCGGATGTCAGCACCGTCGCCGACCAAGGATCGATCCTCTACCAACGCCTCGCCGCAAACGCGGAACGGTCGGACAGGGTTTCGATGCGGGAGGGCGGCCGCCTGATAGAAGCTTGGTGGCAGATGCAGAGAGCTCCGGATGCTCGGCCTCACTCCCTAACCGACAACGACATCATTGCTCACATCGACGCCATGTCCCGCGCCAGGGGAGCGGACGTGGCGATCAAAGCCATGCGTTCGTGGAAACCGAAGGCGTTGAGGATCACGGTGGCGGCCCATCTCCCTTGGATGTTGGCTGTCCAGAACCGACAGCGTGAGCTCGATGCGCTCATCGCCGAACCGTCTGTGCACCCCGCACGCAAGGCGATGCTGAGGGCGCCCTTGCTGCTTCAAGGCCGGTCTATCGATATCGTAGGCGCGGCCGATCTTAGGGCCTTGCTGCGCCGGACGGACCTGGGGTCCTTCTTCAAGAATACGACGACCGGCAGCACACGGGACGGCGGCATTCTCGACGTCTTGCTGACGGGTTGCGAACTGATGGCGCGTGACGCGGATCACAGAGGGGTCGTCAGCGAGATACTCAAGGCCATTCTCGAACCGGCTTATAGGCGCATCGACATACGGTTCTCCTGGGAGGCAGAGAAGCTCGACATTCTGTTTCGAGCTTGGACGCTCTCCGAGCGACTGGCGGGCAGAGCGCCCGTCCTAAAGGACCTGTTTGTACCGCGCGAGGTTCCAGCGGAGCCTCTGGGCGAAGACGTTAAGCGATCTCAGGCATCCCACGACCTTGACCTCTCGAATATGCTGGATGCGGTCGGCCCCTTGTACCTCGTTCGAGGCGACGCTGTCGTCAGCGCGCTCGGTCTGGACGTGTTGCAGGAGAGGCTGGACAAGGCCCTCGACGCCCTAAGCCAGGCTGAATGGCGCCTTGGTCGTGAACACGGGGCGCCACTCCTGCGAGCCCTCGCGGCACGAGCGTTGCTCAGTCTGGGGGCCCTTCACTATCCGATCGCGGTTGTGGCCGAGGCGGCCGTCCGCGTTCACGGACCGCTGGCGCGTGTGAGGATGCTGCCGAACCGGCAGTTCATCCAGCGACTGAGCCTATGGCCAGAGTTGCACGCGCGCCTCGTCGACGAGATCAGCGCTGCGGCAAGGGCCTGGCGCGAGGCCCGCATAGGCGCCGAGGATCGCTCCTCGGCGCTCATGGCGTTCGCGCGTATGCTCCTTCCCATATCCCCTGAAGACGCCAACGTCGTGTTCAACGAAGCAGTCGAGGCTGTGGCGGAATTGGACGGCGAGATGATCCAGCAGCTAGAGCTCATCGAACGTCTCGTCACCAAAGCTGGCCCCTCAACACCAAGCGGAGTCAGGATGGCGGGCGAACTCGCCGAGATCGTATCGGACGCCGCTATCCGACTCGAGGGGCATTCCGGCTTTCCATGGGCGTCCGCTTCATCCGCTCTCTCTACACTCGACCCAGTCGAGGGTCTGGCGGCGTCGGCGCGTTGGGACGACGGCGGCCTGGACGAGGCGCGCGACGGCCTGGCGTCGGCCATCAAAGCCGGGCTCCGTTCCCGCGAGCTTAGCGCCGCCCAGGCTGCGGCGCTAAGCCTCTTCCTGGATGAGGAGGACCCGGAGATCACCGACCATATTGGGCGTCACGGCGTGGAGGCCCGCGAGGAAATCGCCTGGGACCGTCTCCTGCGGTGGAACGGCCGTGGCGGCTCGGAGACTTCCACAACCGATGGACCTTGGACTGAAGCAGTCGTCCGACGCCGAAGGTTCGTGGACGACCTGAAGACGCCCCAGCTCTCCGCGCCAGCCGATCCCCCAGGCCAGTCGTCTCTGACAGCGATCGCCCAGAACCCCTGGAGCACATCAGACCTGGTCGAGCCTACCGCCCTCGGTGAAGAAGTGTTGAAGCGGCTGGATGCCGCCCATGCAGCCCAAACCTACGTTGGTGCGGGGGAGATACTGGCAACGGCGGCGGCCGCCGCCGCACCAAAGGATCGTATCGCCTTTCTCAACGCGCTCGGCGTGCTCCGCGGTCGCCGCATCGCCTATGAAATCGGCGGAGCCTTGCTGCGGACCCTGCAAGGCTGGCGTCACCTTCCCGCGGTCTCGCGCTGGTGCAAGGCTGTGTTGCCAGAGATCATCGTGAGCCGTCTGCCCGACTTCACGCGATCGCTCGCCTACCAAGATGGCGCATTCGACGCGCTCCTCGAGCTCTGCGAACTGGACGATGATGCGGCGGTCGACCTTCTGTTGCGCGGCATGGAGAACCATGTCGGCGTGCTCGACGCCGAGATCATTTTCGGTCTGACGGAGCGTATGGTCGCGCGTCTCGCTCCCGGCGCGGCCGCCGATCTCTCGGCCTGGTACATCAGCCTGCTCGGCGCCCGGATTCCGGCTTCGAACCGGGAACCAGTCGATCGCAGAGATCTGCCTTCGTCAGTCGACGAGGCCGTGGCGCGGTATCTGTTCGCGTATATGGGAGACCGCGACGTTCGTCTGCGTTGGAGAGCCGCGCATGGCGTCCGCAGGCTGGCGCGGCTCGGCGATCGCGCAACTCTGGCGGCATTCAACGACTGCGTCTTCAGACAGGCGGAATCCGTCTTTCGTGTCGGCGACGCGCCGTTCTACTGGCTGTCGGCCCGACAGTGGTGGGCGCTGTCCTGGGCACGAGTGGCCACCGATCGGCCGCCTGAAGCGCGGTTGGCAGCTCCCCTGCTGTTCGAGCTGGCGACGAGCGCGACCTTGCCGCATCTCCTCATTCAGCTATGGGCGGCGGACGCCTGCCGGTCTCTGTCCGCAGCTGGCGAGGTGACCTGGAGCTCCGATGAAGCGTCTGCTCTCGCCGCCGTCGGGCGAACGTCGTTGGCGCGCGAAGCCGCCACGAAACGGCAAGGTCTTGGCCGATACGAGAGGACGGAAGCCCGGGGCTCCCGCCGCTTCGACTTCGACGTCATGGACACGCTTCCATACTGGTACGATCCGGTCTTGCGATGCTTCGCCACGCTTCAGCCTGCCGCCTTCCTTGATGAGGCGGAGCGCTGGATCCTGGATGTCTGGGGCTATCCAGCGGATCCTCGTGAGCAGGATCAGAGCGACGCCGCGAGGCGAGGTCGTTCTGATTGGACGCTTTCAAGCAATAGCCACGGCTCACAACCCACCATCGTGGATTTCCGAACCTATCTGGAATGGAACGGTCTCTGGGCGGCAGCAGGGCGGCTGCTCCGGACAGAACCCCTGCGCGATCTCGGCGGGGACTATGAGGACACCTGGGAAAACCTGCTCGTCAGAGCGCGTTCGGAGATGCTCACTGATCCGCCCGGCTGGCTGTCGGACTTCAGGGCCCCGACGCCGCTCCTGTCACGGCACTGGATCCGCGACGACACGCCCCTTGAGGCTTGGGCCGCCGGAGTGGTCGAGGCGCACCACCGGGCCGAACTCCTCCCAGAGGACCGGCCGGATTATCTCGTCGTCCACGGCCATGGCCGGCTGACGATGGAAGATCGCGCGGAAGACTTGACGATCACCAGCGCTCTCGTCGGTCGGGACGCTGCGGCGTCCCTCATCCGGGCGCTTCAGACGATGGACAATAGTTGGGACTACAAGATCCCGGATGAAGAGGAAGAGTCGTGGACGATCGACCGGCCTCCGTTCCGGCTGATCGGATGGCTCGGCCGCAACGGGCGAGATCGCGGCGCGGACGACAAGGATCCGTTCCGTGGACAGTCAGGGAACATTCGACTGGTCCCCGGTCGTCGCGTCGTCGAAAGTCTGCGCCTGTCGAGACACAAGTCGGGGCTCGCCGCCTGGAGCGCCGAGGGCGCGGAAACTCCGATGTTCATTCATGAGGCCTGGGGCGAGCCGGACAAGGACAACGAATGGATCGGCGAAGGCGTACGGACCGACGGCGAACGTCTTCTCGTCCATCGCGGGCAACTGCGCGCCTTCCTAGCGGAACAGGATCTGGATTTGGTGGTCGAGGTGGAGATACGTCGCAATGACCGCGAGAGTGGACGATACACTGGCAAAAAAGCGAAGCGGGAGGTCGAAGGGCGATACGACCGGCTCTACCGACTTGATTGCGACGGCGGCCTCCATGTCGCCGAAGGCGATATTGGAACTTGGTCAGGCGCTGTGCCGTGACCTCAATGGATCGCTGCACGACCAGATCCTGACCCGATGGCTCGCTCACCATCTCGCCGAAACCCTGGCGGAGGCGTCGTCCGCACAGGGCGAGGCCAAGGTCCGCGCGGAGCGCAACGCGGTAGATCTGATCCTGCGGCTTTGGGCCGAGCGCAGATCCTTCCCTGAGGACGTCGATCCTCTCGGCGACTACCGCAAGGCGATTGACACGCTCGCTCGTTTGCGGCCTGACGCGAACCCGTGGGGATATTTGCGCGAAACGCCCGAGGGCGTTCTCGGCCAGCTCTATCATGCGCTCGCCCGGACCTTCGTCGCCGGACTGCTTGCCACCTCGGTGTCCGGCGACATCAAGGTTCTTGATGGCACGATGACCGAGGCTCTTTCGGAAGAAGAACGCAAGCTCCGCGATCTGCTCGACGGCTGGGTCGCCGTCCTCAAGTCTCCTCGGCGCCGATTCCCGATCGTGAGGGCAAGCGACGAAGCGTCCACGACCGACCCCGAGGCGGATGAGGACGCCATAGAGGGCGAGAAGACGGCGGAGGATCTCCTGACGGCGGCGCTGGAAGAGGCGGTCGCCTCGGCCCAGACGATGCTCGACAGGCTGAAAAATCGCGAGCCGTCTCATTGACCATCGAGGCTTATGTCAAGGTCAGACAGCTCGCGCTGGCTCGCGAGATCGCGCCTCGTCGGAAGCTCTATCTGGACCTGAACTTCTGGATTCGGTTGCGCGACGCGGCACTTGGACTTCCGACCGATACGCCCACAACGACGCTCCTCAGCCTACTGCGCCAAGGCGTCGGTGACGGAAAGCTGATCTGTCCGATCGGCGACAATGTCTTTCAGGAGGTGATGAAGCAGCCCTATTCCGAGGACCGGCGCATCGGGATGGCCCGCCTTATCGACGAGCTGAGCCTGGGCGTTTCGTTTCTGGTTTCGGACCGCAGGCTGGGGACCGAAATCTACATCGCGCTCCATCGCTTGCTGGATCGGCCAGGCGTTCTTCATCCCATGCAGGAGCTCGTCTGGACCAAGGTCTGCCATGTCATCGGGGAGGCCTTCCCGGTTCTGGAAGGACTCGATCCCGAAGCCTTGCTGGATCTCCAGCGGGACGTCGTGGACGACCTCTGGGCCTGTTCGTTTCAGGAGATGATCGAGCGAATCGGAAATCAACCTCGCGCCCAGGATCCCCATCAGGCGCTGAGCGAAGAAACGAACCGCGAGCGGGACGCCCATGTCGCCGATATCACGAGCTACGCCCGAGCCTACAAAATCGAGCTCAGAGGCGGAGTAGACGCCTGCGGCAAACTTGCGGCCGACGCGCTGTGCGGAATGGCGGAGTCTGATGGCTTCACGGCGCCACGATTTGGCGAACCGGATTGGATGGAGATGAAAACCCTCGGGACGGCGATGCTCCTACGCGCGTTCGACAAGCAAGACGCGGCGGACGTCGTACGGACGCTTCACATCGAAACTTCGCTCCACGCGGCGATGAGGGTCGACAAGGCGCGCCGGTTCAAACCGAATGACTTCTACGACTTCCGTCACGCCGCGGCGGCGCTGGCCTATTGCGACGCTTTTTTCACCGAGGGCCCGCTTTGCGATCTGGTGTCCCGCCGGCAGCTGGGTCTGCTCGGCATCAACGACTGCCGTGTCGCGACTGACGTAGAGGATGCTCTCGGCGTAACCCAATCCTTGATCGCATGAGCGGACCACCGGATCCGTGTTCGAGGTGATCTTCGGTTCAGATCCCCAGAGTGTGGTTGGCGTGCTGCTGGCCTGCCGTGAACTGTGCGTTGAGTGGCGTAGCTGACGAGGCTGGACGTTTCCGGTCGCGGATGAGTGTTCGCTCCTGGCGCATTTTAGCCTTCGCTGGCGGCACCCAACCTATTCAATCGAGCTTGGCAGATCGTCTCGACCACATTTCGGAGCATGTTCAGTCGCTCCAGCATCCAGGCGAGTTCCTCGGTCGTCACCCTATAATGCTCGGAGTACCGCGCCTTCACATAGGCCGCGCGTAGCAGCTCAAAGCACCGCTTCTGGAATTTCGTCTCCGTTGGCCAGACCTCCACCAATCGAGCGTCGATCGGCTCGGCTGCATTCCGCAACCGGACCAGATTGTGGGACTTTGGCGTGTAAAGCGTCGCGACGAGCAGGACTGCATTGTAGAAGTGCTCGGCTGCCTGATGCAGATCGAAGGCTGCGATCTTGGGTGCCTCGTCGTCGATGGCATGCTGGGCCTGCCTAAGAAACTGTTGGCCTGCCGTGAAATGCTCGCGGTAGAATTTCTCTGCTTCCTTTAGCGCGGCATCGCTCGGCAATGGCTGTGGGTCTACAAACGGATGATCCGGCTCATCAAACAGCACCACGCCTTCGCGCACGATGTCCGCAAAGAAGTACCGCCCCTGGGCCAGTTGGTCGTTCACGTCGTCTAGCGAATGAATGATCAGGTCGGCCGGGGTGCGCAGATTGGCGCCGGACGCGAGGTCCGCGCGCAGGCGCTTCTCGGCGCCTTCCCAGAATTCCAGCACGTCCGTCAGCTTCTCGTCACTGACGACGACGAGCAGATCGAAGTCGGAGAAGTAGCGGCCGACCGGATCCTCGACCCAGTCACCCCGGGCGTATGATCCGTAGAGGATGACCTTGAGGATCTGGCCGTCCTTCACGCCCTCGGCGCGCCGGTTGGCGATCGCCTTGCCGAACTCGTCTTTCAGGACGCCGAGCACGTGTTCCAGCTCGCGGCGTTTGCCCAGAGGCAGATGATCGAGACTCGTCTTCATCCGACGAGTCTTGCCGTTACCGCCGCGCTTCGCAAGGCGAAGCTCCTCGCGGCCGGCTCTGTGGTATTCGCGACGGATCACCATGGGTCGGGACCATCGCCGCTGGAGGACTCCTTGTCACCCCTGAAGGCGCGCCGTCCCCGGTGTGCCAGAACCGCCATAGCCTCGTCACGCCGATCAGAGTGAAGCATGGCGGCAACGACAAGCAGGCCGCCGAAGATGGCGTTGCGGTCGTCGCCAGTAAGCTCAATGAGGCCTGCCTTCTGCACCAGACCGCCCAGTTCAATCAGGTGGCGGGTCCGGGCGCGCCGCGCGTCCTGACGTTCCTGATGTTCGTCTCGCCGCTGCATGGCTTCAGCCCGGCGCATCAGGGCTGGAAGACGGTCCAGCCTTTGGGTCGTGGCGCGAAGCGCTCGCCACAGCGGCGCGCGTTGCGTCCGCGTTTGGCGGGCTTGCGCCCGGCCTGGCCGAGTCCCATCGACTTGGCCAGTTCCGACCGCGCGGCGGCGTAGTTCGGCGCCACCATCGGATAGTCGTTCGGCAGGCCCCACTTGGCGCGATAGTCCTCCGGGGTGAGGCCGTACTTGTTGAACAGATGGCGCTTCATCGACTTGAAGGGCTTGCCGTCCTCCAGGCAGATGATGTGGTCCGGGGTGATGCTCTTGCGGATCGACACCGCAGGCGCCTGCGGCTCGGGTTCGGGCGCCGCAACCTGCGTCGTGCCGGCAAGCGCGCCATGCACGTCCGCGATCAGGCGCGGCAGGGCGTCGGCGGCGATGGCGTTGTTCGACACGAAGGCCGAAACGATATCGGCGGTCATGCCGATCAGGTCGGTCTCGGCGGTCAGCTCATCCATGCATTCAGGTCCTGATGGTGGGGGGAGTAGTTCAGCTCAGCCTTGCACGTCCCCTCATGCCTGGAAACCGGACGCGATGAAGGATCGCGGCATTCCACCTCCGTAGACTTGCGGGAGGCCAGTCCCCGTCACGACGGACATGCTGTCCGGAGTGCGCGCTTATACGTCGTGCCGACGTGCGCTTTGCTCGGGGCGCTGCGGTCGTGGCCATCTACCACTTCTCCGCCAAGATCATCTCTCGCTCGACCGGCCGCAGCGCCGTGGCGGCGGCGGCCTATCGCTCAGCCTCGCGCCTGTTCGACGAGCGCACCGAGCAGCCCTTCGACTACAGCCGCAAGTCTGGCGTGCTGCATTCGGAGATCTTGCTGCCGGTCGGCGCGCCGGAGCGCTGGTCCGACCGGCAGGCGCTCTGGAACGAGGTCGAATGGGGCGAGAAGCGCAAGGACGCCCAGCTCTGTCGTGAGATCGAGTTCGCCCTGCCCAGGGAAATGAGCCCCGACGACGCCACCGAACTGGCCCGCGCCTTTGTCGAGCGGGAGTTCGTGCGGCGGGGCATGGTCGCCGATCTCAACATCCACTGCGACATCGGCGAGGACGGCCTGCCCAGGCCCCATGCGCATGTCATGTTGGCACTGCGGGAGGTCGGCGCTGACGGCTTCGGCGCCAAGGCGCGGGACTGGAACAGCACGGCGCTTCTGGAGGGCTGGCGCGAGGCATGGGCCGAGCATGTGAACGCCCGCCTGGCCGAACTCGACCACGACATCCGCATCGATCACCGCAGCCTCAAGGATCAGGGCATCGACCTCGAACCCCAGTTCAAGATCGGCCCGGCTGCTGCGCGATCTGAAGCGCGCGGCCGGGCCTCCGAACGGGCCGACCAGCACCGCGACATCGCGCGCCGCAACGGCGAACGGCTGTTGCGCAATCCGGCCGCCGCCCTCGAAGCCCTGACCCATACGCAGGAGACCTTTACCCGCCATGATCTGGCGCGCTTCGTCTTTCGCCACACCGACGGCAAGGACCAGTTCGACCGGCTCCACGCAAGGATACTTGCCTCACCGGAGTTGGTGCCGCTGGGAGCCGATGAGCGAGGGCGAGAGCGCTTCACCAGCCGCGACCTGATCCGCGCACAGGAGGCCATGCTCCGGGCGTCTGACCGGCTGGCGAGCCAGCCTCATCACGCCATCACCGAACGCTCCGGCCGCGCGGCCAGGGCGGAAATGGCGGCGTTGGGGCAACCGCTCGGCGACGAGCAGGTGCTGGCGGTGGCGCATGTGCTGGCGGCCGGGTGTCTGGCGGCGGTCGTCGGCTACGCCGGGACCGGCAAGAGCACAGCGCTGGGCGTCGCGCGCGCGGCGTGGGAGGCGGAGGGCTACGGGGTGGTAGGCGCGGCCCTCAGCGGCATCGCTGCCGAGAATCTGGAGAAGGGCTCGGGCATCCCGTCGCGCACGCTGGCGAGTCTGGAATACGCTTGGGCGCGCGACCGGGACCGCCTGACGCGCAACGATGTGCTGGTGATTGATGAGGCGGGCATGGTCGGGACGCGGCAGATGCGCCGCGTACTGGAAGCAGCGGAACGCGGCGGCGCCAAGGTCGTGATGGTCGGTGATCCCGAGCAGCTTCAGGCCATTGAGGCCGGGGCGCCGTTCCGGCAGTTGGTCGAGCGACACGGCGCCATGGAGATCACCGAGGTGCGCCGCCAGCGCGACGACTGGCAGAGGGCGGCGACCAGAGAGCTGGCGACCGGACGGACCCAGGCCGCCATCGAGCGATATGACGCCGCTGGCGCCATCCATGGACACGACACGCGCGATGAGGCGCGCCGGGCGTTGGTGGCGGATTGGATGGCGGTTCAAGTGCGCGATCCGGCCGGGTCGCAGATGCTGCTGGCCTACACGCGGGCGGACGTGGCGGAACTCAATCGGCTGGCGCGGGAGACACTGCGGGCGGCTGGAAGGCTCGGTCCGGATCAGGCGGTGGAGACCACGAACGGCGAGAGGGTCTTTGCTGCTGGTGACCGGGTGATGTTCCTGCGGAACGAACGATCACTCGGGGTGAAGAACGGGACGCTCGGGACGCTGACCGCGCTTGGTCGATCAGAGATGGAGGTGAGGCTGGATGACGGGCGAAACCTGCGGTTTGACCGCAAGGATTATGCGGACCTGACGCACGGCTACGCCGCGACGATCCATAAAATGCAGGGCGCAACGGTTGATCGAGCCTACGTCCTGGCGAGCCGACACATGGATCGCCATGCATCCTATGTAGCGATGAGCCGCCACCGGGACGCGACAATGTTGCGGTATGGGCGCGATGACCTTGCTACGAAGCTAGAGCTCGCTCATTCAATGGCCCGTTCGTCGCGACAGGACAAAGAAAGGGCGGTGCAGAAGGAACCGCGCAGATAGCTCGCCCTAGGGTTTCGGGGGGCCGCTCTGGGAATTTTCAGTCATCCCTGCCGTTCTCTATCCCATCTGTGCGCTTCTACCGCCCTAAGCGAACGTCGACTGCAACCGGTCCCTGTCGATTGAATCTCACTTGAAATGTAACGAATGCTCCCTCTCTCAGATCTTCCTCCACTTCTGGCAACAGGTCGTTGACATGGGAAAATAAATCTCTTGGGTATGCGCCCGTTCTAACGAAGAAAAACCGGTCCCTCAAACTAACTACGCTTCCACTACTCCTACCAATTTTTTTGGTAATCTCGTTATCGCGCGATGGTGGCTTCGGGCGGAAGCTCGGCGGCGCCTTTCCGTCGATTTGGGAGAACAGCTCTAGGGCAGATGCTTTGTCACCCTTTAAGAACAGGCATTGGGCCAGCCAAAATCTACTTTCGTAGTTTTGATCCTCAACCGAGAAGCTTCGCTTTGCGTGATCGATAACTAGATCCAGATCAAGCGGCTCAAAATTCAAGAGGTGATTAGACAGAGCGCCGTGCGCCGCTTTATCATCTGGTACGCGCCCGAGCGCCTCTCGCAGGAGCCTAACTGCTTCATCGCCCCTCCCTGCGTCTCCGTAGATGTTTGCAATCCGGATTGCCGTTCCTGTTCCCCGAGGGCCGATTGCCCAAGCCTTCTCGAGCGCACGTAGGGCCCTCTCATCTTCCTGTAGAAGACCTCTTAGGCGTGCCTCGATCTGGAGTAGATCGGCTTCCTCTGGAAATGCTTGCTCAGCGGCATGGATTGCATCCTCAGCATCTCGCACCTTTTCAGCAAAAGCAGTTAGTTTGTAACTCGCATCTCCATCTCGTAGATCAGCCCTCAGGTCTGACACTTCATCGACAAGAAGTTTGCATCGCGTGCTGAGCGCAAATCGGTCATTGGTTCGCATTTCGCCGAGGCGAGTTCGAGCTCTTTTCCGAAGGGATTCCTTCAGAAGTGGAGAGCCTTCTTCGTTTGCACGACGACGATCAATCTCCGCCTGGGTGTGGATTATGGAGTTGTTCCTAGGATCAAGCTCCCTCGCCTTTGTAATGTGTGTATCGGCGTCTTCAACGGATCCACTGCTGTGGTTTATCTCAAAAATGGCCCACTGCTGATACAAAAACGCCTGAGTGGGAGATGACTTGATCGCCGTTTTGTAAAGTTCTCGAGCTGGCTCAACAGTAGCGAATGCGCCAGCAAGGGCGCGACCTTTCGTAATTTCTTGAAGTACTCGGGAATCAGATGAGAATCCGATATCTAGACCAGAAAGAATGCGATCAAGTTGCTTCGCTTTTGAAGCGTCATCCGGGCAGGACATACGGAAAACGATCTGCGCGACACGCGCGTGTCGTGTTTGATACGCAAAGTCACCCGTATATTTATCACGAACTATTCGAACTATATTTTCGAGAGGCTGGAAGAGCTCCGCTTCAAATTTTTCAAACTCTATCCCAGAAATTCGAGCAATCGACCCGGCTCGGGCGCTGACTCCGAACTGATGCATAGTGGCAATATCTAGGTAGAGCTGGCGAGCCGATTCCGGGTTAACCCGCTGGTGCTCGAAAGCAACAATTTCCTCAAAGGGCTTTCCTTGAGTTAGCTCGTGAAGAGCGACCAGTAGTTGTCTATCTGCCCTTTCTTTTGAAAGAAATGCCTCGACTTGCTCGCCCCTAGGAACGCCTTTAAGCGCGCCAAGGCAGTTGTGTCGTTCGAGGTTATCTAGAAGATTGTTTATCTCAGGTTCGGATAGGTTTCCGATTCTATATGGAACCGGTGGAAAATCAGCGTCCAACCTTCCACAATATGTATTCCAATCCGCATCTCGTTCAGATGCCACTACTACGATTGGAAGATTTTTGGATTTGGCGTAGGTGAGCAGAGGAAGAACTTTGTCGACGTGCAGCGCAATCTGGTCAACGAAGAGGTATATAGGTCTTTTTGTGAGCTCCCAGAGCTCCACAAAGTCTTCAGACCGTAGGCCGCCGGCTTCGTTTAGCCATAGAACTAGCGCTCCTGAATTCGCCGCTTCAATAGCCGTGCGTTTTAAGGCAATAGTTTTTCCTGCACCCGCAGCTCCCCTCAGCAAAAGAAGCTTAGGGCCATCAGGGTCTTCGTACTCAAGAACCGCCTTGAATAACAAGTCGTCTTCGACTTTTCGCCTGACGTCGTAGTGCGCAAATATTCCGCCCCACCCGCCATCAAATCCTTCATAAAACTCCTTAGCGCCCTGCTTTTCATAGGGCATGTCGCCCTGCACTAGGGTCAAATCCCGCTCAAGGGACCGAGCTAACCCTTCGGATTCCGAAGTGCTTGTTACGTAGAACTTTCGAATTGGGAGACTTGCCGTATCTGCTCCAAATTGAATTTTTCTCCAGAGGGGAGGTACGGCAGCATCAAGAGATTGCATGAAGTCGCCAAACTTCAGCGGTATGACTTCAACATTCTTCGCTCCCCAGAAATCTACATCTTCTTTCTCTGCGTCGGGTGCGACGATGTACCACCGTGGGCGAGCTGATGGCTGCAACCGGTAGATCAAATCCCGAATATGGGGGTCTTCGATTTTATATCCGACAAATATAATGGTCGATTCCGGCGCAAAATATCGAACTCGATCAAAAAGTCTGGATCTGTTATTCGAGTATGATGCGTATTGCTCGTGTGATAGTACGAGAGGAATATCTCCGTCATGGATGTGTTCCAGGCAGCCATGAAGCTTTATATATTGGAGAGGATCAGACACTTTCTGCATCATCTCTTCAACTGGCTCGGCATCCTTTACGAAGCGCACTAGGTCTTGCAACGCGGAAGTCTTGTTGTCGCCATATGCGCGCTCAATCAACAGGTCGTAGTTCGTGGTAACGAGAAGGCGCCATGGGAATTCCGATACGAGGCGATGCGCATCATTCGGTGCATAGGGCTCAAGGACTTGACGCACATAATCGTAAACGAGCGAGCGGCCTCCGCTCGTAGCGATAGCCATCTCGGAAACAGAGGCAAGCGAGCGCTTGGCCATCGTTTTTCCGAAGAACTTCTCAGAAATCAGATCGCGCAGCCCGTCACCGTCAGGAGTGCGACGCCCTTGATCATCCGTCGCTTCAAGAGAGGCGCCGGCTCCAAGAAATAGGACTGCTCGACGCCCTTTCATCGCCTCGATGAGCGGTGTCGGTATTTGGTAAAGTTTGGTCATCTGCCCCCCCCCGGCAAGTGACGCTAACGCCCAAGCGCAACCTAGGGAAGAGGTCTCTCAGCCACCGAATGCCGGGAGCTGCATCAAAGCACTTCGAGTGCACACCGGCTTTACGAACTACACAGCCGCGACACAGGCCGGTGCGGGTGGGAAAACTCTACCAAAAATGGTAGCTTAGAAAGCCACCTTCTCCCTCAAGGGGAGAAGGGTCTTAGACGGCGGCTTCACCCACGCCGCGACCGCCGCCCGGCACCTGGGCCACGTCCAGCAGCTTGAGGCGGAAGATCAGTACGGCGTTGCCGGGAATCATCGGCGGACCGCCCGCTTCGCCATAGCCCAGCTCGGGCGGCAGATAGAGCAGCCATTCGTCGCCGGGCTTCATCAGTTGCAGGGCCTCGGTCCAGCCGGGCACCACGCCCTCGGGCGAGAAGACGGCCGGAGCGCCGCGCTTGAACGAGCTGTCGAAGACCGTGCCGTCAGTCAGGCTGCCCTCATAGTCGACGCGCACCAGGTCGTTGCGGTCGGGACGGACGCCGCCCGCCGGGCCGCTGGCGATCACCTTGTACTGCAGGCCCGACGGCAGGGTCTGCACCCCCTCCGCCGAGGCGTTGGTCTTCATGAAGGCGGCGGCTTCTTCCGCATTCTTCGCCAGATCCGCGCTCGACACGGCGGGTTGGCGGTTGCAGGCGGCGACGGCCAGCAGGGCGGCGGCGGACGCCGCGACCAGAGCGGGCCCAAAGGGGCGTCTAGCCCATGCGAAGTTCATAGCCACGTTCTTTCAATGCTTCGCCGATTTCCTCGGCATGTCGGGCGTCGCGGGTCTCGACCATGATGTCGAACTCGGCCCCCTTGGCCGGCACGTCCAGCGCCAGCCGGTTGTGCACGACGTCGATGATGTTGCCGCCCAGCCCGCCGATCACGGCGGCCATGGCCGACAGCATGCCGGGGCGGTCGTCGCCCAGGATGCGATAGACGATCAGTCGCTTCTCGCGCACCATTTCGCGGTTCAGCACCACGGCCAGCATGCGGGCGTCGATATTGCCGCCGGTCAGTTCGACGCCGACCTTCATGCCCTTGAAGCGCTCCGGGTTGGCCAGAATAGCGGCCAGACCGCCGGCCCCGGCGCCTTCGGCCACCGTCTTTTCCAGCGTCGCCAGCAGGGCCACGCCCTTTTCAAAGTCGGCCTCCTCGCAGACGAAGACCTCGTCGATCAGGCTGTCGGCCAGAGCGAAGGGGATTTCGCCCACGGCCTTGATGGCGATGCCCTCGGCGATAGTCTGGCCGCTGCACTTGGCCGGCTCGCCCCGACGGCGCGCGGTGAAGGAAGGATAGCGGGCCGCCTCGACGCCGAAGACCTTGATGCCCGGCTTTATCGCCTTGGCGGCGATGGCGCTGCCCGCGATCAGGCCGCCCCCGCCGATGGGGATGATCAGGGCGTCCAGATCCGGCGCATCCTCGACGAACTCCAGGCCGCAGACCCCCTGCCCCGCGACGATGCCCTCGTCGTCAAAGGCCGAGACGAAGACATAGCCGTGCTCGGCCTGCAGCCGTTTGGCCTCCTCGGTCGAGCCCGAGAAGTCGAGGCCGTGGATGACGACATTGGCGCCGTGGGCGCGGGTGCCGTCCACCTTCACGAAGGGGGTGCCCTCGGGCATGACGATGGTCACGGGCACGCCCAGACGACCGCCGTGATAGGCCAGGGCCTGGGCGTGGTTGCCCGCCGAGGCGGCGACGACGCCGCGCTTCCGTTCGTCCGGCGTCAGCTGCAGCAGCCGGTTCAGGGCGCCGCGCTCCTTGAAGCTGCCGGTGAAATGCAGGTTGTCGTACTTGATCCAGATCTCGGCGCCGGTCAGCAACGACAGGCGACGTGAATAGCGGACAGGCGTGCGGTCGACCTGGCCGGCGATGCGTGACTGCGCCGCGCGGATGTCGTCGATGGTGACGGTCATGAAGCCCCTGAACTCGTTTCTCGGCCGGTCTCTGCGCCCGGTCTCCGGCGCTCTTGTGGCGCAGGCCGCGACGCCGGGCAACCTTGACTCGCCGCGTCATAGAGGGTCATGCCGGTGACGCTTGAAACGCGTTCCGGGAGCTGCCTCCATGTCGATCCGTCGCCCTTCCCTCGCCCTCGCCGCCATCATGGCGACCGGTCTGGCCCTCGGCGCCTGCGCCACCACGCCCACGGGAGGCGTCAGCGGCGGCGGCTCGACCGAGTTCAGCGCCGACGCCTTCGCCTGGTCGACCCGCGCGGGCCAGGCCTCGATCGAGGGCCGTGTCGCCTTCGCCCAGGACGGCCAGAGCTTCCACTGCGTCGGCAATGTCGGTCTGATCCCCGACACCGGCTACACGCGCGCCCGAATGCAGCGCCTCTACGGCTCGACCGAACGCGCCGCCGTCCCCGCCGCCGTGGTGCGCGCACGCTCGGCCGGCGAACAGGGCGCCGACTACCGCTCGTTCGAACGCGCCCAACCCTGCGCCAATGACGCCTTCCGCTTCACGGGCCTGCCCGACGGCAGCTGGTTCCTGATCTCGCCGGTCAAGGCCGGGGACGACATCATGGTGCTGATGAAGCGTGTGCAGACGCGTGGCGGGCGCATGATCAGCGTCACACTCGGAAGTTGAACCGTCCAGGGGATCGGCGTTCGCCATCCTTTGGCCTTATCGGAACGCACTTTTGAACTGATCCATTCCTTGACAGTCGGGGAGCGCGTTCTTGTCCCAGCATAATATCATCGGCTCCGAAGCCTTCAGCCAACGCCCGTTCGTGATCATTCGCGGCGTGAAGACCGGCGGCATCCGTCGCCGTCGTTCAGGCTCGGCTGTGGCCTACGCCCTGGTCGCCGTCCTGGCCTTGTCGGCCGGCGCCGCCGCGGCCGCCTTCGCCCTGGGACCTTTGATGGTGGAAGCTTCACCCAGCGCGGCGCCGACGGCCCCGGCTCCGGTCCCGCAGCCTGTCGCCGCGCCCGCGGCCTGAGGCGACCGGCGGAAGACCTCCGGCCTTCTTCCAAACCCTGTTCCAGGCCCCGTGGCGGGGCGCGCACAGAAAGGGCCATGCCCCGCCTGTTAATGAATTGTAAATGAACTCCACTCTGGTCCCGCCTATATTGAGGACACCAAGTAGAGGGAAATGATCAGTTCCGCCTTCCTTCGTCAGATTACCCTATCGACGTTCACGAAGACGGCGCGCCTTTGAGCGAGGCCTCGCCTTGTTCGTCGACCGAACCCTGACGCGCCGATCGCCACCACCGCCATCGCGGGATCGACACGCCATCGGGCGGGCCGGGACGGGACGCAGACGCATTCCGCCCAAACAAAAGCGCTTCGGCGCGACGACCTCAATGCGGAATTGCACGCCCCCCAGCGTTCCGCCCCTGACCGGAGTCGCCGCCGAAGCGCAGGCCTGCCTGACCTGCGATGAAATCGGAAATCTGGAGCGGCCGGCGGGAATCGAACCCGCGACATTCAGCTTGGGAAGCTGACGTTCTACCTCTGAACTACGACCGCGCCTGAAGCCCTGGAAGACAGTCGCAAGCCGACGCCGCAGAACAGGACATGATGACGCCTGCTTATCGCGTCAGGCCTCAAGGCTCAAGTCGCTCCTTGACAACCATAGATTTTGATATTTGCATAAATTCAACTTTTACGTTCACCCCTGTTTAAGGG
>Ga0247823_10001010_pt1 | contig 23814 bp, 15 predicted proteins | sample 13C_PalmiticAcid_2_FD_192426 | JGI IMG/M metagenome (GOLD analysis project Ga0247823, IMG submission 192426) | Soil microbial communities from agricultural site in Penn Yan, New York, United States - 13C_PalmiticAcid_Day30 | ecosystem: Environmental > Terrestrial > Soil > Agricultural land... | reverse complement strand
CCTGTGGCGCGTCGCGCTGGCCGGGCGCGCGAACAATATCGGCTTCAGGACGCCGCAGGCGGCGCGGATCGCGGTCAGCGAGTCGGGCTATCGCCTTGCCCCCACTCAGATCGACTTCGATCGCGGTAGCGCGCGCGTCGCGGGCAATTGGGGCGACGGACTGACCGTGCAGGCGCGCCTCGACAAGCTCGACCTGTCAATCGCCAACGCCTTCTCGCCGGGACTGGGGATCGGCGGCAGCGGCACCGCGCAGGCATTTGCCGAGGGCTCGTCGGGCGTGCCGTTCCGCGTCGCCGCCAACGCCCGCTTCGCGCCCGACCTGTGGCGCGTCGCGCTGGCCGGGCGCGCGAACAATATCGGCTTCCGGACGCCGCAGGCGGCGCGGATCGCGGTCAGCGAGTCGGGCTATCGCCTTGCCCCCACTCAAATCGACTTCGATCGCGGTAGCGCGCGCGTCGCGGGCAATTGGGGCGACGGACTGACCGTGCAGGCGCGCCTCGACAAGCTCGACCTGTCAATCGCCAACGCCTTCTCGCCGGGACTGGGGATCGGCGGCAGCGCCACCGGGTCGATCGATTTCCGGCAGGCGAGCGACGGCAGTTTCCCCAATGCAATCACCCGGCTCAACATCGCCGGGTTCAACCGTTCGAGCCTCGCGGGCGTATCGACGCCCGTCGACATCGCCTTTGTCGGCCGGCTTCTGCCCGAGGGTGGCGACGCGCGCGCGGTGATCAAGCGCGGCCAGACGACGATCGGCCGGATGGTCGCCACGCTTCAGCCGCTCGGCCCCGGCGCGACATGGAACGAACGTCTGATGGCCGCGCCCCTGGCGGGCGGCATCCGCTACAACGGCCCCTCTGCGGTACTCTTCTCGCTTGCCGGCTTCACCAACCAGTCGCTGTCCGGCCCGGTTTCGGTGGCGGCGGACTTCTCGGGTCAGTTGCGGGCGCCGCAACTCACCGGTCAGTTGCGCGCGGCCAACCTGACCTATGAGAATGAGACCTGGGGCACCCGGCTGACCCAGATGAAGATCGAGGGCCGCTTCGACAATGATTCGCTCGACATTACCGAGATGAACGCGGTCGCGGGCAGCGGTCGCGTGATCGCCACGGGCACGATGGGCCTTTCCGCCGAACAGGGCTTTCCGATCGACATCACCGCGCGCTTCCGCAACGCGCGGCTGGCGCGCAGCGACGCGCTGGGCGCGACCGCGACGGGTCAGCTGCACATCACCAACGGCCTCGACGGCGGGTTGATCGAGGGGCGCATCATCATCCCCGACGCGCGCTACCAGATCATCCGTCAGGGTGCCGCCGAGGTGCCCGAACTGACCGGCGTTTACCGCAAGAGCGAACTGGACGCGCAGGGCAAGCGCCCGGTGCGGCGCAAGCCCGCCGGCATCTTCCGCCTCAACGTCGCGGTGGTCGCCGACAACCGGCTGTTCGTGAACGGCATGGGCCTCGAATCCGAATGGAGCGCGCGGATGCAGGTCACCGGCACCTCCGCCGCCCCGGTGGTGACCGGTGAGGCGCGCGTTGTGCGCGGCACCTACAGCTTCGCCAGCCGCCGGTTCGAGCTGACGCGCGGCCTGATCAGCTTCGAGGGCGGTCCGCTGACCGATCCGAGCATCAACCTGTCGGCGAACACCACGGCCGAGGGGGTGACCGCGATCATCAACATCACCGGCACCGGCCAGCAGCCGCGCATCGCCTTCACCTCGACGCCGTCGCTCCCGCAGGACGAAGTACTCTCGCGCCTGCTGTTCGGCAGCTCGGTCACCAATTTGTCAGCGACCGAGGCGATCCAGCTCGCCGCCGCGCTCAACTCGCTGCGCGCCTCGGGCGGGCTCAATCCGCTCGGTCAGCTGCGCTCGGCTGCGGGGATCGACCGGCTGCGCATCCTGGGTGAAGACGACACCACCGGGCGCGGCATGGCGCTCGCCGCCGGTCAGTATCTGACCGACGACATCTATGTGGAGATCATCACCGACGCGCGCGGCTACACCGCCGTTCAGCTCGAAATTGCGCTGACCCGCTCGCTGAGCCTGCTCTCGCAGACCGGGTCGTTCGGGGGATCGCGCGCTGGTCTTAAATATTCGAAGGACTATTGATCGCCACAGAGGGTTGCGGCCAACTTACACACATGTAAGTATCGTCGCTGGAGAGGCGAATGAGCGAACATTTCGACGTTGTGGTGGTGGGCGCCGGGATTTCCGGCATCGGTGCGGGTTATTTCCTCCAGCGCGACTGTCCGGACCGCAGCTATGTGATCCTTGAGGGGCGCGAGCGGATCGGCGGGACATGGGATCTGTTCCGCTATCCCGGCATCCGCTCCGACAGCGACATGTACACGCTGGGCTACAGCTTCCGCCCGTGGACCGAGGCGAAGGCGATAGCCGACGGCCCGTCGATCCTGCGCTATCTCGACCAGACCGCACGCGATTACGGGATCGACAAGCACATCCGTCACCAGCATCGCGTGACCGGCGCGAGCTGGTCGACGGAGGATGCGCGCTGGACGGTGAGCGTCGCGCGCGGCTCCGACAAGGAGCCGGTCGAGTTCACCTGCAATTTCCTCTTCATGTGCTCGGGCTATTACAATTACGCCGCGGGCTACCTCCCCGAATTCGCCGGGCGCGAACGCTTCAGGGGCGACATCGTCCACCCCCAGCACTGGCCGGAGACCCTCGACTATTCCGGCAAACGCGTGGTGGTGATCGGGTCGGGCGCGACCGCGGTGACTTTGGTGCCCGAAATGGCGAAGACCGCGGCGCATGTGACGATGCTCCAGCGCTCGCCCACCTATATCGTCGCGCGCCCGTCGGAGGACGGCATCGCCAACTGGCTGCGCGCCAAACTGCCCGGGCGGCTCGCCTATCGCCTGACGCGGCTCAAGAACATCTCGCTCGGCCAGTTCTTCTACCGGCTCGCGCGCAAAAAACCGGAAAAGACCAAGGAACGGCTGATCCAGATGGTCCGCGACGAGCTGGGCGAGGATTATGACGTCGCGACCCACTTCACCCCGCGTTACAATCCTTGGGATCAGCGCATCTGCCTCGTCCCCGACGCCGATCTGTTCGCGTCGATCCGCGACAGGCACGCCTCGGTCGTCACCGACCAGATCGAGACCTTTGAGGAAGATGGCATTCGTCTTAAGTCGGGGGATCTGCTCCCCGCCGACGTGATCGTCACCGCGACGGGCCTCGATATGCAGCTGATGAGCGGCATCCCCTTCACCGTCGACGGCGTGCAGGTCGATCCTGCCAGGTCGCTGGGCTATAAGGCGATGATGTATTCGGACATTCCGAACCTCGCCTCCAGCTTCGGTTATACCAACGCCAGCTGGACGCTGAAGTCGGACCTCACGGCCGCTTATGTCGCTCGTCTGCTCAACGTGATGAAGAAGCGCGGGATGCGGCAGGCAACTCCGCGGATCGCGGGCAACGTTCAGCCCGAACCGTTTCTGACCTTTACCTCGGGCTATGTGCAGCGGGGGATGGACAAGTTCCCCCGGCAGGGCGACCGCAAGCCATGGCGCGTGCATCAGAATTACGCGCTCGATCTGCTCGCGCTGCGCTGGGGCGGGATCGATGAGGGGATGGAGTTCTCCAACCCCGAACCGAAGGCGAAGGCGGCCGCCTAGGCGGTGAAGATCGCGCCTTCGCGGACTTCCAGCGGCCATGGCGTCAGCGTCGCGCCCGCGCAGGGGCCGCCGACACAGGCGCCATCGTCGATCCGGAACAGCGCGCCGTGCCAGCTGCACTGGATCAGCGCGCGGTCGCCGGTGAGATAGGCGTCGAGCTGCTGTGCCAGCGGCAGCCCCATATGCGGGCAGCGGTCGACATAACCATGCACCATGCCGCCGCTGCGCACCGCGAAGCCGTGGAAGCGTCCGGCCTTCATCTCCAGCACGAAATTGCGTGCAGCGCCGTCGGCGATCAGGTCGAGCGGGCCGAGCCGGACGCCCGGCGGAGTGGCGGTAAGCCGCTCGCTCAGGGCAGCTTGGCCTTGGGGAAACCCACCCATGCCGAGTCATAGTCGGCCTGCGCGGTATCGAGCGCATGACCGGTCGGGCGGTAGGGCCAGCAGGTCTCGACCATGAACGCCATCGTCCCGTCGATCTTGTGCGGCTTCAACTCGGCGTTGCTCGCGCCTTCCCAGCTCGCGACGTCGGGGCCGTGGCCGGCCATCAGGTTGTGGAGCGACAGGCCGCCCGGCGCGAAGCCGTCGGCCTTGGCGTCATAGGCGCCGTGGATCAGCCCCATCGCCTCGCTCATCACGTTGCGGTGAAACCAGGGCGGGCGGAACGTGTCCTCGGCGACCATCCAGCGCGGCGGGAAGATCACGAAATCGGCATTCGCGCGGCCCGGCACGTCGCTGGGTGAGGTCAGCACGGTGAAGATCGACGGATCGGGATGATCGAAGCTCACCGTGTTCATCGTGTTGAACCGGGCAAGATCGTAGCGCCACGGCGCAAGGTTGCCGTGCCATGCGACGACGTCGAGCGGGCTGTGGTCGATGGTGGTCGTCCACAAATGGCCGAGCGATTTCTGGACGATCTCGAACGGTTCGTCGCGGTCCTCATACCATGCCGCCGGGGTCTCGAAATCGCGTGGGTTGGCAAGGCCGTTCGCGCCGATCGGGCCGAGGTCGGGCAGCCGGAACAGGCTCCCGTGATTCTCCGCGACATAGCCGCGTGCCTCGCCGTCGGGCAGCAGCGCGCGAAAGCGCACGCCGCGCGGTACCAGCGCGATCTGTCCGGGCGCGATGTCGATGCGGCCAAGCTCGGTGAGCAGGGTCAACCGCCCGGCTTGCGGAACGAACAACAGCTCGCCGTCGGCATCGACGAAGACGCGCGCGTCCATGTCCTTGTTCGCGGCATAGACATGGACCGCCACGCCCTCAAGGTCGGCGGGGTCGCGGTTGACCAGCATCGTCGTCATGCCGTCGATCAGGTCGGTGCCGGGGGCGGGGGTGGCGATCGGGTCCCAGCGAAGCCGGTTGGGTGGAAGCGGATCGGCCGGGGCGCCGGCAATGAAGCGGTTGGCGCCTTCATAGCGGGTATAGGGCGGATGCTCGGCGCTGGGCCGCATCCGGTAGAGCCACGACCGCCGGTTCTCGTGCCGCGGCGCGGTGAAGGCGGTGCCGCTCAACTGCTCGGCATAAAGGCCATAGGCGGGGTGCTGCGGCGAATTGCGGCTGACGGGGAGCGCGCCGGGCACAGCCTCGGTCGAGACATGGTTGCCGAAGCCGGGGAAATAATCGGGCATGCCGCTTCCTAAACCTTCTTCGCGGGCCGGAGAAGTTGCCTGAGAAGTTGGATGCGGAAGCGGTGCCTGGTCCGCTCCCGCATCCGGTTCCTTCCCCCTTTGGAAGGAATGCCGAGGCCGGGTTGATCCCGGCTCTCCTCTCCAAACTCGTCAGGCGTCGACCTTGATCACCCCGCGGCGGATCTGGTCGAGCTCGATGCTTTCGAACAGCGCCTGGAAATTGCCGTTGCCGAAGCCTTCATTGCCCTTGCGCTGGATGATCTCGAAGAAGATCGGGCCGAACATGTTCTCGGTGAAGATCTGCAGCAGGATGCCTTCGTCGCCGACATTGCCGTCGATCAGGATGCGGTTCTTGCGCAGCCGCTCCAGATCCTCGCCATGGCCGGGGACGCGTTTGTCGACCAGCTCGTAATAGGTCTCGATCGTGTCCTGCAGCCTGACGCCGCGGGCACGCAGCCGCTCGACCGTGTCGTAGATGTCCGGCGTGGTCAGCGCGAGGTGCTGGATGCCCTCGCCCTTATATTCGCGGATGAATTCCTCGATCTGGCTCTTGTCGTCCTGGCTTTCGTTCAGAGGGATGCGGATCGCCTTGTCGGGCGCGATCATCGCCTGGCTGAACAGGCCGGTCGCCTGGCCCTTGATGTCGAAATACTTCTGTTCCTCGAAGCCGAAGAGCTGCTTGTAGAACTCGCTCCACACCCGCATCTGGCCGCGGCGGACATTGTGGGTGAGGTGGTCGAGCAGATCGAGCCCGACATTGTTGGCCGCCTCGGCTTCCTGCCAGCCGGGGATCTCCGCCCAGTGCTCGTACAGATCGTGGCCGTCCTCGATGAAATAGAGGTACGAGCCGCCGATGCCGAGGATGACGGTGTCGTCCTCCTCGGTGCGCTCGGCGCCGTGCTCCAGCGCCCATTGCATTGCCCTGGCCGGGTCGGCGACGCGGAACGCCATCGCGCTGGCCGAGGGGCCGTGCTCGCCGCGGAACTTGGCCACGCGGCCCGCATCGTCGCGGTTGAGCATCAGGTTGATGCGGCCCTGCTTGTAGCGGGTGATGTTCTTGGTCGGGTGGCGGTGGCTGGCGACGAAGCCGAGCTGCTCGAACTGTGCCGCCATCGCCGCGGGATCGGGCGAAGTGAATTCGACGAACTCGAAGCCGTTGAGGCCCAGCGGGTTTGAAGGATCGGTCATGGCGACTCTCCGGAAAAACAGGCTTCCGGCCTAGTCTTCTGGGCACGTAGTGTCAAATGATACTAGTTACTCCGGGCCGATGGCGTCTCAATGCTCACGGAAGGAGCGCCACATCGTCTGCGTGAGCGGTTCGAAGATATATTGCAGCGCCGTGCGTTTGCGGAGCGGCACCAGAACCTCCACCGGCATGCCAGCTCTCAGCGCAAAATCAGCACCCCGCACGCCCCGAATCGCCTCCAGCTGAGTGGCGGGCACCGCGACTTCCGCGAGGAAATAAGGCTCGCCCGTGCGCTCATCCTCGAAACTGTCCGCGGACAGCCGGGTGACCTTGCCCGACAGGATCGGCAGTTGCCGGTCGTGCAGCCCCGAGAATCGAATCTCCGCGGCTTGCCCGGCGCGCACGTCGTCGGCATCAGCGGGCGACACGCGCGCTTCGATCACCAGCGCGGCATCCCGGGGCACCACGTCCATCAGCTTCTGTCCGGGTGCGATCACGCCGCCGGGGGTGAAGACGCTGAGTCCTACCACCGTGCCGCTGGCGGGCGCGCGAATACGGACACGCTCGAGCTGGTCACGCGCGGCGCGCAGGCGCGGCTCGAGATCGGTGAGACTGAGCTCGACGTTGCGCAGTTCGGCGCTGCTCTTTTCGCGAAAGGCGCGTTCGGCCTCGAGCAGCTTGATCCGTGCTTCGCCGGCCTGCGTCGTCGCCTGCGCGGTGTTGGCGGCATATTGGCCTTCCTGCCCGACCAGCTCGGCACGCGCGCGTTCGAGCGCGCGCAGCCGGGTCTTGGCGACATAGCCCTTTTCGGCGACCTCCTTGATCGCGTCGAGTTCCTCGGTGACCAGCCTGGCCTGCTGCTGCGAGGCTTCGGCCTGTTTGCGGAAGCCCGTGGCGCCCTGAAGCGATTGCGCAATCTGCTGACGCATCGCGCCGGTCTGGGCAATGAGTACAGCGGCACGCGCGCGGAATTGTTCGTGCTGGCGTGCGACCGCGGCGTCGGCCTCCGCCTTGTCCTCGCCGGTCAGCGCCGCGAATTCGGCCGGCCAGACAACGCTCGCTTGCCCTGCTTGCTCCGCGAGCAGCCGCGCCCGCTCAGCCTTGAGGCTGATGACCTGACCCGCGAGCGCGCGCTCCTGAGCACGGACGTCCGCTGCGGCAAGCTCGACCAGCAACTCGCCCTGACGGACGCGCTGATCCTCGCGCACGAGGATGCGGGAGACGACACCGCCTTCGCGATGCTGGACCGCCTGCCGCTGACCGGAAACGGCGAGGCGGCCGGGCGCGAAGGCGGCGGAATCGAGCGGGGCGAAGGCCGCCCAGCCGAGCAACACCACGAAGAACAGTCCGGAGACGATCAGACCGGTACGGATCTCGCGCTCCGGCCGGTCGTCGAGCACGACGCCGTCTTCGGCCAATGGTTCTGCGAGCTCGGTCATGCGCCGGCTGCCTTGTTTCCGGCCGGAACAGGCTTCGCGCCGCGCACCGCCTGAAGCCGTCCGATCACCTCGTCGCGCGGGCCGAAGGCCTCGACCCGGCCGGCGCGCAGCAGCAGGATGCGGTCGACCACGCCCAGAACGCCCATGCGGTGCGCCGCGATCAGTACCGATGCGCCGCGCGCCTTTGCTGCGGCGATGGTGGCGACAAGCTGCGATTCGCCTTCGGCGTCGAGATGCGCGTTGGGCTCGTCGAGCAGCAGCATCGCCGGTGCGCGATAGACCGCGCGGGCAAGACCGATGCGCTGCGCCTGTCCGGCTGAAATGCCCTTGCCGCCGGGACCCAGCAGCGTGTCATAGCCCTTGGGCAGATGCTGGATCAGGCCATGCGCGCCCGATGCTCTGGCGGCTTCGACCACGGCGGCGTCAATCGCCTCCGGCGCGCCGCCGAGCGCGCTTTCGAAACGCGAGATATTGTCGCGCACGCTGCCGGAGAACAGCACCGTCTCTTGCGGGAGATAGCCGATATGCGCCGCGAGCCGCTCGGGATCCCAGTCGGCGATGCTCGCGCCGTCGAAGCGGATCGTGCCGTCTGCGGTTGGCGCCGCGCCGGCGATCGCGCGCAGCAATGTGGATTTGCCTGAGCCGCTCGGCCCGACCACGGCGACGACCTCGCCCGGCTTCACATCGAACGCGATGTCGGTCAGGATCGCAGCGTCGCCGTCCGGCGCGCGCACGCTGATTCCTTCCAGCGTGATACGTCCGGCGGGCGCGGGCAGGCGAGTCTGCTCGGCCTGTTCATCGCTCGTGTCGAGCAACTCGCCGAGCGCGGCATAGGCGTCGCGTGCCTGCACAACGGTGCGCCACGACCCCAACAACTGGTCGATCGGCGCGAGCGCACGTCCGGCGAGGAAGGAAGCGGCGAAGATCGCCCCGACCGAGATCGAGTTGCCGATCGCCAGCCATGCACCGAGGCCGAGCGAAAGCGATTGCAGCATGAGCCGCAGGAACTTGCTCGCGGTGACGTAGCGGCTGGAGACCATGCTGGCATGCGACTGCAGTGCCATCATCGTTTCGCGATCGTTGAGGTGGCGCCGGACCAGCGCACGGCGCATGCCCAGCGCGCGGACGATATCGGCGTCGGCCGTCACGCGATCCTGATCGGCATAGGCACGCCGCGCGGCGAGATTGGCGTCATGCAGCGGGCCATGGGTCAGCCGCTCGTTGCGCAGTGTAAGCAACGCAAGGATCGCCGCGCCCGCCAATACCAGCACGCCGATCGCCGGATGGATCAGGAAGCAGATCAGTACATAGACCGGGCTCCATGGCGCATCGAACAGCGCGAGCATGCTGGGCCCGGTCAGCGCCTGGCGCAGCACATCGAAATCGCGCACCGCCTGTCGCGCCCCCGGGCCGCCTTCACCGGCGCGCAGCGCGAGCCCCGCGTCGAGCAGCGGCTGCGCCAGTTGGCGGTCGAGGCGAACACTGGCGCGCACCAGCAGCCGGGAGCGTACCCAGTCGAGCAACGACATCGCGATCAATGCGACCGCGAGCGCCAGCGTCGCGAAGAGCAGAGTCATCGCGCCGCGTGTCGGCACCACGCGATCATAAACCTGAAGCATGTAGAGCATCGGGGCGAGGAACAGCAGGTTGATGAGCGCGCTGAATCCCGCGGCCGCCAGAAGGTGACGCCGGCACGCCTGAAGCGCTGCCGCGAGCGTCGCATTGGGTGCTCGCCAGCCAGCGCGCATCGTCTTGTTTTTCCTACCGATGCGAGTCCCCCGGAACCCGCGAACGGCCTTCCTACCCGCCCGGCGGCATGTGCGACAAGCGTGTTCGGCTCGGAAGGCCGGCACTACAGGCTTGCAGCTTCTAATGAGTAATATAATATCACTTAATATGGTACGTAGATGCCATAAATGATCTGGGAGAGTGAGATGCTGGACCGCCGGACCTTCGTCGCGGGTGCCGCCGCCGGCTCGCTGACGGTTTCCTTCGGGCTGCCGCGCGGTGCTCGGGCGGCGGTGGCCGGTTCGATGGATGTCAGCTTCCGTACGCCGCCGCCCGATGCGCGACCGCACACCTGGTGGCACTGGATGAATGGCAACGTCACCGCCGACGGTATCACCCGCGATCTGGAGGCGATGGCGCGCGTCGGCGTCGGCGGGGTCCAGATGTTCGATGTCGGCGTCGGCATTCCGCAGGGGCCGGCGGCCGTGCTCAGCCCGCTTTGGGTCAAGCTGGTGCGGCACGCGGTGTCCGAATGCGACCGGCTGGGCATCTCCTTCACGCTGCACAATTGCCCCGGCTGGTCGTCGAGCGGCGGTCCGTGGATCACCCCGGAGCTCGGGATGCAGCAGCTGGTGTGGAGCGAGGCTGCGGTGCAGGGCGGCGACGCGGCGGACGTGCAACTGCCGCAGCCACTGGTACGGCTGGGCCATTATCGCGATGCGCTGGTGGTGGCGATTCCCGCGAACGCCGCCGATGCCGCGCAGGGCCAGATCGTGCGTGCCTCTGCCGGCGGCAAGGCGGTTGAGGCGCGATTGCTCACCGATGGCGATGCGGCGACCGGTGTCGATCTGACTGCGGGCGAGGATGGCGCGCTGACCTTCGCGTTCGACGCACCGGTGACCGCGCGTTCGATCACCGTTCAGGCGATTCCGGGTGACGACATCCCCAATTTCGAGCCGCGCACCTTCGCGATGCTCGAGGTGTCGGAGGACGGCAAGGTCTTCCGCAAGCTAGCCGATCTCGCCATTCCGTTCTGGCGGCTGCGCACCATTCCGCCGCTCACCGCCAGCTTCGATGTGGTGAAGGCGCGGGCGTTCCGGCTGACGCTCCCCGCCGGGCTGCGCGTGGCGGAGGTTCGTCTGTCCGCCACCGCGCGCACTGCCGAGATCGGTGCAAAGGCGGGCTGGGGCCGCGTCGCCAATCGCGGCGAGGAGCCGGGTGCCGCCGCGGATGCGATCGATCCCGCGCAGGTGATCGACGTCAGCGGCTTCATGGACGCCGGCGGCCGGCTGCGCTGGACCCCGCCGCCGGGCAACTGGACGGTGCTGCGCTTCGGCCACACCGCGACCGGTGCAAAGAACGTCGCGGCGTCCGATACCGGCATCGGCCTCGAGTGCGATAAGTTCAGCCGCGCGGCGCTCGACTTCCATTTCGAGAAATATTTCGGACAGGTGCGCGATGTGATGCGCAAGCTGGGCAAGCGCGGTCTCGCCGGGGCGCTGGTCGACAGCTACGAGACCGGACAGCAGAACTGGACCTCGGGCTTCCCCGCGGAGTTCGAGAAGCGGCGCGGCTATTCCATCACCCGCTACATGCCCGCCCTCACCGGTCGGATCGTCGGTTCGCCCGAGATCACCGAGCGTTTCCTGTGGGACTTCCGCCGCGTCCTCGCGTTGCTGATGGAGGACCACTATTTCGGCCGCTTCCATGAGCTGTGTCAGCGCGACGGGCTGATCTCCTATACCGAGCCCTATGGTAATGGCCCGTTCGACGACATGCAGGCCGGCGCGAAGATGGACCGGCTGATGGGCGAATTCTGGGTGCGCGGCGGCGCTGCGGCCTATTCGGTCAAGCTTGCCGCCGCGGTCGCGCATGTCCATGGCAAGAACTTCATCGGCGCCGAGAGCTTTACCGGTCGTCCGGCGCAGTCGCGCTGGCTCGAGCATCCCTATGCGATGAAGGCACTGGGGGACGAGATGTACACGCTCGGCCTCAACCACTTCATCTTCCACCGCTACGCGCAGCAGCCGCATCCCGATGCGAAGCCCGGCATGACGATGGGGCCATGGGGCTTCCATTTCGATCGCACCAACACCTGGTTCGAGCATGCCGGACCGTGGCTGACCTATGCCGCGCGCTGCCAGCATATGTTGAAGCGTGGCAATTTCGTCGCCGACATCCTGTTCTTCACCGGGGAGAGTTCCCCGGTTCAGGTCGCGGTGCATGTCGAGGAGCCGGTCGCCGCAACTCTTTCGGGCGCGCGGCCCCGGCTGCCGCTCGAGGTGCCTGAGGGCCACGACTATGACGTGTGCGACGCAGAGGTGCTGCTCAAGCGCGCCAGGATCGTCGATGGCCGGATCATGCTGCCCGACGGGATCAGCTACCGGGTGCTGGTGCTGCCCGAGGATCAGCGGATCACGCGCGAACTGATGGAGCGGTTGCGTGCGCTGGTGACGCAGGGGATGTGGCTGGTGGGCGCTCCGCCCCGCCACTCGCATGGGCTTGGAGGCTATCCCGAGAGCGATGCCGAGGTGCAGGCGCTGGCGCGCGAGCTGTGGGGCGATCTCGACGGCAAGGCTCGGCGCGAGCGAGATCTCGGCAACGGGCGAGTGATCTGGGGCCGCTCGTTGCGCGAAGTGCTCGACGGCGCGGGGACACCGCCGGATTTCCAGCCTTCGGGTTCCGCACATGATGCCGCGATCCGCTGGATCCATCGGCGCGATGGCGATGCCGATATCTATTTCGTCGCGAACGGCCGCCGCCGCAGCGAGGAACTGGTCTGCACCTTCCGCGTCGCGGGTAAGAAGCCCGAATTGTGGAACGCCGAAACCGGTGAGATCAGCGCCGTGCCGGTCTATGAGCTGGCGGATGGCCGGGTAAGGATGCCGTTGCGGCTCGATCCCGCGGGATCATGCTTCGTCGTGTTCCGTACGCCGGCTCGAACGGGTCTCGCTTCGATCGGCAAGCAGGGCGGGCGGTCATTCGGCGCGCATGCCGCGGTGAACCCTGCGACGGACGCGCCGGTCGCCGGCAGCTTCACCCTGAGCGGCTGGATCAAGCCCGAGACCGACTTGTGGCCGATCTCGCCCGAAATCGCCTCGGCTGACCGGAGTCCTGCCGTTGTCGCTGCCCGCGCCGCCGCGTTCGCGCGCGGAGGAAGCGCCGATCGGCTTGGCATATCCGGCGCGAGCTTCCTGCTCGATCCGCCGCCGGGCGATGAGCTGTTCGGCGAGGGGCACGCGATCGCAGCGCTTTCAGCGGGACGCAACGGCCTGATCCTTTATGAGCATCGCGGCGACACCTATCCCGCCGTGCTCGCATTGCCTGTAGCGATCGCTGGCTGGACGCATCTCGCGCTGGTCTATGATCGTGGCACGCCCGCGCTATTCCTGAACGGCAAGCTTGTCGGCACTGGCGCGCGTTCGGACGCGGTCGTTCATGCTTCCCTGGGCCTTGCTATTGCGCGCCCGCGCCACTTCGAAGGCGATATCGCCGGGCTGAAGCTGGAACGGGGTGCGCTTTCTGCCGCCGCGGTCACGCAACTCGCTGCCGGGCCTGTCCCTCCACCCGAGGCCCCGCCCGCTTTCACGCTTTCGGCCGGAGGCGATGCTCTGCTGTTGTGGGAGAACGGGCGCTACATCGCTGGTGAGCGGACGATCAACGCGGTGGGCATCGTTCCCCCGGCACCGCTGTCGGGGCCGTGGCGGGTCGCGTTCCCCGCAGGCCTGGGGGCGCCGCCGGAGGTCACGCTGAGCGCGCTCCGGTCGCTGCATCGCCACCCGGATTTCGGGGTTCGCCACTTCTCCGGAACCGCCGGCTACTCGACCAGCTTCAATGTTCCTCGCGACGCGCTGGGCGATGGCCGGCGGCTATGGCTCGATCTCGGGCGGGTCGAGGTGATCGCCTCGGTTCGCGTCAACGGGCATCCGCTCGGTGCCCTGTGGAAACCGCCCTTCCTCATCGATGTTACGGATGCGGTGCGCGCGGGTGAAAACCGGCTGGAGGTTGCGGTCACCAATCTCTGGCCGAACCGCCTGATCGGCGACGAGCAACTGCCCGAGGAGAATGCCTATCCGGTGACCGCGTTCAGCGCGACGGGCGGGATCGACAGTTTGCCCCACTGGTATCGCGAAGGAAAACCTAAGCCGCCGGGCGGGCGCATCACCTTCAGCACCTGGAAGCATTACGCGAAGGATTCTCCGCTGCTCGAATCGGGTCTGCTCGGTCCGGTGCTGCTGCGAAGTGTGCTGAAAGTCGGGCTCTAGGAAGGGGTTAGTTTCTGCGGAGGAGGTCGGGCGAGCGCCGGCTGGTTTGAGTGTTACATCGCTTCGTGCCATGGTTAACCACCGAAACGGTTCAGCGAGGTTATCATGGCTGCCAAGTCTCCGCTTCTTGTGAACGAACTTGCAGGAGGGCCGGGCTCGGCCTTCATTCAGCCGCTGGCCATTTCGGTCGCTTCGGATGTTTTCGACCCCGGCCTTGAGCCGATGGCCAATATGACCGGCGGACCGGGCGATGACCTGATGATCGGAACGGGTGGATTCGATACCATCCAGGGGCTGGGCGGCAACGACGTTATCCTGGGCGGCGGCGATTCCGACGAGCTCTATGGCGGCGACGGGGCAGATCGTGTTTTCGGCGAGGCCGGGAACGACTTCCTTGCCTCGGGTAGCTACAGGTCCGGAGGCTCCTATCCATACGTCTTCCCGGACGAGGGGACCGAATATGACCAGCTGTATGGCGGGGCCGGCAATGACACGCTGGTCATCGGCTATGGCGATCTCGCCGACGGTGGAGGCGGTACGGACACGCTGTTTCTGTCGCTCGCTGGCGCCGACCACGGCATCACCGTTAACACGATCGGCCTCGGCGGCTCGGACTGGGATGTGGACGGCACCCTGATCCGTTACGTCGAGCAAATCCGGGAAATCACCGGCACCAGCTTTGACGATCGCTTCTGGCTCGGACCCACGCCAGTGCAGGCCAACGACATGGTCGTCTATGGCGGCGATGGCGATGATATCTTCGGCGACAATGGCGGGCCGACGCGGGTCGTGATGAACGGCGGGGCGGGGAATGACCGCTGGATCGCGTCCGAGGAGTCGCGCGCCGGTCTGTTCCTAAAGGTCTATTTCTCGGGCGGGGACGGCATCGACACCCTGGACTTCCGCAATATGCTCGCCGGCGTCACCGTCGATATTCAGGCTGGACGCTACTTCCATGGGGGCATCGAGAATATCGATGGTTCGGCCTTCAACGACGACTTCATCGGCTCGAATTTCGACAATGTGCTGCAAGGCATGGATGGCGACGACGTTATGTACGGATTGCGCGGCGCCGACGTGCTGGTGGGCGGAAATGGCAATGACCGGCTCGAGGGCGGGTTCGACGCTGACTATATGGTCGGCGGCCTTGGTGATGACACCTATGGCGTCGATGAAGTCCTCGACAGGGTGATCGAGTTGGCGGGCGAGGGCACGGATACCGTCCGAGCGAGCTTCACCTATAGCCTGGGCGACGCGCTAGAGAACCTGACGCTGACCGGCACGACCGCGATCGACGGTTTCGGCAATTCCAGCGGCAATGTGATCATCGGCAACAATGCAGCGAACAAACTCTACAGCGGCAGCGGCACTGACGATCATGGCACCGATATCGACGCGCTAAGCGGGGGCGGCGGGGACGACCTGCTTTCAATCGGCTATGGCGACAGCGCCGATGGCGGCGCGGGCCGCGACGGGCTGCGCATCTCGCTGCGTGGCGCCACCTCGGGCGTGTCGTTTGACACCAGCGCGCTGGTCAGCGGACAGACGATGACGCTGGGCGGTGGGACGCTGACCGGGATCGAATTTGTGTCGCATGTCACCGGCACGGCATTCAGCGATCAGTTCCTTATCCACACGCAAAGCGGGTTGCTGACGATCGACGCGGGTGACGGCGACGATGTGGTTTCCAATCTCGCGACTGTGATCGAGTTCTTCGGCGGCAATGGCGACGACCGCTTCATCAGCGGTGCCGGCGGCGACTATGTCGATGGCGGCGCGGGGATCGACACGGTCGATTATCGCAATGCCCAGGGCGGCCTGTGGGTGCAGCTCGAGGGCGCCACGCCGGGCAGCGCGGGCTTCGGCGGTGGCGATACGCTGATCGGCATCGAGCGGGTCGACGGATCGGCCTTTGCCGACGTGCTGATCGGGGACGGCAACGACAATGTGCTTCAGGGCATGAGCGGTGACGATACGCTGCGCGGCGGCGGCGGAAACGATTCGCTCGTCGGCGGTAACGGCGCCGACACGCTGACCGGCGGTTCGGGCAACGACCAGTTCGTCTTCAACACCGCGCCGGGTGCCGGGCAGGCCGATACGATCACCGACTTCGTTTCGGGCAGCGATGGGTTGCGCTTCGACGATGCGGTGTTCGCTGGTCTTACGCCCGGCGCGCTCCCGCCCAGCGCGTTCCACCTCGGCACCAGCGCGCAGGATGCCGACGACCGGCTGATCTATGATCAGGCGACCGGATCGCTGTGGTATGATTCCGACGGCAACGGAGCCGGCGCGGCGGTGCTGGTGGCCTCGCTTGGTGCGGGAACGATGCTTGCGGCAAGCGATATCGGCGTCTTCTGAGTGGGATGTGCGAAACCGCGCACAATGCCCCTTGACCCGGTGGCCGGCTTTGCCTAGTCGGCGCGCTCGCTTGATGGCCCCTTCGTCTAGCGGTTAGGACGCGGCCCTTTCACGGCTGAAACACGGGTTCGATTCCCGTAGGGGTCACCAGCGGTTTTGAAGCCATGCACGGCATGGTTTGGACCGGCTGGTGATGGTGGCGACGGTCGCCAACGGGGCGGCGCTCCCGCACTTCCGGCTCGTCAGTCCGCCCAGGCGGCGTCTTCGATATGGATTTCCGCCGCGGGCCTTGCACCCCAATCATCGATCTTCGCGCGGCCGGCGATCCATAGTTTTCGATCGCGTGGCGCACCAAGCAGCGCAAGCCCAAGTGGCGTGTCGGCGGCGCGGAACGCGACGCATTTGATGCTGCGCCCGTCCTCGCCCGCGACGATCGCTCGGACATGGCCGTTGCCGACGATATCGCACTTGATGATGCGCACGGGACCGGCGGCGACGCGGGGGGAGGGCCAGCCCATGCCATAGGGGCCGCCGGCTTCCATCGCGTTGACGAGGTCCGGGTTGACTCCGCCCGGCGCCAGCACCGCGTCGAGCAGCAAGGCACGCTCTCCGGCGGCGCGCGCGACAGTGTCGGCGAGCTTGGCTTCGAGGAAGGCGGCGAATTCGGCGATCTGCCCCTCGGCGACCGTCACCCCCGCCGCCATTGCGTGCCCGCCGCCCGCGATCAGCAGTCCGGCCTCCTTCGCCGCGAGGATCGCCGCGCCAAGATCGACGCCCGCAATCGAGCGGCCCGACCCCTTGCCGATCCCGTCCTCGCCGATCGCGATGACGATCGCCGGGCGGCCGAGCTTCTCCTTGAGCCGTCCCGCGACGATCCCGATCACGCCGGGATGCCAGCCGCGCGCCGCGACCACCGCCACCGCACCCTCGGCCTCCATCGTCTCAGCCGATTGCTGCACCTCCGCCTCGATCGCGCGGCGTTCCTCGTTGAGCCGGTTGAGCTCCTCGGCGATGCCGCGCGCCTCGTCGGCGTCCTCCGTCGTCAGCAGCCGCACGCCGAGGTCGGACTTCCCGACGCGCCCGCCCGCATTGATTCGCGGACCCAGCGCGAAGCCGAGATCGGTCGCGGTCGGCGCGCGGGTGAGGCGGCTTGCCTCGATCAGCGCGTTCATGCCGATGTTACGCCGCTGTGCCATGACCTTGAGACCCTGCGCCACGAACGCCCGGTTCAATCCCTTGAGCGCAGCCACATCGGCCACGGTCCCGAGCGCGACGATATCGAGCAGGTCGAGCAGCTTGGGCTCGGCGCGATCGGCGAAGAAACCGCGCCCGCGCAGTACGCGCACCAGCGCCGCTCCCAGCAGCCACGCGACCCCGACCGCGGCGAGATGGCCGTGCTCCCGGCCTTCCTCCTCATCGAGCCGGTTGGGGTTCACCAGCGCCAGCGCGACCGGCAGTTCCGAAGCGCATTTGTGGTGATCGACCACGATCACTTCCGCGCCCGCGTCCCTGGCCTCGGCCAGTGCATCGAACGCCATCGCGCCGCAATCGACGGTGACGATCAGGTCGGCGCCCTCGCGCTTCAACCGCACCAGCGCCTCGCCCGAGGGGCCGTAGCCCTCCATCAGCCGGTCGGGGATGTACGCGCGCGGATTGAGGCCGAGGTCGCGCAACAGGCGGACCAGCAGTGCCGCCGACGTCGCGCCGTCGACGTCATAGTCGCCGAAGATCGTTACCGCCTCGCCGCGCTGGACCGAATCGGCCAGCCGCTCTGCCGCCGTGTCCATGTCGCGGAAGATCGACGGATCGGGCATGAAGGCGCGGATGCTGGGGCTGCGATGCGCCTCCAGTTCCTCGCGCGCGCAGCCGCGGGTCAGCAGGAGCTGAGTCACCAGATCGTCGGGCGCGAAGCCGGGGTCGCGCGCGTCCGCCGCCAGCCCGCGCCAGCGCCAGGGCTGGCCGAGGATCGAGCTGTGAACGTTGAGCACGGGAGTCATCGCGATGCCTTAGCGCGGATCGGCGGTGAGGGGAATCGCGTCGCCCGCCGGCCGGATCAGCGGTCTCAGCGCATCGCGCCACGCGGCATAGCCGGCACCGGTCAGGTGCATGCCGTCCCATGTATAGTCCGGCTTGAGCCGCCCGCCGGCGGCCATCGAGCGGTTGAGGTCGAGCCAGATCGCCCCATGCCGCGCCGCGATGCCCGGAAGCGCGGCATTGAACGCCTGCTGGCGGCCGCGCTGCTCATCGTCGCAGCGGACGCCGCAGCCGAGCGAGGGCTGAACATAGACCAGCGCGCCACCGCTTCGCAGGATCGCGATCGCCTTGTCATAGAGCGGCAGAATCTCGTCGGGCCGGTTGCCCGATACGATGTCGTTGATCCCGACCAGAACGAAAATCTGTTTGGCACCCATTTGCGCGACGCGTGGTGCGCGGCGCAGCAGCCCGGAAACGGTATCGCCGCCGACGCCGCGATTGACGATCCCGGCGTCCGGAAACATCTCCTGCCAGCGACCGCCGGCGGTCACCGAATCGCCCAGCATCACCACCTGCGGACGGGTGTCGAGGATGAGATCGGCATCGGCGACGGTGTAAGCGTCGGGATTGGTGAACAATGCGCGTTTCTCGGGCTCGTCACGCTCGACCCCGTTCTTCAGCGTGCGCAGCGCCTCATAGGGAAACACCTGATAGAAGCCGACGGCCGTGCCCCAGAGGAAGGCGGCGAGGACGAGAAGCGCGATCAGCGCCAGCCGGATGCGTGACATGCAGGCTGGATAGCCAGCTATCCCGCGGGGGTACAGGGCCGGGCGTGCGCGGCGTCAGTCCTCAAGGATTCGGCTGTGCGTCCGCGTGTCGCGCATCCTGAGGTACACGATCAGCGACACCCCGATCATCGCGGTCACATACCAGTAAAACCCGCGCTCCATCCCCTGATTCTTGAACCACAAGGCGACATATTCCGCGGTGCCGCCAAAGATCGCGTTGGCCAGCGCATAGGGCAGGGCGACGCCGAGCGTGCGGATATGCGCCGGGAACAGCTCGGCCTTCACCACCGCATTGATCGAGGTGTAGCCGGTGACGATCACCAGCGCGCCGAGCATCAGCGCGAAGGCCGCCCAGACGCTGGTCACGCTCTCCAGCGCGGTGAAGATCGGATAGGTGCAGAGCACGCCCAGCACGCCGAACCCGACCATCAGTGGCTTGCGCCCGATCCGGTCGGACAGCGCGCCCGCGAGTGGCTGGATGCACATGAACACGAACAAGGCCGCGGCGTTGATTTCCGACGCGGTCTCGCGGTCGAAGCCCGACGTGTTGACGAGGAATTTCTGGAGGTAGATCGAATAGGCGTAGAAGGCGAGCGTGCCCCCGGCCGTCAGCGCCATCACCAGCAGAAACTCGCCCGGATGCTCCTTGAGCAGCGCCAGCGCGCCGGTCTTGCGCCCTTCGGCCTTGGCGTTGTGGAAGCTCTGCGTCTCGGAAAGGCCGCGGCGCAGCCAGAAGACGATCACCGCCAGCGCGCCGCCGATGAAGAAGGGGATTCGCCACCCCCAGCTTTCCAGCGCTGCCTCGCTCATCGACGCCTGAAGGATCAGCAGCACGGTGAGCGCGATCAGCTGGCCCGAGATCAGCGTGACGTACTGGAAGCTGGAGAAGAAGCCGCGGCGTTTCTTGCCCGCCATTTCGGACAGATAGGTCGCGCTGGCACCATATTCGCCGCCGATCGACAGACCCTGCATCAGCCGCGCGAAGACCAGCAGGGCAGGGGCCGCCCATCCGATCGTCGCATGGCCGGGCGTCACCGCGATCAGCAGCGATCCCGCGCACATCAGCGACACCGACAGCGTCAGCCCCGCCTTGCGCCCATATCTGTCGGCATAGACGCCCATCAGCCAGCCGCCGATCGGCCGCATCAGGAAGCCGACCGCGAACACCGCGGCGGTGTTCATCAACTGAGTGGTGGGATCCCCCTCGGGGAAGAAATGCGGCGCGAAATAGAGGGTGAAGGCGGCATAGGCGTACCAGTCGTACCATTCGACCAGGTTGCCCGCCGACCCGCCCAGGATCGATTTCAGCCGTTGGCGGGTGTCGTACGCACCGCCCGTTTCGCTCATGCCGCTGGTCCCCATGGAGCAACCTTAGCCGCTCGCACGCCTCAGAACAGCCCCGGAACCTCGCGCTGCGGCGTGGTCGGCCGGTCGGGCATCAGCAGCTCCATCGCACGGTCGTCGAGGCGCACGCGGTCCGCTTGCGGGGCGAGGCCGGTGCCGCTCGCCGGCGCGGATGCGGTCGCGGTGATCGCCGTGCAGGCGCGGCCGGCGAGGAAGTCGAGCGCGGCGCGGGTCGATGCCTCGGCCGGGTCGCCCAGCGGACGACTGATGTCGTCGCTCGCTCGGCAGGTCGCGCCCATGAAGGCGGCGAGCCCGTCATAATAGGCGCCCTGATGGTTGGCGTTCTCAAGCGCGAAGGCGACCACGCGCAGCCGGTCATCGCACGCCGCCTGATCGATCGCGATCTGCCCCACCGGCTTACCATAAGTGTTGGTGCCGACCAGCGCCGACCGGTTGCCGAGATAGGGGATGAAGGTGTTCATCACCAGTTCGCTCGCCGAAGCGGACCCGCCGGTGCCGATGAACGCCACGCGGGTCGGCGTGATCGATTGCGGCTGGGGCGCGAAATAGGTGGTTTCGTTGTTCGACGCCTTGGACGCGCGGAAGGTGACGAAGCTGGAGACGGTCGACGTCGTCTTGTCCGCGCCCAGCAGGTTGTTGACGAGCTCCGCCACGGAGACCAGTCCGCCGCCATTATAACGCAGGTCGATGATCACTTCGGTGATCCCTTGAGACCTGAAATTGGCGAAGGCGTTACGCAGTGGCGTCTCCGCCGTGGTGATGAAGGTGCGCAGGTTGATATAGCCGACCTTCTTGCCGCCATCGTCGAGCACCTTGGCTCCATAGCGCGAGGAGACGGGCGTCAGGCTGAAATCAGCCATGCTGATGGTCACGTTGCGCGTGCCCGCGGTATCGCGCACCTGGAAGGTGCGGGTGGTGCCCACCGCGGCGGTGCCGAGCGCGTTGTTGAGGCCGGCGACGCCTTCGCTCGCCAGAATCGAGGCGACGGTGCGCAGCGTCCCCGCGCTGGTCCCGATCGACACGATCTCGGTGCCACGATCGACCCCGGCGGTCAGCGCGGGCGCGCCCTCGAACGCTTCGGTGATCAGCAGCCGGTTCGACGCGTCGAGCGCGAGTCGGAAGCCATAGCCCGCGCTCGATCCCGAGGCGTAATAGGCGTTCTCTTCGGCGATCGAGGTGATGTAGGTGAAATAGCGGTCCTTGCGCTGCGCTCGCGCGGTCGCGGTCAGCGCGTCGATATAATCCTGCACCGTCGCATAGGCGGCCGGGTTCAGCGCGGCGGGCAGCGTGTCGGGGAACAGATACCATTCGTTCATCTGCGCGGCGACCCAGTCCTGCCGCGCCCGCAGCGAGCAGGTGCCCGTCGGAGTCGGGGTGGGGGCCGCGCCGGTTCCACCACCACCGCCGCCGCCGATCGATCCCGTGCTCCCGCCGCCGCCGCAGCCGGAGAGCAGGGCGAGGATCGCGGTCATCGCGGTCAGGCGGCGGATTGTTTTGCTGGGTACGCGTTTCATTTCAGTACCTTACCTCGACCGGCCAACCTCGTCAGCCGCAAATGGCACAGGCGCGCCACGATCATATCCCGATCATCTCCTTCGCGCGGCAAAAGGCAAGCGCGATCGGGGCGTGCGCCCTTGTGTTTCAGGGGGCTCCCTGCTAGTGGCGCGTCCCAACGCCCGGGACAAATGTCTCGGCGAACCCTTTTCTATTGAATATGATTCGGAGTTGAGACGGGCTTATGCAGATCATCGTTCGCGACAATAACGTCGACCAGGCGCTGCGGGCGCTCAAGAAGAAGCTGCAGCGTGAAGGCGTTTATCGTGAGATGAAGCTGCGCCGTCACTATGAGAAGCCGAGCGAGAAGCGCGCCCGTGAGCGTGCTGCCGCGGTTCGCCGCGCGCGCAAGCTCGAGCGTAAGCGCATGGAGCGTGACGGCGCCCGTTAAGGTGCCGTTCCCGTCTCGCGCGCGCGTGGCGGTGTGACCTTTGTGACTTTCCGCCGCGCGGCCCGCGCGGCAACCCGGGATAGCTGATCCATGTCGTCCGTGACCGCCGTGCCGATTCCGCCGACCAGGCGCAGCTATCTCGTCTGGCTCTGGACCGGGATTGTCGTTGCGGTGGCGATCGCTGTGGCGCTCGCGTGGTTCGGTACCAACACCCCGGCGATTCGGGGTGCGCTGCCGAATGACAAGTTCCTGGCGGCGAACAAGAGCCAGTCGGGCGTGATCGAGACCGCCTCGGGCCTTCAGTATGAGGTGCTCAAGGAAGGCACGGGCGGTAGCCCGACCGACGGCGACATCACGCTATCGATGTACAAGGGCACGCTGCGCGACGGCACTCAGTTCGACGCCAGCCAGCAGCCGACTCCGCTGCCCGTCACCGGCATGATCCCGGGCTTCACCGAGGCGCTCAAGCTGATGAAGAAGGGCGGCAAGTACCGCCTGTGGATCAAGCCCGAGCTGGGCTATGGCGCTGAAGCGCGCCGCGACCAGCAGGGCAAGGAAGTGATTCCGGCCAACTCGCTGCTGGTGTTCGAGGTCGAGCTTTTCGAGTTCATGCCGCAGGCGCAGTTCATGCAGATGATGCAGCAACAGCAGCAGATGGGCGGCGGCATGCCGGGCGGCCCGCCTCCGGGCGCAGCCCCGCCGCAGGGCCGCTGATTCGCCGACGCGCGTGATTCGCTGTCTGCTCGCAACGGCGGCACTGGCGGCTGCCGTGCCCGCCCTGGCCCAGACCGCTGCGGTTCCGGCCAGCCCGGCTGCTGCCTTCCTCGCCGCGAATCGGGCGAAGCCGGGCGTGGTCGAGACCCCTTCGGGCCTGCAATATCAGGTGCTGGCGCCAGGTGACCGCGGCACGAAGCCCGGCGATACCGACGTCGCGCTGGTCGTCTATGAGGGCCGGCTGACCGATGGCACCCTCTTCGACAAGTCGCCCTGGTTCGTGCCGATGCCGGTCAGCGCGGTGGTGCCCGGTTTTGCCGAAGCGCTGAAGCAGATGCCCAACGGCTCGCGCTATCGCTTCTGGATCAAGCCCGAACTGGCCTATGGCGCCGCGGAGCAAAAGGATGGCGAAGGCAAGGTCGTCATCCCCGCCAATGCGGTACTGGTGTTCGAAGTCCGCATGCTCGATTTCATCCCCGCCGCGAAATATTATGCGCTGATGAACGGCTCGCCCACCGGCGGCTGACAGCCGGGCGCCGCCATTGCGAGGCCGCTCGCCGCGAACCTTGGTCTTTGCTGCGCGTCACCGTTGTTTCCCCCGCCGCCATCGACTAGGGCGGCACCCGTTACAAAGCGGGGAATTGGCCGGAATATGAAGGGCATCATTCTGGCGGGGGGCAGCGGAACGCGCCTCTATCCCGCCACGCTGGCGATTTCGAAGCAGCTGCTGCCGGTCTTCGACAAGCCGATGATCTACTATCCGCTGTCGGTGCTGATGCTCGC
>Ga0247823_10001009_pt1 | contig 23838 bp, 21 predicted proteins | sample 13C_PalmiticAcid_2_FD_192426 | JGI IMG/M metagenome (GOLD analysis project Ga0247823, IMG submission 192426) | Soil microbial communities from agricultural site in Penn Yan, New York, United States - 13C_PalmiticAcid_Day30 | ecosystem: Environmental > Terrestrial > Soil > Agricultural land... | reverse complement strand
GGTGAAGATCCCGGTCATCCCGCCCACCTGGAAGACCGTTGAAGCGTCGGGCAGAAAGTCGATTTCGTTGCTCACAGTGCCATGGCCCTTCACGACGGTCGCACCGTTCTTGTAGACCCCCAAAACCATGCCCGGAATCTTTGCCTGCCTGAGGTACTTGCCAACCTCGGTGTCGAGCGCGAGTTGTAGATTCCGCCTGTCAGCCGGGTCGCTCAATCGAGCCCTGATGTAGATGCCACCAGCCAAGGCCGTGACAGCAACCAACGTCACAACAACTACAGCGATCGTCATGGTCGATAGGGGACTCTCTCTGAAGCCGACACGTCCACGGACTGATGGGGCGACCGCTCGACTTCGGGTTCACGACGCGGCGCGGCGCGGGCGCCGCAGCCGCCCGCTGGACGCTAGAACGTGTGCTTGATGCCGGCGATGAAGGAGTTCTGCGCCCCTCCAGGATTGGGCCCCTTGGCTGGTGGGTTGGTGCTGGCTGCGAGCGCAAGGTCTCCGCTGTTTTCGATGTGCTCCATGGTCAGATAAAGAGTCGAACGCTTCGACAGGCGGTAGTTGCCACGCAGCGTCGTCACGAAAGCCTTGTTCGCTGAGTCGTGGTAGTCGAGTTCCGCGAGCATCGCGTCGACGATGAACGCTCCATACACGGGAGCCTCTCCAACAATCCAGTAGAGATCGCTCTTGGGCGTGGCGATACCTTCATTGACGCGTCGCAACCATCCCACGGCAAAGCGGCTGTCGCCCAAGTGCCAATAGGCATTGAGAATCAAACGGCTGTCGGTGAGCTCCGGCGACGTGAGCCCTCCATACGTGGTCGACGTGCCCCCGTGTTGCCGGTCATACGATCCAACGACGCCCCACGTGTGCGCGTCCCACTTCGTCATCACGGCCCACTCTCGGCACTGCTTCGAGTTCGAGGTCTCGCCAGGACAACCGGTCGCGGCAGCGCTGTTTCCGGCGACCGCATCGCGTCCGAGGCTGTAGTTGGCCCCGGCATGGAAGCTTCCCCAGTGACCGCGCCAAGCGATCGCGTTGTCCGCGCGCGCATTTGGAAATCCGGGATCGAGCGTCCCCAGGCCTTGAGAACCCGCGCCGAAGATATCGGCGTCGATGAAGCCGTAGTACCGCATCGTGTACTGGCGACCAAGGCTGATCAGACCGAAGTCACCGCGCAGGCCGACCATCGCCTGGCGGCCGAAGCTTCGCCCGCCCTGGCTGAGTGTTCCAGTGTCTGCGGCAAAGCCAGACTCGAGGTTGAATTCGGCCGAGAGGCCCCCACCGAGATCTTCGGTACCCCGCAAGCCCCAGCGCGAAGCCGCGGTGCCGGAGCCGACCCGATAGTCATGCGTCGTGCCACCCTGACCGTCAGGAATGTGGTCCGCGTACTCGACCCCTTCGTCGATCAGTCCGTAAATCGTGAGCTTGCCTGCATCCGCCCATGCGGGAGCGCAAGCAGCCAGCGCGAGACAGAAGCTCGCGGAAATCTTGGTAGCCAATTTCATTGCCTTTCGTTGTGTGCAGGTCGCTAAACGACCGTTCCTTCGCGCCTCAGGCGCCACAACGAGCAGCCAGTCGGCAACGAGCGATTCGCGTAGTCCGCCAGGACTTCAGCGGACGCGCTCGACGCGCCTTCACGCGCATTGCGTCAAGGTAGGAGATGAGCCGATTTGAGTCTCTGCACAGACGGCAGATTCGCTGGCATTTTTTCGTGGAGCCCGTATCGGTCGAGTGCGCCACGAAACGACACGGCTATTCAACGGACGGTGGGCAGACACCTGCGCATACAGGCTTCGGAGATATCGCAACGCTGCAGCCCGTCGAAGCATGGGCCGCAAACTCTGAAAGCAAAGAGGCCCCCAAAGGGGCCTCGTTGGGCGACCGTTGCCGACTCAGAACGTTTCCCATTCGTCCGCTCCGTTGCTGCTCGCAGCAACGGTCGGGATGGTCTGCGACGCCGTACGGGCGGCGGGAGCATCAAGCGACGGCCCGACCTTCTTGAACGCGGGACGAACGACGTTGTCTGCGCGACTCGCTTTGAGCAACTCGACCTTGGAAGCCGGAGCAGACATGCTCTTGGCGGCCTTGATTGCCACCGGCGCTGCACCTGGCTTCGGAGCAGCGAAGGTGCCGGTGTGCGCGAGCTTGAAGATGGCGACGGCCTCAACCAGCGCGTGGGCCTGGAGCTTAAGGCTTTCGGCTGCGGCCGCAGACTCCTCGACCAGCGCAGCGTTCTGCTGCGTCGCTTGGTCCATCTGCGTGACCGCTTCACCGACTTGCGCAACTCCGCTGCTCTGCTCGGAGCTCGCGGCGCTGATCTCGCCCATGATGTCGGTGACACGGCGAATCGAGCTGACAACTTCATCCATTGTCGTGCCGGCTTGATCCACAAGCTGCGAGCCCTGTTCGACCCGCTGCACGCTGTCGTTGATCAGCGTCTTGATTTCCTTGGCCGCTGCGGCGCTGCGTTGCGCAAGCGATCGCACCTCGCCGGCGACGACGGCGAAGCCGCGGCCCTGTTCTCCGGCGCGAGCTGCCTCGACAGCTGCATTCAACGCGAGGATGTTGGTCTGGAAGGCGATACCGTCGATCACGGAGATGATGTCAACAATGCGCTTGGAGCTGTCATTGATTCCCTTCATCGTGTCGACGACCCGGTTCACGACCTCGCCGCCCTGCACAGCGACGGCGGACGCTCCCATCGCGAGTTGGTTGGCTTGACGTGCGTTGTCGGCGTTTTGCTTGACCGTGCTCGACAGTTCTTCCATCGAAGCAGCTGTCTCCTCGAGCGAACTGGCCTGCTGCTCTGTCCGCATGCTCAGATCGTTGTTGCCCGACGCAATCTCTGCGCTCGCGGTGGCCACGCCATCAGCGCTCTGGCGCACGCCGCCGACGATAGACGCCAGGCGATCCCGCATACCAGAGAGGGTCTGCAAGAGCATGGCGATCTCGTCGCGACCAGTGACCTGCAGTTCGACAGTCAGGTCGCCGGCAGCGATCCGATCCGCCGCCTCGACGGCACGACCGACAGGGCGAGTGATCGAACGCGTGATGCACAGGGCAAGCAGCGCGGCGAGTACGATCGCGCACGCTACAAAGCTCATCACCCAGACGCGGGCGACCACATAGGTGGACTCTGCGACGGAGCCAGCCTCGGCGGCTCCCGCTTGGTTGAGCTCGGTCAGCTTGCTGACAACAACAGCGAGCTTGCGAAACGACCCCATCGCCTCGCCCTGCAACCAGCCGCGGGCCTCGGGAAAGAGCGCTTCACCGCCATCGGTGAGTTCTGCGAGTTTGCGGTGCGAGGCTTCGAAGCCCACGCGATCGTTCTTGAGCTGCTCGAAGAGCTCCCGCTCGGCGTCTGACGTCACCAGGGGCTCGTACTTCGTCATGGCGGCGTCGAGGTACTTCATGGCGCTTGCAAAAGCGCCCTTGGCGGCTCCAAGTTGCTTTGCATCCACTGCCAGCACGAGGTCGACCTGTGCAGAGCGCGCGCGGTTGAGCGCGGCGCGTAGCTCGCTGGCCTCGATCACGCTCGGCATCCAGTCGTTCGTGATGTCCTTGGTCTGCGCGTTGATGCGCGCGAGTTGAAGCAGCGAGAACCCGCCGACCGCAGCCGTCAACAACACAACGACAAGAAAGGCGCTGCCGAGCTTTGCGCCCAGCTTGAGGTCAGAGAAAAACTTCATGAACGGGAACTCCTGTCTCGGCAGCTCGGACAGAGCGGTCCATTACTGCTCGAACTTGTTTGACACGTCCCCTTGGTAACGGCTGAGACAGGCAGTAACTTGAACCCTGTATCCGGCCGAATTTGGCGTTTGTGGCGCGAATGGGGTGCAGTTCCGACAGCCGAGGCCGCACACCTGGAACGCCTGACCGAGGCTGGCCGTTCACGCCTTGAAAGGAACGATGAATACGGGACAGTCTTCAGCGGTCACGTCATCAATCGGCGGTTGGGTCCGATGACCGCGAGGTCGACGAAACTGCTTACCTCCTGATGGCCCTTGGCGAAGTGCAATCGGAGCCCTCCGATGTCGATCGTTCCAAGCCCTTCCAAGGCACTTTGGACCGAATCGCGCGTGGGCGTTGCGCCGGCGCGGCGCAACCCTTCCGTGAGCACTCGCGCATTGATGTAGCCCTCAAGGCTCACGAGGGACAGGTCAGACGCGCCGATGGCCGTCATGTCGGCGCGGTAGCGGCGGACGATCTCGTGTTTTCCGGCAAAGGGCGTCGGCACGACGATCGAGAACGCGAGTCCGCGCGTGAGATCCCCCAGGGCCTCGATGTTGGCGGGGTTCGGGGCGATGGAGAGGCCGTACATGGTGCTTGTGCACCCTGCCGCACGCGCGGCCTTCACGAAGTGGGGCATCGTGCTGCCCAGGCCCATGATGACAAGTTGCGGCGCGATCTTGGCGATCTGAGCGGCAGCGCCCTCCACGTCGGTGCTCGTCGTGTTCGGCGTCGTAGCGACAACTGCGGCCTTGAGGTTGTGGCGTCCCATTGAAGCTTCGAACCCTGCCAGAAGGGATGTGCCCAGCGGGTCTAGCGGGTGAACAAAGCCGATGCGAGTGATGCCGAGGGTGGCGGCGGTCGCGATGAGCTTCTCGATCTCCTGGTCGTAGTTGGCACGTACCCAGAACACATTGCGAGCGCCCTTGTTTCGAAGAGCCACGGTGCCGGTGTTTGGTCCCACCACAGGCATGTCGAATGCGGTCTCCATTACGGCCGCGGTCTGGCGAGTTCCGAGTGGGTGAAGCATTGCCACGACGGACGGGTCCATCGCAAAGGCCTTCGCGTTGCGGCGGGCCTTGTCCGGATCAAACTGGTCATCGGCCACGACGAGGTCGACCGGCAGTCCGTTGATGCCGCCAGCCTTGTTCAACGCCGTGAAGAACGCCGTCGCCCCCAGGTGCAGCCCGGTGCCGTTGGGCAATTCGATGCCGGTCTGAGCCAGCGTCGAGGCAATTCGGATGGATCTGCCAGCAGCGAAGAGTCGCTGGCCTGCGCCTAGCGCGGCAGCACCTGCGCCGAGCTTCAAGAGGGCTTGGCGACGCGTAACTGCAAGGGTGGAGGGTAGAGCGGTCATAGCATGTACGAGGAGCAAAGTGAAAAAGCTGGCCGGCGATCAATTCGCGCTTGAGTCGCGGAGTACGACGACAGGTTCATGACCCGCGCGCCGTCACGACGAGATCGTCTTGCCAGGGCGCGGCGACCGGCGTGAGCGCGACCGTAGTTGACTCGACCGCGAGCGGAACGAGGAGCACGAAACAGGCGCCGGTACCCGACGCCGAGACTTCAGCATTGAGCTGGCCACCCATGGCCTGAACGATCTGCCTACTGATCGCGAGACCCAGGCCGGCGCCATGGCGGGCAAGCCGGCCCTGTGCGCCCTGCGCGTAGGGTGTGAAGAGCACCTCCCGGTCTGCCTGGGTCAACCCCGGCCCGGAATCACACACCTCTACCCGCAGTGTTGCGGGCTGCGACTCGTCCTCGAGTGCCGGAAGGTAGGCGGCCGTCACCTCAATCCGGCCAGATGAGGTGAACTTGATCGCGTTGTTCAGAAGGTTTTGCACCACCTGCTGCAGCCGCACCGAATCCACACTCGCATGCACCGACAGCGACTTGGCCGAAGCGGCGAAGGTCAGGCCCTTGCGCTCTGCTGCGATACGAGCCGGGGCCAGTGCGTGCTCCCACCATGTTTCCAAGTGAGTCGTGACAGGGTCCAAGCAGAGGGCCCGCTCCATGGACTGCTCGTGCTGGAGCATGGACTCGAGCAGCTGCAGCAGACCGCTCGAGGTATGGTCCACTGCATCAAGCAAGCGCGTTCGCAAGGCCAGGTCGTCGCTGGTCTTGAGCATCACCGTTGCCGACGAGATTGCAGCAAGGCTTCCCCGAAGCTCGTGGGATACGTAGGCGAGGAATCGGCTTCGCGCAGCAGCGCTGTCTTCGGCGATGCGCCGTGCCGCTTCCTCTTTCTTGCGAGCACACCGAAGGCGGCGATTGCCCCGCCGCAGCAGACACACATACGACAGCACGAGCAAGGCCACAGGAATGGCGACCTGCAGCACCTGCTGCCAGCTCAAGCCCGTATGGATCTCGCGAGAGAGCCATCGGGTGCGCAGAGCGGAGACCTCGTCATCGTTCACGGACGCGAACGCTTGTCGCAGCGTCCCGGCAAGACCTGGCATGGCGGTGGGCACCGCGAAGTAGAGTTGGCTGTCACCACCTTTGACACCGCCAGAGATGTCGAGGCGTCCCAAGTATTGCTGGTCGATCAGGTCACTGACGACAGAGAGGCTGCCCAGGCCAGCATCGGCCGCGCCGCTCGCGACCGCGGCCAGGATCTGCTCCTGACGGTCCAGTTCTACGAGTCGAAGATCGGGATGGCGCGCGCGCAACTCCGGCGCCAGGAAGTGACCGCGTGGTATCGCGAGCGTGCCATGCCCGATCTCACGGATCTCGGTAGGCCTGCTTCGGTCCTCGACTCGAGTGACGAGGACTGACGGCATGCTCATGAAGGGGCCGATGAAATCGTACGCGGAGGCACGCGCCGCGGTCCGCGCCATGCCGACCACCACATGTGTGTCGCTGCGTCGACCGTCCTCATAGAAGTCCCCGCGCGTTTCGTCGCCATCAGTGTCGATGGCCAGCCCAGCCTTCGACGCCACGAGGCGGAACATGTCGGTGCCGAATCCCTGGAACTCGCCGAACGATGCCGCAGCGGCGCTTGCGGCGAAGTTGTCATCGTAGTCGACCCGAATACGCGATCCTCCCCGTTCCAAAAGTGGTTCGGAAGGTCCGCGCACGGATGGCATCAACCCAACGATGGAGGCCAAAGCCAAGCGCAGCTGCCCGTCGAAAGAAGGCGTCGCTGCGGTGAAGTCGTCCTGGCCCCGCGATGCCGGGTGGACCAGAGTGATCGCAGCCAGCAACGCCATCCGCAGGCCGCTTCGCATTACCGAAATCATGTCATTCATTACTTCATCCTCTTGCCGGGAGCCCGCAGGCGGACTTCACGGCGGCTGCGACATGAGTGTTGGCCGTCTTCGTGCGGTCGCCGTTCCCGTTGCGAGGCCGTACAGCGAACGGTCGGTGCTGCCTTCGCTTCCTGGTAGCCGCCAGTCTTGGTGCTGGGTTTAAGCAGCGCCCGAAGCGATTGGGTGTATGAGACGGCAGCGCACCGCTGGGCAGTGCGTAATTCAGGAGCAGCCAAGCTCATTCTGGAAGCGCGCGATTGCTGTGATCACGCGTGCAAGTTGGCAGCCCAACTTGGACACCAGCCCGGCCTCGCCGAGTGCTCATTCATGGCAACGTCCTCCTTCACTAGCGAGAGCCCACAACCAACTGTGGGGCCATGTGAAGACAATATTTCAGGAACGTACGATGGGCTCTAGATAAAAGCCAGATTCACTGGCACTTTTTGCCGATGGCTATTGGGAACTCTCGGCCGTGTGCATTTCTTCCGTGCGGACGAGCCGTGCGCATGAAGGCACTCCCTGCCGAGGAATAGAAGGTTAAGACCGACGCTCCGCTTGCATCCGGCAGGGCTGCTCGGGCCGGGATGACAGGGGCGAGCCATCGCCGGAGCGGGCGTCGCGCACTCGTCTTCACCCATGGCCGTTGGCAGGTAGGCAACGCGGCGGCAGGCGCGGCCTCGTCCTCAGCGGCGCCGGCACCGAGGCGGCGAGGCCTGGATTCAAGCAGCTTCGCGCAGGGGCTCCTGGCGCGAGGCCATACGGAACTCGTTAGGCGATTGACCGACTTCTTTGCGGAAGAAGCGGGTGAAGTACGCAGGATCGGAGAAGTCAAGCCAGTAGGCAATCTGCTCGATTGTCATCCCACTGAAGATGAGGCTGCGCTTGGCCTCAGCGATGATCCTGGCGTGGATGAGCTTGTTGGGACTGAAGCCTGTGGCGGTCACGCAGGCAGCACGAAGTTGCGCTGGGGAAAGCGCCATCATTGAGGCGTAGTCCTGAAGTCGCAAATGCTCGCGATAGTGCTTTTCCACCAGGTCACGGAAGAGGTTGGCCACACGCACCGCGTTGTAGTTCGCACGCTCGGTCTCCTGCGATTCAAACTCAGTCGAGCGCATCAGTGTCAACATCAATGACGTCAGCAAGGCCTCCGTCGCAATGACATGCCCGGAAGTCTGGTCCGCCAGCTCCCGCTCCAAGCGCGTGATGAGCAAATGGAGATCCCCCGCGACGCCAGGCGTCCCACCCAGAGAAATCACCCGAGGTGTGGCCCACATGTGCGTGAACTCGGGCAGCTTCGCGTTGATCTGCCCCAGATATGCAACATCGATCGTGACTACCCAGCGGTCGGCGTCGACCGCGTAGTCAAGGCTGTGGACGCTGTTATTCGGGATCAGAAGCGCACACGGTGCCTCGAAGGGCACGTTGCACCCATCGACGTTCATCACGCCGCACCCGTCGCGGATGAAGATGACCTGTCCGTAGCTTGGATGCGTGTGGGGCTCAGTGCGCCAGCGCCCGCGCTCAGTCACGTGGCCGACGTTGACGAACCAGCGGCCCCTGCGCTCGGGCTTCTCGACGTACAGCCGCACCTTGGGCACTGCCAAGTGTTTCGGATCGTAGTAGCTCAACCTAGATTCGTATTCCATGCGGATCCCCAGCGCACCAACAACATCTCAAACCTTCAAAGCGCGCGGTGCGGCATGCACGCCAGGACAGGTGTGCGACTCGGCCCACCACAGCAAACGCGACGCCTGCGACAGCAATGGCTGGGCCGATCGTTGTTCGCGGGCGTGGGCCCCGTGCACCGGGCTTCACCGACCTTGCGGGTACCCGGGTGGCGCCACTGGGACGCTCCTGCGCATCAGCGCTGGGACCTGCTGCGCAAGCTCGGGGTGTACCGAATGCGCCACTCTGGTGAGGAGTCGTTACGGGAATGATGCGGGTCGGGGTCTGTTTAGCGACATCGGGATTTCCCTGTACAGAACGGTCGCACCGACAAAGTGCGCGCCGGACTTCACGGGTGGTGCTTGACGTCACTCAACAATCCTGAATTCCGACCGAAGAGGCAAGGACATGGACGTCGGTCTCAGGGCGGTCCACCTTGAGTCAAAACCGGATACCTCCCATGAAAATCAACAACGTCCCTCTCTCTCGCAAGCTGTGGATCACCGTCGTGACGGTGCTTGTCACCATGCTGGCCGTGTCTCAGTGGACCCAGTACAGGATCAGGTTCGCCGAGCGAGAAGCAGCGGAACGACTTGAGCATCACCAGGAGCTGATCAGCCTTGTGTCGGCCTGGATCACGATGTCGTTGGGGAACACCAACGCATCTCTCGCCGCCATGGCCAGCAGCGAACCGGCCGTCGAGCGCCTGATGCAAGAGCGCATGAAGTCCAACCGCAAGGCTGGGGACGAGCTTGAAGAGCTCGTTCAGAAGGCGGTCTCGACTGATGCCGACAAGCAGGCGATGGAGGAGATCATGCGCCATCGCGCCGTGGTGAAGAACCTCCTCAAACAGGCGGCGGAGCTCAAGAAGTCCGACGCCACCGCCGTCCCTACCTTCCTCGAGACGAAATTCCTGCCCGCGGTACTCGCGCGCCAAGAAGCCATGAAGGGGCTTCTGACCGTGCAGAATGAGCAAAGAGACACGGTAAAGGCCGAAGCGGAAGCGCGCGTGCAACGCGCAGTTCTGGTCGGTCGACTCTGCGTTGCCGCGGTTGCGGCGCTGACGCTCCTCTGGGCTTCGATCCTGGTTCGTTCGATCAGTCGCCCGCTGCGGCATGCAGTTCTCGTTGCGGAGGCTGTGGCCGCCGGCGATCTCACCCACAAGGTCACCGAGGAGCGTGGCGACGAGATCGGCCGCCTGCTGCAGGCGATGACGCACATGGCCGATCGGCTGCGCTCAGTGGTCGGCGACGTCCGCACCGGCGTGGGATCGGTGGCGTCGGCGTCGTCGGAGATCGCCGCAGGCAACCTCGACCTCTCCAATCGTACGGAGCAGACCGCCTCCAACTTGCAGCAGACCGCCTCGAACCTCGAGCAGCTGGCCGGGACGGTGACGCAGACAGCGGAAGTTGCACACCAGGCCACTCGGCTGGCAAATTCGGCGGCGGAGTCCGCCAGCCGAGGCGGGGCCGTGGTCGCCGATGTCGTGACCAGCATGGAGCGCATCTCCGACGCGTCGCGCAGAATCAGCGACATCATCGGCACGATCGATGGCATCGCCTTCCAGACCAACATCCTCGCCCTGAACGCAGCCGTCGAGGCTGCGCGCGCGGGCGAGCAGGGACGCGGCTTTGCAGTGGTCGCAGGCGAGGTCCGGACGCTTGCCAAGCGCTCGGCGGACGCAGCCAAGGAGATCAAGCTCTTGATTGGCAACTCCGTTGAAACCGTCAAGATCGGAGCGACCCAGGTGGGCCAGTCCCGAGAGGTCATGGATGAAATCGTCGTCAACGTCCGCAAGGTGTCCGAACTGATTGCCGAAATGGCTCAGGCGACCGACAAGGGTCGCCAAGACATTCGTGAGGTGAGCTCGGCCGTCGAATCTATCGACCAAATGACCCAGCAGAACGCTGCGCTGGTCGAGCAGTCGAGCGCCGCGGCTGCATCACTGCGTGATCAGGCCGCTCGACTCTCCGAGGCGGTGGCGGTGTTTCAGGTCGGGCACTGACTCGAAGGACGCGAGTTCATAAGGCGAGCGCCGGAGCCGCGGCGCAGAGATGCTTCTAGGTTCGGCCCACCTGTAAGCGCCCAGCCGCAACACCCGAGAAAAGTCCAAACGAATCTCCAGTTTGCACAAGTCGTGCATCAGCGACAGGCGCTATCCTGGCCGCGAACGGCCGCTTGCCACGGTTTAGCCTCGTCGTTCACTTTGAACGCGTTCTTGCAACGCTTGGAGCCAGCCCCAGCGCTCAGCCGCTCGCGAGCCAACGGTCTTATGAGGGGAAGCCGTCATGCCGAAGGGCTATTGGATCGCCCGCGTCGATGACGTCGAGGCCTACAAGGAATACATCGCGACCCACTCCGAGCCGTTCCGCGAGTTCGGCTGTAAAGGGCCACATTAAATGAGACTGAAAGGCAAACGGCCACGTTATTTGAGACTGGCTGGCTCGGGCGGCTGACAACCCGGGCCCGCCTGGTGGGTGCCGTGGAGAAACGCGAACCATTTGAGGCTCGATTGGAACGATCACCGCACCTGGTACTTGGCCAACAAGCGATCGAAGAACTCGGTGATGCGCGCGTGAGCCCGCGGCCCAACGACCTGCCCCGCGAGTTCCACGTCCAGGAACTCGTAACCGCCGAAGCGGTGGACCTCATAGCCGGCTAGGCGCAAGCGCCGGTCCTCCGCGACCATCTCGGCGTAGCGCTGCGGGCTCGCAAGGTAACGTCCCGGATGGTTGTGGTCTTCAACCGCGTAGTGCAGTTGACCGTCGATTTCGATGACAACACGCACGCCGTGCTCGAGCATCAGCAGGAAGTCCATCCGCTGGCGAGCGAGGATCTGCTCGTCTCCACGCTGCCGACGCGTGTAGGGGTCGTAGTGCAGGTAGACCTGGGGGATGAGCGCCGGCAGGCGGTCCCCCAGTGCCGGGCCATAGTGCTCGTAGTAGGTCTTGAACATGGCAATCTCGCCAGGCGAGTTCGTGCCCCGGACCGACTGGCGCAGCCGCCGGTATAGCTGCCCCTTCGCGCTTTCGGCGTCCCCGATGCCGTTGAGCTCGGCGAACCAGTCGCGCAGGTCCTTCCACAGCAGCAGGCCCGAACTGGGCAGCGGACGGTCGTAGACGAGCACCTTGTCAGCGTGCTTGACGATCTCGACGTCGTTGTTCACTGCATCGCGGATCACGAGGTCGGGCTTCTCGCCGACCGACGCGAAGATGAGGTTCTTCGCGGCGCCGGTCACGCCGCCCTGCGCACGCACCACGCCGAAGACGGCGTAGCCCGACTCCGTAGCGACCGGACGGACAGCGAAGCCATCACGGCGCAGCGCGGTGCTGAGCGCTTCGGCGAGCGCCCCTTGCTCCTCGTCGCGGCGAACGAGGGGGTGGAGGACCTTGGCCAGCAGCGCGAAGAAGCGCGTCTGGCTGCAGGTGAGCACGCCGCAGTTGATCAGCAGTTCTTCAGGCGTCCAGTCCGGGTTGCGAGCGTAGTGCTGGACGATTCGAGCTTGCAGGCTGGTTTTGCCCAGCGCCCCCGTCGGGTCGTCCTGGATCGCGGCGCTGCCGAACACCTCGCTCAAGGTCTCGATCAATGGCAGTTCCCCGAAGAGGGAGTCCACCCGGTTGAGCACCTTGAGCACGTCGCGCCGTACGAGATCGCTCACGCGACGTTCGGCGTGGATCGTCAACTCGCTGACGGCGTCAGCGAGCTCCTCTGCCCTGAACTCGCGAAGCACCCGCTCTGCCAGCTGGAGCAGCTCATCTTCGTCGCGCGTCAGGATGCGGCGGCGGACGTACTTGTGCTTGCTGCCGAATGCCTCGGCGGCATCATCCGGCCCTTCGGTTGTCTGGATTCCCAGGCGGACGCACACGGACGGAACGTCGTACGCCTTGGCCTGCGCGACGGCATAGGCGATGCGGTCCCTCAGAGTGTCGAGTGGAACGATGGTGGTAGGACGTGCCCCTTGCATGGCGTGTGATCTCTGGACTTCCGCGTTGCTGGACGAGCGCATTCTGACGGATGCCCCGCGTCAGCTTTCCACGGACAAAGAGCCGGCCTACCTTCAGAACCAGCACCGAGGACGCTTCTTGATCGCACGGGTCAACAAAATGGAAATGGTTTGCATGGGCAGCATGCTCGGCGTCGAGCTGACTACTGCTTGGCCGAGTGGTCTCGCAGACTGACTCTGCTGACTCAGGGCTCAGTCCATAGCGGCCGCCGCGTCAGCGGATATTCCGTCGCAAGCTTGGTGTCATCGGTCCGGTCATCAATCGTGAGGAGTCACCGTTCCTGCCGTCTTGCGTGACCCGTCGCGCACGTGTAGTTTCACGCTTGGGAGGAAACATGAGAAACACCAGAACGTGCATGGCGGGAATTTCGCTCGCGGGTCTCTTTTTGCTGCCTGGCTGCAGCACTTATCTGAACGCTGTGAGGGTCACGCCAGAAGATAAGACTTTCAAGTCCGAAGGCGCGCCCTACAACCTGAGCTTCTCTCAGTACGAGATCACGATCACGCGTAGGTTGACTTCGTGCACCAATGAACGTGATGAGGCGCAAATGAAGATCGTCACGGCGGCCAAGGCGACGCGTCGTGAAGCTGCAGATCCGAGCCGGGAGTATGTGATCGATTTCGCCGCTCTTCGGAGCTTCTTCAAGACCACGGACGTTGCCGTCGAGTACCACCCCAACGGAACGCTGAAGTCCGTCAACGCCAGCGTGGAAGACAAGTCAGCCGAATTCTTGAAGAGCTCGTTCAGTGCGATTGGCAAGATCGCCATCTTGAGCGCCGGTGCGGCCGGCGACAAAGCGCAGGCTTGCCGGTCGGGTGTTACTGAACTGATTGTGGCGGCGGACAACGCAGAAAAAGACCTCGACAAGAAAACAGCCGTCGTGGCCAACCTCACCGCGATGCTTACGAAGCGAGTGGAAGTTGCGACAGCGCTGGGGCGCGCGCGGACAGATCAGGAGCGGATCGAGCTGGCGAAGCAGGTGGCCGCCCTCATCACTGCGAAGGCGGAGGTGGACGTTGCACAAAAGACGCTCGAGGCGGCCGAGAAAGAGCTGACTTACGAGTCCAAAGCTGTATGGCCACCCGACGGGAGCACTTTTGAGGGACAGCTTTTGGCGCCGCTCACCCTAAAAGACATCGAGAAATGGGGAAGTCCCAACGAAGAGGGCCTCGAGGTTCTGGGCGCCACCACCGGTGTATGGGCGCTGATCAAACCTGACGGGCCCATGGCAGGCCATGCCATTTGCAACGCGGGAGACTGCCCAGGAGACAAAACCACCGGCCTCAAGTTCAGGATGCCGCGCTCAGGCCGACTCCTGCTCTGCTCGAATGCAACCTGCGAGGGCAAAGGCGTGGTAATCGCTCAAGACCCGGGGTTGTTCAGCCAGCTCGGTCCGGTGATGACGCTGCCCTTGCGAAACTACCCGTTAATGAATCAAACCGTAGTCCTCACGTTCAATGAGGCCGGCCAGCCAACTAAAGTTGGATACACATCGCAGGCCGCTGCGGAGAAGCTGGCGGACGTTGCCAATACGTTTGTCGATGAGTACGGGAAGGTTCGACAAGCCCGCAAGCCGAAGACCGAGCTCGATCTTGTGAAGGAGGAGACTGAACTTCTGGAGGCTCGAGCCAAGCTGGCCTCGGCGAAGAAGACGTTGGAGCCACCTTCGCAGCAGGCACAAGCCGAAGCGGCGCTCAGGGCGGACACCACATTGCTGAATGCAGAGCTCGCTAAGCTCGAGGCGCAGGCCGCTTTGGACAAGGCGCGGGCGCTAGGGTCACAACCATGAATGCCCCCGCCAAGGCTTGGCGAGAGCTCAGCGAACCATTTGCGCTCCTGGAATCCACTGGAGTGCTCGGCGAGCTCGGGGGCTACGCGGAGATCCCGGCGAAGGCGCCGACTAGCAGGTGGATGGAAAAGGCCCTTGTTACTTCCTTCAATTGGGATGACAAGGTTGCAGTGGGCGTTGCCGGTTCCCAAGCACCTATGTCGGCATGTGTGTCTTATGCAGGATGTGCAGCCGCGGCCATTCGTTTGAGCATCCGAAAACGAACGGTACGTCTTGCTCCGCGCGTCATGCATTTGTGTGTGATGAAGCTGGATCCTGCCCTGGGGACGAGTGCGACCGCCTTCATCGATGCAGCAAGGCGGGCGGGCTTGCCCGAGGCGCCGACGGACAGCGAGCAGCAAAGTGCCGGGCTCATCACTCAAGGCGCGCAGTGCGGCGTATCCGATGAATTCGGCGCGGTGGCGGTCCTGGATGCGTATCGCTTCACGACGGAGGAAGAGATCAAACAGGAGATTGTCCGCAACGGTCCTGTTGTCGCGCACATCTATCTCTATGAGGACTTCTGGACTCGCTACGGCGGTGGGATCTACAGCGACGGCACGGTGCGCCGAGGCGAGCACGCCGTCTGCCTCATCGGCTTCGATGACGCGGCACAGTGCTGGATCGGACTCAACAGCCAGGGCCCCAGGTGGGGCGAGGACGGCCGCTTCAGGCTCAAGTACGGGAGCTGTGGAGTGTTGGCCAAGTACATGCCCGTCTACGCGTTGAAGGTCTGAGGCCTCCGCGAGATCATCAGATGGCGAGCGGTTTCCGCCGTGCAAATCCTCGCAGGGACGCCGCGCAGGCAACGTCAACTTGCAACGCGCTGGTTTGCCCAGCGGGGCCGGGCTCAAGCGTGGCGTCGTTCGCGCATGCCGAGGGCAGTTCAATCGGCATGAATGGCATCATCAGGGCGACCTACAAAGAAGGATTTTCAGGTGACTCGTCACATCTCCAGCATCATGGGCCAACAAGTTCTCTCCGAGCCGCCGGCGCCATGCATTTGCGACGAGTGCCTGGGCGACGCACTGCTGAAGACGATAGCGGTCGGACTGGACCCGCGCTCGCGATGCGCAGCATGTGACGCACCTGCAATTCGAGGGCTTCAGTTGCAGCGTATTGCGAAGCTCCTCGAGACGGTGCTGCCAGCTCACTTCGTTGTCGGCTGCATCTACGACAAGTACGAGTTGTACCTCGAGGACATCATCGCGCGCGCCATTGGCTGCGAATCGCTGCAGGCCTGCGACGCGATCGCCAAGTTGCTGGTGGAGCCGGACGCGTCCGACGAAGACTTCTTTTTTGATGGGCAGGAGTACAGCCGGGAGTCTTCTCCCTTTGAATCGCAGGAGCATGAAGAGTCTTGGATTGTCGACCGCTGGGACAGCATCGCCCGCGATCTGACCCATGGTCGACGATTCTTCAATGAACCGGTTCGTGAATTCTTTCAGTCGTTGATTGATGAAGCGCTACAAGCGAAAGGCGCAGACTCGAACGCCGGCTCGCCGGTCGTGCGAACGCTTCCGCCTGGCACGTCCCTCTTTCGCGCTCGCATCACGGCCGATACCCGAGACCTCGAGAGGTTCCAGGCCGACCCCTTGAATGCACTCGGGGCCGCCCCTAGAGAGCGTGCCCGCAACAACCGCATGAGTGCAGCAGGCGTCCCTCTGCTCTACACGTCACGAGATATTGAAACATGCATCGCCGAAGTGCGTCCATCGATCGGTGACACCGTGGTGGTTGGAAGGTTCATCACCACAGCTACCCTGAAGATCTTCGATTTCTACGCGCTTACGGTTCATCTTCAGCACGCGCCCCTGAGTCTTTTCGATCCGAATTATCAGGAGCGGGTACAGCAACGGCTGCTCTTGCAGTACCTTCACCGAGAGATCGCTCGACCCGTGAAGGCCAGCGAAACGGACTACGTTGTCACGCAGGCATTGGCCGAGTTCATTGCCCACGAGACAGAAAAGGCGTTTGATGGACTGGCGTTTCGCTCGGTGCAGCGCAACGAAGGCGAGAACATCGTCCTGTTCATCAAGGGCGATCAGGTGGAGTACCGCTACGGCCGCGGTGGCCCTCTCTTTCAAGTCGAGATCTCTCCCTCGGATGTTTCGACCCACAAGATCGGCGGAGTCACGTACCACTTGGAAGGCGAGGGTGACTCATCTCGTTGACGGACTTCGTTCCGATTTCTCATATTCGCGCGCTTCACCCTCGAAGCCGCAACGCAGAATCTTGGCGCATCGACCAATCTGATGAACGCCATCTCGCTCCGTGGCGGACTACATCGAGCTGTTGAAGGTCGCGTTGTTAGAATCGAGGCAGGATAGACGACGGTCGGCTGCGGTCGGCTGCGGTCGGCCGTCGTCATGCTCGTGAGCGAGGCTGTTTAAAGGAAGTCAGGCATCTCGTCGTCGCGTTCGTCCCGACGCCAACTGTCGTCGGCGATCCCGGCTCCGTCGTCTTCATCAAATACGAGGCCAGCGCGCCCCGCCTTACTGAAGATCAGCCAGCCACGGCACCTGAGCGTGTCGCCGTTGTACATGCGGTCCCCCTCATGGTCGTACTCGCCAGTGAGCTCGCCCTCCGCCGCGATCGTCCATTGATCACGCGCCTCCCAGAGGTCGTCGGTCTGAGGGCATTCGCTCGGAAGCGACGGATCATCGGGGAACTCGGCGTTGCTCTCCGCCATCGCGCTACCGACACCGTCCGAGTTGAGAATCGCGCTGGCCAGCGCCTCTCGAGCGTACGAGTCATAGAAGTCGGCGATGCTCGGGTAGACGTGATCGCGCTGAGACTGCATTGCGCCGACACAAGCGTCGACGATGGGCTCCGACTCGCTGACTCCCAGCTCCGTGCATCGTGTGCGCCCCAATGGTGCGTTGAGCACAACGAACTCCGCGTCGTCGAGGTGGTACGTGAGGCTCGTGTCCGCCTCATCCACGGTAAGGGCAGCGTAGCTGCGATAGCCGAGCAGGGCCGCCATCACTTCGATCACGTGCGATCGCTTGATTTCAACCTGGTGGGCGGAAAGGTGCTTGGAAGCCGCGTATGCGGCAGAACTGACGAAGCTACTCACAGGAACACTCCAGTTGCTGTTCGGGCGCTGGGACGTTTTGTCGCTCGCGAACAGCCGGTATCCCGGAGAGTTCAATGCGAGAAATGCGAGGGTCGAGCAGATGCCTGTTTCAAGCCGTCCAGAACTTTGGCGGGCGCCGGAATTAACTCTACTCGATCGGGCTTCTTGTGTCGATACGAGTCGCGGGACGCGTTTGCGCTTGTCCCGGCAGTTGAGGCTGGTCAGAGGCGTGCCGGAGCGTAGTCCACCACGAGCTCGTGTCATGATTTGCCAATGTCTGCCTTTGACGCCTCAAACCTCCGCAAGATGGAAGCGCTGCGCGCCCTGCGTGCGGAGTTCGATGCCCTGTGCGGCAACTTCGGCGAGTTAAACGAAGAGACGCGCGACGGATTCCGCGCGGTAGACAAGCGCCTTGCTGCGCTCGAGGCGGCCTTCGGGCTTGCACTGACGGCCCGAACCGCTTCCGGTCAAGGGCTCGCGCTGCCCTTGCCTACGCAAGCTGGCCTCCAGGATGCGCTGCAGCGCCTCAACGACGAGGACGCTGCGGCGCTGTCTCGGCGCCTCGCACCCTTGGCTCGTTTGGGGACTCGCGCTGCAGGACCGCGAAGCGCGGATCGCCTGGTCGGTGACGAGGAGCTGCAGGCTGGCGCCGACCACATCACGCTGGCGCGACTGCATCAAAAGGCTCGATCGCTGAACGCAACCGAAGGTGACGCCACCAGTGCTGCACAGAAGCTGCAAGATCACGCGCCGTATCTTGGGGCCAACATATCCCTCGCCTATGCCCTTCAGCTGATTGACGGTGAGCGCGAGGACAACGTGTCGGGAAGCTGTTGATGCGACTTACCAAGCGTCGGCTCACTGGCTTCCGGCCAGAGTCGTCCAAAGGCTGATGGGGCAGCGAATGAAAAGACTCTTGTTGGTCGATTTCGAGAACGTGCACAAGGTGAACCTCGGCCCACTCGACGAGAGCTTCCGAGCGGTCATATTCGTCGGTGCAAAGCAAAATCCACCGAAGGGGCTGCGCCACGCAGCAGCAGCGCAGCGCTTCCAGCGGGTGGACTTCTTGAAGATCTCAGGCGAGGGCAAGAATGCGCTGGACTTCCACATCGCGTTTCACCTAGGGAGGACGTTCGAGACCGCCCCCGAAACCGAGTGCTTCGTGCTGTCGCGAGACAAGGGATTCGACCCCTTGCTTAGGCACCTCAACGAGCAGGGCCTGAAGTGTCAACGCATCCACAGCATGGATGAGCTGCTGGCGTCCCAGGTAGTCAATTCACCAGAATCCCCTGGCGTAGCGTGTAGGCACTGCGGAGCCTTCAGCAGCCTGGAACACTACGGCGGCATCTGGTGCAGCAACTGCGGGCGCTTCGCCTCGAAGCCCGATGACGCGCTTTTGCCGTCTAACCAACAGCACTTTAGAGAGCGTCACGCCCACGACAACGAGCCTTATCGACCGATTATGAGCACTTGCGGCTGGTGTGATCGCCACGACGACATGACCGGTGGCATATACGACGATGGAGAGTGGATGTGCGGCGCATGCATCGCTCACTACGCACGAAGCTGCTAGACCAGGGCAACCTTGTCGTTCCTAGACTGGCCGTCAACCACCGAAGGCGCTGCGCAGAAGCGACTGACCTACTCTGGGTGGGCTAAAACATCGGAGCATTCCCACGAACTGCCGTCGAGGTTGGTGACAAACTCCTTGTCCCAAACACCCCACATTCGCGGCATTGGTACCGTTGCCATTGGGTTGTGAATAAGGCTCAACGGCGCGCGTTCATAACCGAGAGTTCCGATCGACGCTCTGGACCACAGCAGACCGGATACATGGGAGAACGCTTCGTCCAGGAATGCAGACCGAGGGATCGGCGACGCCGCCGCGTTGCGCGATATCTCGGGAGAGTGTTGATAGCCGGTTTCGACAACCTCACCACTGTGGATGTCGATCATCACGAACCTGTCTCAGATAGGTAAGACGGAGGACAGCGCCGTTGGGGTCGGCTCGTCCAGGGCGTATATGTGAAATTGGCAAGCGCCCACCGCGATCAAGCGAACGTCATCTTCGGCGATAGATCCGTCTCGCAGGTAGGTGTCAAGCTTCTTGCTCTTCGCAAGCAATGCGCTGGAGATTCGTAGTTGAGCTTGACGGACCGGCATGGCGCCGACCGCCACTTGCCCGTCAATAGCCTTGGGGCCAACAACCTGATCAGGCCCTTCTTGGCCGATAGACGGTGCGATGGCTTCGATCCAAATTCGGCGCCCACCATCCAAGATGCAAATGTCGGGCTGGCCGCCGGTTCGCTTGCGGTCAGCGGCGGGCAGCAGCGTCCTCCCGGCAGAGAGAAGCCTGCAAGCCAAATACATCTCCCAGAACCTTGTGTCGGGCTGCCGAGCAAACTCTGTCCGAAAATCAGTGTCAGCGTATGGCTCAAAAAGCGCCCACATCGCGTCAAGATTCTTGACGATGTTTCGCTCTGCAATCGCACTCGCAGCCCGAAGGTTCAAGAAGCCCGGGTCAGGGTTCTTCACGTCAACGTCCCACAAACTTGCCAAAGTTCTATCTCCTTCATAAAAGTTGCCGCCGGGATTGCGCATGCGCCAACGCCCGCATCCTCAAGCTTATGGATGCGAGAAATCGGCACCCGAGCCGAACATTCTGATGTAGGCGACCGAGAGGTGAATCTGTTCGCGTAGTCTCAGGGAGCTTGGCAACGTCGTGAGAATCCTTCGAGGTAAGAACCGCCGAATCGAAAAGAAGTCATCCGAGCCTGCGGCGGCTCTGTCGAGGGTGAAGGACTGGCTCGCTGTGATCGCCCTCGTCGCAGGTGGAGCCTGGGCAGCGACCGTATTCGTGTACGAGAAGTACTGGGAGCCGCGTCTGAGTCCTGCATCGTTGGACTTCACTGCTGTCGTTGTCCCCTCGCATGAGACCGAATGCTGCCTTTACCTGAACCTCGATGTAACCATCAAGAACGTTGGCCGCCGCGAAGCCCATCTCGAAACCGCATACATTGCAGTAGGTGGCAATGAGTTCGTCCCTCGAACCGATGCGACTTCCGCAAGGCCGACGGCCCAGTACAAGGCCCTTCAATCTATCGCGAACGTGGAACTCGCGCGAACGACTGCCGCGGTGTTTGGCGACATTGCGCCCAGGAATACCTGGCCTACTCTTCTCGTGTTGGCAAACGTACTTCAGCCTGGTTCCATCCTGGCCCCGGGCGAGCAGGCGCATCGAAGGCTAGCTTTTGCGACGTTGAAATCGCAACGCTACATCTCTGTACGCGGGAAGGCAGTCATCGGGCATCGCCGACCGAAAGAGACCTCGGACTGGCATTGGCGTTTGATGAATGATCAAGGCTTCGGCCTCCATGCGCTGCCATGGGCGCAGAACGGTGGACAGACACTGCGTGACCTGGACTCTTGTGCTCAGAAACACGCGGCCGACGGTGCGGAATGCCGCGAACGAATCATGACTGAAGCCCGCGCACGATGGAGCCGGCTCAAGTCCGAAGACCCAGATCTCTTTGAGTTACCGTTCGAACTCGACACGTTCGTCACGGCCACCTCGGTGGGCCAATAGTCGGGAGCGGGAACCTGATTGACAATGCAGGCTGCCTAAATCCTGCTGGGGCTGATTTCGTAGACGCGATCTCCGCAGCGTCAATCGACACAAGAATCTCGATCGGCTCGAACAAAATGGACTTTTCTGCGCTGAAAGCCGTCTCGCGCGACAACAGTCTGCGCAGCGCAGGCGGCTGACATTGGTCGCGGGGCCCGAGAAGGCTAGCAGTCGGCTCGCCAATGAGAGAACCTTTCTGTCGACGGTGCTCGCCGCAGTCGGGCGAAGTGACTTCGAAGTGAATGGTCTGCGGGGTGGATCTGCCGCCCTGACTCTGCCACCATCGGGTGTTCCGCAATCCCATCCACCAGCCCCAACTCATGAGCAGCATTCCCAGCCGAACTGCTTTGAGCGCGAGCGGCAGGAATTCTGATCGCGTCCGCCTCACCGAGCGAATAGCTTTGATTCAAGCCGAGGACGCGGATCTTGAAGATCTGCTGGCAGTGCGCATCTCGGCAATGCGGGAAAGCTTGGAGCGCATCGGGCGGTTCGATCTTTCTCGAGCCTGAGAACGTTTCAAATCGAGCTTCTCCGCCGAAAACACGTGGCACATCGAATTGGAGGGGCATCGGCTTGGCTTGATTGCTGTCCAGATGCATGAGGACCATGTCAAGCTAGCTCATCTGTACGTGCTTCCGGAATTTCAATCCAGGGGTATCGGAGGGAGCGCACTCATACATGTCATCAGTCTGGCTCAAGACCTTGGCCTGCCAGTGCGAGTCGGAGCGCTCCGAGACAGCGGTTCGAACGAGTTCTATCAGCGTCACGGCTTCTGTCTGATCGATCGGAGCGACTTTGACAACCACTACGAGCTTGCCACGCGGATTGGAACGGCGCAGTCCGCGCATCGCGAGAATCCCAGTACGCCGAGGCAATCGACACGCGATCAAAATTGAGGCGTCCCGCCGAGGGGCTCGCAGGTCATCGACAGACTTCCGCAAGCCGTCGGCCTTGGCCTGAGTCGGAAGCGTCGCACATTGGGCATTCGCTTGACTCCGTCGCGGAAGAGCCCATTGACTCTCTCCCAACGCACCTGCGGCGCCCTTCAGTTCAGTTGTTCGAAGCAGTCAAGCTTGCGAGATGCCTTCGGCGCTGTGCGAGAAACCGCTCCCGCTCCTGGGCAGTGATCTCCCTGGCCAACCCATCGAGGTCCGGGTAGATGTAAGACGTGGTCATGCCCAGCAAGGCGAGTTGACCACGAATGCGTTCGGCGCTTCGCTTTGAGATCAGCACCTTGTGAAGCAGCCCGCGCAGATTGTCGTAGTAGTCAAGTGGATCTACATTGCTCCCGTGCAGCGTGAAAGTCCCGGACTGAGCGCGAATGCGCGGAGAGACATGAGGTGCAACGATGCACACTGGCTCATAGGCGGCAATCTCGCTCGCGCACGGGTCCGCGTACTTCGCCCACCGTTCGCCTGCTTCTGCGATGTCGATTGGGCCGTTTACCGCGTGGAGCACAGAATTTATTGTGGCGGGATTCATGCAGTACACCGCAACGTCATCGCTGCTGAACTCCTGCAACCCCTCGTCTTCAACGGGTCTGTCGCTCAACTCGGGCGGCCGGGCGTGTTCAACGGCAAAGTAAAGTGCCGCCAGCGCGTTGGTACTCCAGTCGAGGAGGCGTGTAGGAACCCCATGATGTTGCATGAGGAAAAGCCACTCGAAGTCATTTCGAGGCTGAGCTTGTACGAACGGAAGGGCTCGTCGCTTGAACTCGGCAAGCAGTCGCTCAGGGCTAATCCCTGTCATCTTAAGACCTCGGGAGTTCAGCTGCTCGTCGCCTCGAAGAGGGTAGCCGCGCGCGTCGTGTGTCGGCACGACGTCTCGCAACGCAGAGGGAAGGAGCCGATACTCCCCACTGCCTTGGCCGCGAAACCACGTGGCCGAGTCCGATGATGTAGCGATCTCACTTGCGACGCGCACATACTCTTCGACCGTTTCGACTCTGTATAGTTTGATCATGAGCTCAACTCAGTGCAGGCGATGAGTTCGGATCGTATGTCGAAAACTCGCTGCGTTGCGCGTCTGTGACTGATGTCTTTAGGCGGAGCCCAAGAGCTCGCTGCAGGATCATCTACATCCGGCACCACTGTTTCCGAGGGTGCGGCGACGCACATCGAGAGGCCGGCAAATCTTCGTAGGCTGGTCCCTTACTTGCAGGTGAAGCTCGAGGCTGCTTCGGGATCTCCGACACCGTTGTAGCGCGCGGTCTTGGGATACGGGCACAGCGGGCGGCTACGCGTGGCCGACCACTTCGATGGCAGATCGGCATTGATGCCGCCTGCGTTGCCAGTTCCTCGCGCCGTCGCGAGCACGCTGTCAGGAGCGCTTCCCTTCTCGACCCAGTCCACCAGTGGAGTCAGCATGTCGAACTGATAGGTTGAGTGGCCGCCGGAACAGTGGTTCATGCCTGGTACGCGATAGAGCCGTGCGAAGTTGGTAGCGTCGCCCGCGTTGTTTGAATCGCCCCGGGTTTGCTAGACATTTCCGAGCCTGAAGCTGAGACCCAATAGGAAGTGCCCTGAAAACGCTGGCGCTCCAACGTATGCGTCCGGCAATCCCATCTTGAAGCCTCCAGTGTGACCGGCAAGGATGGTGTCCACCAAGAACTCAGGTGGACACCTTGCCAGAAGCCAAACCCTCTTCCCGTAGGC
>Ga0247823_10001007_pt1 | contig 23863 bp, 11 predicted proteins | sample 13C_PalmiticAcid_2_FD_192426 | JGI IMG/M metagenome (GOLD analysis project Ga0247823, IMG submission 192426) | Soil microbial communities from agricultural site in Penn Yan, New York, United States - 13C_PalmiticAcid_Day30 | ecosystem: Environmental > Terrestrial > Soil > Agricultural land... | reverse complement strand
CATCGTGCTTCCTGAGTGAGCAGGCGGGTCGATTCGGAGGCATGGTGACTATCAATTACAAGACGCGCTCACGGGAAGCGTGGGGGCGGGCCGAGCCGCCCCGTGCGCGAGCATCGGAATACGAGACTGGGCGGCGACCCGTTGGGCGGCTGGAAGGCGTTCTAGCCTTGTTTCGGGCAGGGGAGATCAAGTGAATATGCGCGCCGCCCTGTTTGGGCTCGTGTTTCCGTGTCTGGTAGAGTCCAGCTGTCCTTCGCTGCCCCAGAACGCAGGGTGCTTGCAGGAGCCGGCTGACCACAGCTGGTTGGAAAGCGCTGGGAGCGTGCAAGATGCTCCTGTGATCCCAAGAAGCAGCGCCACTTTTGGTTAAGACAGTGGGCTTTGCGCGATGGAGATGCGTTCCCGGCGTGATGCGGTATGCCGTGAAACCCGGGACCCGACACTAGTCTCATCGAGAATGCGCCGACGAACTGATGGGCGGTGGTCCTGGCCAGCGACTCCCAGGCTGTCGCCCGCGTCAGAAGCTGTGGATCAGTTCTTCCTGGGCAGCCAACGCGAAGGGTTCTTCCGTCTGGACATGCTCACTCCTGCGCTGATCGATGTCTTCCTTTCAGCATCAGCGGGCTGATCGATGTAAAAGACGCGACCGGATTACCCAGGTGGGATCGGCTGATGTCGTCGAGCGACAAATGCTCGAAGGTAGTAGGAGTCAGATGGAGCTAGCTGATACTTCGAGAGGGAGTCGCCGCGCGTCCGATGTCCACCATGGGCGGAAGCAGACCTAGGCGGAGTAGGGGATCAGGGCTCTTTCTCGAGGTTGCATGCCTTGAGCGCAGGATGGATCACTGATTCTGCAAGTAACCATGCCTAAGAAAATCAACGCGTTCGACGCCGCCGACCGCGCTTTCCTCGCAGGATTTCTGACGTCGGCGATTCAGTAAATTCGTGAGATTGCGTGGAAAATCAGTAAAGTTGTGAGGATTCTTGGGTATCGGCCAGCGCAAGGTCCAGCGCGCAAGAGGTTGCGCCATAGTGCTTGCCATTGGCGTGCGAACCACGGTGTGAATGTGGTTGCGCGTGGCCGTCTGCCTATCGCCGCCCAATGCCATGGGACCTTTGTGGCCAAATTCATCAGCAGCACGGAACTACGGATCTGGTAGTTGAGCAAGGCCTCCTCGTCGAACTCGCCTTTCTAGGCGAAGTAGGTCTGATCCAGATGCGCTTCGATCTCGGGCATCCTCACCTTGGCCTGCCCCGGACTGATCACGTAGACGTATTCCTGAATGACCGCCAGCAGGCGTTGCCGGTTGCGAGGGGTCAGCTGCGCCGCAGGCAGGCGCTCCAAGGGAATGACCGCGTTGTCCTTGAATATCTCGGCCTGGTTCTCCGAGCGCGCCTTGGGGCCGATCACCGCTTGCTGCTAGGGGGCGGGGAGAGCCTGCATGAAGGACAAGGCCAGCTGCTGTTCCGGCTGCAGGACCCCGGTGCCGGCATACCTACCTGATGCAGCCTTGATCGACTCACGATGCAGGGCTACACCGTCTGGGCGGCCGGCACTCGCTGGCGTGGGTGAGTGGCCACTTTGTATCTTGATGGGACGGTCGCCTGACGGGGTGAGCCAGCTGATCACCCTGTAGTTCGAAGGCGGGCACGAGCACCTCGTGCCCGCCCTTGCCCCCACTTACCCCAGCGCCGGGGGTGAGCCTTGCCCGTGAACGAGAAATTGCAAAGGTATTGCCTAACCGGTCGGGTTGTGCAGCAGACCAGACCCACGGACAAGAGAGGCGACTGTCCGTCAAGCTCTGGCCCTCGCTACGGCGCACTTCGCAACGTACCTCATAAGGTCTGCACGGACTACTACACGTATTTACTGCTCATTACTTGCTCTAGTCATGGAGCGGGCTTGGTCGCGGCATTAACGGCGCTGGCGCTCAAGCGCATATCTACATGCATTTACTATTCACTTTCCGACAAGCGGGACACTCGTGCCAAACCGTAACGAGAAAGAAGGAGTAAAAGTGTGCTTGCTGTCATGGTTAGCATGGGACGTACGCAGTAATTCGATGGCGATTGCAGTTCTGGCGCTCTAAGAGGGCAGAGGCAGATTGGGGGTTGTAGGTCGTAGCGGTGAGCGTGCGTAGCGGTGCCTAGGGGTCCACATGCTGTTTCCGGCCGACTCTGGCGCGTAGCAAGTGACCCGCATAGAAAAAACGGGAAGGGGCATAGTCATGCCAATCCAGGATGAAGGTCGTGGGTTCCGATTAGGAACTACCCATGACAAGCATTACATCTTGATCAAGCGAAAAATCGCAAATGCTTCTTCGAAACTTGAATTACAAGGCTTACACAGCTTAAAGGACTAAGGGGATGCTATGAACGGCAACGATTTGCTGCAGCTCATCGCTATTGGTGCAATTGCAGGTGCATTTGGACAAGGTCTCCGCGCCATCGTCGGGATCAAGAAGGCAAGCGAAGAGGCGGTGGCGCTAGGTTCCACATTGCGGTCTGAAGGCCTCGACGTCGGACGCCTCGTCTTTAGTCTGCTTATCGGAGCCATTGCGGGCGGCATTGGAATATTCACGATTACCGGGTTCAAGACCGGGGTTGCGGCAAACATAACGCCCGAGATCTTTTTCGGTGTGATCGGCATTGGCTACGCGGGCACCGATTTCATCGAAGGATTTATCCGCACACAGTTGCCCAAGGGCATTCCCAGCGTGAACACAGCTTCGTTCACCAGCGCCAATCTAGTTGCGGCACTCGAGCAAACGAATGCTTGGGGAGCTGCAGATCGCATCAAGCAAAGCTGCGATCGCTTGCTGAAGCTTCCAGCCAATGCCGGGGACTGCTCTGCGTTCGCCAAGGCGGTTGCTCAGGACTTTTCAGTCACGCTCAACGGGCAGGCGAACGACATCGTCGACCAGCTCACCTCCGCCAATGGTTGGACGGTACTTGGTGCGGACGCAGCTGCGGGACAGCGCGCCGCCGCAGCCGCGGCGAAAGGCGAGTTAGTGGTCGGTGCACGAAAAGAGACTGGGAATGGTCATGTCGTGATCGTCGTAGCTGGCAGCCCCCTCGCGCACGGGAAATACCCGTTCGCCTTCTGGGGGAAGCTCAATGATCCAGGCAACGCGGGCTTCAACAAAACCGTCAACTGGGCGTGGGACTCGGGTTCACGGGACAGCGTTACATACGCAAGTCGACGGATAACGTAGTCGCCGCTTCGGTTCGCGGCAACCAGCGCCAAAGAACTTCCAGGGTGCGATCTCTTGCCACCCGATAGTAGCCCACGCGAGCGCGCAGGGCGCCTCTCGACGTTGCTACGCCGTGAAGCCATAAGTGTCGTCTACCTCGGATTAGGATAGATGTCGCAATGCTATGAAACCGAGAGAGGAGCCGAGCGTGGATCACTTTCTGGCTTTCCGCTTTGTGGGCGAATTTGCGTGGCCACCTGTGTCGAGTGCATCTGAAAAAAGTAGCACCCGAGAAGGACTCGTTGAGATCCACTACCAACGCGACGGCAGCGTGTGGGTTGCCTGCGTCCGATGGGTGCCCAAAGCGGCATTTTCAGACGAAGAGGTGGAGGCCGGTAATTTGTGGAAGCCTTTACGACCGGAAGAGCGGCAGGTCAACAAACTCGTGCAGGTGCTTCGAAGGGAAGATGCTGACCTCATCAAGGACTTTGAGGGCGTAGCGCATGACGGAACTCTGATCTATCGCTTTGACGACGCTCCGAGATTCTGGCGGCGAGAGTTTGGAAAACTGCGCTTCGAAGGTATTCGCTTGCTAGAGCAGTTCGAGGCCACTGCTACGGATGAAGGCGCTGCCCCATCGCCGAGCCTGAGACTGCCAATCGTGCGTGATCGAACGGTTCCCGAACAGGATGGGGGGAGTCCCAGAGATCTTCGCAGCAGCGTGCAGATTGGTCGCGGTGACTATCAATCCAACTCGCAGATGCAGTTGGATCTGGGGATTCCAGTGCCACTTCCCGCCACCGACCCCCAATGGCAGTCAGGTAGAGCGTGCTGTCCGCTCGGCGCGACATATAAATCTACCCTTACTAGAAATGATTTTGCAGACTGGGGTAAGGGCGCAGTCGCCGAGTCACTGATGTTCGGACCTCGGAAGCGTGATGTTTCGGTTGCAGGCACGCCCGTCCAACGTCTTGGCGAATGCGACATCTCTCTCTTTTCGCTGAAAGACGCTTCTACATTGTTTCCGAGCGTTGACTCACTCCTTTGCCGGGCGCTGCCCGCGATGGGCATCGCGGTTGCTCATGACGGAAGTACAAGCCTACCTGTGGCGTTCGCGAAGGCCCGGATAGGCGGAGACGGGAAGCAGAGGCCATTTCCAGGCTTGAGAATAGAGGCCACCGCCGGCGGTGGATTTGCGGTACACCAGCGCTTTGCACTGAAGCTGGTGCGCCAATCTGCTGCAATCCTGGAGGATGAATCGGATCTACGGGTGCGCCCTGATCAAGTCCAGTTTCGCGTGCGAGCCGAACCAAATGAGTGGGTGTCGCTCGGCGGGCAGTTCTACGCAGCGGCCATCGTGAGGGGGCGTGTCCCAGACGAGAATGGGTGGAAGCCGGAGCCCGCTATCTTGGATCGTGTGGACGTGACGGTTGGTAGTGGTCAAGCATTTGATGGCACAAGAACAAGCGATGAAGCCCCTCCATTTGCGGGTGCTGCCCCGAACCTGTCTTGGTTTGTGCAAAACGGCCTTGCGGCAACACGCGCAAGCCACAATGCGCTGAGGCAGAACCAGGGGCCGCAGCCACAGTCGGTCGTGCCCAAAATTTCCCTGATCGAAGGCGGGAAGAGCACGAAGCATTTCGGTCTTTTTTCCGGCCTGGCGAATCCCAAGCAAGCGGATTCCAAATTTAAGCTTGGTCAGCCCGTCCTTGAGCAAGGCGATAGCGCCAATTCACTGGCCAAAGGCTTTTGGGCCAGTTTGCAAACCCAGGATGTGGCTTTCGACGGCCATGCCATCGAACTGACGCAGCTCGAGTTTCAGGCGCGCTGGCCATTGTGGGACCTGGGGGCGTCCTCGCGGCTGCGCCTGTCTCACTATGCCGTCCAAGGTTCTGCGAAGGCGACCTTCCTTGTCCTCCAATTCAATGACATCGACAAGGCTGATCATCAAGATGGATTGGAAAAGGCGGTGCTTGGGGGCGTTGTCCTCACGCATCGGCGAAATGACAAGCATGGCGTTTTCGACGACAGCAATTCCTGCCTTTTGCGGATCGGATATCGCAAGCCGATTCGGCAGAATTCCACGGCGTTGGCCCGCATTCGCGTAGAGCTGTCGTTCGGAATCGGACAGGTTGAGCCGGTGGGGGTAGATGAGCCCAGATTCGACAGAACCGGACGCAGTCAGCCGTTGATCCTTCGGAGGGAGGGCGAGCAGGGAGATTTCGGAATCGTCGTCGCGGAAAGCTGGGATGCCTCGGCTGAGCGACGGCTGACGGTGCAATTGCTTGAGCGCGTCCAATCTCGCCAATCCGCTGCTTCGCCAAGGGTGCTGCTATCTGAACAACCCTTTGCCTTCCATCGTTTCCATTCGCAGCCCTTGGAGACTCGTGGTGATCAGGAGAATGCGGCTGTTGCCACCTACGACAGCGATACGGGCGTGTGGTTGCTGAAGCAAGTTGCACGCGTCTACGCCTACACCATGGCGCCGCAGTCTATCGGCGAAAGTATGGACAAGCCGCGCCGGCTCAAGCTGCATGATCAGGAAATGGATGGCGCCGACTTCCTTCGCCCATATCCGGATGTGCCCGGTGATGAGTTGCCCGGTTTGTCACGGCGCGCGGTGGAATTCAGGCTGACTCCTCCTGCCGAACTCTGGATTCGCCCGGGCGATGTGCGGCGCAGCTTTGTCTTGCCCGAATGGGCCAGCGGTGACATTTTTCGCCAACGTGGCGAACAGGGGCTCGGTGCCGCACTCGATGCTTTTCGAGGCGAGTTTGTCTACGGTCTGGCTGTCGGCGTTCGACCCGATCTGGAGCGTGGTCCCGCACGACGTGCGCGGGTTGCCGAAATCGAGGCGTTGACCGGACGTATCATCGACAAGGCGCCCGACGATCCGAATGGCTTGGAGACCCGTTGGAACCTGTTGCATACGGCATTCCAGAGCCGACCGGAGCGACTCGAGTTCTGGGCCGATGATCCGGACAGCACTATGCCGTTTGCGCCCGCCCGCTTCACGCGCGGCGCTAGCTTTGCGCTGCGATCAACCGCGCTGCACAGGCCGGCTGTTGCCGAACTTGATCCCGGCATGGCCGAAGGACCCGGGAAACCCAAGCAGCGTGTCCTTGGCCTCTCGCCGCGACTGCACCCGCTGGGGTTGTCCGGGGGGGCGTTGTGGCCGATCGAGTCGCGAAACGTGCTCAACATGGTGCTGGATGCGCCATCTGCAACCGGTGGATCCATTGAGTCGATCGCCCTGACTCCCCTCGGCGGAGATGCCGATCAGACCGTGCGCTTCTGCGGCAATCGTGTGGCCATCATCACGGAGACCCGAGGCGGGTATGTGCAGCGCCAGCGTGTGGAGGTCATTGGCCGCATCGGTGCCTGGTGGCATCGCGCCAAACATGTCGTGATCTATGAGCGGACGGTCAATCCGTCGGCCCAGTTCGCTCCAGATTCGGCGGAAGTCGAGAAAGACAAACTTCGTGGCCCCCGTTCACGCAGGCCGGTGCTCCGCAAAGTCAGCGAGTTCGTCGAGGTCATGCAGAACGAACGACGCTATCCCGATTTTCCGAACGTGGAAGCACAGACGCGTGCGTTCATGCGCGGCATGCGTTTCAACAACCCGATCATTCCAGTGGATAGTCTCTGGGGCGAGGACGTGGGCGATGTGGGGTGGAAGATTCCGCTGTGGAACCGCCATGCCGCGCTGATCCGACCACAGGTGTACCGGATGCCGGATGTCGCGTTTCTCTGCGCGGCGGAAGGCCGGGATGCGGATGCGGAAGGCGCACAGGAGTGCCTGAATCCAGAAGCACTGCACTTCTATGCCGACACCACGCCGGGCGCCACCGATGAAACCGACATCTGGCCGGCGGCACTGGGTGTCGACTACATCAATATGGTCCGGCCGACGGGAGCATTCGAAGAGAGAAGCGAAGACGCCAAGGCCTTGGAATCCTCTTCGACGAAAAGCGCCGAGCGTGTACCGAAAGGATATGCAGCGTTCACATGGCTGCTTTCGCCACCAGCGCAACGCGCAGCCGTCAACGCGCATCGGGGCGATGATCCGGTTTATGCCGCGGTCGAGTCCGTGACCTTCATGCGATCCGGTCCGACCAGCACAAGCGCTGTTGGTGTGCAGGAGAAGATTGAGGTGTTGAAATCGGCGGACGCGCTGCCGGCTGGCGTGTATGGTGAGTGGGATTTACACCCGATTTGGCGCAAGGGGCAGAAGCTTGAAAGCGGTCCTGCTGCGTTGGTCGAACTGTCGGATCTCATGGCAAAGTGGCAGGACATGCCGCGGACCCAGGTGCCGGACGGAGAGTTGAGGAAACAACTGGAGGATCTGCGGACGGCGGTTAATCAGAAGTACAGCGCCTTGGGCGTGTCGATGGAGCAGGAACTGCGAACGCGATTCGAGAAGCTAAGGGCGTCAAGCAAAGCACTTGACGAGCATCTCAAAGCGGTGGTTCCCAACGGTATCGCGGGTCTATTCAAGGGCTCCGAAGTGTGCGAACGCTTGAAGGGTGATCTCAAAACATCCGTCATGGGCAAGCGTCTGGCGATCATGCAGGAGGTCCAGGCCTGGGAATCGGAGATCGCCCGTCTGCTAAGCACGCCAGATCTCGTTTTCGCGACAAGAGAGGAGCTAATCCGTGCGATGCATGCGCCGTTCTCGGAAGCCATCAAGCCTCTGTTCTCGGCGGCTGGAGTGGAAGTTGGAAAACTGCACCGTGGTTTCGAGGCGACGCGTGGATCCATCTCTGAAGTGCGCGTGAAGCTCAAGCAGGAGCTCGTGGTTGCGAAGGCTAGAGTAGCTGCGACCAGGCAATCGATCGACGCATCGAAACCTTGGTCTTCGTTGCGTGTTGCCGAGTTCCATCGATCCGTGGATGTCAATCTTGACCGGATTCAGGCGCAGGCGCAGGGCATCGTTGACGATGCATGCGCGGATCTCGCGGGGGGGCTGGATCGACTGGCGCAGCAACTCGGCAGCCTTGCTTCACTGGCATTGCAACAGTTGATCATGGGCGAGAGTCGCTTCAGATCTTTGATCCGCAGCCCGTCCGTTGAGCGGCGACTCATGATCGTTGCCGAGCTTCAGGCCTCGATTTCCGATCTGGTCGCGTCGGGTGGCCCGATCGACAAGCTGAGGGCGCTCGCCGAGAAGTACAAGAATGAATTGGGGACGTTCAAGCCCAGGATCGATGCCGCTGCGGATGCTGTCCAAAATGCGCTCAGCAAGTCGGAGAAGCTCCTTAGTGCTATCCCGATTCAGTATGAGGATTTCGGGAGCGACGTCAGTGATGTCGTCGCGAAGGCCGCCGCGGCTGCGCGAGACGGTCTCGAGCTTGCTCGGGCCGAAGTGGACGAGCTGTTCAAGAGCATCGAGAGCGAACTCGGTGGCATTGGGGCGGTCATCTTCGACGAGCTGAAGTCGGGGACGACGGCCATCAAGGTGGATGTCCAAGCGGGCGTGACACGCATGCTGGATGCAGCTTCCAAGAAGACGGCAGTGATCGACCAGATCGTCAACGAAACGAATGCCGAGATCGACCGGCTGATCAGGTCCGTTGATGGATGGGTGGATGAGGTGGCGGACGTGGCTGAGGAGGCAATCTCTGATGCCCGTGCCAAGGTGGAAAACCTCGAGAGTGCTTTGTCGCCGGACAAGCTCCAGGCCGCACTGGATGAGGCATTCCAGCGGATTCTGGACAATCTGGTGAGCAGCAAGCTTGGTGCATGGTCTGCACCGCTGAACGTCGGGCGCGAAAGGCAGGTTCTTCTCGAACTTGCCTCGGATGCCGTCGACCGCATCGAGACGGTGGTTCGGGCGCCTGAAGCACTCATCGAAGGTTTCTCCAAACCGATCCGTGATGCCTGTGTAGGCCTCAGCGATGGGGTTCAGGATGCAAGGAAGTACCTTGAGAAGGAGGCTGGCAAATTTCTCGAAGATATGGTCAAGCAGATCGATGATTCGCAGTTCGGGAAGTTTCTCGGAGGCGTCCTCGACCCGTTTGAGAATTTGGAAAGGTACCTCGAGTTCACCAGGGAATTCGACAACTTCGATCGCGATATTCGTCGTTTCGGCAATGACATTTCGGCAGCAGGAGAGATCACACGTGCCTACGCCGACAATGTCATCTCCGCGATCGGCAATCTCGGGTCGGGCGGTGTCCTGGCGATGCCAGGCAATGTCCTGAATGCGCTGGCAGCCTACGGTGCCGGCCCCGAACTGCCCAATCTTGATCTCTGCAAGGCGAAGATCTGCTACTACTTCGACAAGGCATCGAAGTACATTGATGTCACGCCGGTGGAGGCGTATTTCGGCAGGATGGGAGACGGACTGAAGGCAATGGGCCTGTGTCTACCCGTTTCAGGCATTGAGGGCTACCTCAAGGCGCTAGACACATCGAAGTTCGACATCGGATACATCGTGCGCAAGTGCGGCGGAGCAGAGCTTGAACGCATGTGCCGGGGTTATCCCATGCCGCAGTCCATGCGAGACGCGGTCAAGGTCACCCACGGCTTCGACAAGAAAAGTATGAGAGCTTGGGTACAGGTCGACATGAACGTGCGACTTGAGGGACGACGATCGCTGTTCAGTTTCGGCCCATTCACGCTAGATATCCTCAATGCAAACCTGGTCGGACAGCTGCGCATAGATGCGACGCAGGACGGGGTGGTCGAGGAAGGCAGCTCAACGCTGCAGGCGGACTTTGCGGCCGTCGTCGGCGGACAGACGATGGTGACCCTGCAAAAGACCGCGGTGAACTATGACAAGGCCAACGGCTTGCAGGTGGAATTCGACGCCAAGAACATCAAGCTCAATCCGGGGCTCCAGTTCATACAGAACACGCTTCGTTCGATCGTTGGCGACGAGATAGGTGGATTGAGAATCGTCAAAGAGAATGGTCTTCCCGTCGGCCTTGAACACCTGTTCACCATGCCGCCGATGAGCTTGATGTTTGGAACCAGTGGCGTTCAGAACATCCAGATCAACAACCAGTTCCAACTCGTTGCTTACCCGGACTTCCTGCTATCCAACCGGTTCTCACTGGCCAAACCCGAGCTTCCGTTTCTGTTCACGGTGTTCATTATCGGTGGCACAGGCTGGCTCACGGTGGATGTCGAGTACCGGCCGTTCAATGACGACTTGATGGTTGTCGTGGATGCCGGTGCTGGGGGATCGGCTTCCTTGGCGTTCGCATTTGCGGGTTGCACGGGCTCGGTTGCGATCACCTTCAGTATTGCACTCACCTATCGGAAGTTGATGCGCCGATCTGGTGGCGGCGTGACGATCTCGGTCATCGTGCTGATCGTCGGCGTCGTGGATGTGCTGAGAATCGCTTCAGCGTGCCTCACGGTGATGTTGCGCCTAGCGTATCGCGAGAACGGTGACATCGATGCGACGGGAAGTTTCAGCATTTCGATTCGAATCTCGCGATTCTTCAAGATATCAGCCAGTGGCCAAGCTCAGTACCGCATGACAGGCGGAAAAAGCGAAACCACGAGCTCGTCGAGCATGAGTTCAGAAGTCGACCATCGCAAAGCAATGAAGCTTGCCAATGGACGGAAGGAGTAACGACATGGTCTGGTCATTGAATTGTTATTGCGAAGAAGAGCCTGTTGGATTTCATCCGGATGGCGCGCGTGGATTCTCCGTGCGTCTTTCCGTTGGAACGGATGAAGTTGACCAGGCCAAGGCCCGCGACGAGATCGTCTTGCTGCTGTCGCGACTGCAGGAGATCAATTCCCCAGAAAATTTTGTCATCTACCAGTTGAAAGACGACAAGTTATCCATGCATGAGGTCAACGGCATGGAGCTTCTGTCGGAGGAATTCGATAACGCGCTTTCGAAGCACTTTTCCGAATGGCTGGGCGCGTATCCAGACGATCCGCTCTTGAAGTCGGGCGCCAAGACATTCTTCACGAGCTTCAACGCAGATAGTTCGCAGCACGTCGCGACCGATCACTCGATCTGTGCACAGGATGTCATCCTTGCGACGGCAAGCCGACTGGCCCCGCTCCCACAGGCGTTGCATCTTTCGTTTGTTTTGCGTATTCCATTTTCAGAGCTTCAAAGCGATCCCACAGATTCAGCTATCCTGGCCATCGTTCCTCGTTTTGATGGTGAATCTCCGAAAGAAACCTATGACGTAGAGCTCGATTCGAATCGCAATCCGCCCGGAGAGGTTGACGTCGAGATCTCGTCCGCCGGCGGCATTCGTCGCTGTCGAATGACGCTGATTCGGCGACTTGTCCTTGATGATCCCTCCACCAACGTCAGTCACAAAACTGGGTTCTGCAAGGGATCTGACGAGACGGCGGCCGTGCATGCGGCATTGCAGCGGTTCGAGCAACGCGCTGGATCGCTGTTCACCGGCTTTGTCGCCGCAGGTGAGTTCCGCTGGCGCGGTGACGGTGTTCTATTGGGCCTGCAGGATGCCGATCAGCGCAGACAAGCGGCGACACGGCACACGTTGCTGGACACGCAGCACGTTCGTCGATTGGCGTGGCGTGCAGTTACTTCCTTGGCGTCAGCGTTAGATCCGCTGCTGCTCGCGCTTTGCATGCCTGGCCGAACCATGCGCGATGGTCCTCTATTGGCGCCATTGTTTGATCTGATTCTGGCCCAAGCCGAGGCCAGCCATGGTTCTGTTGTCGATCGAGCAAAGCTGCGTGCGGCGTTGAGATCGGGTGTCAATGCCTTGGTGCAAGATATCAACGCCCAGGCAGCGAATAGTATCGGCCAGTTTGTAGAAGTGCTCTCCAAACTTTGCATCGAAGAGCCGGGTGATACGAAAGAGACCTGGCTGGGGCTGTTGCTCAAGGCTTTCGCGAAGCAAGATAGCTGGATCTCCGCCGTGGACGGCTGGCAGGGTATCCAGACTGCAAAACTAGATGAAGCGCCCAAGTTTGTTCAGCAGGCACGAGAGCTTGAACGGAACCTGGCGGATCTCAACGAGCGGCTCATCGGTGAGACAGGCGTGGAGCGTGCTCTCATGTTGTTGCTGAGACAACCCGCTATTCTCGAGCGCCTGCTTGCGTTTCTAAAAGGCGCGTTAAGTACCGGGGACGATGGCGCAAAGGATGTGCTTGAAACTGCTCTCCAAGCCTTTGAGAAGAAGCTTGGCTCGGAGATCAATGGCGCGCTGGTTGCGCGACAAGCAGCTGGTTCGCTGCTTGTAGACCTCTTGGTCAAGGGCGTGAGCAACAACAGTTCCATGGAGGTGGCGAACCTCAGATCCAGCGCTGCGGGTTGGCGATTCTGGCATTGGCGTTTCGGCCTTGAAACCGCGACGGGTGCTGACGCTGGAACAGTTCCAGCGATGATGCAAACGTTGATGTCTGCCTTGATTTTGCCAGTGCCCCGGCCAGCTGAATTCTTCGCTCAGATAGGTAGCGTTCCAGACGATTTTCAAGACGGTCCGTTGAAGCCGGTGACGGCAAAGCTCGCCTTGAGTGCGTTGGCTGACAACATGCAGGCCAGTGTCCTGGTCGAGATCTTTCCGGAAGCCGGTGACAGATTCATCCCAGACTCTTCGCCACGTCCCCTGGCTATCCACATCGCGGTCGACCCCGCAGCGGACGACAGCGAAACAGAGGCCGATGAGTTCTCGGCAGCGTTTGCAGGCATGTCGTTGCTGATGCGGAGGAGCTTTACCAACAAGGGCAACAGACCGCCGTGGTCCTATGCCAATCTGGCAGAGATCGAGGTCGCTGAACGCACTCCGTCAGATGAAAATACCAAGGTCGAAGCGGTTTTCTCAGCTATCGGAATGCAGCCTTTGCCGACAACTGTTGATGATGGTCGAAGAAACCTCTTCCAGACTTACGATGGCATTCCATTTTCAAGCGCCGCTTTCAGACCTGAATCACCCGGGGCCATGTTCGAAACGGACTACCCTGAAAGGACGCGCGCTCCACAGTTCAAGCCTGCGCCAGAATTGGCCTATGGCGCGCACTTCGAACTGGTCGCGCACGCTGTGGGGCGATCAGGATCGCTGCCGATTTGGCTGCAAGATGATCTGCCGTGGAGGCCGGAGTCCAAAATCGAATTTCCTGCGGACGGACTTCTCACACGTGTGCCATATGCGCGAACGACGGCGATCGGTCAGACCACCATTGCGGAGGTCGGAGACCGCAAGCGGATCGGAGTGGCTCCAAAGAACGTACAACCGTTGAGTGCGGACTATCCTCGGATCGCACTTTCGGCAGGGGACGCACTGTATCTGGATGTCTTCAGGAATACGGACGGTAGCGGCGCAATTCCGCTGCCATCCATTCCCGGTCAGGATGTACGTCTGTCGCTGCGCAATATCTGGAATTGGGGTGAGCAAAAGGGCGAGTTCCAATGTGCTGTCATGGAGTCGCCAGACGCCTCGCTGGATACTGCTAGTGTCATCGGGAATCTGACCTTGGCGCTGGCGCCGGGTGCAGTGGTGAGTGCCGCTGTCGCGATCGTACAAACGGCGGGCGGTGAATTCACTGTCAGCCTGAACGGAAGTACTCCGAGGACATTCAAGTCATCTCGGAACTCGGTCTGGTTGCGCTTGCGCTTCGATTCAAGTGAATCTGGGGCGAGCATCAGCATGGACGATCCCTCGGGCGACATGAAGGGGCACGCCGCTGCGTCACGTCCGATCCCGGAGAAGCTGCTGCTGCTCGGACTGGGTGACGCGTGGCTTGCCCCTTTCGGTAAGGCCGCCGGCCTGTTGCTTGGGTTCCCCCGTGTTGGATACCAGGATTTCGAGCGCTGGATCAATAATCCATCGCTGAAGAAAAAGGTATTCGCTTCGCTGCCTCCAAAACAGGTCGAATACTTCTGCAACTGTCTTGTGGCTTGCCAGATCGGTCGGGGTTTTAAGCGATACGAGCGGCTTGCAGCGTTGATGGATCGACTGCCGGATCCGGCCGTGACGGGCGTCCAAGTGGAAGTCGCACCAGTGGACTGTATGAGGAACAGTCCTGATGCGCTCAAGGGAAGTTTCCCCGGACTGAAACGTTGCATATCAATTCCGTCACTCGGTCAGATGTTGGCCGAAGTGTTCGCCAAGGTTCTTGGGATGAGTCCCCATGACAACCCGCCGAAGTTCGAACCCGAGAATTTTGAGCGTGTGCTTGCGGCCATTGATGATCGGTACTCAAGGCGTTTTGGAGTGACGTGTTCGGCTCAGGAGGACGCGGTGCTTGCCTGGGAACTTGGCAACGACTTGTCGCCAAATGGCGTTCGCGTGCCCGAGGGGCTCACTGTGCAACTCAGGGTTCGACCTATCGTGGACGACGCGCTCTTCAATGAGGGTGAGGGCGTCAGCGTCATCGATCGAAGGCTGCTTCAGTACGTCACCGGCCGTAGTGAAGGAGATGTGAAAGGGCTGCTCTTCGACGGAGCATCGCTGCTTGCGGAAGCGATGATTACGCTTGAGAAGCCGATGCCTGTGATGCGCGATCAGGTCCGGAGAGATCCGTGGCGCATGACGCGGCAGGATTGGACTAAGCATGCTGATAGGATAGTTAACCACTATGGTGGGAGATCTCGCCAGTACGAACTTGCAGCGTCACCTGGAGTGCAGGACTGGGCCTGGCGTCAGTTGGGATGGGTTGATGTGCAAACCCAGCGGTGGCGCTTCATGGGCATGCCTGTCGACCAATGGCCGACGCGTCATGGCGCGTTGCACAGGATCAACGGAGACGTGTCATTCGTACCCAGCTCAAAAGGTGACGCCGGACGGGAGGTTGTTGCATTCGAATTGCAGGCATTTCATCGACGCCTCGATTCGGATGTGGAAGTGAAGACGACGCAGCTCTCCACGCTGGGCCACAAGACGTCATTGATCACCGTGAGGTGGGACAAGCCGACGGCGACCTGGTTCCGCCATCGCTTGGTGCTGCGGTCGAGGTATGCGGGGGCCATGGTGCTGCGCTCCAATGCCGAGTGCGAGGCCTGGCGAGAACGCGCGCCTGGCGATCCGTCCAACGTCGAACATTGGCGTCGAGTGGTGATGCTGGCGGATCGAGGTGCAATCAAGATGCCGCGGCCGCAATTGAGGGCGCTCATGCCGCTGACCGTAGCACCCGATCTCGACGTCGACGGCACGCCACCGATCGCGGCCATTCTTCATGACGAGCCGTTCGCCTATGGTGGACTTGCCGAGCGTGTCATGTCAGAGGTGACAACTGGCGTGGGTTATGGCGGTGCATCGTTGGAGGGAACCGGCAACCCGCATGACCGCGTGCGTGCGCTCGATCTGAGGAAGGAGGTTGGACCCGACCCGCGCCTGTCGTACTCCGCGATGCCTGCCGCGGAGGCGCAACTGACAGTGCTGGCTCCGGAAGGGCCTCTCGGCCTGACTTTCGATCGTACGGATGGCACAGGCCAGGTGTTTCCCAATTCGAGTTGGCTGTTGCATCCGAGAAAACTCGTGCCGGGAGGGCACGTCCAAGGGCCCGCCGGCATGGAGGAGCATTTCGTCAGCGTTGCCATGCGCCGAGTCCTGGATCCCGTCTGGCTGGTGGACGAAGACAACGTGTCGGTGAGCTTCGATGACACATGGTGGAGCGACCACGCATGCACAGGCGGCAAGGATATCATCATCGAACTTACGGACGCCGCCGCCAAACTGGCGATCAAAGCCATCTGGTGCGAGCCAGATGGGCCTGACATTGTCGTGTTCGTGGATCGTGCCGTGGTGGATCTCAGTGCGCTGTACGTCAAGCCGTCGGATCCAAGCGAACAGGTGACATTGAAACCTGATCCGAAGCCGCTGGTGCTGTGCCGTATACCCGGAGGAATTGCAGGCAAGGCCATCTTGGCGTTCATGCACACTCCGGTTGATCGACAAAATGCCTCGCTCTCCGTGTTCTTGCTGCCGCGATCGGATGACCGCGCTCCTCAGAAACACGGCAATCTACCGCTATTGCTGGGTGGCATCGACTGGTCGATTCCGGTGTTGCCCGCGGATCCCCAGCAAGCGGATGGGCCGAAGGCGATGTTCGTGATGCAGGCGCCGAACAACCGCGTCAGGACCAGTGCCAGTCAGCCGACCGCGATGAACTGGGTGCGGACCAACCGGAACTTCGACATGGTCAATGTCGGTGGTCTAGACGGCAGGGACAGACTCGACGTGAGGAGCATGGTCGCCCTTAGGGGTGCCGAAGAGGAAGAAGGATTGCTGTCCGTGATGTGCACTGCACGTGCTGATCGCGACAAGGACGTATGGATTCGAAGCAGTCAAAGCACAGGGAATTTTCCCGTGCATGCGCAACGCCATGTCGCGGCGCTATTTTCGACTTTCGATGAGGGGCTTGGGCGACCGGTGGAGCAACTGCTCTTCTCGCACATGCTGACAGGCGTGAGTACTGTCATCAACGATAAAGATGGATTTGCGCAAGCCTCAAAGTTGAGGTTGGTGGAGTTCGAGGTTCCTGCGCAGATCATCGGCTTTATTCCAGGGCAGAGTGCCGCGCTTCCTGAAGCATTCAGGTTCTCATATTTTGATCTGATGTCCATCGGAAAAACCGCCGGCGATCGGTGTTTGTCACTTCACTTCAGGGTGATTGGTGCGACGATTGCGCGCTCCAACTTGCGTTCTCTCAAAATCAGGTTGCGTGCGGATGATGCACGAGCATGGCAGCCCCTGGAGCTGACAAGGCCTGCCAACGCCAAGGCTGAAGTCGTTGCACTGCAGGTGGACCTCATGCTGGATGCCGAGTGGGGCGCGTCGATAAGGAGAGGTCGCTGGCTGACGGCAACGGGGGGTAGTGAAGAGCTTGAGTTGCCTGTTCCCAATACGACACTGCCATTGGCCTCATTCGACAGCGTGAAACCCGAAGGCTTCGCGCTGACCATCCAGGACGCAGGCGACAATGAACTCTGGTTTGAGATCGGACTTCTGGTCGCGTCCAGCCCGACTTTTGGCTTTGGCGGCGCCGTCGATTTCGATTGGCTTTTTGGTTCTTCAGGGAACTCGATCTTGGATGGCCTCTCTGCCGGAGCAACTTCCGAGTCGAGCCTCAGGATGATGTACGAAGCGCAAGCGCGTGTGATATCGGTGTCTCCTTCTATCCCTATCATGGAGGAGTTTCCGAACATATCTGAAGTCTGAATCGCCACGGCTTCAATAGCTATATCCACGCAGTAGCGCCAGCGTCCCGAGGGAGCGAGCGCCCCAGGAGCCATTCGGAAAGACATTCACCCATGTCACCAATCAGGGCGAAGGCTGCCGGGCACCATAGGGCGAGGTCCACTCAGACGAGTTACCACCTTCAAATCTGCGCCCGTCCAGCTGCTGCTACCCTCCAGGGTATAGGGCGGCCTATGGGTCAGCTGGTTAGCCGAACCCGGCAACCCTAAGATCTGGCGCTAACAAGGGGGATAGCCGACCTAACTATGAGCTGTGGGATATTTGCCGGTCGCAGGATCGGGTCGGCCTAGTGACCTGCGGCCAGTAGGGCCGCCGCCAACAGGGCGGCCAAGGCTCGTTGGCTTTCGGCTTTCAGCGGGTGGCCAGAGGTCATGTACCGATTGCCCGGCGGTGCGATCAAGTGTTCGATCGGGGACACCGTCAGCCACTTCGTGCTGGCCGTGGCCGGCTTGCCTGAGGTGCTGGAGTGCCATCTGACTTGGACGCCTATCTGGGTTTCCAGGTCGAGCATCTGAATCGGATAAAGGGCGTCCAGAACGTGAAGACCGAGATCCCGATACAGAAGATCAAGGTGACCACCGAACTTCCCATCTAGCGGGTCAAGGTGCTCATTTTGGCGTCGCCTATTGACGATTAGATGTTGTCTATATGATGATTCTCCGCGCCCAAAGACGGAGACAGCCATGGCGCATTTGATTGACGGCCCCCACCCCGAGTTCGCCCTGCGCGTGCTGGAGCGGCGCAAGGCCAAGAACCTCACTCAGCAGGAGTTGGCAGAAGCCGCGGGTATCGATAAACGCTCCATTTCGATGTACGAGAACGGGCGCATGTTCCCCCGACCTGAAGTCAGCCGACGCCTGGCGCAGGTGCTGGAGGTGGAGGACATCTGGCTGACTTCAGGCAATAGCGCGGCCACCCACGCCTTTTTGGGTAGTCAGCGCACTGTCCAAGTGCGCCCGCACCTGGAGCACCTGTTCGTTCAATCGTGGGACCAGCTCGATGCCGCCGGCGCCCTGCGCTTGCCGCGGTATCGGCCCGATGAGGCCGGCGAGGTCGCTCATTCGAAGTTTTTTCCGTTCCTGCGCACCACGCTCGATCAGGTCATGGCAGCGGAGTTCCCAGGAACGCCGGTGCCATGCGCGCAGTACCCTGCTGGAACGATCGTCATCTTTCGCACCAGTCCGATGACGCTGGAGTGTCTGGCCAGTGGAACCGATCTGCTCTATCGACGGCGCGGCGCCGGCAATCCGGTCGGCTTGCGTCGTTTGATTCGCGATCCAGGCATGCTCACTCCGATGTTGATGCCCTTGGATTCGCCGTTGCCGCCGCTGGAGCTCGATGAGGTGGAGTTTGAGGTCATCGGTGCGGTCATCGCGCGATTCATTCCGCATCTGGCCTGATAAGCCAAGATCACGACCGACTGACCGACCAGACAGCCAGCCAGCCCCATCCGCGCAATGAGGTGATGCACCATGACTAGTAGGAACGTCGCACTCTTGGCCCTGACTGTCATGCTCAGCGCATGCGCTGACTGCGGGTCCAATCCCAAAGCACAAGCCCTTGCCAGAGGCCTGTCGGAACAGCGACTGAGCCAACTCTTCGATGACCTGGAGTCTCACGCAGCTGGCCACTATCAGGCGCCGGTCCACATGGATCGGCGCACAGGAATCCCAGCGCCCTTCCAAGACCTTGAGCCGCGATCCATCGCTATCGATGGAAGTACGGCAGTGGTGCATCTATCCGGCTGTGTAGATGACAAGGTGCTCCTCGTCGCCAGAGGGGTGGGGCACGCCAACCAAAGAAAGATCGTGTTGCTGCCCGGCGAGGAAGGGCTACCCACCACGCTGTGGGAGCCGCGCTAGAGCCTCGTTGATAGAGCATCGTAGCTGTTTACAAACATCGGTGCACCTGCAGGCGCGGCCATCGAGACGTCCTATGCGGGTTGCTGGCGCTGCGTGCCGCGGATTGTTAGTCGAATCGGCGGCCGCAAGAACGAGGCGGGTAGGGTGTTGTTGAAGGTTGCGGACGGTAGCGCCGCGTAATCAAAGCCAGGATACGTCAGCTGGTTGCCTGGGCCCGGTCCGTCCAAGATCTGGCCGTGCCAAGGGGTCGCTGCCTAGCTGTGGACAGTCGCCCAACCGGGACGCGATTTTCCGGCGATTGGGCAGTTAGATACCAGTTCACTTTTTTCGTCGACACCGGACAATGGAGATCAGTCATGCCAACCTATTCTGCATCATGCCCAGACGGCAGCGACCCAGGCTGCTACTAAACAGTTGAAGTGGAACTCGACGTAGAGGATCTCGAAGATGATGAAGTGGATGACTACGTCGAAGCGCACGGCATTGAGCTTGATAGCTGCGCCGCGTGCGGATCGGACTACGATCGCGATGAGAACGGAAACATTCTTGTTCAGCGCCAGCACAAGGGCGGTTGTCGCCGAACATATCATTCAACGCCTTAGCTTCGCTGCTCGGCTTTAACGTCTTTAACCTGACGTTAGCAGATGTCCGCTTCCGATCGATGGAGTTACCAGCATCTTGTGGACAGGGTCTAGCATCCACGCAATCAGCGGGAGGCAAGCATCATGTCTTCGAAGAAGGTTCCGAGCAGGACAAGGCGGGCCTATCAGTTCATTGAGTCGCATCGGAATGAGTTCAGCATTCAAATGATGTGTCGGCTTCTCGGTGTAGCTCGTGCCGGCTACTACGCCTGGCTCGATCAGCCGATGTCCGACCGAGCACTGGAGGATGCGCGCTTGCTGCGTCTCATCCGTGCGTCATTCACAGCCAGTCACGGGATCTATGGCGCCCCCCGGGTATTCCTGGATCTGCGCGAACGAGGTGAGACCTGCAGCAGGCACAGGGTTGCTCGACTCATGCGCGAGAACGGCCTGCACGCGCTCCACGGCTACCGCATACGTCATATCCCGGTTGCCAAGCCACATGTGCTGATCCCCAACGTGTTGCAACGTCGATTTACGGTATCCAAGCCCAATGAGGCGTGGGTGACGGACATCACCTACATCCGTACTTGGCAGGGGTGGCTCTACTTGGCCGTCGTCGTAGATCTGTTCTCGCGTAAGGTCGTGGGTTGGGCCGTGAAGCCGACGATTCATCGAGAGCTGGTCCTGGAAGCGGTATTGAAGGCCGTGCGTTCTCGGCGACCCCGCAAGACCCTGATTCATTCGGATCAGGGAACACAGTATGGGAGCGATGCATGGCGACTCGTCGGTATGGGGCTCAGAAGTCTGTAGTCCATCATGGTTCGCGCGATTCGTTACATCGGGGTAGGGGACGGCAATGCTCGCATTCATCATTGGTGCCCTGGTCCTGGTCGCCATCATTCTTGCCAGCGTTTCCAACAAAGGTGACCTGGAGCGCTACCAGCAGCTCAAGAACAAGCGACGCTTCAGTGGCAAGAAGCTGGCACCATCGGAGCAAGAAGAGATCGATCGGCTCTCACGCAAGTACTGGTGATACTGATCGTATCCACTTTCAATCTGGTTACATGTCATTTTCCCGGGTGGCTTGATCTTGCGCGCGTTCGATCAATCCTCATCTTGCTCTGATGCTTTGAGGGCGGCTATCGCGCGGGCAACAGTCTGCGGATACTCCTCGAAGGTGCGCGCCAAGGACTCGGGCGTCGTGGCCGTGCGTTGCAAGTAACGAAAGTGGCCCAGCACATTCTGACCCAGGTAGGTAGGCGCGTTGGAGACTTCGCTGTGGCGAGCGGCGATCGCGTACTGAATGGGGAAGATCAGGTTGCGAACGAGATCACTGGCCCTGGGAGTCTGGTCCTCCCATTGATCGAACTGGATATCCAGCTCGCCCGTGGGGCGTTGGTCTTCGCCCGGAACCGTAGTAACGCCAATGTACCGGGACTTAAAGAAGCGCGCGATGGCTGATTCATCTGCGAAGAACACGCCATTGCGACCACCGAACAGCGCATATGGCAAGGCGTTCACGACGCAGGGAACGACACGCTTGCCAAGCGCTTGAGGTAGATGTGTTGACAGGATGTCTGGGTAGCGGGCCAGGGCATCGGCTAGTCGTTTGACCTGCCGAATGTCGCCGTTGATCTGCTTCTCGAAGTAATAGGCAGCTGTAGCGTGATTGGATGACAGCAGACGGTTCTTGCATTCGAACAGGAAGAGGTAATCGTCCCATACGACCAGCAGGTCAAACTCAAACTCCTGTCCGTCGCGCTTGACCGTGAAAGAAGCGGGGTTCAATCCGTGGCTGCTGAATAGATCACGCATCCGCTTCTCAAAAGCAAAGCCCTTCTGCCTGATCTGCTCGGGTTCCTCGTCCTGTCGAGCCGCCGCGATGGCCGAAAGCACGACCGGCGCGATCAGGGATGAGCGCACTGCGGCATCGACCAGAACAACCTGATCGCTATCGGTGCGGATCAGGGGGTGATCGAATGCGTCGCGGGAATAACGCTTAAGGCTGACATTGTCGATGAAGCGCAGTGCGCTGATGGGCGAAAGCCCGATTCGCTGCAGATCAGCGGCCAAGGATTTGACGGATAGCACGGGAAATCCCGTGTCTTGTGCGGTCTTCGGATGTTGGATCGCCTTCGCGTGCAGAAGCGCATATCCGCGCACCCACTCAGGCAATGTCAGGCCTTGAAACTGTTGCTGGTGGGATCCCACGTCGATCGACAGCATGTGCTCGAACGACTCCACGGCAAGCAGTTCTGCTTCATTGATGAAGTTCTTTGGTGGAAGTGAGACTATCGTGTCGCCGTCGGCACTGCTGTAGGGCAACTTCGCGTGGAAGATGGCGAGGATGTCTTGTTTGGCGCGATCTACCAAGCGCTCGTTGGCGATGAAGTCCGGCAGCTGATGGTCTGCATCCAGCTCCACGATCACGTGGCGCTGGTTCGCAGGCCCCGTGGGACTGGCCTCCAAGGGCTGTTCTTCAATGGAGACGTTGGCCTTGCGAAAGCGTACCGCCAGTTGGGCCGCATCCCAATTGTTCCAGGAAAAGGCCAGGCGCAAATACGGCTTCAGATCGACGGTGGCGGGATGAGGAGCCAGCGCGCTGGCGGGAAGACGTACGGTGCCATCGGCGTCAAACCACCGATGCTCATGGGCTTCGATCAGAATGATCCCCATCAGGGCAGACAAGATCGCACCGAGGGCCACTTCCGGATCCAAGGATCGCCCGCTTTCGGTGGTCAAGGTGGCCGACTGGGCAAATGTCGGTCCTGCCTCAATGGCTTGTTGGAATGACCGTTCCAAGTCCTCCTGCATCTGACGGTGCTCGTCGGCCAGTACCTGCAAGGCGCCGTGCACGCGAACGGCGGGCTCCAGGCCAGCCCAAGAACCACCGGCTACCTCTTTCAGAATGCTGGCGAAGCCATCTTCAAGGATACACAACTGCTCGGCATAGCGGCCGATATCACTTGAGGCCTGTTCGAAACCAGCATCGGCCAGGAAAGCACCCAGCCGCTGCAGCATTTGATCGCGATCACACTGCTTGGAATGCGATCGCTTGAAAAGCGTCGCCTCGTTCGTGCGTACCAGGTCGACCAGGCGCGCAACGCGCGCCGCATCCAGGTCGCGCGAGCGCAAATGGGCTTCCAAGGTGGGCCATGAAAGGGCCTTGATGGCCTCTTTGATGGCGTCTTCTCCCAAGCCCGCAGCTGTCTGTGGGGTGACGTCCTGTTCTGACACGTGATGCTCCATGAAGGGTGAGTCTTACCCCTTCATTTTGCCTTGTCTTTCGCCATCGGAGGCACGGGCTGTGGGACCGGACCCAAGTCGGGTAGGGATAGCCATCAGGACCAGCCTAGTGGCCCGCCGCCAAGACGGTCGCCTCCCACAGGACGGTTAAGGCCTGCTGGCTCTCGGCTTTCAGCGGGTGATCAGAGCTCATGTACCGATTGCCCGGCGGGGCGACGAAGTGTTCGATCGGCGTAGCCCAGCCCAGCGCAGCCGCGTAGTCGGCCTCGGCAAACGCCTCGAAATCCCGACACAGCAGGATCGGCAACGCGTGGGCGGGGCGTTCCATGTCCGGCGTGGGCGCCGAATGGCACCCATCGCGTCGAAGGGCGTTCAAGACATCGCATCGCAGGCTCTGCCACTCGTAATGTGCGCAACCTGGGGTCGCGCGGTCCATTGGCACGCCAGCACGAGAATACGCTCGATCTCTTACGGTACGCGGCATGCGGTCAAGCTCCCTGTAATGAGCTTGGAGCCACGCAGCTTCCATGCCAGCCACCAACGGAGCAGCCGTGCCCACCACGCCCAATTCGGTTTTACATAATAGGCATTATGCGAAATTAAATATCCGCCGAAGGAATCACTTCTTCCGGTTCTGCCTGTACCAAGCCACAGCCCCCAGCAGCCCCAGCTGCCCATGCTCCACCCGCCATACCGGCACCCGTTCCAGCTGCTCGGTCATCACGCCCTTGTTGAGGTACCGCTGCAGGAAGCGCCCGTCGTGCAGGAACTGCGGAATCGGATGCGTTGGCAAGGGGAACGCTGGAGACGTTCTGTGGGTGGCTGGGCAG
>Ga0247823_10001006_pt1 | contig 23864 bp, 23 predicted proteins | sample 13C_PalmiticAcid_2_FD_192426 | JGI IMG/M metagenome (GOLD analysis project Ga0247823, IMG submission 192426) | Soil microbial communities from agricultural site in Penn Yan, New York, United States - 13C_PalmiticAcid_Day30 | ecosystem: Environmental > Terrestrial > Soil > Agricultural land... | reverse complement strand
GCGGATCAGGATCACCAGGCCGATGGTCACCATCACCATGGAGAACACCGACTCGCCCACCAGCCGCTCGAAGAACAGCCGCTCGATCAGCCAGCCGTAGACCAGCGCGCAGACGAAGGCCAGCGGGATCGCCAGCCAAGGCGGGAGGTTGGCGCCCAGCGTGAGCGTCCACACCGCGTAGGCGCCGAGCATCATCAGCTCGCCCTGCGCGAAGTTGAACACCTTGCTGGCGCGGTAGATCACCATGAAGCCCAGCGCCAGCAGGGCGTAGATCTGGCCTTGCAGGAAGCCGTTGAAGAGGTAGTTGAAGAAGTCGGTCATGGGTCAGGTCTCCTGGGCGCGCGAGGCCGGCACGTGGCCGGTGGTCACGTCGGCGCGCAGCACGCCGGCGCGGCCGTCCTGGTAGCGCACCGGGATTTCGATGGTGGTGCCGGGCCGCTCGCCGTACATCGCGTCGATCAGCGCGCCGTAGCGCTGCTCGATGAAGTCGCGCTTGAGCTTGCGGGTGCGCGTGAGCTCGCCCTCGTCGGCGTCCAGCTCCTTGGGCAGGTTCACGAAGTGCCTGAGGCGCGCGGCCTCGGGCAGGGCCTGGTTCACGCCCGCGATCTCCCTGGCCACCTGCGCCAGCACCTCGGGGCGCTGCGACAGGTCGGTGAAGGTGGTGAACGACACGCCGTTGCGCTCGGCCCAGCGGCCGAACACGTCGCCGTCGATGTTCACCAGCGCGGTCACGTGCGAGCGCGTCGGGTCGCCCACCACCATCACCTCGCGGATGTAGGGCGAGAAGCGCAGCCGCACCTCGATGAACTGCTTGGAGAACAGGTGGCCGCCCTGCAGCCGGTTCATGTGCTCCACGCGGTCGTAGTAGATGAGCTCGTTGCCGCTGGGCCCCTGGCCCACCGCGTCGCCGGTCTGGAACCAGCCCTCGTTCATCTTCTCGGCGCTCTTCTCGGGCTTGCCCCAGTAGCCCGAGAAGCCCGCGCCGCCGCGCACCTCGAGCCCGCCGCCGTCGGTGACGCGCCACTCCATCGGCACGCCCCAGGGGCTGGCCATGGCCACGGTCTCGCCGATGGTCTCGGCGTTGACGCGCTCGCCCTGGTGCACCGTGATCAGGCCGAACTCGCTGCAGCCGTACACGTTGCGCAGCATCACGCCCATGGCCGCGAACAGACGGAAGATGTCGGGCGCCACCGCCGCGCCACCGGTGAAGGCGATGCGCGCGCGTTTCAGGCCCAGCTGCTCGCGCAGCGGGCGCAGCACCAGCGCGTCGGCCAGCGGCAACTGGGCGCGCACCCACCACGAGCGCGCGCGGGTGTCCATCTGGTCGGCGCGCGCCAGCTTGCCGATGCGCAGGCCCCAGTCCACCACCTTCTGGCGCCAGGGCGCGGCGTCGAGCATGCGGGCGTGCACGCGCGCGGCCAGGCTTTCCCACTGGCGCGGGCCGAAGAACACCATCTCGCAGGCCAGCTCGCGGATCGCTTCCTGGATCTGGTCCGGCCGCTCGGCGAAGTTCACGCGCAGCGGGCGCATCAGGCCCATGGTCACGCCCACCCACTGCTCGGTCGCCCACGACAGCGGGATGTACGACAGGTACTCGCCGCCCTCGGGCACCTGCATGGTCTGGCCGATCAGCTCGGCGTTGTGCATCAGCGAGGCGTGCGTGGTGATCACGCCCTTGGGCGCGCCGGTGGTGCCCGAGGTGTAGGACAGCACGGCGATGTCGCTCGCCTGGCCCTGGGCCACCGATTGCTCGAACCAGGCCGCGTCGTCCGCTGGCGCGCGGAACGCGTCCCAGCCCAACAGGCCTTCGTGCCGGTACGACCACAGGCCGCCCGACTCCCACCACACCACGGTGTGCAGGCCGCCGTGGCGCGCCATCACGGGCAGCACCTTGTCCACCTGCTCCTGGTCTTCGGCGAACACGCAGACCGCCTGCGCGTCGGCCACGATGTAGTCCACCTCGGCTTCCGCCGCGTCGGGGTACAGCGCCACGACCTTGGCGCCCACCGCCATCGCGGCCCACTCGGCCCAGTACAGCTCGGGCCGGTTCTCGCTCAGCAGCACCACGGTCTGGCCGCGCTGCACGCCTCGGGCGCGCAGGCCCAGGGCCAGGGCGCGGACTTCGTCGCGCACGTCGGCCCAGGTGAATTCGTGCCACACGCCGTCGCGCTTGTGGCGCTGCGACACCTCGCTGCCGCGCGTGGCGGCGTTGTGCAGCAGCCATTGCGGCAGGGTCTGCGGGGTCTTGTCGGGGGTGGTGCTCATGCGTGGGCCCCCAGGTAGGCGGAGATCACGTTCTCGTCCTTCTGCACGGCGGCGGGCGAAGCGTCGGCGATCTTGCGGCCGAAGTTCAGCACGATCACGCGGTCGGCGATGTCCATCACCACGCCCATGTCGTGCTCCACCAGCACCACCGGGATCTGCCGCGATTCGCGGATGTCCAGGATGAAGCGCGCCAGGTCTTCCTTCTCTTCGGTGTTCATGCCGGCCATGGGTTCGTCCAGCAGCAGCATGCGCGGCTCCATGGCCAGCGCGCGGCCCAGATCGACGCGCTTGCGCATGCCGTAGCCCAGCGTGCCGACCGTGTGGTGACGCAGGTGTTCGAGCTCGAGAAAGCCCAGGATCTCCTCGGCCACGGCGCGGTGCGCCACCTCTTCGCGGTGCGCGAACGGGTAGTAGAGGAAGGCCGTGGTCAGCGTGCTCTTCATGTGCATGTAGCGGCCGACCAGGATGTTGTCGAGCACGCTCATGTGAGGCAGCAGGTGCGTGCCCTGGAAGGTGCGCGCCAGGCCGGCCTGGGCCACGCGGTGCACCGGCCAGCGGCCGATGTCCTGGCCCTCGAAACGCACGGTGCCGGTGCTCGGGCGGTAGAAGCCCGAGAGCACGTTGAGCAGCGAGCTCTTGCCCGCGCCGTTGGGGCCGATGAGGGCGACCAGCTCCTGGTGGCCGATGTCCACCGAAATCTCGGACAGGGCGGTGACGCCGCCGAACTTCAGCGTGAGGTCGCGAGCCTCCAGCATGGCGGCGTTGGAACGCCGGGCTTCAGTCATGGGTAGGGACCTCTTGCAAGGGGGTGAAGCGGGGTGCGGCACCGGTGCGGCGTTCGCCCGAAGGCGTCTGCGCGTACAGGCCGCGCGCCACGTTGTGCGGGTGGCGGGCGGCTTCGTCCAGCGAGAGCACTGGGGCGAAGCAGGCGTCCGTGCCTTCGAGCAGCTCGCACCAGTGCCGGCGCGGTTGCGTGAGGAAGAGGGCGCGCACGCGCGCTTTCAGGGCCGGCCAGGCGGCGGTGTCGAACTGGGCGGCCGGGTCCACGTCGGTGAGCCCGAGTTTCTGCACCAGCAACGCGTAGAACTGCGGCTCGATCGCGCCCAGCGTGACGAAGCCGCCGTCCGCGCAACGGTAGGTGTCGTAGAACGGCGAGTCGTGGAACACGCTCGGCTTGGGGCCGCCCAGGCCACCCGTGCCGGCAATCCACTGCGCCAGGCCGCCGAGCATGGCGACCACGTCCACGATGGCGGCATCCACCACGCAGCCCTGTCCGCTCTGGCGCGCCTGCAGCACACCGCTCACGATGCCCAGCGCCAGGCCGAGCGCGCCGCCGGCATCGCCCAGCACCGTGGGCGGCGACACCGGCACCTGGCCGTGCACCGCCGAGAGCGAGAGCATGCCGCTGAGCGCGACGTAGTTGATGTCGTGCCCGGCCGCCTGCGCCAGCGGGCCCTGCTGGCCCCAGCCCGTCATGCGGCCGTAGACCAGCTTCGGGTTCACCGCCGCGCAGGCCGCAGGGCCCAGGCCCAGGCGTTCCATCACCCCCGGTCGGTTGCCTTCGATCAGCGCGTCGGCGCTGGCCACCAGGCCCAGCGCCTGGGCCACGTCGTCGGGGTGCTTGAGGTTGAGTTCGACCACGGTCTTGCCTTCGCGCAGCGGCGGCTGCCCGCCGCCCGAGAGCTTGTCGACCACGGACGAGGTGCCCGGCCGCGCGATCACGGTGACGCGCGCGCCCAGGTCCGCCAGCACCCGGCCGCACAGGGGGCCGGGGCCGATGCCCTCGAACTCGATCACGTGGAGGTGGTTCAGCGGTTGCATCAGCCCACCACCTTGCGCGCGATCAGGTCTTTCATGATCTCGTTGGCGCCGCCGTAGATGCGCTGCACGCGCGAGTCGGCGTAGAGCCGGGCGATCGGGTACTCGGCCATGTAGCCGTAGCCGCCGAAGAGCTGCAGGCATTCGTCCGTCACCTTGCCCTGTTGCTCCGAGCACCACCACTTGGCCATGTAGGCGGCCTCGTTGTCCAGCGTGCCGTCGAGCTGGCGCTGGATGCAGTCGTTCACGAAGGTGCGCACCACGTGCGCCATGGTGGCGCACTCGGCCAGCTTGAAGCGCGTGTTCTGGAAATCGGCCAGCGCCTGGCCGAAGGCCTTGCGCTGCTTGGTGTAGTCCACCGTGAGTTCCACCGCGCGCTCGATCACCGCCGCCGCGTTCACCGCCAGCAGCAGGCGCTCGTAGGTGAGCTGGCTCATCAGCTGCTTGAAGCCTTCGCCTTCTTTGCCGCCGAGCAGCTGCGAGGCCGGCACGCGCACGCCGTCGAACGACAGCTCGGCCGTGTCCGACGCGTGCTGGCCCAGCTTCTCCAGCCGCCGGCCCACGCTGAAGCCTGGCAGGTTCTCGGTCTCCATCACCAGCAGAGACACGCCCTTGGCGCCGGCCTCGCCGGTGCGCACCACCACCACCAGCAGGTTGGCGGTGAAGCCGTTGGTGATGAAGGTCTTGGCGCCGTCCACCACGTAGTGGTCGCCGTCGAGGCGGGCCTTGGTGCGGATGGCTTTCAGGTCCGAGCCCGCGCCGGGTTCGGTCATGGCGATGCCGGCCAGCATCTCGCCGCTGACGAGCCGGGGCAGCCAGCGCTGCTTCTGTTCTTCGGTGCCGTAGTCCAGGATGTAGTGCGAGGCGATGGAGTGCACGCCGGTGTTGGCGGGGATCTCCTGCTTGGAGAGTTCGTCCTGCACCACCAGCTGGTAGGCGATGCTCGCGCCCGGGCCGCCATAGGCCTCGGGCATTTCGGGCAAGAGGAAACCCAGCTCGCCCAGGGCGCGCCAGGACTCGCGGGGGATGAAGCCCTGGCGGCGCCAGGCATCGAGGTTCGGTGCGAGCTTGTCCGCCACGCAGCGGCGGACCTGCTCCCGAAAAGCCTCGATGTCGGCGTCCATCCAGGCGTGCTGGTGCAGGCGCGGCAACATGCTCACATGCCCGTCAGGCCGCCGGAGCAGATCAGCGTCTGGCCGCTGACGTAGTCCGACTCGGGGATGCAGAAGAGGTACACCGAGCCCGCGGCTTCTTCCGGTGTGCCGCCCCGGCCCAGTGGAATGGTCTGCTCCATCATCGACAGCAGGCCGGGGTTGACGCCCACCTTGATGTCGCGCCCGTCGATGTTGGTGGTGGCGCCGTCGGCGGTGCTGCCGGTCAGCCGCGTCTTGATGAGGCCGAAGGCCACGCAGTTCACCGTCACGTTCATGCGGCCCCATTCCTTGGCCAGCGCCTGCGTGAGGCCCATGATGCCGGCCTTGGCCGCCGAGTAGTTGGACTGGCCCACGTTGCCGAACACCCCGGCCATGGACGAGATGTTCACCACCTTGCGCATGTTGCGCACGCCGCTGTCCATCTCGGATTTCGACAGCGCGCGGATCACCGGCTGCGCCGCGCGCAGGATGCGGAAGGGCGCGGTGAGGTGGCAGTCCATGATGGCGTACCACTGCTCGTCGGTCATCTTCTGGATCACGTTGTCCCAGGTGTAGCCGGCGTTGTTGACGATGATGTCGATGCCCTTGAAGTGCTCCACGGCGGTGCCGATGAAGCGCTCGGAAAAGTCTGGCGCGGTCACGCTGCCCACGCAGGCCACGGCCTCGCCACCCAGGGCCTTGATGGCCTCCACGGTTTCCTGGGCCGGGTCGGCGTCGAGGTCGTTGATCACCAGGCGCGCGCCGTCCCTGGCGAGCTTGAGGGCGATTTCACGGCCGATGCCGCGCCCCGAGCCCGTGATCAGGGCCACCTTGCCGTCGAGTTTCTTCGTCATTGCGTTGTTTCCTCTTGCTGTCTGGAATGCGTTGTTCAGGCGAGCGCGACGATGGCTTCGCCAACGATCTTGTTCTGGCCGTACTGGTTGGACGAGCTGACGGCCACGCGCGCGCAGGCCTCGCCGTCGAGGTCCATCAGCTCCACCACCTCGCCGCTGCAGGTGATGGCGTTACCCAGGTGGGTGATGCCGGCGAAGCGCGCGTCGTACTGGCGCAGGCGCGATTGCGGGGCCCATTGCGTGATGAGCCGACCCACCCAGGCCATGCCCAGCATGCCCTGCGCGAACACGTCGGGCATGCCCGAGCGGCGCGCGAAGTCCAGGTCGATGTGGATGGGGTTGTGGTCGCCCGAGGCGCCACCGAAGAGCGCGAGCGTGGCGCGGTCCACCGGCGGGAGTTGCAGGGCGGGCAGGCGGTCGCCGACCTTGATCGATGCGGTCATGGTGTTCCCTTCTTTCAGTGGCGCACCACGAGCACGGTGCGCAGTTCGGCGACCAGCTCTTCGCGCTGGTTGGTCACCTTCGAATCCTTGACGGCGAATTCCAGCTTGCCGCCCTTCTTGTCGTAGATGTCGGTGATGGTCGATTGCACGGTCACCGTGTCGCCCGCGCACACCGGCTGCAGGTAGCGGAAGGATTGCTCGCCGTGCAGCAGCTTGGCCAGCGGGATGTCCAGGTCGGCGAGCAGCTGGTCGTTCGCGCCGCTGTCCAGCTCGGCCGCGAACAGGAAAGTGGGCGGTGCCGGCACGTCGGCGTAGCCGGCGGCCTTCGCGGCGGCCGGGTCCACGTAGACCGGGTTCTTCTCGCCGATGGCCTTGGCGAAGAACTGCAGGCGGGTGCGATCCACCGTGAGCACCGAAGGCTTGAGCTGGTAGCCGATGAATTTTTTGTCGATCATGCGGCCACCTTTTCGTACATCGTGATCACGCAGGCGCCGCCCAGGCCCAGGTTGTGCTGCAGCGCGATGCGCGCGCCTTCCACCTGGCGCTTCTCGGCCTGGCCGCGCAGCTGCTGCACGAGCTCGGTGCATTGCGCGAGACCCGTGGCACCCAGCGGGTGGCCCTTGGAGAGCAGGCCGCCCGAGGGGTTGGTGACCACCTGGCCGCCGTAGGTGTTGTCGCCGTCTTCCACGAACTTCTGCGCGCCGCCGCGTTCGCACAGGCCCAGGGCCTCGTAGCTCAGCAGCTCGTTGTGCGCGAAGCAGTCGTGCAGCTCGACCACCTGCACATCGCGCGCGCCCAGGCCGGCTTCGGCATACACCTGCTCGGCGCAGGCCTTGGCCATGCTGAAGCCCACCACCTCGCGCATGTCCTTCGCTTCGAAGGTGGCGGGGCTGTCCGTCGTCATGGCCTGCGCGCGGATGCGCACGGCGGTGTTCAGACCGTGCTTCTTCGCGAAAGCCTCCGAGCACACGATGGCCGCCGCAGCGCCGCAGGTGGGCGGGCAGGCCATCAGGCGCGTCATCACGCCCGGCCACATCACCGGCGCGTTCATCACCTCTTCTTCCGTGACCACGGTGCGGAACAGCGCCAGCGGGTTGTTCGACGCGTGGCGGCTGGCCTTGGCGCGGATCTTGGCGAAGGTGTTCAGCGGCGTGCCGAACTCTTCCATGTGCGCCAGGCCCGCGCCGCCGAAGTAGCGCAGCGCCAGCGGAATCTCGCCATGGCCCACCAGGGCTTCGGTGGCTTCGTCGAAACGCTCGAAGGCGCTCGCGCGGTCCTTGAACACCGAACCGAGGGCGCCCGGGTTCATCTGCTCGAAGCCCAGCGCCAGCACGCAATCGGCCGCGCCGCTCATCACCGCCTGCCGCGCCAGGAAGAGGGCGGTGGAACCGGTGGAGCAGTTGTTGTTCACGTTCACGACGGGAATGCCCGTCATGCCCACCTCGTACAGCGCGCGCTGGCCGGCGGTGGAGTCGCCGTACACATAGCCCACGTAGGCCTGCTGCACCTTGGCGTAGTCCAGGCCCGCGTCGCGCAGCGCCGCGTTCACCGCCTTGGCCGCCATCTGCGGGTAGGGCTCGCTCGCCCCGGGTTTGGTGAACGGCACCATGCCGACCCCCACGACATACACGTCTTGCTTCATGAACGGTCCTTTGTGCGATGGGCCGGCGGCCCCGAAAAATTTGTGCTGGAGACGGGGCGGATGCTAGGCTCCGCCCCATTTCCAAGCGATAGCCGAACACCCTGAAACCATGGCAAAAGACCTCAAACACCGAAAACCTCGGGAAAACCCTGGGGCCTTCATCGCCCCTGTTTTCGTCTTCGGCATGCTCTCCGGGCCGGAAAGCAAAGGCATGAACATGGATGGCTATCTACGTCAAGCCGGGGTAGACCCGCATGCCCTGCGGCAACCCGGTTACCAGGGCGTCACGCCGATGCAATACGTGGCGCTTTTCTATGCCTTGCTCAACGACATGAAGGACGAGTGCATGGGCCTGTTCTCGCGCCCGTTCAAGCCCGGCAGCTTCGCGCTGACGGCGCGCGAAGGCCTCTCGGCGCAGGACCTGCGCAGCGCGCTCAAGCGCATGAGCGCGGCGCTGAACCTGCTGCAGGACGACATCTTTTTCTCGCTGCAGGTCAACGGCGACGAAGCCGGCCTGCACATGCAGACCGTGGACCCTGATCACCCCACGCCTGTGTTCGCGCAGGAAACCATGGTGCGCGTGCTGTGGCGCCTGGCCGCGTGGTTGCTCAACGCGCCGCTGCCCATCCGGCACTTCGACTTCAGCTACCCCGAGCCCGAGGGGCAGGAGGGCTACAACCTCGTGTTCCCCGCGCCCCGGCGCTATGGGCAGGCGGCCTTCGGTTTCTGGTTCAAGGCCTCGGAACTGCAGACGCCGGTGAGCCGCGACGAACCGGCCCTGCGCGTGTTCCTGACCGATGCGTACACCCAGGTCATCTCGCCGCCGCGCGACTTCGGCGCCGTGGCACAGCGGGTGCGCAACCACCTTATGCGCAGCTACCCGCAGTGGCCCTCGCTGGAAGAAGTGGCCGAGCACCTGCACACCTCGCCGTCGAGCCTGCAGCGGCACCTCTCGGCCGAACACACCTCGCTGCAATGGCTCAAGGACGACCTGCGGCGCGACCTCGCGATCTCGCGCCTGTCGTCATCGCGCGTGTCGCTGGTGCAACTGGCGAGCGAGCTGGGCTTCAGCGACAGCCCGACCTTTCAGCGCGCGTTCAAGAAATGGACGGGAAAACATTGCGGGGCTTATCGGCGGCGCTGAAAGCCGCGTCTATACTTCTTTCGTCGTACAAAGGTGCGACCGGGATTGGCGTCCCGACAATGTTCTGTGTTGATTGAGATGGCTGCAGCGCGATTGCGATGTGGCCATCTTCTTCTTCTTCGTCTCTGTGCCCCTGTTTTTATGGTGGCCCAGATGGGGAGCCGAGAGGCTCGCCGTTGTTGCAGAACATTGCGGTACGCCAACCTGCCTGGGCCACCGCCACCTCAAAAGGGTGGTGGTGGAACTCATCGCAACAGGAAGGCCCATGAAGCAACCACCGTTCCTTTTCCCTCAACCGCTCCGACTCGCGCTGCTGATCGACGCCGAGAACATGAGCTGGACATGCTGCGAGCCTGTGATGAAGCTCGCGGCCGAACGCGGCAAACTCCTCGTCCGCCGCGCGTATGCCGACTGGACCAACCCGCATCTGGTCTCCTGGCGCAAGGTGCTGGAAGCCCACGCGATCAGCCCAGCGCAACAGTTCCACTACCGCCACGGCAAGAACGCCAGCGACTCGGCCCTGATCATGGACATGATGGAAATGCTGCACGCCCCACAACGCAAGGTGGACGGCTTCTGCATCGTGTCATCGGACAGCGACTACACGGGCGTGGTCACCCGCGCCCGGGAGGCCGATGTGCCGGTCTATGGCTTCGGGCGGCAGGATGCGGCGAAGAGTTTTGTCGCGGCTTGCAATGCGTTCGTGTGTCTGGATCACGCCCAGTTCGCCTGAAGAAACGCCAGCAGCGCCTTCACCCGCGCCGCGCCCATCTTGCGGCGCGGCACATAAGCCTTGAACCAGTTCTCCTGCGGCTCGTGCCTGGGCAGCAAGGGCAGCAGCGTGCCCTTGGCCAGCTCGGCCCCCGCGATGTAGCGCGGCAGCAGCGCCACGCCCAGGCCTTGCAACGTGGCCCGCAGCACAGTGCGGTTGTCGTCGGCGAGCAGGCGCGGGTGCACGTCGACCGCCACCACGCCGCGCGCGCTCTGAAAGGCCCAGCTGGTGCCGGTGGGCGCGAAGGCGATGCAGGCGTGGTCCGCGAGGTCGCGCGGGTGTGTGGGCGTGCCGCGTTCTTTCAGGTACGCCGGCGACGCGCACAGCACCGGTTGCACGGGGCACAGCGGCACGTCCACCACGCCTTCGTAGCTGGCGGCGCGCCCGCTGATGGCGAGGTCGAAGCCGGCTTCGGCCGGGTTGGTGGACCGATCGACCAGGGACAGTTCCAGCGTGATGCGCGGGTGCGTGGCGAGGAAGGCGCAGAACACGTCGCCCAGCTGTTCCATGGTGAGCGTGGTGGGCGCCATCACGCGCAGGTGGCCCTCGGGTTTGCCTTCGTCGCGCCGCACGGCGTGCAGCAGCTCTTCGAACTCGGCCACCACGCCGGCCGCGCGCAGGTGCAGCCTTTCGCCGGCTTCGGTCAGCGTCACCTTGCGCGTGGTGCGCTCGAACAGCCGGGCCTGCAGTTCGGCTTCCAGCTGGGCGATGCGCTTGGCCACCACCGAGGGCACCACACCGAGCTGCCGCGCGGCTTCGGAGAAGCCGCCGCAGCGCACGACTTCGACGAAAGTGCGGATGTGGGTGGTGGTGTCCATTTGTTCTTTATGGAGTCAAGTGATAACCAAAATTGAGTTCAATTATCTTTGATTTAGATCAATAAAATTCGCCTGCCCCATTCGAATCCCAGGAGACAGACATGAAGAGACACCAGTTCCTCGGCGCGTTGCTGGCAGGCGCCGCCGTTCACCTGCTGCCCGGTGCCGCGCTGGCGCAGAGCAGCAGCTACCCGGCCCGACCGATCAAGATCGTCACGCCCTTCCCGGCGGGCCAGGGGCCTGACGTACTGTTGCGCAACCTGGCCGAGAAGCTGGGCCCGGTGCTGGGGCAACCGGTGCTGATCGAGAACAAGCCGGGCGCGAGCGGCTTCGTGGCCTTCCAGGCGGCGCGGCTGGCGCCGGCCGACGGCTACACGCTGGTGCACATGGACAGTTTTCACATCGGCACGCAGCCGCACCTGTTCAGCAAGCTGCCTTACAGCGCCACGCAAGACTTCGACCCCGTCACGCCGCTGGTGCGCAACTACTTCTTCGTCGTGGTGCCCACGGCCTCCAAGTGGCAGACCATGGGCGACCTGATCGCCAGCGCCAAGGCCAAGCCCGATGGCGTGACGTATGGCTCGTGGGGCGTGGCCAGCCCGGCGCACCTGGGCGGTCTGATGCTGGAGTCGGCCACCGGCACGCGCATGACGCACGTGCCGTACAAGGAGTCTTCGCAGCTGTACACCGGCGTGGCCAACGGCGAGCTGGACTGGGCAATCGGCTCGGCCGCTTCGGCGGGCGCGATGCTGCAGGCGGGCAAGGTGCGCTTCCTGGCCGCCGCCGCGCCCACGCGCATTCCGGGTTATGACAAGGTGCCGACCGCTGCCGAGACCGGCGCGCCCGCGCCATGGGCGGTGGGCGGCTGGAACGGCCTGCTCGCGCCCAAAGGCACGCCCAAGGACATCGTGGCGAAGCTCAACGAGGCCATCGCCAAGGTGATGCAGACGCCCGACATGCGCAGCAAGCTGACCCTGTTCACCTACGAGCCTTACACCATGTCGCCGGCCGAGATGGGCAAGCTGATGGAGCAGGAGGTGGCGGCCTGGGGCCCGCTGATCCAGAAGTCCGGCATCAAGCTCGACTGAGGTTCCGACCATGGCACGGTCCAACTTCGACGTGCAGGTCAGCGCCGTGCGGCAGCTGACCGACCGGGTGCGAGAGTTCCTGTTGACCCGCGTGGACGGCAGCCCGCTGCCGTCGTACGCCGCCGGGTCGCACATCGCTTTGCACACGGTCTCGCCCGAGCGCGGGTTGATCGTGCGCCACTACTCGCTGGTGGGCGGCATGGGCCTGGACGACGATGCGCGCCACACCTACCGCATCGCGGTGCAGCGCGAAGACCACGCCCGGGGCTCGGCGCACATCCATGCCACGTTCGAGGTGGGCACGCGCCTGCAGGTCGGCCCGCCGGTGAACAACTTCCCGCTCGACCGGCGCGACCAGAACGTCTTGCTGATCGCGGGCGGCATCGGCATCACGCCCATCTTCTCGATGGCGCGCAGCCTGGCCCGCCGCCGCTGCGACTACCGCGTGTTCTACGCCGGCCGCGAGGCCGCGGGTATGGCCTACCGCGACGAGCTGGCGCAACTCGCAGGCGAGCGCGTTCGCTTCCACGGCAGCGATGCGCAGGGCACGCCCGATCTGCAGGCGCTGCTGCAGGCCCAGCCTGCGGGCACGGCCGTGTACGTGTGCGGTCCCAGGCCGATGATCGATGCCACACACGAAGCGGCTGCCATTCTTGGCTGGGCGCCGCAGCGGGTGCGCAGCGAGCGCTTCACCGCCGCGATCTCGGGCGACGCCCGACCCTTCAGCGTGCACCTTCAGCGCACCGGCAGGACCGTGCAGGTGGGGCCCGACGTGAGCATCCTCGATGCCCTGCTGGCCGAGGGCGTGCCCGTGTTGTGGGACTGCCGGCGCGGCGAGTGCGGGCTGTGCCCCTTGCCGGTGGTGAAGGCCGAGGGCGGCATCGAACACCACGACCACTATCTCACCCCGGAAGAGAAAGCCGCCGACGAATCGCTGTGCATCTGCGTGTCGCGCGCACGCGGTTCCTCGCTCGTGCTGGACGCCTGAAACGCTGGAAAGACATCCCATGGACATGATCGTTGAACGCCCCGTCGAGTTCGTGGTGGAGCCCTCGCGCGAGTTCGTGCCAGGCGGCTTCGCCGACCACACCACGCCGCTGGTGCGCAACTGCTGGTACGTGGCCGCGCTGGCCGGCGAGGTGACGCGCGAGATCATCAGCCGCCGCCTTCTGGGTGTGGACGTGGCGCTGTACCGCACGCTGGCCGGTGAGCCCGTGGCGGTGCGCAACCGTTGCCCGCACCGGTCGTTTCCGCTGGCCAAGGGCCAGCTGGTGGGCGACGTGCTCATGTGCGGCTACCACGGCATGCAGTTCGACCCCTCGGGCCGCTGCGTGCACATGCCGGCCATGCCCATCGTGCCGACGAACGCCAACGTGCGCAGTTTTCCCACGGTGGAGCGCGGCACGCTGATCTGGATCTGGATGGGCGACGCCGACCACGCGGACGAATCCCTGGTGCCCGACACCGGCTGGCTCGCCAACCCCGAGTGGAAGACGGTCCGTGGTGGCTTCCACCTGAAGTCGGACTACGTGGCCATGCACGAGAACCTGCTGGACCAGACGCATTTCCCCTTCCTGCACCCGGGTGCCATCGGCACGCCCGAGTACGCGCGCTCGCGGCTGAAGGTGCGCGAGGAGGGCCGCATGGTCATCATCGATCGCGAGCTGCGCGACTCGCCGCCGCCCGGCGTGTACGCCATGCCCACGGGCCTGACAGGCAAGCCGGTGGACCGGTTCTCGGATGCGCGTTTTGTGTCGCCCGCGTTGCACACGGCGTATGCGCGCATCGTGGACAACCACGACCCCAGTGGGCAGCCGCGCACCTACCGCTTCAACATCAGCCACATCTTCACGCCCGAGACGAACCACTCGATCCACTACTGGTGGTTCTGCAGCCGCAACTTCAAGCTGGACGACGCCGCCATCGACGAGCACCTGCACGGCGCGTCGACCAAGGCCTACCAGGAAGATGTGGATGCGCTGGAGTGGATCATGGATGTGGTGCGCAACGACAGCGAGCCGCAGTTCGACCTGAACTTCGCCCCGGACAAGCCGGGCCTGATGATGCGGCAGATCCTGTACCGCCTGGCCGCGGCCGAAGCCGGCACGAAGCGCTGAGGCCCCGTTTCAAAGATCGGTGCGCAGGCGCCAGATCTCCGGGAACAGCACCACGTCGAGCATCTTGCGCAGGTAGCTCACGCCGCCGGTGCCGCCGGTGCCGCGCTTGAAGCCGATCACGCGCTCCACCGTGGTCACGTGCCGGAAGCGCCAGAGGCGGAAGGCGTCTTCCAGGTCGGTGAGTTTTTCGCCGAGCTGGTACAGGTCCCAATGGTTCTTGGGGTCGCGGTAGACCTGCAGCCAGGCCTGTTCGACCGCGTCGCTGGCTTCGTAGGGCTGGGTCCAGTCGCGCTGCGTGTGGCTCGCGGGCACGGCCAGGCCGCGCCGCGCGAGCAGGCGCAGGGCTTCGTCGTAGAGCGACGGGGCTTCGTAGGCGGCCTGCACGACGGCCAGGCGCTCGGGGCTGTGCGCGTGCGGCTTGAGCATGGCGGCGTTCTTGTTGCCCATAGCGAATTCGATGCAGCGGTACTGGTGGCTCTGGAAGCCGCTGGACTGCGCGAGGTAGGGCCGCAGCGCGCTGTACTCGGGCGGGGTCATGGTGGCGAGCACGTCCCAGGCGTGCACCAGCTGTTCCATGATCTTCGAGGTGCGCGCGAGCATCTTGAAGGCGGGCTGCAGTTCGTCCCGGGCGATGCTGTCGATGGCGGCGCGCAGCTCGTGCAGCATGAGCTTCATCCAGAGTTCGCTGGTCTGGTGCTGCACGATGAAGAGCATTTCGTCGTGCGCGGGCGAGAGCGGTTTCTGCGCCGTGAGGATGGCGTCGAGCTGCAGGTAGTCGCCGTAGCTCATGTCGCGGCTGAAGTCGAGCTGAGCGCCTTCCTCGCGAACGATGTCTTCGGGCTTCGAGGCGGGATCGGGGTGGTGCGGGCACATGCTCAGGTCACCGCGTGTTGGGTGTTGAATTCGGCGCGGCGCCATTCGCCGCTGTCCAGCACCTGGCGCAGCTGGTCGGCGGCGTTCCACACGTCTTCGAAGCCGATGTAGAGCGGCGTGAAGCCGAAGCGCAGGATGTCCTTGTGGCGACCGCCGTCCCCCGCGCGGAAGTCGCCCACCACGCCGCGCGCGATGAGGGCCTGCACGATGGCGTAAGCGCCTTCGTCCTTCGTCAGACACACTTGCGAGCCGCGTTCGGCCGGGTCCAGCGGCGTGGCCAGGCCGATGCCGTGGCCCTGGCAGCGTTCGTCCACGAGTTCGATGAAGAGGTCGGTGAGCGCGAGCGACTTGGTGCGCAGCGCGGCCATGCCGCCATGCGCTTCGGCGGCGAGCAGGGTGTCCACGCCGCATTCGAGCGCGGCCAGGCTGATCATGGGCTGGGTGCCGCACTGGTAGCGCGTGATGCCCGGCGCGGGCCGGTAGTCCGGCGTGAATTCGAAGGGGGTGGCGTGGCCCCACCAGCCGGCCAGGGGCTGCCAGAAGCGGTCGGCGTGGCGCGGGTTGACCCACACGAAGGCAGGCGCGCCCGGGCCGCCGTTGAGGTATTTGTAGCCGCAGCCCACGGCGTAGTCGGCGCCCGCGCCGGTCAGGTCCACCGGCACGGCGCCCGCACTGTGCGCGAGGTCCCACAGCATGAGCGCGCCGGTGGCATGGGCGGCGGCGGTGATGGCGGGCATGTCGTGCATGGCGCCGGTGCGGTAGTTCACGTGGGTGAGCATGAGCACGGCGACCTCGGCCGTGAGGGCGGCGGGGATCTCTTTGGGCTCCACCAGCACGAGCTCGAAGCCGTGCTGCTGGCACAGGGCTTCGGCGATGTAGAGGTCGGTCGGGAAGTTGCTGCGCTCGCTCACGATGCGCCGGCGCTTGGGGTGGTCGACGCTGGCGAGGTCCATCGCGGCCGAGAGCACCTTGAAGAGGTTGACCGAGGTGCTGTCGGTGGCGACCACGGTGCCGGGCTCGGCGCCGATGAGGCGCGCGATCTTGTCGCCGACTTGCTTCGGCTGGGCGAACCAGCCGTGCTTGTTCCAGCTCTGGATGAGGTCGGTGCCCCATTCCTGCGTCACCACCTCGGCCACGCGCGCGGGGGCGCTGCGCGGCATCGCGCCGAGGGAGTTGCCGTCGAGGTAGATGGTGCCTTCGGGGAGGAAGAAGAGGTCGCGCAGGGCGCGCAGCGGGTCTTGCGCGTCGAGCGCGCGGCAGTCGGCCAGGGTGGGGGCGTTGTCGTTCATGGGAGTTGGCGCAGCACGGCGCGCACGGGGCTGGCGTCGGCGGTGGTGAGTTTGAGGGGCAGGGCGATGAGTTCGTAGTCGCCTTCGGGCACATCGTCGAGCAGCAGGTTCTCCAGCACGCGCAGGCCGCGCCGGCGGATGGTCTGGTGGCTGTCCAGCGTCTTGCTGCTGGCCGGGTCGATGCTGGCGCTGTCGATGCCGATGAGCAGCACGCCGAGGTCGGCGAGCTGTTCGACGGTGTCGGGCGCGAAGGCGGGCAGGGCGTCGTCGAAGCGGTCCTGCGGCTGGCGCTCGTACACGCGCACGAGCACGCGCGGGGGAAGGTCGGTGAGCGCGTGCGCGATGTGTTCGGGCTTGACCAGCGGGCCGCAGCCGATGGCGTGGATCACGCGGCAGGGGCCGAGGAAGGCGTCGAGCGACACGTGGCCGATGGCGGCGCCGTCGGCGTCGTAGTGCAGCGGCGCGTCGGCGTGCGCGCCCACGTGGGGCGAGAGCGTGATGGCGCTGACGTTGACCGGGCAGCCCGGGCCGATGGTGGCGGCCCACTGCTGGGTGTAGGCGGTGTCACCCGGGAAAACCGGGGCGCCGGCGTGCACCGGCGGAGAGATGTCCCAGAGCTGTTTCATGGTGCCTGAAAGGTAGCACCCTGAAAAATTCCGTGGTGTCGGTTATTGCCAACAGACCCGGAAAATAGTTGAGGCCTGAATCAAATAAGCGCTGGAAGGCCGTGGCGCTGGCGGGCGCGGGCGCAGGCGTCGCTGCCTTCCTCGAACTCGCGGCAGGGCGAGGGCCGCCATTCGTAGATGCCGCAGACCGCCTTCTGGCCGACCTTGCCGCTGAGGGCGGCACAGCGGGGCGGCGAGTGGTCGGTGCCGCGCATGCGGGCCATGCTGTCGGTCACGTCCACCGCCAGGCCGCCGGGCACGCTGCCGCCCATGTCTTCCGTTTCATGGATGGAAAAGTCGACCCGGAAACAGGCGCAGCAGGCGCCGCAGCTGGTGCAGGCGCTCATGGGGATGGCTCCGGCAGGCGGGGGTCATTCATGGCCCATGTCCTTTCGCCACACGGCGTCGAAGCTGGAACAGAAGGCCTTCTGCACCATCGACAGGGGGCGGTAGCGGTTGCGAAGGATGCTGACGGACAGGCGCTCCGAGGTGACGAAGGGGCGGATGGCCAGACCGGCGAAGGTGCCGCCGGCCACGGCGGCGCTGTCCACCACCGCGATGCCGACGCCGGCCTGCGCCAGCCAGCAGGCCGAGGCGGACGAGCGGACCTGCATCTGGAGCTGCAGGTTCGGTGCTTCGCGCCCGTAGACGCGGTGCAGGGCCTGACCATACGGGCTGTCGGATGGGGAGGTGATGATGCGTTCCGACCGCAGGTCAGTCACCTTGATGGAGCGCCTCCTGGCCAGCGGGTGGTCCGGCCGCATGGCACAGGAGAAGCCGCACCGGTAGCCCTGGACGCGCGAGAGATTGGGGTGGTCGACGGGCTGAAGGGCGACGCCGAGATCGATGGTCCGGTCCTGCAGCGCGTCCACCATGATGGGCGCGATCAGGATTTCCATCTGGCTGTTGAGCTCGGGCATCTGCGCCATCAATTCGGCCAGCACCTTGGGCACGAGGTAGGTTGCGAAGGTGGCGGACACGCCCAGCTTCAAGGTGCCCTGGCGCGGAGACGCCAGCTGGCGTGACACGTCGCGCACCCGTTCCACGCCGCGCCAGAGGGATTCGATTTCACCGAAGAGTTCCTGCGCTTCGGGCGTGGGCAGCAGCCGCCCTCTGACCCGTTCGAACAGCGCGAAACCCGCGTGTTTGCGAGCTTGTGCGAGCAGCTTGCTCACGGCCGGCTGCGAGATGTGCAGGAGTTCGGCGGCCCCACCCACACCGCCGGTGAGCATGACGGCGCGAAAGGCTTCCATGTGGCGCAGGTTCATGGTGCGGTTTCCGCTGTTTTCAGGACATAGCCGAAGGTTATGGGTTGCTCAATACTTTTCATTTGACCGTGTTCTGCGGTGAGACGGAAGATGCCTCCATGCCAGCGGACTGGCTCTAACGACAAGGAGACAAGCATGCAATCTTCCCTCAATCGGCGCCAGTGGGTGTTCACCGCCCTGGTGGCCGCGCATGGCCTGGCGTGGTCGCAGGTCGGGTCTTCGCGGCCCGTGCGGCTGGTGCTGCCGCAGCCGCCGGGGGGTGCGGCGGACCGCCTGGCGCGCATTCTCGCCGAACGGCTGGAGGCGAAGTGGAAGCAGTCCGTGGTGGTGGAGAACAAGCCCGGCGGCGGCGTGGTGGTGGGCACGCAGGCGGTGGCGCGCGCGCCGGCGGATGGGCACGTCATCGGGCTGCTGGGCAGTTCGCTCAGCATCAACGCGGTGCAGCGCAAGGACCTGCCCTACGAGATCAAGGACCTGCAGCCGCTGGCGCGCATCGGTTACTACACGGTGGGCCTGATCGCCCAATCCAATTTCCCCGCGAACGACATCAAGGGCCTGATCGCCCTGGCCAAGGGCCAGCCCCCGAACACGTATTCGTTCGGCTCCAACGGGATCGGCACCTCGGCCCACGTGGCGGGCGAGATGCTGAACCACATGGCGGGTATCGAGCTGCAGCACATTCCCTACAACGGCGCGGCGAAGATGTACACGGACATGGGCGGTGGCCTGATTCCCCTGGGCTTCTCGGTGCTCAGCTCGGCCGAGGCTTTCATCAAGGCCGGCACGTTCAAGGTGCTGGGCGTCACCAGCGTGCAGCGCAGCGCGCTGTTTCCGCAGGTGCCGGCGATCGCCGAGACGCTGCCCGGGTTCGAGGCGGTGAACTGGGCGGGCATCTGCGGCCCGGCGGGCCTGCCCAAGGACATGGTCAGGAAGCTCTCGGACGATCTGCTCGCGGTGTTGGCCGACCCTTCCATGGTGAAGATTCTCGCGGAGCAAGGCATCGAGTACGGCCCGCAGGGGCCGGCCGAGTTCGCGGCGTTCATCGAAAGCGAAGTCCGCCGTTTCAGCGCCCTCACCAAACCCCTGACCCCCAGGATGAATTGATTTCCCCATGACATCGAACGAATACACACTGCAGCGCAAGATCCGCGCGGACGACACCTACGACCTGGTCGTGGCGGGCGGCGGACCCGCCGGCACCGCCGCAGCGGTGTGCGCGGCGCGGCAGGGACTGAAGGTGCTGCTGGTCGAGGCGACCGGCTGCCTGGGCGGCATGGGAACGAGCGGCCTGGTCGCGTCGTTCGGGCCCGTGGCCGATGGCACCCGCATGCTGGTGGGCGGCTTCATGAAGGAGCTGCTGGAGAGGATGTGGGCCGAGGGCGCTTTCGGGCCGCACGTCGTGCCCGAGTTCCTCCACTCGCAACTGAACCGCTGGGTGCCGTTCCAGCCCGAACACCTCAAGCGCATCCTCGACGACATGGCCGTGGCTGCGGGCGTGGAACTGCGTTTCTTCACCCGCGTGGTGGATGCGGACCTGACGGGGCGCAAGATCAATGGCGTGGTCCTGAGCAACGTCGAAGGCCTGTGCTACGTGCCGGCCAGGACCTTCGTCGACGCCACGGGGGACGCGACCCTGGCCGCTTTGGCGGGGGTGGATTGCAAGGTCGTGCTTCGCGACACCGACACCGTCTCACCCAGCACGCTGTGCTCGCTGGTGGGTGGCATGAACTGGGCAGACCCCGCGTACGGCGACGATTGGCGCGGCATCGACGAGGTGAAGAACCGCGTCAGGAGCGAGCTGGTGCCGCGCGCGATCGAGGAGGGCTTCTTCACCCAGGACGACCGCTTCTTCCCCGGCATGAACCGCATCGGGGACCGAACGGCCACCCTGAATGCCGGGCATGTCTTCAACCTCGATCCGCTGTCGACCCGCAGCATGTCCGAGGGCATGGTGCTGGGGCGCAAGCTGGCGCTGGAGTACGTGGAGTTCTATCGGAAGTACGTGCCCGGCTGCGAGCAGATCGAGCTGCTGTCCACCGCGCCGGTGATGGGGATCCGCGACTCGCGCCGCATCGTCGGCGAGTTCGAACTGAACATCGACGATTTTCGCGGCAAGCGCCAGTTTCCCGACCAGGTGGCGGTGTACAACCGGCCCACCGATGTCCACCCCACTGACACCAGCAAGGCGGAGTACGAGCGCTTCCTCAAGGACTTCCACGGCAAGGACAACCTGGGGCGTGGCGAATTCGTGGGCATTCCCTACAGCATCCTCGTCCCACGGGGTTCCGAAAACCTGTGGGTGGCAGGGCGCTGCCATTCGAGCGACACCAAGGTGCACGGCTCCATCCGGGCTCAGTCGGCGGCTTACATGATGGGGCAGGCGGTGGGCACGGCGGCTGCGCAGAGCCTGGCCACGGGCCAGCCCGCCAGCGACCTCGATACGCAAGCGCTGGTGACCACGCTTCGCGCGCACGGGGCTCACCTGCCCCAGTCGCAACTGTCCCGCCACATGACGCGGCGATAGGCGCGCGTTGCACGGAAAGACTTCATGGTTTCAATCGACTTTCATCCCACCGGCCGCCACTTCCTGCAGATTCCCGGACCCAGCCCCGTTCCCGAGCGCGTCTTGCGCGCCATGAGCCTGCCCACGATCGATCACCGCGGGCCCGAGTTCGCCGAGCTGGGCAAGAAGGTGCTGTCGGGCATGCAGCAGGTGTTCCAGACCCCGCATCCCGTGGTGATCTATCCCGCGTCGGGCACCGGGGCCTGGGAGGCCGCGCTCGCCAACACGCTGAGCGCGGGAGACCGCGTGCTGATGTACGAGACGGGCCACTTCTCCTCGCTCTGGTCGAAGATGGCCGCGCGGCTCGGGTTGGAGCCCGAGATCCTGTCCTATGAAGGTGCCGATGCCGTTCTCCCGCACGCGCCGGGTTGGCGCCTGGGCGTTCAGGCCGAGCTGATCGAGGCGCGGCTGCGCAGGGACACCGATCGCAGGATCAAGGCGGTGTGCGTGGTTCACAACGAGACCTCCACCGGCGTCACGTCCGACGTCGCCTCGGTGCGCCGGGCGATCGATGCGGTGGGGCACCCCGCGCTGCTCCTGGTCGACTCCATTTCGGGGCTGGCGAGCGCCGACTACCGGCACGCCGAGTGGGGCGTGGATGTGACGGTGAGCGGGTCGCAGAAGGGGCTGATGCTGCCACCCGGCATCAGCTTCAATGCCCTGTCGCCGCGTGCCCTGGAGGCGTCGAAGACGGCGCGGCTGCCCCGGTCGTTTTGGGCCTGGGACGAGATCGTGGCGATGAACCGGGACGGCTATTGGCCGTACACCCCCAACACCAACCTGCTGTACGGGCTCTCGGAATCCCTGGACATGTTGCTGGGCGAAGGGCTGGACCAGGTGTTCGCGCGCCACCAGCGCTGGGCCGCCGGTGTGCGGGCTGCCGTCGACGCCTGGGGGCTGCCGATTCAGTGCGCCGACCCGCAACGCCATTCGCCCGTGTTGACCGGTGTGATCGCGCCCGAAGGCGTCGATGCGGACGCGGTGCGCAAGCTCATCCATTCGCGCTTCGATCTCTCGCTCGGTACCGGCCTGGGGGCGCTCAAGGGGCGCATGTTCCGCATGGGCCACCTCGGGGACAGCAACGACCTGACGCTGATCGCCATGGTGGCCGGCGTGGAGATGGGCCTGAAGCTCTCGGGGGTGAGGATCGCCGGGGGCGGCACGCAGGCCATCATGGACCACTTCAGCGCCCACCCTGCGGGCCTATGAGCCCAGTGGCGGTGCGCGGTACAGCAAGACCTTGAGCGCGCGCTCGGGCGAGGCGTCGGCAAAGGCCTCGGGGTTGGGCAGGCGCTGCTCGAACACCAGCTCGGGCGCGGCTTCCTGCATCTGCTGTTGCAGGAAGGCGGTGTCGAGCTCGGGGGCGTTGAGGCAGAGCAGCACGCGGCCGTCGGGCCGCAGCAGGTCGGGCAGGCGGCGCATCAGGCGCAGGTAGTCCTTGGTGGCGACAAAGCTGCCTTTCTGGAAGCTCGGCGGGTCGACGACGACCAGGCCGTAGGGGCCGCTGCGCGTGATCTTGCCCCAGGTCTTGAAGATGTCGTGCGCGAGGAAGCTGGCACCGCCGGCCAGGCCGTTGAGCGGGTGGTTCTGCTGGCCGATGGCCATGGCGCCGCCGCTCATGTCCACGTTGACCACCTGCTTCGCGCCGCCCTGCAGCGCCACCACCGAGAAGGCGCAGGTGTAGGCGAACAGGTTGAGCACCTTCTGGCCCTGGGCATGCTCGCGCACCCACTGGCGGCCTTCGGCCATGTCCAGGAACAGGCCATGGTTCTGGCCCTTGAGCACGTGGACCAGGTAGCGCGCGCCGCGCTCGTTCACCACGTGCGGCGTGGGCACGGCGCCGGCCATCAGGCGGGTTTCGGTCTGGCTGTCGTGCCGGCACTGGAAGACCCAGTTCAGCGGTTCGCCTGGCGCCACCTGGGCCCAGCGCTCGGCCAGGGCGGTGTGCAGCACGGCCAGCGTGGCCTCGTCCACGGGTTGGAAGCTGGTCAGCACCCAGACCGGGGGGAAGGCGTCCAGCGCCCACTGCTCGCAGCCCGGGTGCAGGCCGCCGCGGCCGTGGAAGACCCGGCGCGTCTCGGCGGTGGGTTCGAGGCGCGCGATGGCGTCGAGCAGGGCTTGCATTAGGGCCTGCCAACACTATTTTTCCAAGTGCGAATGGATTGAAAACAGCGCCAATCGAGGCGCGGGACGACGGCCAGACTGGATGTCTGGCCTAGGAGTGCAACGAAGAGTGGCGCTGTTTTCAATCCATTCCCTTCGGGTTGCGGCCAAAAAGGCCATGCGCCGCGTTGCGAAGCCTCGCCGGGCCACCGGCCCGTCTGCGTTTCGCGCCTTGCGCATGGCCTTTTTGATCCGCAACGCATCTTGGAAAAATAGTGTTGGCAGGCCCTAGCCCAGGCGGCCGAGCAGCAGGTACTCCATCAGGGCCTTCTGGACGTGCATGCGGTTCTCGGCCTCGTCCCAGACGACGGACTGCGGCCCGTCGATCACTTCGGCGCTGACCTCTTCACCGCGGTGCGCGGGCAGGCAGTGCATGAAGAGCGCGTCGGGCTGGGCGGTGCGCATCATGTCCTCGTCCACGCACCAGCGCTTGAAGGCGGCGCGGCGCACCTCGTTTTCGGCCTCGAAGCCCATGCTGGTCCACACGTCGGTGGTGACGAGGTGGGCGCCCGCGCAGGCTTCGCGCGGGTCCTTGAAGACCTTGTAGCAGTCCGGGTTGCGAATGCCGGCGAGCACCGGGTCCACCTCGTAGCCGCTGGGGGTGCTCACGTGCACCGTGAAGCCCAGCAGCTCGGCGGCCTGCAGCCAGGTGTTGGCCATGTTGTTGCCGTCGCCGACCCAGGCGACGACCTTGCCCTGGATGGAGCCACGTCGCTCGATGAACGTGAAGATGTCGGCCAGGATCTGGCAGGGGTGGAACTCGTTGGTCAGGCCGTTGATGACCGGCACGCGCGAGTGCGCCGCGAAGGCTTCGATCTTGCTCTGCTCGAAGGTGCGGATCATCACGATGTCGACCATGCGGCTGATCACGCGCGCGCTGTCCTCGATGGGCTCGGCGCGGCCGAGCTGGCTGTCGCCGGTGGTCAGGTGCACCACCGAGCCGCCCATC
>Ga0247823_10001005_pt1 | contig 23873 bp, 26 predicted proteins | sample 13C_PalmiticAcid_2_FD_192426 | JGI IMG/M metagenome (GOLD analysis project Ga0247823, IMG submission 192426) | Soil microbial communities from agricultural site in Penn Yan, New York, United States - 13C_PalmiticAcid_Day30 | ecosystem: Environmental > Terrestrial > Soil > Agricultural land... | reverse complement strand
ATACATCACCTATCCGTGGCCCTTCTGGGGCCGCGTGCTCGAAATCGACGGCGAGCAAATGACGGGCCTCTTGCCCGAATCTCACCCGCTGATGCGCAGCGGGCGGATCATCGCGCGCACGGAACTCGAAAGCGGCAGCACGCGCATCACGATGGCCTTCGATGCTCCCGAAACCACGGGCCGCGATGTGAAGTTCATCGGCGTCGTGCTGCCCGCCGCCTTTTCGCACCCTAAGCAGCCCGTTCTGGAGAGTTTTCTCATCACGCCCGATTTGACGCCCACGCTGTCAGCGCGCGGCGCCGAGGGCGGCGTGCACAAGTTGAAGCACGTGGGGGCGAGTGCGGAGAATCAGGTTCTCCATTCGCTGCGCTCCACCGACGCTCGCCCGCTCGACTTGACCGTTGAAGTGCCCGAGGATTTTCCGATCCGTAGCGATGCGGATTTGGAGCAGTTTCGCGCGCGCAACGGCGGGCGCATCCATTTGCTGCTCGAAGACCCGAACGCCAATTACAACCATTCGTCATCGATGCCGACGAAGATCAAAAACCATTCGAGAGTTTATTTTCGGCCGGCGCGCGCGGTGCCCGCCGTACACCCCGAACTCCCGCTGGCTCCCCGCGGGGACACGCGCACAATTCGTTTGCCCCTGCAGATGGAGCTCACCGAGTACCTCTACCCCGACGTGCAGCACACCATTAAGTACAACACGTGGACGGCGCCCGAACGGCTCAAGATCCGCGGGCTCGTGCTCGAGTCGGCCGACCTGCGCACCTGGCATTTGCCCGTGGAGGTGGAGATCACCTTTGATCACGCGGGGGTTCCGCGCGTACCGACCACGTGGACACTCTTCAGCGCCAAAGATGAGGATCTCAAAAACAACCCCATCGCGCCGGAGCTGCCGGCCCTGAGCCCCGCGAAGCCAAAGCTCGAAATCTACGGGGCTCCGAGCTTCACGCCCGAGAAGATCTACATGATTCCGGTAGAGCTCTAATTCATTGACATTGCGCGTCAGAGTGATTAGATCCTGGGCTCGCGATGGCACTCTCTAAACACATTAAAATTCAGGCACTTATCGTGTTCCTCGCGTTGGCCACGCCTGCGCGCGCCGGGAGCTTCGACGCCGATCGCTGCCTCTTTGTCTTGAACGGCATCACCTCACACATCACCGAAGAGCACCGCGGAATGCCCGAGGAGATCCAAAAGCTCATGATCGAATGGTTTGGGGAGGGCGAACGTACGGGTCTCAGCACCGTACAGTCGCGATTCTCGGGACTTCGCTTTGCGCTGGATCCGCGCTCGGAGAAAATCGTCAAAGAGCTCGTCGACGAAGCTTTCGAAAGTGAGAAATGGAAATGGGCCGACTCATCTGCGGACTTCCTCGATTATGGCAAATCTACTTACCGCACGCAGGTTCTCGACGTGTTCGGAACCCTCAGCGAGTATCTCGTGTTTTGGAACTCCAAACGTCCCGAAGTGCGGGCCCAGGCCGCGTTGCGTTTGCTCCATACCATTCAGCTTAGAAACGTTTTTAGACAGCTGAATCATCTCGAAGGTAAAAAGGATCGGATATTTGACCTGGCGAGCTCGGCCTTTCAGGGCAATCGCATCGTAAACTCCACGCGACTTGAAATCGATTACCAGGAAGTGCTCCCGGCTTATCTCACCATCACGAGCGATCTGAATCTGGCGTTGGCCGAATGGGCGAAGGACGATCGCAATCCCTTGCAGCGCGGTGAAATACATTTCGTGCAAGAGATGGTCATTCGCCTGCGGCCATACCTAGAGATGACCGATGCGGATTTCCCTGAACTTAGCAAAACCCGAGTGAATAGTTTCTTAAGGGTGCGTGACGAGTTCTTTGCCCTCGTTGAAAGACTTACGGCGTCTGAAGAAGACTCCCGACAAGTGCTTTCGCTGAGGATCAAGTTTTTTATGGAGCCGCGGGGCGAAGATCTTGAGAAATTGATGAAGCTCTCGCCCATCGTGGCGGAAGTGAAAAAGTTTTACCCCGAAAAGGCCGTCACCGACCGCAGCAACGTGGGCAAACTTCCCGACATCGAAGACGTGGCCTGGTCGATGGGCGATTACTCGGCGGCGGAAAATTCCGAAGTGATGCGCTACTTGGTGAAAAGCGGCTACTATGCGCAGGCGCTGCATTTGCTCGTGAGTCTCGGCGAGGCGCGTTTTGACGAGAGCCTTACGAAAGCCGATACGGATCCCCTCTTTCTGCATGCGTTTAGCGACTTTATGTACCTGCGTGAACGAGAGACGGACACGTTTGGGGAGATTCCGTCGCAAGGCTACGTCGACGACCTCGTCGCTTGGATCAACACCGGAAAAAGTCACGTGATGCTCGAAATCACGATCAAACAAATTGGCAGTTGGAAGAAAATGTCACCGCTGCTGCGCAAAGCACTGATGGATATTCAGAAGTAGTCCAAAGATCAGGGGAATGACACAAAGGTCAAGCGCTCTGGCACGTCTGAGTTAATATCCATTTGTAAGGAGATTTGATTGCCTTGGATGTTGTAGGTGCCTGCGTTTACGATGTCGGTGAGCACCAGAGTTACCGAAGCGTCCGGAGAAAAGCTGTTCATGGAGCCTCATATTAGTGGCCTAAGTTGTGAATGGGGATTCGTGTTGCGTAAGAAAATGGCTCGCTGGGTAGGACTCGAACCTACGACCCGGTGATTAACAGTCACCTGCTCTACCGACTGAGCTACCAGCGAACTCGGCAGACGGTCGAAGATATACAAGAATTACGAAAAGCTCAAGGCCCATTCTAAGCCTTTGCGAAGAGAATTTTCGCGGCCGAAATGGGCCTTCGCAGGCTGAACTTGGCGCTTGGACCATAGCTGAAGCGCCTTTTGCAAAAAGCTGTCGCACGACTCGGAGTACATCACCAAAGTGGGGATTTCTATAGGGGCTGCGGTGCTGCCGATACGCAAAAATTCCTGGCAGACCTCGTTTTCGAGGTTCGCCCACACCCACAAACCATCCATACGGCGCAGGATTTCGTCTTTGGGCAGCCCAGCGGCGGCGTTGTAGCCCACGAGTGTGAGCCTGAGGCCCATGCTGCCGCGGGCTCCGAGATTCGCCGAGAGCCAGGCCTGTGCACCGGGCTCGGTCGACGAGAAGTTGGCCACGTAGCGCAGGCGGGTTTTGATTTGCGGCTCGAGTTCGGATTCGATTTCCATCGCCCAACCCTCGAAGAGTTCCGCCAAGTCGCGTTCGCTGGGGGCCACCACGGCGATGCGGTAATTGATGAGCGAGGCTTCGGGCGTGTAGAAACTCATTCGAAGCGTACCCGGTGCGAGAGCGCGTGCTCGAGAGTCGACGGGTCGAGATATTCCACCGCCGAACCGGCAGGAATGCCGAGTGCCGTGCGGCTCAGGATGACGTGCGGGTAATGTTTCTGCAGGTGATCGCGAATAAAAAACGCTGTAGCGTCGCCCTCTAATGTGGCGTCGATGGCGAGAATGATTTCGTCGATGGATTCGGCTTCGATGCGCGAAAAGAGCGTGTCGAGGCGAATGCGCGAAGGACCAACACCTGCCATTGGCGAAAGCAGTCCCTGCAGCACGTGGTATTTCCAGGGCTGTTTGCGTTGGCGCTCGAGCGCAATCACGTCGGGAGCGTCGCGCACGACGCAGATTTTGTGGCCTTCACGCTGGCGATCGTTGCAGATTTTGCAGCTGTCGTCCTGAGTCCAAAAATGGCAGCAGGGGCAAGTGCCCACTTGGGTGCGCAGTTCTTCGAGCGAGCGCTGCAAGTCGGTGATGCGTTTGTTGCCGCCCTTCAAGAGCGAAACGGCGTAGCGCATGGCGGTTTTTTCGCCAACGCCGGGGAACTTGGAGAGTTCTCCTACCAGAATTTGCAGAGCTTCGGGGCTGAGTGACATGGCTGTGTTCCTTGTGAAATTAAATCACGCTTAGAACATGCCCGCCATACCGGGCGGGATCACGCGCGACATTTCTTGCGCCACCATCTCTTGCGATTTTTGGATGGCTTCGTTGACGGCTACTTTGACCATGTCCGAGAGCATTCCAGGATCTTCGGGATCGATGATCTCTTTGTCGATGCTCAGTGCGAGGATCTCTTGCTTGCCATTGACCTTGATCTTGATGCGGCCGCCGGCCGAGGTGACGTCGAGCTCGCGCGCGCTCACCTTGGCTTGGAGTTCTTTCATCTCGCTCTGCATGCGCTGAGCTTGGGCCATGAGTTGCTGAATGTTGCCACCGCCGGGAAATTTCATCGTGTTTTCTCCTTCGATCTACTGTCTTGCTGAATTTTTGTGTCCGAGATTTTAGCGTCGAAAATCTTGATGGCCGACTGCACGGCTTCGTGCTCGACGGCGAGTCGACGTTTTTGCACTTGGAGCTCGGCTGGGTTGGGACGGCGTTCGGCCTGAACTTCGGCTTCGAGATCCACTTCCACTTGAGTCACGCCGTAAGCGGCTTTCAGCACGTCGAGCCCGTCTTTGGAGGCGAGGCGACGGCCAGCGAAATCGTTTTTGGCGAGCACTTTGAGGGCGTTGCCATTTTTCTCAAAGTTCACAATCGACCCGAGCACGGGCGTCCAAGCGGGTTTCTTGGTGCGGATATAATTTTCCAGGCCCGAGAGATCGTCGGCCGAAGTGGGGCTCGCGCTCGCGGTCTGTGGGGCGGGAGCGCTTTGTAGAGCCGGTGCGCGGCTCGCTTGTTGCGGTGGCGCGGCCCGTGAAGGTGCGGCGGGAGCCGATGACGGTGCTGAATAAGACGGTGCGCTCACGCTGTGACCCATGGCCTGCAGGGCTGGACGCTGGAGGGCGAGTTTCACAACGAGCGACTCGAGCGTGATTTGTGCATTGCTCGAGGAGCCGAGTGTCGACTGCGTTCTGAGCGAGAGGTCGAGAGCACGGATGATCTCATCGGGCGCGCTGTGCGCTTTGGCTTCGTTAAAGACGCTCAGCAGTTCTGCATCGTCGCCCACAGGATTCTTGCCGGTGAAGGCCACGTAGTGCAGATCGCGGAAGAACATCACGAGACGGCCGAGCAGAACCTTGGGATCCATACCTTTGTCGGCCATTTGCGAAGCGAGGTCGAGGGCGCGGGCAGTGTCGTGCTTTGCGATGGCGAGCACGAGTTCAAAGAAGGATTTGCGATCGACGATGCCCAGGGCCGTCTCTAAGGCGGCGATTTCGATTTTGGTGCCGCAGAGAGCGATCGACTGATCGAGCAGCGACTGGGCGTCGCGCATGCAGCCGTCGGCTTCGAGCGCGAGAGTGCGCAGGGAGGCTTCGTCGATGGAGACGTTCTCGCTCTGGCAGACGCCGCGCAAGTTGTCTTGAATCACCGATTCGGGAATGCGTTTGAAATCAAAGCGCTGGCAGCGCGAGATGATCGTCGGTAGCACCTTGTGCAGCTCGGTGGTGGCAAAGATAAAGACCACGTGCGGAGGCGGCTCTTCGAGGGTCTTGAGCAGCGCATTGAACGCTGCCGTCGAGAGCATGTGCACCTCGTCGATGATGAAAACGCGGTACTTGCCTTGTGTGGCCATGTAGCCCACGCTGTCGCGCAGCTCGCGGATGTTGTCGACGCCGGTGTTCGAGGCGGCGTCGATTTCGACGACGTCCATGCTCGTGCCTTCGTTGATGGCGCGGCAGGAGTCGCACTCGTTGCAGGGTTCAAAGTCCTCGCCCATATTCTCGCAGCGCAGGGCTTTGGCGAGGATGCGGGCGGCCGAGGTTTTGCCCACCCCGCGCGGACCCGTAAAGAGGTACGCGTGGGCAGTGCGGCTGAGTTTGAAGGCGTTTTTTAAAGTCTGCGCGACATGCTCTTGGCCCACGAGATCTGAAAAGCGTTGGGGCCGATACCGGCGAGCAAGTACGACGTAAGACATAAGAGATGATAAGTGGGGGCTCGACTGGTCCTGCCAAAGGATTCTTACCGTTACCGTTGCTCCCTTCCGGGCCTGGCGGAGTTGGCGGAAGAATACCCGCAGGGGTCAAACCCCTAGCTAGCTATAACGCAGAATAAAGTGGGGTGCCAGGTAAAATACCGGGCACGAAGCCATGGGATACTGCGTTATTTTGAGCGGGCCTTGGAGAGCAGGTTCAGGATCTCCAAATAGAGCCAGACGAGCGTCACGAGCAGGCCCAGGGCGCAGAACCACTCCATGTATTTGGGGGCGTGGGCCGCTTCGCCGCGCTGGATGCTGTCGAAGTCGAGAATCAAGTTCAGGGCCGCGACACAAACCACGACCACGCTAAAGAGGATGCCCACGGGGCCGGCCTGGTGGATAAAGGGGATCTGCACACCGAAGAATCCCATCACCATCGAAACAAGGTACAAAATGGCAATGCCGCCGGTGGCGGCGATGACGCCTTTTCTAAAAGCCGGCGTCGCGCGCAACGCACCCACGCGGTAGAGCACGAGCATGGTGGCGGCCACACCAAAGGTGGCGATCACGGCTTGGAAAACCACGCCCGGATAGCGGAATTCGAAGAAGGCCGAGATTGAGCCGATGAAGAGGCCTTCGAGAATGGCGTAAGCCGGTGCGGTGATAGGGCTCCACACGGGTTTGATCATGGTGGCAAAAGCCAGGGCTAGCGCACCGAAGAGACCGAGATAAAAGAACCACGGCAACTGCGGAGTGGACGACCACTGAAGCTGGGGAATCACGGATTCCCAGGCGAAGACCGACGAGGCAAAGAGCAAAATCAGCAGTAGCAAAGCCCGGTTCGAGGTGCCCTCGATCGTCATGGGTTCGACGTGAACGTTGGCGCGCGTAAGAGCGGTGGAGTTGAGGAGCGGATTGCTTGATTTCATGGATTCAGAGTTTATTAGCCCATTGAGCCAAAGTACAGCCCCACCGCGTAGGAGCGCTGCGGTGAGCGATCCTACGAGCAGGAGGCCAGGGCAAAGGCAAAAAATGTGTAAATGTTCACACGCCGCGCCTAGGCAGCTCCGATTTGTTGGAGGGCTCGTTTGGCCTGATCATAGCCAAAGCCCTTGCGGAGCGCACGTTCGGTGAGCTTTTGACGGACGGTCTTGTCGTCGTGGCGACCGCTGCGGCTCAGTTTGTCGAATTCTTTTTGCAGGTAAGCCGCAAGCACTTCTAGGTCCGAGGTGCCTAGCTCTTGGTACACGTCTTCGATTTCGCTGGTGGTGACTTCATTGCCGGTTTCCACCTTGAGTTTGGCCTTGAGCGCACGCGGGCCATCGCCCCGGCGTGTGAGCTGGCGAATGCGGGCGCGACGGAAGCGGGCTTCGCTAAAGTAACCGGCTTCCTTGAGTCGCTCCAGCAACGTGTCCGAGTCTGCGACACTCACCTCACGCGCTTTGAGTTTTTCGCGAAGTTTTTTTTCGGGATAATCGCGACGGGCCAACAGCCACAACAAGTATTCGTAGTCGCGTTTCAAGGATTCTTGCACGGAGGAGATCATAACGCCGGCGCGGGGCCGGCGTCCACGAGTCATTTGTACTTGGGCTTGGTGGGATTTTGCGCTGTTTCCCGCGACGGGGTCACGCTGGCGGGCGCCCGGGCTGGGGCGTTGGCATTGGGCTTGGGGGTCACGGACGCATTTTCGCCAGGTTTGGCCTCTTCTTTTTTGGCGGCAGGAGCGTCTTCTTTTTTCTCGTCAAGCTCTTTAGCAGCCGGCGCGAGGCCAATGACGTAGTCCTCTTCAACTTTGATTTGCGCTTCGACCTTACGCTTGAGGTCGGCCACTTGGTTGCGCAGCTTGGGCGTCAGTGCGGGCAACGGGATGCCTTCGAGCTCGACGAGCGTTCGGATCAAAAACTTGTTGCGATCTGCGCGCAGTTTCGCCACGGATTTGGGATCCTTTTGGGCGTCGAGCATGATCTTGCCGTTGACTTCGGCGTTGTTGAGCGCTGCGGAAATCTCTTCGATCTGCTTTTGGATGTCGGCGGCCGAGGTCACACGCGGCGGCGTGGGGGCGGGGCTAGTGCCGGTCGTGGCCAGCGTGTCGCTATTGTGGGCATCGGTCTTTTGTTTTTCTTCTTTTTTCTGTTTTGCTTCTTCAGCCGCTTTCTTCTCGACTTCTGCGACGCTGAGTTTTGCCGTGTTGTAGACCGATTCCTTACCATAGCGCATGGCGTACATGGCCGTCAGATCGATATAGAGCTTGAGTGGCAATTTGGCATAAGTGCGGTTGATCACATCGATGATGATGCGGTCGGCGGTCACGCGTTCGGGAATGTCCACGTAGTTGCTATCTTTGGCGAGTTTGTCGTCGGCTTGTTGTTGCAGCTCGGCGGTGAGTGTATTTTTGAAGTCGTTGAAGCAGCGATCCACCTCTTCGACCGAAGTTTTTTGCGAGCACTTTTTAACCCAGTAGTTGTTGTCGAGGGCGTGCACGGCGTCCATCGCTTCTTCGTAGACGCTCACCTTGGCCTGGCGAATAGGATTGAAGATGGCAAAAGTCACTTTATAGGGTTTGCTCAACTCGGGGTAAGTGCCGTTGATAACGGTGCTCACGAGCCAGTCGGACGACGTGTAAACCGCAGCGGAGTCAAAGCTGGGGTCGTGCTTGCGCCCCTCGATGATTTTGTCGTCGAGTTTCTTGGCGAGTACGTCGCCGAACCGGTGCAAGCACTTGTCTTTGAGCTCGGTGGTTTCTTTGGCTTTGCACTTCTCAATCCAATAAGCCGAATCCATGGCGTGGAATTCGTCGGACTGCTGTTCGAGGAGATCTGCGTTTTTAGTGATCTTCTCTTTTTGGCCTAAAAGATTTGGTAAAAACTCGGTAGAGAGTTTCCATGCGCCCGCCAGGGTACCTGCGACGGTTGTGGTTCCTAAGCTTGCGCGGGCCAGTCGGCCCATGGCGTTGAGTCGCGAGCTCACGTGCGCGAGGTATTCGGGCGAAGGGTGAATTTCGGTGTCGCGGTCGAAGAGCACCTTCATGTCGTCCGCGATGGCTCCATATAGAGCCTTGTTTTCGGCTTCGATCGAGGAAGGCGAGTGGGGTTTGAAGCTAAAAACCGGCTCGGGCAAACGGTAGTCTTGGTGGTCGCGTGCGTGGCCTACACGTCGATCTTCGACGACCCATGGAATGCGGCGAGCGATGTAGCGCGCAAATAAGTAGTCTTCAGTGTATTCACGGTACTGCTTTTTGAGCAGGCCGTAGCTGCTGGCTTGCGCAACCATGCTATTGAAATAAGTGTCGTATTCGGCGAGCGAATTGAAAACCTCAATTTTAGCGCTCAGTTTGTAAGTGCCATCGGATTGAAGCTCAGCGCGGGGTACAGACATTACATAGGATTCGTCGGTGCGCAGCGATCCAATTTTCTTGCGCAAATAATGGTCGTTGTCTTGAAGGTGGTTGGCGATGATCGTGTCGACCTCACCGTCGAGATTCATCTTTTTCTCGAAGGTCTTGCGGTTGTTCTCAAAAGACATGATGCGGTTACGCAAGAGGGCCATCGTGTCGATGTCCGCACGCGTGAGTGCGGTACCGTCACGTAGCTTGTTGAGAACGTCGAGCATCGGTCTCTGCTCTTTTGTGGTTTGCGAAGGCGATTTGCCTTTGGCGCGATGGCTGATGATCTTGGCGACGTCCGTTTCCACTTCGAGGCGCTGAATCAAGAGATCATCTTCTTTGGTGATCTTGCCAATTTTTGGGACCACTTTTTTGCGTACGGCATGGTAGAGCTTCGAGCCGACGTCCTTAAACCACGACCAGCGAATGCCGGGATCCACTTCCGGAAATATGGACGACCACACTGCGTGCGGACGGTGAAAGAGCGGACGCTCGGCAAGTTTTTTGGTGGTACTCAGGGTCGTGGTGTTTGGCATGTCAGCGTTGAAAATGCGTTCTACGTCGTGAGCGATTTGACCGATCTCAGTCTCAGGCACTTTGCTACCGTGCAGGAGAATCTCGTGGGCTTGCACGATGGGGGTTTGTGGCAACGGGGCGCCGTGGGTACCGACGGCGTCGAGAATGATGTCGCAGAGCTTGCCGGGGGTACGCGCGAAAGCGGCTTGGCTGCCGAGCAAGGCAAAGAAAATCGGGGCAAGGAGATGCCTAGCGCAACCACGAATGCTGTAAATTTTGGTTGGGCCGAGACCCATAGAACCTCCCCAGATTCCACGTGCCGCTACAAACATTGTATCAGGTTTTTGGTCAAAAAAAGAAGTATTTTTGGTGACTTACGCGATGGCTCATTGCGTTAAGAAATGATGAAGCCTATCGGGCACTTAGGCAAAAAGAAACCCCGTGAGTGTCTAAACTTTAGACACTCACGGGGCGGTGTTGGGGATCTAATTTACTTCTGATTGTTCTTTTTTGCGGTCATGTCGAGCATGAGCTTTTCAATCTCAGCGAGGTCTTTGTCGGTGATCTCCCAGACCTGTTTGCCTGCGACTTTGGCAGAGATCGCTTCAAAGAGGTCTTCGGAGAGGAAGGGGCGCACTTTGCCCGAGCGGTACTCGCGCTCTTTTTCGCCGTAGAGGCCAAGGAAGGTCTCGTCGCGGAACCAAGTTTGCTTGTTGGCTTTTTGGATAAGGGCGAGTTCGTCGTTGCTGGGGTCGCGTTGTACGAATTCAAAGAACATGCCCGAAGGTTTGCCGCCGGGGAAATACCATTCGCCCGAGAAGACCTGAATCAGGTTCTCGTGCTCGTCTTTGAGAATGGGAGTTACGAACTGCACCCCGCGGTCGAGGGCGTGTTGGTAGAACGAAATCAAATCGGGAGTGCGCAGGGCGATGTGCTGCCAGTGCGCCACTTGGTTGTGGCCGTCGAGCATGTCGCGCACGTGCGAAGGGTCGCCTTCGGGCTCCGAGGGCTGAACCACCGCGATCACCGTGGCGAGCGAATCGCGCTCGGTAGATTTCCATTCGCCGACGCGGTTAGCGAAGGTCATGGAGACGTCTTTGGCGCCGTTCTTTTGCGGACGACGTTTTTCGTAGAGCAAATCATCCGGCGTGGTGCCGAAGATGAGGCGGAACGTGACGTAGGCCACGTTGTAGAGCTTGGGATGCAGCAAGAGAGTCATGTGGTCGACGGTGAAGTTCATGAAGGGTTTTTTTGCCATGACTCATTTCTAAATCGCCAGGGCTGGCTTGCAAGCTCTGGCCCAAAAAATCCGGGGAAAGCCTGTGACGGGTGGCGTCTTTGTGACGGGATGCGTAGCTCCACACGAGAGCTACGCATCGCCGCAATCTACTTGGCCGGTTTGACGAACTTGAGCGTCATGCGATCGCTCTCGCCGATGGCGAGGTATTTCTCGCGATCTTTGTCGCCCAGAGTGAGGGTGGGCGGCAGTGTCCAAACGCCTTCGGAGTAGTTCTTGGTGTCCTTGGGATTGGCATTGATCTCGGACTTAGCGAGCAGCTTGAAGCCCGCTTTCTCGGCGAGTTTGATAACGTCGGCTTCACGCACGTAGCCACTCTCGGGATCAAACTTGCCCTTGGCCGGAGCGCGGTGCTCCACAATACCCAGGATGCCACCTGGCTTGAGTGCGTTGTAGAAGCCGCGGAAGGCCGCTTCTTTAGCGGCTTGACCTTGCCAGTTGTGCACGTTGCGAAAGGTGAGCACGCGATCTACGGAGCCGAGGGGGGCGACTTCGCTGGACTCAGGCGGCAGGAACTGCGTGTTCATGCTTTTCTTGGAGATGGCGGGATAGCGCTTCATCCACTCTTTGCGTTTGTTCGTATAGCCCTTGGGGTCGGCAGAGGGCTCGGCGATGATGTACTGACCTTTGGTGGCGAGGTAGGGCGCGAGGATCTCCGTGTACCAGCCGCCCGAGGGCCAGATTTCCACGACGCTCATTTCGGGGCCGACTTCAAAAAAGGCTAGCGTCTCGGCCGGGTGGCGGTAGATGTCGCGCGCGCGGTTCGCCGGCGTGCGATAAGGGCTGTTGACGGCGCCTTCGATCGTCACGGGCAAGTCGGGGGGCGGCGGCGTGGGGCTGGCACAAGCAGCCGCCACTAGGGAAGCGAGAAGAACGAGAGATTTGGAAACGTATGACATCAGTTCACTCCTTTTGGTTAAAAATGGCGAACCTAAGATTAACCCTCAAAATTCATTCGTGCGACAAGTTTTGGCGTGCGCGGGCGAGTGAAAAGCTGCAACCTGCCGACGCGATCATGATGAGCGCGATGGCGAGCAGTTGTTTGGGGCTAAGTGTCTCATCAAGGAAGAGAAAGCCCGAGAGCGCGGCCGCGGCCGGCTCAAGACTCATGAGAATGCTGAAGGTGTGCGTGGAGAGTCGTTTGAGCGCCACCATCTCGAGCGAGTAGGGCAGCGCACTGGAGAGCAGCGCGACGCCCAAGGCGGCCGGGAGAACGTCGGGGCGCCATAGCGAGGCGCCGCCCGCAGAGAGAAAACCCAGCGGCGCGATCACGAGGGCCGCCACGCTCATGCCGATGGCCGAAGTGTAGCCGCCGTGCAGTTGCGAGCCGGCCCGTTGTCCGAATCGAATGTAGGTGGCCCAACATGCGCCCGCCGCCAGGGCGAGAAGGATGCCGAGCGGATCGAGATTCGCCTGCAGGGAACTGCTCTGCACGGGCAGCACAAGCACGATGCCGCTCACGGCGCAGGCGACCCATACGAGGTCGCGCAAGTTTTTAGAATTGAGCAGTGCGAGACTCAGGGGACCAGTGAATTCGAGGGCGACAGCGATGCCCAGCGGGATGCGCTCGAGCGCGAGATAAAAAAGCAGGTTCATGGCTCCCAGGGAGACGCCGTAGATGAGGAGTGTCCCGATTTGTTCGCGATTGTAGCGCTGTCGCCAGGGCCGCCACACTGCGAGCAGCATCAGGGCGGCAAAGAAAAGGCGCAGCGAGGTGGTGCCCGTGGGACCGATCAGCGGAAAGAGTTGTTTTGCGAACGAGGCTCCCACTTGAATTGAGAGCACTGCCACGAGCACGCAGACGATCGCCACCATAGGTGACTTGTGACACAAAGTTTATTTGCTAGCAAGTTTGGCTTCGGTGGCTTGGTAGAAAAGGTTCAACTCGGTTTTGACTTCGGCTTGGCGGTTGAGGGCCCGCTGCGAAACGCTTTGATTGTCGTCGCTCACAAGGCGCCCCAGAGTCATCGCGATCATCTGCTGATCGAGCGCGAGCTGCGTGTGCACGACTTCGTTGCGACGTGGTTCGCCAGTCCAATAGCCATCCGACCAGCCGATGCGAGGGTCATACATGCCTGTAATGGTTTCGGCTTGCAGAAGCAGGGGCAAAATGCGCGTCGACGCGAGCAGCGAGAGGATCCCGGCGTGTGGAGTGAAGACCGCTTCCCACATGGAGTTGCGGTAGGGGTCTTTGACGTCGTTGTTGTACTTGCTCACAAGGCCCAGTGAGCCGGCCTTGCCGTTGTACGAGGGAACGCCTTCGCAGGTCAGCACGCAAAACTGCGAGGCGGAGTGCGCGGCGGGCACGGGCAGCGTGCGACGCTTGGTTTCGGATTCCACGTAGCGTGCGTAGTTGTCGAAGAAAATCTTGTAACGGAAGGAGCGGCTCGATTCGCCGATCAGAAGTTCGGGCAGCAGTAGCTGGAAGGCGCCGCCGTCCCAAGTGGAAAGGCTTTCGATGGTTCGGCCTTCGGTGGGCAGGTCGGCGATTTCGAAAACCAGCGACTGCATCATTCGGCCGTGCTCTTCGGCGGTTTGCTTGCGCTTGTAGATGCCCATGGGCCAACCGGCGGCATAGAGTCCGCGCGCTTCGGTGCCGTAGTGGCGGTAAATCCAATCTTCGGAGAGGCCACCGCGCACGAGCTGCGATTCGGGGTGGATGAACTTGGAGAAGTCCATGCGGTCGAAGAGACGCTTGGCGCGGTAGCGCATGCTCTCTAGCGGGTGGTCGTGTGCGAGCACCCAGAACGCGAGCGCGAGGTGAAAGTTATCAACCGAAGAGAGGTAGGGATAGCGAACCGCAAAAGGCGCCTTGATGTCGTACCAGTTGTAAAAAAGACCGGTGTCCTTGTCGACTTCGAGCTTCTCTACTGCCTCGAGTGTTTTAGAGAGCAGCGGACTGTCCTGTTGAAAGAGGATGAGCAGATCGAAGCCGATGTTGGTGGGCGAGGTGGTGTGATTGAGAACTTTGATCGGGCACTCCGCGGTGGAGGTGGGATCGATCGTGACGGCGTCGGCGATGAGGCCATCTTTTTCGCGCATGCAATCGAGGCTCTTGATGGTGGCCTTGAGCCAGCGCTGGTAGATCGCCGTGTTTTGATTGGCGCTCAAGTTCTTAGGTTTGAGATTTGGGCGGCCCGCTTCGTTTTGGTTGAAGGGGAGCAGTGGCACGCGCGATGCCGTCGAAGGATCGGCGAAAACTGCGTAAGAATTTTGCGAGAGCGAAAGCGACAAAAGTGCAGCGAGGATTTGGATGAATGAAGCTTTCTTGTCTCGCGGCATCAGATTAGGTACCCCCGGGGGTTCTCTCATTATAAATCATGAGGGGGTTTTTTCAAATTTGACTCTTAATTTTCAAATTTGACGGACATCAAAGCTCTATGCTACGCGCACAATTCCATAGGGAAAAACCTGCTTCGTTATTCACGAAGCAGGCGTTCAATGCTCTTCTGAAAATCATCTTTCGGCACCGCTCCTACGATGCGATCCACGAGCTTGCCATTCTTAAAAAACAGCGTTGTGGGGATGCCGCGAATTTCGTAATCGGTCGCCACGCGGGGGTTTTCGTCAACGTTGACTTTGGTGATGCTCACCTGACCTTCGTATTGAGTGGCAAGCGCGTCGATCACTGGCGCGATGGCGCGACAGGGGCCGCACCAAGGCGCCCAGAAGTCGACCATAGTGATGCCGGCGTCCGCGAGGACCTCTGCGTTAAAATTTTCATCGCTAAGGTTTTTTACCAGGGTTGATTTATTCACAACTTCCCTCTTTTCTTGATGCTGCGGTAGCTTGGATTTAAAGAATCCAGAGCACCTGGAGTGCCGCGACGAAGAGCAGCCACGCTAGGCTGGCTTCGCCGCCATTCCGGTCTTCTTTGTGATTGAGATCCACATAGTTCATATGCTCAGTATATGGCTGAGGGGACATAAGGTCAATATATGAACTATATATTTACGAACAAAATGTGCTATAATGCACGTAAAGGTTGAGCAAAATGAAAAAAAACCATGACTTAGAAAAATTCGCCGGCGGCACCCAATGCCAACTTGTGGAAAGCTTTTGGGGATTCTTACCTGCCTTTCAGCGCTGGGCAGAGTCGTGCACCACGGTCGAAAAGCTCACCCCCCAGCGCACTCGTATCCTTGCTTACCTGCATGAGAAGGGCCCTCAGATCATGTCCGCTCTACGCGACCAGCTGGGTGTCACCGCAACTAACATCACCGCTCTGATCGACGCCCTCGAAAAAGACGAACTGGTGGCGCGCAAATCGCACCCCACCGATCGTCGCGCCACGATTATCGAGATCACTCCTCAGGCCGCCCAGATGCTCCAGGGCTGCGGCGCCTTTCGTCAGCGCGTGGGCGAGCTTTTTTCGGCACTCTCCGAAGAAGAGCGGAGCGAGATGCTACGCATGATGAGCATCCTGCGCTCGAAGCTCGGCGAGCCCGTTGTACGCTAAGTGTTGGTGAGCACCCACGCGAGGTTCGAGGCGGCGTGCAGAACCACGATCAGCAGTAGCGAGTGAGTGAATCTAAATATCAGTGCGAGTCCCATTGCAAATTGCCAGTGTCCCCACAGCTTGTGCAGTTGGGCGACGTGATCCATGGTGAAGGCCTCACCCGAATTGTATCCCCAATGCATTAGCGCAAAGGTTAACGAAGAGAGCGCGGCAAGTGCTAAGAACTTGGGCCAGCTCGACTTGAGCCATGGGCTCAGCAGGTGGCGCGAAAAGAGCTCCTCAATGATAGGCGAAACCACAACACTAAAGACAAACCATCTGTGATACCAGGTGCCGTGCATCGGCACTGCGCTCAGGGCCGAGAGGTAGGCAAGGCTCAAGAGAAAGCGCGGATTGCCAAAGCGTAAGTTGCGCTGTCCGCGTTCAAACCGCAGCGCCAGCACGTAACGCCAGAGAGGAATCAGGCACGCAAGGCACACGAGCCAAATCCAAAGTTTGTTCGGAACGCCGCCCAGGCGAGGCCCGGGTAAAACTTGGAGACCGAAGCGAAACATCACCAAACAAAGTGCGCCCCAGCCAAGGGGTGCGAGCAGAGCTAGAGCGAGAACGCGAGAATTTTTCTCCGTCATCACGGCTCTCTAGAAAAGATCGTGATCGAGCATCACGAGCGTGCAGTTTTCGACCGTTTCGATGCCTGCTTTTTCGAGAGCGGCTTTGAGCACCGGGTTTTCGGTGTTCGGATTGAAAATCACACGGCGAGGTTTGAGTGCCACGAGCTCAGCGGTCATCGGGGTGGAGTGCTGAGCGCGCACGTACATCGTCACGGTGTCGGCGTGCTTACCTGTGGCCTTGGCCCATTCGCTCACCGAGGTGTAGGCGGTTTTTCCAAGCACTTCTTTGAAGTTGGGGTTGATGGGAATGGCGTCGTGCCCGTAGCTTGTCAGTAGCTTTTGCGCCTTATTGGCATATTTGGTGGGATCGGTATGGGCACCGATGACAAGCACGGTTTCTTTTTTGTTTTGGCTCATGGTTTTTGTTTCTCCAGCAAAGGTCGGGCTCGCAGGCCAGAGGGCCATCGCCATAGCGAGCCCGAAGATCGTTGATGAGATTGATTTCATATCCACTGCACCTCCAGCCAGCATTCATTCTGCCAAAATAATCGTGCCACGTCTCCTGGTGCAACTTGCCCCACGCCGGCGGGGGTGCCCGTAAAGAGCAAATCGCCATCGCAGAGCGGAAAGTGGCGACGCGCATGGGCGACGCAGTCCTCGGGGGAGAGGCGCATCTGTGCGGCCGTGCCGAGCTGACGCGTCTCACCGTTGATCTCCAAACGAAATTCACCTTCGTGACTGAGGCGATCGATCTTTGACCAAGTGCCCACGATGGCCGAAGCCGCGAAGACCTTGGCGATCTCCCAGGGGTGGGAATTTTTTTTGAGCTGCGCCTGCACCTCGCGCAGGGTCATGTCGAGGCCTAGGGTGAAGTCGGTGATCACGCCTTCGGCGCTGAGGCGTAGCACGATTTCACATTCGTAGTGCACCGAACCGCGCTCGCGAGGCAGTGCCACGCGGAGGCTTTCTCCGCGGCGCGTGGCGGAGACCAAGCTGCTCGGCGGTTTTAAAAAGAGCACGGGCACTTCGGGCACGCCGTCGCCCATCTCCTGTGCGTGTTCGAGGTAATTTTTGCCAACGCAGATGAGCTTGTCCATGAATCCCGTTATAGTGGGACTTAGGCATTTAGCAACCCCATGAAAATTGAGTTCAAAGCTTTAACCAACGCGGACTTGCCACTGATCAAGCGCTGGCTCGAAGTTCCGCATGTCAAAGCCGTGTGGGACTCAGAACTCGAAGTTGAAGAATCGCTCGACAAGCACGCGGTGCGCATGGAATCGAATTTTGTGAAGCAGTTTGTGGTTCATGTCGACGGCGTGCCTATTGGTTATTTTCAGTACTACTGGGCCGCCAAAGTGGGCGGAGGCTGGTGGGGTGGCTACGGCGACGACGTCGTGGGCATGGACATGTACCTGGGTGAAGTTTCGTATTTAGGTCGCGGTCTAGGCGAGATCACCATCCGCGCCTTTGTCGAAATGCTCTTTCGTAACGACCAGGTTCAGCAGATCATTGTCGACCCGCATCCTGAGAATTTCCGGATGCATCGCTTGCTCACGAAGCTAGGATTCGAAAACCGGGGTGATATTCTCACGCCCGATGGAGAGGCGCGGCTCTTCGCATTCCATAAAAAAAGCTTCCCGGGAACTTAATCCGCGGGAAGCTTTTCTGGGGCTGGTAAAGATCTGCGACGGATGGATTACCAGTAAACGCCCCAAGTGTAGTTGTAGTAACCGTAGCAACCGCCGTAATAGTACGGAACGTAGTTGTAGTAGTAGTTGCACGGCCAGTAGCCGGTCCAATAATTGACGTAGCCGTAGGGACGGCCGCCGCACCACGATTGCTGTTCAACGCGGCCTTCGGCTTCGGGGTTTTTGGGATCTTTGGTCGTAAGGCTCTTTTGATTTACCGCAACGAGGCTGCTCTTTTTGCCGGCGCTGGCTTTTTCAAGCTCCGCTGCGAGGTCGTTGGGGGAGAGTTTTTTGGTGGTCTTAAAGAAGGCCTTTTTGCCGTCTTTGCTGGTGCGGACCAGAATGGCGTCGGCGGGTGCGCCTTGGCTGGCAGCGGTCGAGCCTTTTGTAATACTGTCGGCTTCGGGGTTCGCGAAAGCGAGGGTGGCCATGAGGCCTAGGGACCAGAGGCTAAGTGCAAATTTTCTAGCTAGCATATGCGTCATTTCTCCTTGTAAGGCCTCTGGCTAGTGCAAACGGGGGGCGAAAGTCCAACAATATCTATGTGGTAAAGGGATCTTATTGGGGTGAAAACCCCCTTGACGCACTGGGTTAATTTTGCTAAGTCCTCAAACTCATGAGGTTTCACTCGCTGGCTATGGCGGCCTTCATTTTGGCTCTGCCGGCAGCGCGTGCCCAGAATTTGTTGACCAATGGGGAGCAAATTTACCAGGCCCTGCAGAAGGTGGGGGCCGTGTCACGGTCGCGTCCGGGGGATCTCTCAAATTACAGCATCGCCATCATCGACAATGGTTTTGAAGGTCTCGCTCGTTACGGACACGTGCTGGGCTCGAACGTGAAGCTCGTGAGCGGCGGTGAGACGCCCGAATCCCAAAACTCCAAACACGGTTTCGGCATGGCGCAAATCATGATGGTCGCCTCGGGCGCCATGCAGCTTCCCGAAAACCAGCGCCCCGAAGTGTTGCTGCTCACCGCCAACGGTTATACCGAGTTCAAGAAGGCGGTGGAATTTTGTATCGGCAAAGATCCCAAGCGTCCGCGTGTGGATCTGATTCTCAATTCAAAAAACTTTTACTGGGGTTCGGATTTTCAAGGTGGAGGTTTTTTTAATGCCGTTGTCGCTAGTGCCACCGCTGCGGGCATTGTGTGGGTCAATGCGGTAGGCAACACGGGCGACTCCGTTTACTTTGGCACCAAGATTGAAACCCTCGACCGTAATGTTGTTAAAGCGCCCGGCCCGGGCAACACGATTCTTTTCGAAAGCAAATTCGACGATCAAGACTTCGACATTGTCCTGAGCTGGAATGATTTTAGAGACGACTCGGAATACGCCACGCGCAAGGATCTCGATTTCAACTTGTTGCGGGTCGACCAGAAAAGCAAACGCATGACCATTGTCCCGGGCGGCAAAGGCAATCGGCGCCAGATCGGTCGTCACCTGCGTAAAAACGAGAGCGGTGTAAGCGGCAACGCCTTTGAAGAGGTGAGCCTTCGGCTTCCCGAGCGTGGTCTTTATGCCATCCGTATCTACGACCGCTCGGGGAATTTTGATGAACGCGATCAGTTTCAGCTTCGAGTCGCTACTGCCAATCCGATGGCACTCAACATGATACACAAGAACAAAGTCAACGAGGTCACCGCGCCTGCCGATCGCAGCGACGTGATCGCCGTGGGCTCGCGCGACTTCATTTCAGCCGTGGGTCGCCCGGGAGGCATCAACAAGCCCGACGTTCTGATCGATCTAAGCGAGCGCAACTTTGAGTTTCGTTATTCGGATTCCTTCACCACTGGACTCGACACGAGTTCTGCCGCTGCTCTCTACGCCGGCATCGCGATCCAGCTCATGGCTAGCGACGCCAATTTCAGTTCAGAAAAGCTACTGCGATTTTTACATTCAAACTCGGGTGCTCGGCGTCCCTGGCGCTGGCCACTCAATTAGATGAGATCGGGCCGCCACTGATCTTGATCTCGCACAAAGCGATCGATCTGAGCGCTCAGAAACGTTTTTTCCTCAAGATGCCATTCGAATCTTTCGACCTCAATGAGGTCCTGATCCACGTGGAGCACGTTGAACGAATTGTTCTGCCCACGGTAGCGAGTGGAAAGGCTCGTGCCCGACTGCACCAGAATCGCGTCGTAGCGCGCTTCGCGCTGAACCGTGGAGATGCCACTGCGCCCATGGTGGTAATGGCCCGATAACAAAATGTCCACGCCGCTCACGCGCAAGATCTCCACCGCGAATTCCGAACGCGAAGCTACCCGTTCGTCGGCGGTGGCTTGCAATAGGTGCAAGGGGTGGTGTGTGACAAGGATTTTAATTTGCGGGCCATTTTCGCCGAATACATTTTTGAGATGTTCAAGCTGCGAGTGGGTAACCTTGCCGTCTTTGATGGTCATCGAATGCGCGGTGTTGATGCCCGCCATGAGAACTTGTGGTGTGCGGATGATGGGACGCAAATCGGCACTGATGTACTTCTGGTAGCGCGCCAGGCGTGTGATGAAACGTTTGAAGAGGTTGTAGAGCGGAATGTCGTGATTGCCGGGCACCACGAGGCGGGGTTCTGGCAGGGCGTTCACGAAACGGGCGGCAGCCGCGAATTCGCGGGCCTTGGCGCGCTGGGTGAGATCGCCCGAAACCACGCTAATGTCCACCGGATGCTGGTCGAGCCATTTCCAAAACGCTTTTTCGACAAAGGCGTCCACACGGCCAAAATGCAAATCCGAAATGTGAAGGATCTTGGTGGAACTCATGCAGGCGAAGTTCCTTTGGGCACCATCAATCGCAAGGCGCTCGGCACGAGCGAAAACTCCAATGGTGTGCACAAAGATTTCAGCTCACCATCGAGCGCCACCTTGATAGATTTGCGCGAAATGTCGGCGGTGAGGTGGGGAGAGCAGGTGACCTGGTATTCGCCCGCGTTTTCGAGTCGACGTAGCAAAGCTTTGGCTGCGAGGCCAACGCGTTGGTGCCAATCGAGGCATTCGGTCACATAGATCGCGAGGTCGTTTGGCGTTCGCGTTTCGCCACCACGCAGGCCCATGGATTCGATTTGGAGCTCGTTGGTACTCACAAAAACAAAAGGGGTGACGGTTTTGATGGAAGCCTCACCGGCGGTGAGGGTGGTTCGATAGGTCTCGTGCTTGCCGAGTAGTGTGCTGGCAAGCGACCACAGGGCGAGTGCGCGCCCGCGCCCCCAGCGCCGGTAGTGTTCTTGGCGCTTTTTGAGGGCAGTGGGGTAGAGGCCAAAGCTTGAAGTGTTCAAAAAGTATTCGTCGTTGACCTTGCCCACAGGAACTCGGAGTGGGGTGCCCGCCGCGATGACTTCGATGGCCTCGTCCATACTGAGGGGGATGTTGTGATTGCGCGCAAAAAAATTGAAGGTGCCGGCGGGCACTACGCCCATCAGTTTGCCGCCCTTGAGCAGCGTGGGAGTGACGCCGCTCAAGGTGCCATCGCCGCCACCCACGACCACGAGGGGGGTCTCGGAGCTTTCGAGTTCGCGTAGCGCCTTGGCGAAGCTCAGGTTTTCACCCACCAGCCAGCTGCGGCGGATACGAAAGCCGCGCTCTAGCAGGCGGCGCTGCAATTCGTAGAAACGTGAGCGCATTTCGGAGCCGGATCCCTGGTTAAAGAAAAGATCGCACGACCGAGTGCTCATGTTTTTAGGGTAACGAGCTGAGAGCATGAGTCCATGCATAAAGAAAACTTGATCTTAACCAAGATTTCATGCGGTCTGGAGCCAAGGGATTCGCACGCTTGTGGGAGCCGCCAAATCTTTACCCGACCGGGCGCCGGAGGCGGCGCAATATAGAGGTATGAAAACCGGTAGAGCCATCTTATTTACCAGCGCTGCACTACTGCTGTTTGGATTTTTGCCTAGCGCCTCGGCCCAACACTCTGTGGAGGGGGTGGGGCGTGAGGAATACGATGTCTCTAGCAGCGTGGTGGGTTGCCGAAGCTCCAGCGCCATCGCCGACGTCAACCGTCAAGCCGTTGCCACGCCGAGCCTCGACACGGCCTACGAAAAAGTTCTCACCGAACTAGACGCATTTTGTGTAGGTGGAAATGTTCAGGAGCTCTCCCACGGGCAACCTGGAGGTGGTCCCGCCGGCGGACCGGTGAAACTTAGCCACGGCCAGCCTGGTGGTGGTCCCGCAGGTAGTCCTACAAAGCTCAGTCACGGGCAACCCGGCGGTGGGCCGGCCGGTGAGATTAAGGAACGCGCTTACAAAGCTTGCCGAGTGAGCGTGGGCAAAGATGGTCGAATCGTTTACGATCACTCTTCCGCACGACGAAGTGTGGTGCTCCATTTTGAGCCCCGTACCGATGGTGTGAAGGGTTACTATTTGGATGCGATCGAAAATACCCAAGAGGTCGGCGGCGAGAAGCGCCGAATTTACGCCAAAGTCAGGCCCAATAACCAGTGCTCAGTTGCAGCTCCGTGGTAATTCAACCACGAAGGTAGAGCCTTCTCCAGGAGCGCTGCGCACGCGAATGTTGCCGCGATGGGCTTCGACGATTTTCTTGACGATGTAGAGTCCTAATCCGTAACCGTGCGTATTACGGTTATCGCCGATGCGTTGATAACGCTCAAAAATTTTCGTCTGGTCGTCGAGACTAATGCCCGGCCCCTGGTCTTGCACTTCGATGGTCACTTGGCTAGCGTCGCTGCGAAGGCTGATTTGAATTGGTGATCCGTTGCCGTATTTGAGCGCGTTGGTAATCAGGTTTTCAAAAACCTGTCCCATGCGGAAGGGGTCCCACTTGCCGAGAAGCGAGGGTGGGTAATCAATTTTGATATCGCAAGGACGGTTTTCGAATCGCGCCTGAGCTTGCTCCACGGCGCCATCGATGATGTCACAAAGGTTGCTACTTTGGATCTCGAGTCCCAGCCCCTGATCGTGGATGCGGGCGGCTTCAAGGGTTTTTTCGACGAGCGTCGAAATGGTGTCGACTTGTCGGAGGCCAATCTTGATGAATTGATTGAGCGAAGGATCGCGTAGGGCGTGGGTTCTTTCCATGATCTTCATCTGCAGCGAGAGCGCAGAGAGGGGGCTGCGGATTTCGTGCGACGCCAGGGAGAGGGCTTCTTCGCGCTGTGCGATGTCATTTTTCAGTTTGGCCTGCGTCGTTTTTTGTTTGGTGATCGGCAGGGCTGTCCAGCTCGCACCGCTGATTTGTAAATTCTCATCGCGCAAGGGCTTGTACCAAATGTGGTACCAGTGACCGCTGAAATGCACTTCGACGTCGAAGGATTCACCGCCCATCGCCCGCTCGATGCGGGCGATGGTTTCGGGCGCGCCCGCGTAAACGTCGCGGTAGTGCTCCCCGAGGATGGAAGGCATGAGGTTCTCGGCGAGCAAGCCTTGCATCTTGGTGAAGACACCTTCGGCATTCACGGCGCAAACCAGGGCGCGCGCCACATGCGAGTCACGGTCGGAATGGTGGTCTTTGAGATAGTCTGCGGCTTGCAGGGGATCGCGTAAGAAAGCACGGTAGTAAAGGGGAGCGCCACTGACGTCGTGTACGAGAGCAAGCACCATGAACCACGTGGCTGTGGCATCGCGAGTGCTGCGCACTTCAATGGCTTCGGCGACAATTTCGATATCGCTTAGGTGTTGGCAGAGTTCGAGATGCTTGCGCTGGGACTCTTCTTCGAGCATTTGCAAAAATCCCAAACCCACCGCGTTCTCGCTTTTGGGGCAAAGGTCGCGCCGAAAGGCGGCGTTCGCGAAGAGCACTTCGTGGTCGAGGCTCAAGAGCGCGATCCGAATCTCGGACTTTTCGTAATGAGTGAAGTTCCTTTCGAGCTCGTGGCTCAGGACTTCAGGTCGCAGTATTTGCATGGAGTTGACCTTTATTTAGCGGCTTTTGACGCGCCACACAAGATGTATTCGCCCACTCGATGGGCGATCGTCCGAGGTCAGCTAAGTGCTTGTTTGCTTTAGAAAAATGTTTGCACCCGAGGAAGCCGCGGTAGGCCGAGAGGGGTGAGGGGTGCGGGGCTTCGAGTACGATGTGGCGGCCACTCTTTAGGAG
>Ga0247823_10001004_pt1 | contig 23900 bp, 21 predicted proteins | sample 13C_PalmiticAcid_2_FD_192426 | JGI IMG/M metagenome (GOLD analysis project Ga0247823, IMG submission 192426) | Soil microbial communities from agricultural site in Penn Yan, New York, United States - 13C_PalmiticAcid_Day30 | ecosystem: Environmental > Terrestrial > Soil > Agricultural land... | reverse complement strand
CGGTGACCGCGCAGCAGTCCGGGGTCGGGGCCACACCCGACAATTCGGCGCTGGCCGGTCGGCTCAAGATCGGCACCACCTACGTCGGGGCGCAGGTCGCCCCCGCCCGCACCGACACCATCGCCTTCACGGTCGACACCAACCTGGTGACGATGGCGTCGAAGTACCTGGGCATCACCGTCGACCCGGCCGGGGTGACCGCGTTGCGCACCGAACTCGACACCCGCCGTGGCGAAGTGGTGTTCGTGCTCTCCGATCCCGGCCTCGGCAGCCACACGCTGCGCGTGGAACGGGTGCAGAAGCCGGGCACCGAGCCCGCGCCGGTCGACGCCGCGCAGGCCGACGAGCAGGCCGCGGCACCGACCACATCGGCCGACGAGGCGCCGACTACCGTCGGCGTGTGAGTTCTGGCGGCACCGCGCGCGGTGCGTACGACTTCTGCGTGCTCGGCGGCGGCATCGTCGGCGTGGCGACCGCGCACCGGCTGCTGAGCACCCGTCCCGGCGCGAGCCTGCTGCTGGTGGACAAGGAGTCGAGTCTCGGCGCGCACCAGACCGGCCACAACAGCGGCGTCATCCACTCCGGGATCTACTACCCGCCCGACAGTTTGAAGGCACGGCTGTGCCGGGCGGGCGCGCGGTGGACCAAGGAGTTCGCCGCCGCCAACGACATTCCGTTCGAGGTCTGCGGAAAGCTGCTGGTGGCCACCGATTCCGCCGAGCACGCGCGGATGCTCGATCTCTACGAGCGCTCCATCGCCAACGGCGTCGACGTAGCGGCGATCGACGCGGCCGAGCTGGTGCGCCGCGAGCCCCGGATCACCGGCGTCGGCGCGCTGTTCGTGCCCGCCACCGGCATCATCGACTACGCGAAGGTGACGGCCGCGCTGGCCGATCAGGTGGTGGCGATGGGCGGGCGGATCGCGCTCGACACCGTCATCGAGGCGATCAGCGAAACCGGTTCGGCGGTCACGATTTCCGGGCCCACCGGGTCCTTCACCGCACGCACGCTGGTGGTTTGCGCCGGATTGCAGGCCGACCGGATGGCGCGGATGGCGGGCATTCGCACCGACTTCCGCATCGTCCCGTTCCGCGGCGAGTACTACCGGCTGCCGCCCGAACGGGCCGAGCTGGTGCGCACGCTGATCTATCCGGTGCCCGATCCCGCGCTGCCGTTCCTCGGCGTGCATCTGAGCCCGACCATCGACGGGGAGCTGACCGTCGGGCCGAACGCGGTGCTCGGGCTGGCCAGGGAGGGGTATCCGAAGGGGAGCGTGAACGTGCGGGACGCGGTCGAGGTGCTGCGCTTTCCCGGCGTCCACCGAGTCGCCCGCGCACATCTGCGGACCGGGGCGCGCGAACTGCGCAACTCGGTGTTCAAGCGGGGCTATCTCGCCGAATGCCGCAGATACTGTCCAGAACTCACGACCGCGGACCTGCTGCCGCATCGCGCGGGCATCCGCGCGCAGGCGGTGCTGCGCGACGGCACCCTGGTGCACGACTTCCTGATCGAGCGGACGCCGCGCTCGATCCATGTGCTCAACGCGCCCTCACCTGCGGCTACGTCGGCGATGCCGATCGCGGAGTACCTCGTCGACCAGCTCTGAGCGTCAATCTGGCAAATAAAGAGGATATTTGTAGTAATTTTGAGCCCATCCGTGATCAGGGAGGGCCGATGGGCCACATCAGGTATGCGTGTGACGTCGGCGCACCCGTCGACGCCGCCTTCGCCTACGCCGAGAACTTCCGCTTCGTCCCGGACTGGATGTCGGGTGTCACCGGCATCGAGCCGGACGGCGAGCCCGACCAGGGCCTCGGCGCCGCCTTCGTGCTGAAAGTCCGGTTGTTCGGGGTGATTCCGCTCCGCTCGACCTGCGAGATCACCGAATATCGGCGCAATGCGGTGATCGGGTATACCCTGCGTGGGCGGGTATACGGAACCGTGACACTACGGTTCGACCCGCTCGGCTACGAACGGTCGGTGCTGACCTCCGAAGCCGACTATCCACCACCACGCGGTGTGTTCGGCCGCCTGTGCCATCGCCTCGTCGACGCTGTCGCGAGATCGGCACTGCGCCGCACGGAGTCGCGGTTGCGAAGGGAGATAGAGGCATTCCACGGTACCGATCTTGTCGGCCGCATCGCCTAGGGTGGCGGTCATGATCATCGTGAGCACCGACGGGTCCTGCCTGCGCAATCCCGGTGGTGCCATCGGCTGGGCCTGGGTGAATCACCAGGGCCCGGCGGACAGCGGGGGAGCCGCGTCCGGAACCAACCAGATCGCCGAGCTCCGCGCCGTGCTGGAAGCCATCCTCGCCCACCCCGGCGCCGAGCCGATGCTCATCGAGAGCGATTCGCTCTACGCCATCAAATGCGCCTCCGAGTGGATCACCAGCTGGCGGCGCAACGGCTGGCGCACCTCCACCGGCGGCGCGGTGAAGAACGTCGAGATCATCAAGCAGATCGATCGGGCCATCACGACCCGCGAGGGACCGGTGCGTTTCCGCTGGGTCCGCGGGCACGTCGGTAACTATTTCAACGAACAAGCCGACACTCTGGCAGGCGCGGCCGCCCGCGAAGCCGCCGCCCGCCCGGCGCCCGTCGCCGAACCCACCAGACCGCGGACCACGGGGAAGCCGGTCGAGCCGGCAGCGCCGTCCGGGACACTCACCCTGTTCTGAGGCGCCGACGCGACCGGAGTTGGTCCGCACGACAACGCCTCCGGCGGCAGATTCGCTCTGCTGCCGGAGGCGTTGTGGAAATGCTCGTCGATCAGTTGCCGGGCGTCGGCGCGGGCGCCTGCGGCGTCGGCACGGTCTGACCGGGGGCAGCGCCACCGGGGACCTGGCTGCCGTTCTTGAGCAGCGGCGAATCCAGCTTGCTGACCAGCCACTTGCCGTCGTCGGACTTCTCGAGGGTCATCTCGATGGCGAACATCATCCGGTCCGGTTCGGTCTGGGTGAAGTTCGTCCGGTACTGGGTCATGGTGACCATGGCCTTGACGTCGTCGGTGCTGCCCGAGATGTAGGCGCACTGCACGTCCTCACCGCGGGACTTCACCTGAGCCTGGACCATCGCGCCCTTGAGCGCCTCGCTGGCGTCGCTGAATTCCTTCAGGTAGTCGCCGGTGGCCCCCGCCTTCATCGAGGCGATGTAGCCGTCGAGGTCCTTGGAGTAGTCGTAGTTGGCGAGGATGTTGCCGTAGTCGCAGGCCGCCTTCGTCGAGTCGGCGATGGCGTCGAGCTTGTCACCCTTGTCGCTGCTCTGCAGGAAGAACACCACGGCCGCGGTGGCCGCACCGAGAGCGACCACGCCGGCGACACCGGCGGCGATCCAGCCCGTCGAGCTCGATTTCCCGGCCGACGCGGGCGTCGGCGCCTGCGCTTCGGCCGCGGTCGCCGCCTTGACAGTGGGCGCGTCCGTTTCGGGGGTGGCCGCAGCGCCCTTGACGGTCGCGTCGGCCTTGGCCAGATCGGGGGAGTCCGCCGCGGCAGCGTCCTTCTTGCTCTCGGCGTCGTCGCTGGTCATCGAATCAATCCTGCTCTTTCCCGGCACTCATATCGCACCGATTTCCTTCGTGGGCCCGTGAGCCGGACCACACGCTCTCCTCAGCGAGTATGCCCGGTGCGGTGCGCGAGCGACCGAACCGGGCATCAACTCAGTTCACCGGGATGGGTGTCCGCTCGTTGGGATCGACGCCCGGCGGCATCTGCGCGCCGTTGTTGGGCACGTTCGGGCGCGGCGCGTTGGCCGAACCGCGGATCTGCTGATCGGCGGGCGGGTTCACGCAGTAGTTCCACTTCGGGATCGACCCGTCCTGGACTTCCTCGTTACGACGGTACTCCGTGGCGTAGTAGCACGTCGGCCGCGGCCAGATGTCGATGACGGTGTGGAACTCGCCGTCGTGGGCGGGCACCGCGATCGACTCCAGACCCAGCGCCAGCGACGGGAACAGCAGTCGCAGCGCCGGCTGACGCAGCTGCGCCGCCCTGGTGATGGCGACGAAGTTGGCCGCCAGACCGGTGATCGGATCGGCCGTCTTGTCCAGCACCGCACCGAGCGCCTCGAACTGCGCGGGCGCGTTGTCGAGCACGCTCTGCAGTTCGGCGTTGGCGTTGTTGAACTGGGTCAGCAGCGCGCCCGAGTTGCGGGTCAGGGTCTGCAGATCCGGCTGCGCGTTGGAGGTGGTCTCGGCGATCACCCGCAGGTTGGCGATGAGGTTCACCGTCTGCGGCAGCAGGTTGTCCAGGCCGGCCACCACCAGGCTGACGCCGTTGATCAGGCCACGCAGCTGATCCGGGCCGGCACCGAGCGCGGTGTCGAGCTCGGCCAGGATCGTCTTGAACTGCTGCGGGTTGACCTGGGCGATCAGCGCGCTGGTGTCGTCGAGCACGGCCCACACCGGGGTGGGGGTCTTGATCTGCTCGGGGTTGAACTTGATCACCGCGCCGTCACCGAGGAACGGGCCGACATCGGTGTTCGGACGGAAGTCGATGTACTGCTCGCCCGCCGCCGACAGGGCCGCCACCTGGATCATGGTGTCGACCGGGATCTTGTAGCTCGTGTCGATCTGCGCCTTGGCGGCGATCGACTGGCCCTGGTCGATCAGCTCGACCGAGGTGACCTTGCCGATCCGGTGCCCGCGCAGGGTGACGTCGTTGCCCGGCTGCAGACCACCCGAGCGGTCCAGGTTGACCGTCACCGCGTACTCGGACCGCAGCGGGTTCACCCGCATGACGTTGACCAGCAGATAGGTGGCGCCGACGATCAGCACCACGACCAGGGCCGCGTTGGCGAGCAGGATCTTGTTACCGAAGAACTTCTTCGCCTTGCTCATCGGTGGCCTCCCACTCGGCCCTGAACGATCTGCAGCACCTGGATGAAGCTGCCGACGAAATCGTTCACGTCCTTCAGATCGGGGAACTTGCTGTTGGCCGGATCGGTGAGCAACCCGATGTCGAGGTTGGTCAGCGTCGCGTACGGCGCCAGCGACTTGCCCTGGAACGTGGCGTTCGCGCCGGGCCGGATCGCGTGCAGCTGATCGAGCACGTACCCGAAGTTGTCGCCGGAGGCCGCGAGCGCGGTCATCAGGTTGTCCAGGTTGGTGAGCAGCTCGGAGAGCTGATCGCCGGTGGTGTTGGAGTAGTCGCCGAGCGCGGCGCTGGCCGTGGCCACCTTGGTGAGCAGGTCACCGATCGCCTTGTTGTTCTCGGCGATCGCGCCGATGGCCTGCGGCAGCGTGTCGGCCACCTGACCCAGCTGGGTCTTGTTGTTCTCGATGGTGTTGGCGAGGGTGTTGAACTCGGTCAGCACCGTGTCGACCTTGGCGCTGTTGTTGTTCAGTTCGCCGATGACACCGGTCATCTCGGTGATCAGGTGCGACAGGTTGCCGCCCTGCCCGTTGAGGATCGAGCCGAGTTCGGTGCCCAGCCGGCTGAGGCTGGCCACGCCGCCGCCGTTGAACAGCATCGACACCGAGATCAGCAGCTCTTCCACGGTGGCGCCCGCCGAGGTGTACTCGCGGGTGAGGGTGGCGCCGTCCGCCAGCGGCGGGCCCGCGGGCGCGCCGTTCTTCGGCTTGGACAGCGCGATGAACACGTCACCGAGCGGCGTCGCCTGACGCAGTTCGGCCGTGCTGCCCTGGGGCAGCTGGATGTCCTTGCTGATCTGCATATCGATCTTGGCTTGGAAGTTCTTGGTCGAGATGCCGGAGACCACCCCGACATCGGAACCACCGATCTTCACCTTCGCCTGATCGGGCAGGTTCAGCGCGTTGTCGAACTCCGCGTGGATCGTGTAGGTGTCGCCTTCGGCGCCCGGCTTGGGCAGCGGCAGATCCTCCACGGTGAATCCACACCCGGAGGTGATCGCCACCGTCGCCGTCGCGGCCGCGGCGACCAGCGCGCGGCGGGCTTTCATCGTCATACGTAGGGTCATTTCGTCAGTCCGAGCAGTGCGGCGGTGAGCCCGTAGTCGGGGCCGAAGTCCTGCATGTTCCCGGAGCGGCAGCCGTCGGACTTCATCTGGATCCGCTCGCAGAAGACGCTGACGACCTCGCCGGAGAGGGCGGTGCCGATCAGGCCGTGCAGGCGGACGAAGCGGCCTTCCTTGTTCATCGCGCCGTCGATGTTCTGCATCAGCAGCGGCACGATGTCGACGATCTCGACCATGGCGCCGGAGTTGGCGCGCAGCTGGTTGGTGACGTTGGTCAGCCCCGTCAGCGAGGTCGACAGCTCGTCGGCGTGCTCGCCGAACATCGTCGAGGTGTTGGCCAGGAAGGCGTTGAGCTGGTCCAGCGTGGCCTGCAGGCCGGGGGCCTGCTCGGCCAGCAGGCCCGACATCGCGGTCACCCGATCGCTGAAGTCGCGCACCGACTGGTCGTTGTCGGCCAGCATCGTCGTCAGCTCGTTGAGCTTGATGATGATGTTGGAGATCGCGTCCTTGTTGTCGACACCGATCTTCAACGCGCTCGACAGCGCGTCGAGGGTTTCCCGGATCTTCTGGCCGTTGCCGTTGAGCACCGGGTAGAGCACCCGGCCCGAGAGCGGGCCGAGTCCTTCCTGACCGGGTTCGGGCTTGAGCGAGGCGGAGAACTGGTCGATGGTCTTGATCATCGTGTCCAGCTCGACCGGGGTCCTGGTGCGCGCCTTGGGCAGATGCTCACCGGACTTCATCGACTCACCGCCGGTGTAGGGCGGGGTGATCTCGATGTGGCGGTCGGTCACGATCGAGGGCGAGATGATCGCCGCGATCGCTTCCTTGGGGATCTTCACCCCGCCGTCGATGGTCATGTGGACCTCGACGTAGGTGCCCTTGGGAACGATCTTGTCGACCTTGCCGACGGCAAGGCCGAGGACCATGACGTCGTTGCCCTCGTACATGCCGGCGATGTTCTCGAAGTCGGCCGTGATCTTGGTCGACATGCCGAGCGCGTCGTTCACCTGATTGGGCAGCAGCGAGCAGCTGCCCAGGGTCAAGGCGGTGGCGCCGATCATCAGCGCTCGGGCCAGCGTCTTGCCGCCGCGGAATCTCGAGGTCAGTTTCATCCTGCGCACCCCTGAATCACCTGAACGAAGCACAGCCAGTTGTCGGGGAACAGCCACGGCAGCGAGACGTCGCCGTAGTTGCCGTTGCCGAGCGCGTTGTTGAAGTAGCGCGCGGTCGGCTGCCCGATCTGCAGCAGTCGGTCGAGGTTTTCCTTGTTCTTCTGCAGACCCTCGGCCATGGTGTTGAGCTGACCGATGGTGCCGCCGAACTGATTGCCGTTCTCGGCGCCGATCTCCTCCAGCTGACGGGTCAGCGTGGCGATGTTGTCGAGCAGCTGCCGCAGCAGGTTCTGCCGCTCCATCACCCGGTTGGCGATGGCCTCGCCCTGGGTGATGACGAGCAGGATCGAGTTGCGGTTGTCGGCGAGCAGCTGAGTGACCCGGTTCAGGTCCTTGAGCAGGCTGTCGACCTCGGTCTTGCGCCGGTCGACGACCTTGGCCAGCGCGCCGACGCTGTCGATCGCCTGCGCGACGAGCTGCGGCGAGTCACCGAGCTGGCTGTTGATCGTGTTGAGCGAGGCGGCCAGCTTCTTGGTGTCGAGTTCCTCGAACTTCGGCGTACCGACCTGCACGACATCGGCGATGTTGTACGGCACGTCGGTGTTGCTGCGCGGGATGGTCTTGCCCTCGAGCCCCGATCCGTCTCCCGGCTGCAGGTCGACGTAGCGCGCGCCGAGCAGCGTGGCCATCTTGATCGCGGCGTGCGCGTCGGGGCCGAACTTCAGCGACTTGTCGACGTCGAGGGTGACCACCACGTGATCGCCCTCGATCTTGGCGCCGGTGACCGTGCCGACCTGCACGCCGGAGACCGCGACCTTGTCACCGGTCTTGATGCCGGCGGCCTGCACGAACTCCGCGTCGATCGACTGCCTGCCCAGCCCGATGAACTGGTAGACGGTGGAACCGACCAGCAACAGCACGATCACCAGCGAACCGATGACACCGAGCCAGAAGTTGCGGTTGCCGAGGAAGGTCGTCTTGAGCTTGCTCATCTGCAGACCTCCGAGTGGGAGGTGCCACCGATCTGGCTGAACAGACCGCGCGGGAACAGGACCCCGTAGAGCGAGACGTCCAGGCTGCACAGGTAGGCGTTGGCGTGCGTGCCCTCGGAGGTCATCCGGCCCAGGTCGGCGAGCATCGACGGCATGTCGATCGCGGCCTGGTCGAGCTTGGCGCCGTTGGCCAGCAACAGGTTCAGCGCGGCGGTGGTCGAGTTCTGCGCCGCCGACAGCTTGGGCTGGATCTTGCCGACCATGCCGACCAGCGACGTGGTCGCGTCGGCCAGGGTGGCCGTGGACGCCTGCAGCGACTGACCCTGTTCGTAGAGCCCGCCGATCAGCGCCCGGGTCTGGGTCACCAGGGTCTCCAATTCATCCCCTCGCTTGGCCAACCCGGCCATCACACCGGACAGGTTGGTGATCACGTCGGACAGGATCGCGTCCCGACGCTGGAAATCGGTGGCCAGCTGCGCGGCCTGGATGATGAACGACGACAGCGAGACACCGTCACCCTGCAGCGCCTGGATCAGCGTCTCCGACATGGCGTTGACCTCGGCCGGCTCCAGCGCCTGGAACAGCGGCTGGAAACCGTTGAGCAGCGCGGAGATGTCGAACGAGGGCTCGGTGCGGTCGATCGGGATGACCGACCCACTCTCGAGCTCCTGCGGGCTCGGCGCCGTGCCCGGGGTCAGCGCGACGTAGCGCTGACCGATCAGGTTCTGGTAGCGAACCAGGGCCTTGGTGTCGTCGAAGATCGTCTGGTCGCTCTGCACGATGAACGACACCTTGGCGTCGTTCTTGCCGTCGAGCTCGATCTTCTCGACCTTGCCGACGCGCACGCCGGCCATGCGGACGTCGTCGCCGGGCCGCAGGCCCAGGACATCGGTGAAGATCGCGGTGTACTTGCGGGTGTCTCCGTCGACCGTGCGCGCGAGCGTATTCCACACGACCACGATGACCAGCATGGAAACGATCGCGAAGATACTGAACCCGATCAGTGGCTTGCGGATGCTCATGCGCCACCCCCGTTTTCGGACACTTGCAGGGTTCCGCCCTTCAAAATCGGACCGAGCAGCAGGAATTCGGATGCCGTCGGCTTACGCCCCAGCAGTTGAGTCATCGCCGCTTCGCCCTGGTAGGAGATCGGCTTGGCGGCCGCCGGAGCCACCGCGGGCTGCGGTGCGTCGGCCGGGGCAGCGGGGCCCGCCGCCGGCGCGGGGGCGCCGCCACCGAGCAGACCCGGCAGACCCGGAATCTGGATCGACGGGACCAGGCCCTCGAGCGGCGTGCCGGCGAACGGCTTGACCTCGGTGCCGTTGGCGGTCTGCATCGGCGCGATGCCCGGCGTGGTGAGGCCGGGGATCGCGGGCATGCCCGGGATCGCGACCAGCGGGGGCAGCCCGGCGGCGGCGTCGAGCTTGCGCGGGCGCACGCTCTCCGGCATCGGCGGAATGCTGACCTCGGCGGGCGCGGTGAAGCAGCTCGGGCCGAGCAGCTCGCCGTAGCGCGGGCAGTCCGCGACGGTGTTCGGCTTGTACGGGGTGAACGTCAGACCCGCGTTCCAGACCATCTGCTTGGACGGACCGCCGTGCATGGTGCTGTTCAGCGCGGCCAGCGACGGACCGAAGACCTCGAAGGTCTTGGTGATCGAGCCCGGGTCGGCGGCCAGCGCGCCCAGGGTCGCGTTCATCCCGACGGTGACCTCCTTGCCGACATCCGGGTTGGTCGCGAACAGGTCGTTGACCTGGTCGGTGGTGGCACTCGCACCGGCCAGCAGCGCGATCAGCTGATCCCGCTTGGTGGCGATGGTGTTGGCGGTCTGCACCGAGCTGCCGAGCACATCGAGCAGTTCCGGCGCCGACTGGTTGAGCGCGTGCGCCGAGGCGGAGAAGTTGTCGAGCATGCCGCCCAGGTTCGGACCGGCGTCGGCGACGGTGGTCAGCCAGTGGTCGAGGCGCTGGATGGTGGAGCCGGGGACCCGGCCGCTGCCGTCGAGCGCCTGGGTCAGGGTGCCGAGCACCCGGCCCAGCTGCACCGGGTCGACCTCGTTGAGGATGTCGCGCACCGTGGTGAGCGTGTCCTGCAACGCGATCGTGCCCTGGCTGGTGTCCTCGGGGATCTGCGAGCCCTCGTGCAGGTACTGGTTGGACGCGCCGTTGAAGACCAGCTCCACCGAGGTGACGGCGAACAGGTTGCTCGGCACGACGCGGGCGGTGACATTGGACGGGATGTCGCCGGCGAACTCGGGCTTGAGCTCGATGTTCACCTTCTGGGTCGCGCCCTTGTCGGTGATCTCGACGTCCTTGACGGCGCCGACGAGCACGCCGCGGAACTTCACGTCGGCATCCGAGGGGAGGCCGTCACCGGTGGTCGTCAGGTTGGCGGCCACATTGACCTTGGGCACGAAGTAGCCCTGGTACCTCGCCATCAGGAACCCGAGGATCACCGCGAAGACGATGACGCCACAGGTGCCGGCGATGTACAGCTGTTTCATCGTGGGACCGCGCCCACTGGGATCGATGATCATCGCGCGCCTACCCCGAGATCCTGATTCCGGGGTTGACGCCCCAGATCGCCAAAGTCATGAACAGGTCGGCGAACACGACCAGGATGATGCACATCTTGATCGCGCGGCCGGCCGCGACGCCGACGCCCTCGGGTCCGCCCGAGGCGAAGAAGCCGTAGTAGCACTGGATGAACGTCGTGATCATGACGAACACGACCGCCTTGAGCAGCGAGTACAGCACGTCGGTCGGTACCAGGAATTGGTAGAAGTAGTGCGAGTAGGTACCGGCCGCGGTGCCACCTATCAGCTGCACCGTGATCGAGCAGGACACGTAGGCCATCACCAGGCCGATGCAGTACAGCGGCACGATCGCGATGACCGCGGCCATCATCCGGGTGCTGACCAGGTAGGGCAGCGGGCGGATGGCGATCGAGTCGAGCGCGTCGATCTCCTCGGAGATGCGCATGGCGCCGAGCTGGGCGGTGAATCGACAGCCCGCCTGGGCCGCGAAGGCCAGGGCCGCCAGCAGCGGGCCGAGCTCGCGGGTGGTGGCGAAGGCCGAGATGGCGCCGGTGATCGGGCTCAGGCCGAGCAGGTTCAGCGAGGTGTGACCCTGGATGGCGACGGTCATGCCGCCGAAGGCGCTGATGATCAGGATGACGCCGATGGTGCCACCACCGACGACGATGTTGCCGTTACCCCAGGTGACGTCGGAGAGCAGCCGCCAGACTTCCTTCGGGTACTGCTTGAAGGCCAGCGGAATCGAGCCGACGGAACGCAGGAAGAAGAAGACCTGGTGTCCGAGCCGCGCGAGCAGGTCGACGGGCGCCTTGCCGACCGCCTTGAGCTGGCGCAGCGGCCGCAGCAGCGGAGGTACGTACGTTGATGACATGGCTCAGACCACCTGTGGGGGGAAGACTGCGGCGTAGATCTGCGTGATCGCCACGTTGACACCGAGCAGCATCACCATGGAGCTGACCACCGCCGAGTTCACCGCGTTGGCGACGCCACCGGGGCCGCCGCGGGCGTTGAGGCCGGAGTCGCAGGCGATGATCGCGGCGATGATGCCGAAGATCACCGACTTGAGCAGCGCCACCGCGAGGTCGCGGGTGACCGCGAACGAGGCGAAGGTGCTCATGTAGGAACCGGGGGTACCCGCCTGGGCGAAGATGTTGAACATGTAGCCGGTGATGAAGCCGACGAAGACGACGAAGCCGCAGAGCAGGAAGCTGACGATCATCGCGGCGCCGAGCCGGGGGGCGACCAGCCTGCGCAGCGGATCGACGCCCATCACCTTCATGGCGTCGATCTCTTCACGGATGGTGCGCGAGCCGAGGTCGGCGCAGACCGCCGAGCCGACCGCGCCGGCGATCATGATCGAGGTGACCAGTGGCGCGCCCTGCTGGATGATGCCGAGGCCGTTCGCCGCGCCGATGAACGAGGTCGCGCCGACCTGACCGGCGACCGCGCCGACCTGGATGGAGACGATCACCGCGATCGGGATGGCGACGAGCAGGGTGGGCGCCGCGGCGACATTGGCCATGAACGCGCACTGCCGCACGAACTCGTCGAAGGGGAAGCGGCGACGGAAGATCGCGACGATCAACTCCGTGATCGCTTCGAAACCCATCGTGATCTGTCGACCGAAGGTCTCGAGGGACTTCTTCGGATGGTCTTCCCAAAGGCCCTTGGTCCGGTCGACAGCTTCGCTGACTCGTGAACGGGCGGGTGGACTCTCGGTCGACTGCACTGCTATTACCCCTCTCGACGCCAGGTCATCAACACCCCGACGACTTGTTTGCTTGACGCACCTTACTACGGAGTAGCGCAGAACACACCACCGACATGTGAGCGCGGTCATAGACAGAGGTCACGGTCGAGAACGGCTATGAGTTCCGCCATGTCGGACCATACAGCCCACAATTGTGGGGGTATCGGCGATTGCTCCGGATGTCGTTTTCCCCATGGATTCCCAGTACTGGCGGTTGCGCCGAATAAATATTGCGGAAAACTGTCATTCATAACGAACCCCCCGGCCGAATACTCCGGAAGATCACAGAGCCCGGCAAAACTGGTCAATTGATCATTTCATTGATAGATATTCGCTATTACAGTGACATGCCCGGCGGGCGGGGCGCGCCCGGGACGGAATACAGGCACGATAGGCAGAGCGAATTGATATCGTGCGGGCTTCCGACGTCTGGAGGGACATGTTCACCACACTCGCCAAGGTGGCCAACGCCGCCTTCGCCGTCGCCCTCGGTGCAGCACTGCTCGGCACCGGCGCGGGCGCTTCGCAGGCTCAACCCGGCCCACCGGTGATCGGCGGCGGCTCCGGAATCGTCATCGACAGCATGTTCGAGTGCACCGTCACCACGGTCGGCTACGACGGCGCGGGCAGGCTCGTCGGGCTGACCGCGGGCCACTGCGGCGACGCGGGATCCACCGTCACCGCCGAGGTGGACCGCGGCTACGGCGAGATCGGCCGGTTCGCCTACAGCAACCCCGATCTCGACTACGCGGTCATCGAGTTCACGCCGGGGCGGATCATCCCGGTCAACCGGATCGGCAACGTCACCATCACCGGCGTCGGCGGGCCCGCCCAGTTCCCGACGATCGTCTGCAAGGAAGGCCGGACCACCGGCAACACCTGCGGCATCACCTGGGGTGACGTCTTCCAGACCAATACCGAGACCTGGGCCCAGATGTGCGTGATCGAGGGCGACTCCGGCGCGCCGGTGGTCGTCGGCTCGACCCTGGTGGGCATGGTGAACGCCTACCTGGCCGTGGCCTGCTTCGGGCCCGAGGTCGGCACGAACATGAGCACGATCATGAACGACATCAACGCCCGCGGGGGCGTCGGCGCGGGGTTCCATCCGGTGTAGCGCAGCCGCTCGGATCGCCGGAAGTCGTGCGGGTCACGGGGATTGCGCTCCCCGTGGTCCGCACTATTTCTGTCCGAGGTATTTCTGTCCCAGGGGCGCGAGCGCCGGACCGTCGGCACCCGCGCAGTGCGGCAGGCAATCGACCCGATCGGGCTCCGGCGCGCGGCGCGGGACCCGCAGCAGCACACCCGCGACGACCGCCCCGACCAGCAGCAATGCCGCGCACCACCGCATCGCGGTGTCGAAGCCCGCGGCGAAGGCGATCGGATCGTCGAACGCGCCGGACAATCCCGCCAGGCCCGGCAACGCCGCCACGGCCAGCAGCTGCGCGGTCCTGGCGACGGCGTTGTTGACCCCGGAGGCGATGCCGGCGTCGCCGGCGGGCACCGCGGCCAGCACCGCGCCGGTCAGCGGCGCGACCATGACCGAGAGCCCGAGCCCGAAGATCAGGACCCCCGGCAGCACATCGGTGAGGTAGTTCGCCTCGGCCCCGACCCGTTGCAGCGCGAACACCCCGCCCGCGGCCAGCAGCGGGCCCGCGGTCATCGGGATCCGCGGTCCGTGCCGCTGCGCCCAGCGCCCGGCCGGAGCGGACAGCACCAGCATCAGCACCGTCACCGGCAGACTCGCCGCGCCCGACGCCATCGGCGAGTATCCGGAGACCAGCTGCAGTTGCAGCACCAGCAGGAAGAAGACGCCACCCAGCGCGGCGTAGACGAAGAACGTCACCAGATTCGCCGCGGTGAACACCCGCGAACCGAACAGCGACGGCGGGACCAGCGGATTCGGGCTGCGCAGCTCGACGACCACGAACAGCGCCAGCGCCACCACCCCGACGCCGATCAGCACCGGGTACCCCTCGATCAGGCCCAGCGTCAGCGCCCCGAGCGCGATCGCGACGATCACCGCCCCTGGCACATCGATGCGCGACGGCGCGTCCGGATCACGGCTCTCCGGCACGAACCGGATCGCCACCACCGCGACGACCAGCGCCAGCGGCACGTTCAGCAGGAAGATCGCCCGCCAGCCGACCAGGTCGATGAGCCCGCCGCCGAGCAGCGGCCCGAACGCGCCCGCCACGCCACCCAGGCCCGACCACAGCCCGATCGCGCTGCCCTGGTCGTCCTTGTCGATCGACGCCGAGATCAGCGCGAGGCTGCCCGGGGTGAGCAGCGCCCCCGCCAGGCCTTGCAGCAGACGGGCGAGGACCAGCATCTCGATATTCACCGCGACCGCGCACAGCAGCGAGGTGACCGCGAATCCGGCCACGCCCCAGACGAACACGCGTTTGCGGCCGAGCTTGTCGCCGAGCGACCCGCCGAGCAGGATGAACGAGGCCAGGGTGAGGGTGTAGCCGTTGACGGTCCATTGCAGACCGGCGACGTCGGTGTGCAGGGATTCGCCGATGCGCGGCAACGCGACCGACACGACGGTGGCGTCCAGCGACGCCATCGAAGAGCCGAGGATGGTGGCGAGCAGGATCCACCGCCCCGTGGCCGAGTTCAGCCGAACCGTCTGGGTCGGGGGCACCTTCCCAAACTAGCCGTCGCGCTGGTCTTTCGCCGGACTACAGGCTCTGGACGCAGACCACGACTTTGCGCTCGGGGTACTTGAAGCCCGAGTCGGCCACGTCGGGGCAGTCGTCGACGCTGTCGGTGTTGTTCTTGATCGTGATGACCTTGACCGGCTCGGAACCGGACTCGCCGCAGTCGATCCGCTTGGGCTCGTCGCCGCCGACATCCATGCAGCCGCCGACCACCCAGTCGATGTCGAGGCACAGCGCGCCGGTCTCGATGCCGTTGAGGGTCTCGGCGTAGAAGTTGTCGCGGTCGCTGACGCAGCCGGTGCTGTTCTTGGCCTTGCCGATGACCTTGTAGTTCGACGAGCGGCTGCCGCACGACGCCTTGTCGATGGTGGCGTCGTCGACGGTGCCGCCGAGCGAGACGCAGTCGCCGATGTTGGCCTGGAAGTCGGTGCTGCCGCCCCGGGTCGAGGTCTGGGCCGGCTTGCTGGCGGTCGGCTTGCCCGTGGTGGGTTTGCCGGGCTTGGTGGTGGGGCCGGCGCTGCTGGTCGCCGGGACGACATCGATCGCGGGCTGCGCGTGGCCGTCGATGGTGCCACCGCACCCACTCGCGACGAAGGCGGTCACCGTGATGGCGACCGCGCCGACGAGCCGGCCGATGGACAGGTCTGCAAACACCTACTGTGAATACACCACCGGAGCCACCGGCGTCGACTCCATCCCGATGGTCGGGGCGCTGGGTTACCCTTGGGATTCCGGCCCCCCGGCCGTACCTGCATCAGGAGGTGAACCCGATGGTGGCAGCAACGGCGGGAGATTTCGGCCCCCTGACCCGGCCCGGCGGCACGCCGATCACGGCACCGCGCCAAATGCTGGTCGATCCCCGATTCATCCGGCTGGCCGACCATTTCTTCGGTCTCTTCCCGCAGCCCAGCCGCGGTGGCGGCGCGCTGGCCATCTACCTGGACGGCAGGCCCGTCGTCGACATCTGGGCGGGCTGGGCCGCCAAGGACCAGCGCTGGAACGGCGAGAACGTCGCGCTCACCTTCTCCACCGGCAAGGGCGTCGCGGCGACGGTCGTGCACCGGCTGGCCGAGCGCGGGCTGATCGACTACGAGGCGCCGGTCGCCCGGTACTGGCCGGAGTTCGCCGCGCACGGCAAGCACGACATCACCGTGCGCGATGTGCTCTCACACCGCGCCGGCCTGCACCGGGTGCGCGGGCTGGTGCCGGGACGCGAGGGGATCCTCGACTACGACAAGGTGGTCACCGCGCTGGCGGAGAGCCCGGCCGACCCCCGTCGTATCCGCACCTCGGGCTATCACGCGATCACCTTCGGCTGGCTGGTCGCCGAGATCGTGCAGCGGGTGACCGGTGAATCGTTCACCACGGTGCTCGAGCGAGAAGTGGCCCAGCCGCTGGGAACCGACGAGTTCTGGTTCCAGGTGCCCGCCGCCCAGCGGCACCGCATCGCCAAGATCTTCCCGCACCTGGCGCCGCCGGGCATCCGGTGGAATACCGCGTCCTCGGTGCTGTCGTGGGTGCGGCCCGCGCGCGGACTGGCCGAGGCGGGCATGCCGGAGAGCTTCGACGAGCTGGTGCGTGACCCGCGCGTGCACGACGCGGTCATGCCGGGTTGGAACGGCGTCTTCTCGGCCAGGGCGTTGGCCAGGATGTACGGCGCGCTGGCCAACGGTGGCGCGGTGTACGCGGGCGACGCCGCACCCCGGCCGCCGCGCGGCAACCCGGCGGTGCAATTCCTGCGGCCGGAGACGATCGAGCTGGTCAACCGGACCCAGCAGACCGACAGCCGCGACTACGTCCTCGGTCTGCCGCTGCACTTCACGCTCGGCTATCACCGCCCGGTGCTGATGACCAAGCAGCAGCCACGACATGCGTTCGGCCACTACGGGATCGGCGGTTCCGGCGCCTACGCCGATCCCGACCTGCGGATGTCGATCGCGTTCGTCACCAACCGGCTGGGCAACTCCTTCACCGCGCTCGGTGACGCGCGCCTGGCCAAGCTGTCGGCGATCGCGCAGGGCACGGTGCGCCGGCTGCGGGCCGGGCCGACCTAGGTGCCGGTTCGAACCAGCCGTCGGCGCGCGCCGTAGTAACGGACATGACAGCGCTGCGCCCGCCCCCGGCGACACCACGCTGGTCGCTGCTGCACGGACTGGCCGCGGGCCGGGATTTCGAGGGTTACCTGCGGCGACGCGCGGCCCACAGTGATCCGTTCGCGGTCGGCTTCCCCGGCTTCCCGCCGGTGCTGTTCACCGGGACGGCCGACGGCGCGCGCGAATTGTTCCGCGCGCCCGCGCCGCTGCTGGAGCCGCCGCGGCCCAATCCGATCGAACCGATGGTCGGCGCGGCCTCGCTGATCCTGAGCTCCGGCGCCCGTCATCGCACCGATCGCGCCCTGCTGGCGCCCGCGCTGCACGGTCCGCGCGTGCGGGCGCTGGCCGGGGTGATTCGCGCGGCGACCCTGCGCGAAATCGAAACCGGTTGCGGCACGGCGGGTTCCTGGCAGGTGGGCGGCCGGATCGATGCGCTTGCCGCGGCGCGCTCCATGACCCTGCGGGTCATCCTGGCGGCGGTCTTCGGCACCGAGCTCGACCGCGAGCCCGAATACGCCGGTGCCGTCACCGATTTCCTCGCCGCCTTCACCACGCCGTTGCTGGTGGCGCCCGTCTTACGCCGTGGCATGGGCGGATTCGGGCCGTGGGAGCGCTTCGTCGCCACCCGCGCGGCACTGGACCGGGTGATCCTGGCCGATATCGCCCGGCGGCGCCGCGACGGTCCTGGCTCCGGCGACCTGCTCGATCTGCTTCTGGCCACCCGCTACGACGACGGCAGCGCCCTCACCGATGCGCAACTGTGCGAACACCTGCGGACCCTGCTCGTCGCCGGTCACGAGACGACGGCCACCACCCTGACCTGGGCGCTGTATCACCTGCATCGCGAGCCGGGCCTGCTCGACCGGGTCACCGCCGAACTGGCGGCCGCGGGCGCGGACCCCGCCGATCTCGCCGCGCTGCCGCTGCTCGGCGCGGTCTGCCAGGAGACGCTGCGTCTGCATCCGCCGGTCCCCATCGTGCTGCGCACGCTCCGGGAGCCGCTGCGGTGGCGCGGGGTGGACGTGGCGGCCGGGCAGACGATCGGGCTCGCCGTCGGCGTGCTGCACAGCGACTCGTCGGCCTGGCCCGCGCCCCGGCTGTTCCACCCCGACCGGTTCCTCGACCGCAAGGTCTCGCCGTTCGAGTTCGCTCCGTTCGGCGGCGGACACCGCCGCTGCATCGGCGCCACGCTGGCCGAACACGAACTCCGCATCGTGCTGGCAACCGTGCTGACCACGGTCCGGTTGTCCCTGGACCCCGGCCTGGCGCTGGGTGCGCGGCCACGCGCCGTGCCCCGAAATCTCGCGACGGCGCCGGATCGAGCGATCCACTTCACACGGACCGGGTGATTTCGGTCACTTCACGTTTGGAGCTCACACGCCTGTACTTCGACCCGGCCCGAGATCACCGCCGCCGACTCGCCGACGTGAGCGCGGCGTTTGACGAAAGCCCGTGTATAACAGCGCGTTATGTGACCTGGCGCACAGAGTTGCCGATCCGTGATCGCCCGGCGGCGCGGCTGGCACGTTGTCACCCCGGACGGGTAGGAATGGACGGTCAGGGTCGGGGCGTCGTTACCCCGTGGAGACCCGTTGCGGACTCCGCGTCAATCACGAAGATCTCGCGCCGCCGCAGGCGGAACGAGAGATGGAATGGACGAGAAACCTATGCACTACGAGGCAAATATGCAGCAATCGCGCTGGCTTCGCCGGGGTCTGCTGCTGTCGGCGGCAGTCGCGGCGGCGGGCGCTTTGATCGTCATGCCCGCGCAGGCACAGCCGACCCTCCCGGGCTCCGGTTCCAGCCAGCCCGCGGTGAACGAGCCCGCGCCGCAGGCGCCGTTCGCCCCGCCGAACATCAACATCGCCGACGGCGAGACCGTCGGCGTCGCGCAGCCGATCATCATCACCTTCAAGGAGCCGGTCGGCGACCGCGCCGCCGCCGAGAAGGCCATCAAGGTCACCTCGAGCCAGCCCGCGCCCGGCCACTTCTACTGGACCGGCGACAAGCAGGTGCGCTGGAAGCCCAACGAGTTCTGGCCCGCCAACACCGACGTCAACGTCGTGGCCGGCGGCACCACCAGCTCGTTCCGCATCGGTGACGCGTTCATCGCCAGCGTCGACGACAACACCAAGATGATCACCGTGACGGTGAACGGTGAGGTCGTCAAGGAGATGCCGACCTCGCTCGGCAAGCCGGGCCACGAGACGCCGAACGGCACCTACATCGTGGGTGAGCGGTTCGAGAAGATGGTCATGGACTCCTCCACCTACGGCGTCCCGGTCACCGATCCCGAGGGCTACAAGCTCGAGGTCGAGTACGCGACCCGCATCTCCAACAGCGGCATCTTCGTGCACGCCGCGCCGTGGTCGGTCGCCCAGCAGGGCTACTCCAACGCCAGCCACGGCTGCCTGAACGTGAGCACCGAGAACGCCAAGTGGTTCCTGGAGAACTCGCGCAAGGGCGACGCCGTCGTCATCACCAACACCCAGGGCGGCACCCTGAGTTCCGGTGACGGACTGGGCGACTGGAACTGATTCGCTGAACAAAAGCCGAACAATACGATCAATCGCGATCGTGTTGTTCGGCTTTTTGCTGTACTCGCCCTTGTGCGCCCGATGTTCAGAGAGACGGCGGCCAGGGTTAACCGACAGTTCGCCATGCGCCGTAAAACTGCCGCGGTGCGAAGCAGTCCAGAGCGGGTCCTCCCCGCACCACGAGGCCGCGGGCTGAAAAACCGCCCGTGGCAGGACTATGCGCTGTTCCTGGTCCTGGTCGTGCCGAATCTGGTGCTGCTGACGCTGTTCGTTTACCGGCCGCTGGCGGACAACATCCGGCTGTCGTTCACCGACTGGAACATCGCGGATCCCGTTGCCACCCCGATCGGTTTCGACAACTACGTCGAGTGGTGGGGGCGCGAGGATTCCTGGAAGGTCGTCTCCAACACGGTGATCTTCACCGTCGCCGCGGTCGCGGTGAGTATGGCGCTCGGCCTCGCGCTGGCGCTACTGCTGGACCGAAAACTGTTCGGCCGCAATGTGGTTCGTTCGGCCATTTTCGCGCCTTTCGTGATTTCCGGCGCGGCGATCGGCGTGGCTTTCCAATTCATCTTCGATCCGAGTTTCGGTCTGGTACAAGACGTCCTGCATCGCCTCGGTGTGGACAAGGTGCCGGATTTCTACCAGGACCCGCACTGGGCCCTGTTCATGGTGACGATCACTTACATCTGGAAGAACCTCGGCTATACCTTCGTCATCTATCTGGCCGCGCTCCAGGGCGTGCGCGCCGAGTTGCTGGAAGCCGCCGAAATGGATGGCGCGAGCCGGTGGACGACATTCACCAAAGTGCTTCTGCCACAACTTCGTCCGACGACCTTCTTCCTGTCGATCACGGTATTGCTGAACTCGCTGCAAGTCTTCGACATCATCAATGTGATGACCCGCGGCGGGCCGCTGGGCAACGGCACGACGACCATGGTGTTCCAGGTGTACGAGGAATCGTTCCGCAATTTCCGGGCCGGCTACGGCGCCACCGTCGCGACCATCATGTTCGTGGTGCTGCTGGTGGTCACGCTGATCCAGGTGCGCGTCATGGATCGAGGCGATCGGTGAAACACGTAGGCCCGCAGACACTGTCGTACCGGCGCCGCGAACGCGCCGTCACCGCGCTCGGTTACGCCGCGATGGCGTGCGTGCTGATCCTGGTCGGCGTGCCGCTGTTCTGGATCCTGATCACCTCGCTCAAGGATCGCGCCGACATCTACACCCAGCCCGCGGTGTACTGGCCGCACAGCTGGCACCCGGAGAACTACGGCGAGGCCACCACCACGGTGCCGTTCTGGACCTTCCTGCGCAACTCGCTGATCGTCACCGGCGTGGTGTCGGCGGTGAAGTTCGCGCTCGGCGTGTTCAGCGCCTACGGCCTGGTGTTCCTGCGCTTCCCCGGCAAGAACATCGTGTTCCTGGTGATCATCGCGGCGCTGATGGTGCCCAACCAGATCACCGTCATCTCCAACTACGCGCTGATCGCGCAGCTGGGCTGGCGCAACACTTTCCAGGGCATCATCATCCCGCTGTGCGGCGTCGCGTTCGGCACGTTCCTGATGCGCAACCACTTCCTGTCACTGCCCGGTGAGGTCATCGAGGCGGCGCGGATGGACGGCGCGAACTGGTGGCGGCTGCTGACCAGGGTGGTGCTGCCGATGTCGGGTCCGACGATGGTGGCGTTCGCGGTGGTCACGCTGGTCAACGAGTGGAACGAGTACCTCTGGCCGTTCCTGATGGCCGACTCCGCCGAGGTCGCCACGCTGCCGGTGGGGCTGACCCTGCTGCAGAACACCGAGAACCCGTCGGTCACCAACTGGGGGCCGGTGATGGCGGGCACCGTGCTGACGATGCTGCCGATCCTCATCGTGTTCCTCGCGCTGCAACGTCACATGATCAAAGGCCTCACCTCCGGTGCGGTCAAGGGTTGATTCTCGAACAGGAGATCCACGTGTCCAGTCAACGATTCCCGGCGCTGAGCCGCCGCGGCTTCCTCGGCCTCACCGGCGCGGCCGCCGCGGGTCTGGCGCTCACCGCCTGCGCGGGCACCGGCGGCGGATCCGGTGACGGCGGCGACGCCAAGACCATCACCTTCTGGTCCAACCACCCCGGCACCTCCAAGGAGCTGGAGCTGGAGCTGATCAACCGGTTCCAGGCGAAGTACCCGGACCTGACGGTCAACCTGGTCGACGCGGGCAAGAACTACGAGGAGGTGGCGCAGAAGTTCAACGCCGCGCTCACCGGTGGTGACCTGCCCGACGTGGTCGTGCTCTCCGATGTCTGGTGGTTCAACTACGCGCTGACCAAGGCGATCGAGCCACTGGACAGCCACTTCGGCGCCGCGGGCGTGCAGCTGGGCGACTACGTCGACTCGCTCGCCGCCGACTACCTGTTCGACGGGAAGCACTACGCGCTGCCGTACGCCCGCTCGACCCCGCTGTTCTACTACAACAAGGACGTGTGGGCGAAGGCCGGTCTGCCCGACCGCGGCCCGAACTCCTGGCAGGAATTCGACGAGTGGGGCCCCAAGCTCCAGTCCGTCGTCGGCGCCGACAAGTTCGCGCACGCCTGGGGCGACGCCAAGAACTACCTCGGCTGGACCTTCCAGGGCCCGAACTGGACCTTCGGCGGCGCCTACTCCGATCAGTGGAAGCTGAAGTTCACCGATCCGGGCTCGATCGCGGCGGCCACCTACCTGCGCGATTCGATCAATGTGAAGAAGTACGCGGCGATCCGTCCGCAGATCGCGGTCGACTTCGGCACCGGCGTGGCCGCCTCGACGATCGCCTCCACCGGCGATCTCAAGGGCATCAAGAAGAACGCCGACGGCAAGTTCGAGGTGGGCACCGCGTTCCTGCCGCACCCGAACGGCCCCGGCGTCACCACCGGCGGCGCAGGCCTGGCGATTCCGTCGCGGATCTCGGACGCGCGCAAGACCAACGCGCTCAAGTTCATCGAGTTCGTCACCAACGCGGCCAACACCGCGTACTTCTCGCAGAACACCGGATACATGCCGGTGCGCAAGTCGGCGGCGACCGACCCGTCCGAGGTGGACTTCCTGGCGAAGAACCCGAACTCGAAGGTCGCCATCGACCAGCTGTCGGTGACCAAGTCCCAGGACTACGCCCGCGTGTTCGTGCCCGGCGCCGACCAGATCATCGGCACCGGCTACGAGCAGATCGGTCTGCAGAACGCCGATCCCGCCACGGTTCTGGCGAAGGTCGCCGCCGACGTGCAGGCGATCATCGACCGGCAGATCACGCCCAAGCTGCCGAAGTAGTCACCCCGTGGGCCGGTGGTCGTGGCGACCACCGGCCCGCCTCGTTCCCAGGAGAATCCCCCATGGCGACAGTGCAGTTCGACGGTGTCACGCACCGCTATCCCGGCGCCGACACCCCCGCTGTCGACGCACTCGATCTCGACATCGCCGACGGCGAGTTCCTCGTGCTGGTCGGGCCGTCGGGCTGCGGCAAGTCGACCAGCCTGCGCATGCTGGCCGGCCTCGAGTCGGTCGAGGAGGGGACCATTCGCATCGGCGAGCGCGACGTCACCGGACTGCCACCGCGCGCCCGCGACGTGGCGATGGTGTTCCAGAGCTACGCGCTCTACCCGAACATGACCGTCGCCGAGAACATGGGCTTCGCCCTGCGCAACGCGGGAATGAGCAAGGCCGACACCCTCGTTCGGGTCAAGGAGGCGGCCGCCATGCTCGAGCTCGAGCCGCTGCTCGACCGCAAGCCCGCCAAGCTCTCGGGCGGTCAGCGCCAGCGGGTCGCCATGGGCCGCGCGATCGTGCGCCGCCCGCAGGTCTTCTGCATGGACGAGCCGCTGTCCAACCTCGACGCCAAACTGCGGGTGAGCACCCGCTCCCAGATCGCCGCGCTGCAACAGCGACTCGGCACCACCACGGTCTACGTCACCCACGACCAGGTCGAGGCGATGACCATGGGTCACCGCGTCGCGGTCCTGCGCGACGGGACGCTCCAGCAGATCGCCTCCCCTCGCCACCTCTACGACGACCCGGTGAACACCTTCGTCGCCGGCTTCATCGGCTCACCGGGCATGAACCTGCTCGAGGCGCCGGTGGTCGACGGCGCGGCGGTCCTGGACGGCCTGCGAATCCCAGTGCCCCGCAGCGTCTCCGGTGCCAGGGTGGTCCTCGGTATCCGTCCCGAGGCGTGGGAGGTCACCACCGACCCGTCGGGTATCACCGTCGTCGCCGAGCTCCTCGAAGAACTCGGCGCCGAATCCTTCGTCTACACCCACGGCGCCGGCACCGACTGG
>Ga0247823_10001003_pt1 | contig 23907 bp, 19 predicted proteins | sample 13C_PalmiticAcid_2_FD_192426 | JGI IMG/M metagenome (GOLD analysis project Ga0247823, IMG submission 192426) | Soil microbial communities from agricultural site in Penn Yan, New York, United States - 13C_PalmiticAcid_Day30 | ecosystem: Environmental > Terrestrial > Soil > Agricultural land... | reverse complement strand
CGAACAGGCTGATCTGCTCCGACGCCAGCACCTGCCCTTGCGCGCGCGACCAGTGCGGATCGAAATGCTTGCGCAGCAGCAGGTGCGGCAGCTCGGCGATCACCCAGTCCGGCTCGATCGCCGCCAGGGTCATGCCCCACACCTTCTGGGTGTCCAGCAGGTTGGCCGCCAGCAGCCACGGCGGAGGTCGCTTGGACAGCGCCGAACCGGGAAACGGCAGGAAGCGGCGCTGGCGTGGCGCCTGGAAGTCGCCCTTTTCGGTGCGATGGCCGATCTGCGTCGGCAGGCCGGCGATCAGCGTACGGTGCAGGGTCTGGTAGGCACTGGCGCGCGCGCGTTCGCTGTAGCCGCCAGCGGTCGGCACCTGGTCCTGCTGCGCGCGCGCGGCCACCGGTGCAGGTGCGACATCGGCCTTCCCTTCGCGGGTCAATCGTGCGGCGCGATGCAACTGGCCACGGGTCGCCTTGACCGCGGCGGCGGTGTCATCGCGCACGACCGGCGGCGCACGGCTGCCGTCGAGCAGCGGCGCCATCGAGGCATCGGCGTCTTCTTCCTTCCAGCCCAGCTCCTCGCACAGCAGGCGCAGCTGCCGATGCAGCTCGCGCCACTCGCGCATGCGCAGGAACCCGAGGAAGTGGCGGCCGCACCAGTCGCGCAGCTTCGACTGGGTGAGGTCTTCGTGCGCCTGCCGATAGGCATCCCACAGCCGCAGGACACCGACGAACTCGGAGCGGCCATCGGCAAACTGCGCGTGCGCGGTATCCGCCGCGCCGCGCGCATCGGCCGGACGCTCGCGCGGATCCTGGATACCCAGGAACGACGCGATCACCAGCATCGGCCGCAGGCAGCCCGCGGCCTGCGCGGCGACCAGCATGCGTGCGAGTTTCACATCCACCGGCAACCGCGCCATCTGCTTGCCGATGGTCGTCAAGCGGCGTTCGCCGTCGATGGCACCGAGCTCGCTCAGCTGCTGCCAGCCATCGGCGACGGCGCGCTCGTCGGGGGCTTCCAGGAACGGGAAGTCCTCGATCCGCCCCAGGCCCAGCTGCAGCATGCGCAGGATCACCCCACCCAGGCTGGAACGGCGGATTTCCGGGTCGGTGAACTCGGCGCGGGACTGGAAATCGGCCTCGGCGTACAGGCGGTAGCAGATGCCTTCGGCAACACGGCCACAGCGCCCCTTGCGCTGGTTGGCGCTGGCCTGCGAAATGGGCTCGATGTGCAGGCGATCGAGCTTGTTGCGCGTGCTGTAGCGCTTGACGCGGGCGAAGCCGGGATCGACCACGTAGCGGATGCGCGGCACGGTCAGCGAGGTCTCGGCCACGTTGGTCGCCAGCACGATCCGACGGCTCGGTCCCGGGTTGAACACGCGGTCCTGGTCCTGGTTGGACAGCCGCGCGTACAGCGGCAGCACTTCGGTTTGCCGGTACTTGCGCCGCTCCAGCGCCTGGTGCGCATCGCGGATCTCGCGTTCGCCGGGCAGGAAGACCAGCACGTCGCCGCGCGCATCCAGCCGGGTGATCTCGTCGATGGCGCCGACGATGGCATCGTTGACCGTGCGGTCGCCGCCGCGGTCTTCCTCGCCCTCGTGCCCTTCTCCTTCCAGCGGCCGGTAGCGGACTTCCACCGGGTAGGTGCGGCCTTCCACGCTGATCACCGGCGCATCGTCGAAGTGGCGGGCGAAGCGTTCGGTATCGATGGTCGCCGAGGTGACGATGACCTTCAGGTCGCGGCGCTTGCGCAGCAGCTGCTTCAGGTAGCCGAGCAGGAAGTCGATGTTGAGGCTGCGCTCGTGCGCTTCGTCGACGATGATCGTGTCGTAGGCCGACAGCCAGCGGTCGCTGGCGATTTCCGCCAGCAGGATGCCGTCGGTCATGAACTTGATGTGGGTGTCTTCGCCGACCTGGTCGTTGAAGCGCACCTGGAAGCCGACACCCCGGCCGAGCTCGGTCTTCAGCTCATCCGCCACGCGTCGCGCCACGGCGCGTGCCGCAATGCGGCGCGGCTGCGTGCAACCGATCATGCCGGCCACGCCACGCCCGGCCGCCAGGCACAGCTTGGGCAGTTGGGTGGTCTTGCCGGACCCGGTCTCGCCGGCGATCACCACCACCTGGTGATTGCGGATCAGCTCGATGATGCGTTCGCCCTCGCGGGCGATCGGCAGGGATTCGTCCAGGGTCACCGCCGGCACGGTGGCGTGGCGGCGTTCGCGGGTGGCGATGGAGGCATTCAATGCCTGTTCGAAGGCCTGCCGTGCGCCCGCATCGGCCGGCTTGCCCTGCCAGCGCGACCACAACCCGTGCAGGCGGCCGCGGTCGCGGCTCAGGGCGCGATCAAGCGATCGCCGCGCCTGTTCGAGAACGACGCGGTCGGGGCTGGCAGGGGAAGGGTCGCGGGAAGTCGTCATCTTTACAGCAAGCGCTTGAAACTTTTTGCTCACGCCACATGTTCTAGTGTGTCTATTGTGCCGTCTCAACCCACCCTCAGGAGAATCCGCATGGCCAAGCCGAAGACCAAGCCCGCCAAGACCAAGGCCGCGCCCGTCACCGCTCCCCTCGCATCGGCCCCGTCGGCGCCGAATATCGATATCGGGATCAGCGGCGGCGAACGCAAGAAGATCGCCGACGGCCTGTCGCGTTTCCTGGCCGACAGCTACACGCTTTACCTGAAGACCCACAATTTCCACTGGAACATCACCGGCGCGATGTTCAATTCGCTGCATACGATGTTCGAGACGCAGTACACCGAGCAGTGGACGGCGCTGGACGAGATCGCCGAGCGCATCCGTGCGCTGGGGTTCAACGCCCCGGGTTCGTATCGCGAGTTCGTCAACCTGACCTCGATCCCGGAAGAGCCTGGCCTGACCGACAGCGCCGACTGGCGCGAGATGGTCCGCCAGCTGGTGATCGGCAACGAGGCGGTCTGCCGCACGGCGCGCAAGGTGCTGGACATCGCCGACGACGCCGACGACGCCCCGACCGAGGACCTGCTGACGCAGCGCCTGCAGACCCACGAGAAGTACGCCTGGATGCTGCGTTCGCTGCTGCAGTAACCGGAGCCCGAGTGAAGCGCGAGACGCCCGGCTGGTCCGGGCGTTTTGCTGTCAGCCTCTCCCTGCTGTCAGGCCCCTTTTCCTGTTTTTGAGCCCCTCTCCCCGCGGGAGAGGGATTGGGGTGAGGGCCAACGGAGTCCGTGTCCTTCCCTGCCTCAGGCCGCAACTACATCCGCGAAGGCTTTACGTTTGGTGGCCTTACGGGATGGACTTCTTCTTGGATGCATGGCGCCGCTCGCCGCGGGGGCATTCTTTCTTTGCTTGTGCAAAGAAAGAATCAAAGAAACACACCCCAGGCGGCGCGCCCTGCACTTCGCTCCGGGTTTGCGAGCGGGTCGGGAATTTCCGTAAGGCACATCCCTTTGCCATACGGAAACGCCGCCCATCCAGGGCGGCGCCCTTCGGGTTTTACCCGGCCCACTCGCCGTGCCTCATGGGGCCCAAAGGCAAGAGCAAAAAACCAAGCCCGCTCACGATGCTTCAGGTGCCGCTCTTGGGGCCCCTGAGGTCCGGCAGTCACGTCGGGTCAAACCCGGAGGGCGGTGCACAGGCCAGCGGCACCATGCTTAGCCTCAGGCAGACCCACCCCGAAAGATGCCCTCCATAGGTTCGTCGAGGGGGAGCGCTCCGGTGAATCGCGGATGCTATGGCGTCGCCGGCTGTCGATCTTGACTGACTTCGTTGACCCTCACCCCAACCCTTCTCCCGCGGGGAGAGGGGCTTGATCTCGTCCCGCTCAAACCCGGACGAATTCCTACCCCGCAGCACGCCCGTTTCCGATCGCTCCCGACACCAGAGAATCAGGCTGCCGCACCCGCTCGCGGTATCCTGTCCCCATGTCATCCCCCGCACTTGAAACACTGCAGCGCGTCTTCGGTTACAGCGCCTTCCGTGGTCACCAGCAGGCCATCGTCGAACACCTTGCCGCCGGCCACGATGCCCTGGTCCTCATGCCCACCGGCGCCGGCAAGTCCCTGTGTTACCAGGTGCCGGCGCTGCTGCGCGAAGGCACCGGCATCGTCGTCTCGCCGCTGATCGCGCTGATGCAGGACCAGGTGGACGCCCTGCGCCAACTCGGCGTGCGCGCCGCTTTCCTGAACTCATCGCTGGAAGCCGCCGAAGCCGCACAGGTGGAACAGGCGCTGCTCGGTGGCGAACTGGACCTGCTGTATGTCGCGCCGGAGCGCCTGCTGACCGGCCGCTTCCTGTCGCTGTTGGACCGCAGCCGGATCGCCCTGTTCGCCATCGACGAGGCGCACTGCGTCTCGGCCTGGGGCCACGACTTCCGCCGCGAATACCTGGAACTGGCCCTGCTGCACGAGCGCTGGCCGGACGTACCGCGCATCGCCCTGACCGCCACCGCCGACCCGCCCACCCAGCGCGAGATCGCCGAGCGCCTGAACCTGGTCGATGCGCAGCGCTTCGTCAGTTCATTCGACCGCCCCAATATCCGCTACACGGTGGTGCAGAAGGACAACGCCCGGCACCAGCTGCGCGACATGCTGCGCAAGCACAAGGGCGAGGCCGGCATCGTCTACTGCCTGTCGCGCAAGCGGGTCGAGCAGTTTGCCGACTACCTGGCCGAACAAGGCTTCAATGCGCTGCCGTACCACGCCGGGCTGGATGCCGGCGTGCGTGCGCACAACCAGCGCCGCTTCCTGCGCGAAGACGGCATCGTCATGGTGGCGACCATCGCCTTCGGCATGGGCATCGACAAGCCCGACGTGCGCTTCGTCGCGCACGTGGACCTGCCCAAGTCGATGGAGGGCTACTACCAGGAAACCGGCCGCGCCGGCCGCGATGGCGAGGCCGCCGAAGCGTGGCTGTGCTACGGGCTGGGCGACGTCGTGCTGCTGAAGCAGATGATCGAGCAGTCCGAGGCCGGCGAGGAACGCAAGCGACTGGAACGGCGCAAGCTGGACCAGTTGCTGGGCTACTGCGAATCGACCCAGTGCCGCCGGCAGGTGCTGCTGGCGGGCTTCGGTGAAACCTATCCGCACGATTGCGGCAACTGCGACAACTGCCTCAGCCCGGCCGAGACCTGGGACGCCACCGAGGCCGCACAGAAGGCGCTGAGCTGCGTGTACCGCAGCGGCCAGCGCTTCGGCGTGAACCATGTGATCGATGTGCTGCGCGGCAGCCAGAGCGAACGCATCCAGCAGTGCGGCCACGAACATCTGACCACCTACGGCATCGGCAAGGACCTGGATGCCACCACGTGGCGCAGCGTGTTCCGCCAGCTGGTGGCCTGCGGGCTGCTGGAAGTGGAGGCCGAGTTCGGCAGCCTGCGCCTGACCGAAGGCAGCCGCGCCGTGCTGAGGGGCGAGCGGCGCCTGCAGTTGCGCAAGGAGCAGCGCGAGCGCCGCGAACGCGAGCGTGGCCCACGCAGCGGACTGCCGGTGGAGGCCGCGGACCTGCCGCGCTTCCAGCTGCTGCGCGACCTGCGCGCGCAGCTGGCGCGCGAGCAGAATGTGCCGGCCTACGTCATCTTCCACGACAGTACCCTGCGCAACATCGCCGAACTGCAGCCCGCCACCCTGGACGAACTGGGTCGGGTGGGCGGCATTGGCGGGGCCAAGCTGGAGCGCTATGGGCAGCGCGTGCTGGAGGCACTGGCTGCGGCCGGCTGAAGTTCCCGTCCGTCGACCGCCGCCATCAGCCGGCATTCAATCCACGGCTGTTACGTTGCCATGCAGGTCCGCCATCCGGCGCACCACCGCTCCGGGATTCCCCATGAAGACCCTGCCCCTCGCACTGCTGGCCCTGCTGACCACCGTGCCCGCGTGGGCGCAGTCGAGCGCGGAGGCATTGGACCTCAGCCTGCCGCAGGCAGCGGCCTACACCAAGGATCCGCCCGGCACGTGGTACGGCGACACCCGGCCAACGCGACCGAAATCGACGGCACCTGCAACGCCCGTCGACCCCTGCGTCTGGTACGGCGATGACGACGGCGACGGCGTCTCAGGCAGCGTGACCACCGGCATCGGCTACAGCAAGGGGCACGGCCGCAGCACCTACAACGCGGTCAACCTCAACCTGTGCAAGACCACGTACAACGACGAAGGCAAGCCGCGCACGTTCAACTTCAACATCAACGTCGACCGCTATGACGGTCCCGGCGGCTACTACGGGCCCTACGATGCCTATCCCGGCGGGCCGATGATGCGCGGCACGCCGCGCCGTTAACGCGGCAGCAGTTCGAAACTCACCGCCTTGCCAACGGCACTCGAGGGCGCCACCCACAGGTCGAACAGGCCGGGCTCGGCCACCGGACGATTGTCTACCCCGTGGAATTCCACATCGGCACGGGTCAGGGTGAACTCCACGTCCTGCGATTCGCCCGCTGCCAGCGTGATCTTGCGGAAACGCTTCAATTCGCGCACGGGCCGCACGCGGCTGGCGGTACGGTCGCGCAGGTAGAGCTGCACCACTTCTTCTCCCTCGCGCATGCCGGCATTGGTGATGCGGGTGCGGATGGTCAGCGTGTCGTCCCAGCCGAGCGCTCCGGTGCTGAGCTGCGGTACGCCGTAGTCGAAGCGCGTGTACGACAAGCCGTGGCCGAACGGATACAGCGCGGCGTGCGTCACCTCGCGCCAGCGCGTCTGGAAGGCGCGGGGCGTGCCCGGCACGTTGGGACGCCCGCTGGCGGGATGGTTGTAGAAGTACGGCTGCTGGCCCGCGTCCTGCGGGAAGCTCACCGGCAGGCGTGCGGACGGGCTGTAGTCGCCGAACACCACGTCGGCCACCGCCGGCCCGGTCTGCGTGCCGAGGAACCACGTGACCAGGATCGCCTGCGCATCGCGTACCGCGCCCTCCAGCGCCAGCGCGCGGCCATTGCGCAGCAGCACCACGACCGGCGTGCCGGTGGCGGCCACCGCCTCCGCCAGCGCCTGCTGCGGGGCAGGCAACACGATCTGCGTGCGCGACTGCGCCTCGCCGGAAAACTCGTGCGGCTCGCCCACGGCCAGCAGCACCACGTCGACACCGCGCGCAGCGGCGACTGCTGCGTCGATGCCACCGTCGAGGGCCTCCTCGATGCCGCTGCCCGGCACGATCGTCAGCGCGGATGGATCATCCAGCGCGGCGAGCAGCCCGGTTTCCAGATCGATCATGCGCGCTGCGTCGCCGAAGATGTTCCAGCAGCCACCGAGGTTGGCCGTGTCCTGCGCAAACGGACCGATCAGCGCGATGCGCTGGCCGGACTTCTTCAACGGCAACAGGTCGCCGTCGTTCTTCAGCAGCACGATGGAGCGCCGCGCGCAGTCCCGCGCCAGTGCATCGTGCACGGGGATGTGCGACTGGTCGGCTTCGCGTTCCGCGTCCAGGCAACGATAGGGATCGTCGAACAGGCCGACGGCGGCCTTCACGTGCAGTACGCGCCGCACCGCCTCGTCCACTTCGGCCATCGTCAGCCGGCCCTGCTCGACCAGCGTGGCGACATGGCCGGCATAGATGCCGCTCTGCAGGCTCATGTCCAGGCCGGCCGACAGCGCCTTCTGCGCCGCGTCGGCTTCGTCGCTGGCGTAGCCGTGCGCGACCAGTTCCAGGTCCGAGGTGTAGTCGGAGACCACGAAGCCCTCGAACTTCCATTCGCCGCGCAGGATATCGGTCAGCAGTTCGCGGTTGGCCGAAGCCGGCACGCCGTTGATGTCGTTGAACGAGCTCATCAGCGTCAGCGCGCCGGCGTCGATGGCGGCCTTGAACGGCGGCAGGTGCACGTCGCGCAGCGTCTGTGGCGCCATGTCGACGAAGTTGTAGTCCAGGCCCGCGGAGATGGCGCCGTAGGCGGCGAAGTGCTTGGGCGTGGTCAGCAGCGAATCGGGGGCGGTCAGGTCGGCGCCCTGGAAGCCGCGCACGCGGGCGGCGGCGAATTCGCACGTCAGGTACACGTCTTCGCCGGAAGTTTCGGCCACGCGGCCCCAGCGCTGGTCACGCGCGATGTCGACCATCGGCGCAAAGGTCCAGTGGATGCCGGCGGCGGTGGCTTCCTTGGCGGTCGCGCGCGCGGTGCGTTCGGCCAGGTCCGGCTCGAAGCTGGCGGCTTCGCCCAGCGGAATCGGGAACACGGTCCGCATGCCGTGGATCACGTCGGCGCCCAGCAGCAGCGGAATACCCAGCCGGCTCTCTTCCACCGCGATGCGCTGCGCCTCGCGGCCTTCCGCCGCGCCCACGCCATTGAACAGCGCGCCCACGCGGCCGCTGCGGATCTGCTCACGCACCTGCTCGGCATCACGGGCGAAGGTTTCCGGATTCACCTCGAAGGCGAACGGCCGCAGCGCATCGGCAAAGGCGCCGAGCTGGCCGATCTTCTCCTCCAGCGTCATGTCGGCGATCAGGCCCTCGATCCTTCGCTGATGCGGCATGTAAGCGATCCTCCCGGGAACGCGGGTGTTACGGGGAAGCCATTATGAAAACGTTTACAGTTACGGTCAAACCCGCCCGGACCCTGGGTGGACGCCCTCGTCGCTCCCCCCTCGGATCGCTCAGCCGGCCATCCCGGAATGCCGCAGCAGCGCCTCGATGCGCGGCGCCCTGCCGCGGAACGCCCTGAAGTTCTCGGCGGCACCGCGGCTGCCGCCCCTGGCCAGGACCTCGTGCCGGAATCGTGCGCCGGTCTCCGCGACCTGGCCCGGCGCTTCCTCGAACGCCGCGTAGACATCGGCGCTGAGCACTTCGGCCCATTTGTAGCTGTAGTACCCGGCCCCGTAGCCGCCGGCGAAGATGTGGCTGAACTGGTGCGGGAAGCGGTTCCATTCCGGTGGCACGTTCACCGCCACCTCGCCGCGCACGCGAGCAAGCAGGGCGAGCACGCTGTCGCTCGCTGCGTTGAAACCACTGTGCAGCTGCATGTCGAACAGGCCGAACTCCAGTTGGCGCACGGTCGCCATGCCGCTCTGGTAGTTCTTCGCTTCCACCATCCTGTCGAACAGCGCGCGCGGCAGTGGCTCACCGGTATCCACGTGCGCGGTCATCGCCTGCACACGCTCCCATTCCCAGCAGAAGTTCTCCATGAACTGGCTGGGCAGCTCCACCGCATCCCATTCCACGCCATTGATGCCGGCGACGCCCAGTTCGCCCACCTGCGTGAGCAACTGGTGCAGGCCGTGGCCCATCTCGTGGAACAACGTGGTCACGTCGTTGTGGCTGAAGGTGGCCGGCTTGCCGTCCATGCCCTTGCCGAAGTTGCAGACCAGGTAGACGATCGGCGTCTGCGCGCCACGGGCGGTATCGCGACGGTTGCGGCAGTCATCCATCCACGCGCCACCCCGCTTGCCCTCGCGGGCATACAGGTCGAGATAGAACTGGCCCACCAGCGCGCCGTCACCATCGATCAGGCGGTAGAAGCGCACATCGGGATGCCAGGTCGGCGCCTGGTCCTGCTCCACGCGCAGGCCGTACAGATCGCCGATCACGCCGAACAGGCCCGCCAGCACCGCCGGCTCGGTGAAGTACTGCTTCACCTCCTGTGCGGAGAAGCTGTAGCGCGCCTGCTTGAGTTTCTCGCTGGCGTAGGCGATGTCCCAGGCTTCGAGCGTTTCCAGGCCGAGCTGCTCGCGCGCGAAGACGTCCAGCTCCTCGCGGTCGCGCTGCGCATGGGGCCTGGCACGTGCGGCCAGGTCGCGCAGGAACTGCAGCACCTCGTCCGGGGTATCGGCCATCTTGGTCGCCAGCGAATACTCGGCGTAACTCCCGAAACCGAGCAGCGAGGCGAGTTCGGCACGCAGTGCGAGGATGCGGTCGATCAACGCGGAGTTGTCCAGCGCCTCGTTGTCGGCGAGTTCGGATGCACGCACCGCATTGGCGTGGTACAGCGTCTCGCGCAACGCGCGATCATCCGCATACGCCTGCACCGGCAGGTAGCACGGCATCTGCAGCGTGAACTTCCAGCCCGGCTCATCCTCGGCCTTGGCCGCGGCACGCGCGGCAGAAACGACGTCGGAAGGCAGTCCTCCAAGGTGCTGCTTGTCCTTGATCCAGAACTCGTACTCGTCGGTGGCATCGAGCACGTTCTGCGAGAACTTCGCCGACAGGCCGGCCAGTTCCTCCTTCAATGCGCCGAAGCGCGCCTTCTGCTCGTCCGGCAGTTCGGCGCCGCCGAGGCGGAAGTCACGCAATGCGTTGTCCAGCACCTTGCGGCGTGCTTCGTCGTACCGGACCGCCTCCGGCGCCCCGGCCAGCGCGCGGTACTGCCGGTACAGCGCGAGGTTCTGCGCGAGCCCGCTCCAGAAGCGCGTCACCTTCGGCAATTGTGCGTTGTAGGCGTTGCGGAGTGCGGGGGTATTGACCACCGCCTCCAGATGGGTGACCTGGTTCCAGGCACGCGCGAGCCGTTCGGTGGCGTCGTCCAGCGGGACGACGAACGTGTCCCATGTCACCGGCGCGACCGCTTCCGCCGTCTTAACCGCGATGTCGGCCTCGGCCAGCAGTTGCTCGATGGCGGGCGCGATGTGTTCGGCGCGGATCGCGTCGAAGCGCGGCAGACCGGAAAAATCGAGCAATGGATTGGTCATGGGAACACCTTCTGCAATGGGAAATCAGTTCGGCCAGTCGGCCATCGCCAGCGTTGGCAGCCCGCGTCCGGCGACGGCGGCCGCGATGGCATCGTCGCTTTCCACGATGGGGATGCCGCGCTCCAGATACCAGTCCCGGTTGTAGTAGCTGTGCGCGTAGCGTTCGCCGCTGTCGCACAGGATGCTGACGATGGAGCCGGTCAGGCCCTCATCGCGCATGCGCGAGGCAGCGGCGAGGATGCCGACGAAATTGGTGCCGGTCGATCCGCCGACACGCCGCCCCAGCACCGCGCTGACGTGGCGCATGGCGCCCAGGCTGAGTGCATCAGGCACCTTCACCATCGCGTCGACGCACGCCGGGATGAAGCTGGGCTCGCAGTGGGGGCGTCCGATGCCTTCGATGCCCGAGCCGCGCTCGCAGGTCAGTCCATCGTCGGGCTGGCCGGCGCAGGCACCGCGATAGTGCTCGAAGAACACCGAATGCTCCGGGTCCGCGCACAGCACACGGGTGGGATGGCGGCGGTAGCGCACGTATCGCCCCAGCGTGGCGCTGGTGCCGCCGGTGCCCGGGCTGCACACGATCCATGCCGGGACAGGATGCGGCTCTGCCTCCATCTGCTTGAAGATGGATTCGGCGATGTTGTTGTTCGCGCGCCAGTCGGTGGCCCGTTCGGCATAGGTGAACTGGTCCATGAAATGGCCACCGGTCTCGCGCGCGAGTTGCCGCGACACGGCGTTGATCGCGCCCGCCTCCTCGACCAGATGGCAGCGACCACCCTGGAACTGGATCGCGGCGACCTTGTCGGGCGAGGTGGTGGCCGGCATCACCGCAATGAAGGGCAGGCCGAGCAGCCGCGCGAAATACGCCTCGGAGACCGCGGTAGAGCCACTGGAGGCTTCGATCACCGGCGCACTCTCGCGCAGCCAGCCATTCGCCAGCGAGTACAGGAATAGCGACCGCGCCAGCCGGTGCTTCAGGCTGCCGGTCGGATGACTGGATTCGTCCTTGAGATAGACGTCGATGCCGGGAAAACCAGGCAACGGCAGCGGGATAAGGTGGGTATCGGCGGACCGGTTGAAGTCCGCTTCGATGCGCTGGATCGCCTGCGCCGTCCAGTCACGCGCTGCCGTGGTCACGCCGATTTCCTCGCGGGCGCCGACGCGGATACGGCGCGATGATGACGCGGCGGGATGTGCGTGGTGGGCCGTGAAGGATTCGAACCTTCGACCAAAAGATTAAAAGTCTTCTGCTCTACCGACTGAGCTAACGGCCCGGGAACGCATCCCGGCCTTGCACCGGGATGCGCATTCTAACGCATCGTCCGCGATGGGGCGAAACCCGCCCGGTTCACGCGTAGTGCGTGGGGTCCGGCACGCCGGCATCGGCGAAACCGGCGGCACGCAGGCGGCACGCGTCGCAGTGGCCACAGGCGCGGCCCTGCCCGTCGGCCTGGTAGCAGGACACGGTCTGCGCGAAGTCGACGCCCAGCCGCGTGCCCTCGCGCACGATATCGGCCTTGCTCATGTGCAGCAGCGGCGCCTGGATGCGCAGGCCCGCCCCCTCGACACCCGCCTTGGTGGCCAGGTTGGCGAGCGTCTCGAATGCTTCGATGAACTCCGGGCGACAGTCGGGATAGCCCGAGTAGTCCACCGCATTGACGCCGCAGAAGATGTCGCTGGCGCCCAGCACCTCGGCCCAGCCCAGCGCGACAGACAGCATGATGGTGTTGCGCGCCGGCACGTAGGTCACCGGAATGCCCGGGCCGCCGGCTTCCGGCACGTCGATGTCGTCGGTCAGCGCCGAGCCACCGATGCTGCGCAGGTCGACGTGCACGGTCTTGTGCGCAGCGGCACCGAGCGTGGCGGCGACGCGCGCGGCGGCATCCAGTTCCGAGGTGTGCCGCTGGCCATAGCGCACGCTCAGCGCGTGCACGGCGAAACCCTGCTCGCGGGCGATGGCGACGACGACGGCGGAATCCATGCCACCGGAGAGAAGGACGACGGCGTTTTTCATGGGGTACGCGATTCGTTATGAAGGTTACGGGGCCGGGGATCAGGCTCGTCATCCCAGCGCACGCTGGGATCCATGTTGCCGTTGCGTCCGCTCATTGTCCAAGCGAAGAGCGAATGGATCCCGGCGTGCGCTGGGATGACGGCAACCTCTAGGGATCACCGCCCCGGCTCGTCGTTCCACAGCAGCTTGTGCAACTGCATCTGGAAGCGTACCGGCAGGCGGTCGGCGATGATCCAGTCGGCGAGCTCACGCGGCTCCAGTTCGGACTTGCTGGGCGAGAACAGCACGTCGCAACGCTCGGCCAGGCGGTGCTCGGCGACCATCCCGCGCGCCCACTCGTAGTCGGCGCGGCCGCAGAGCACGAACTTGACCTGGTCGCGCGCGGTCAGCTGCGGCAGGTTCTCCAGCCGGTTGCGGGCCATTTCCCTGGAGCCGGGTGTCTTCAGGTCCACCACGCGCGAAACGCGCGGATCCACATCGGCGATGTCGATAGCGCCAGAGGTTTCGAGCGAGACGTCATGGCCGGCATCGCAGAGCTTCTTCAGCAGCAGCAGGCAGCGCTTCTGCGAGAGCGGTTCGCCGCCGGTCACGCAGACGTGGCGGACGCCATGGCGGGCGACCTCGGCCACGATGTCGTCGATCTCGCGCCACTGCCCGCCATGAAAGGCGTAGGCCGTGTCGCAATACTGGCAGCGCAGCGGGCAGCCGGTCAGACGGACGAAGACCGTCGGCCAGCCGACCGCATTCGCCTCTCCCTGCAGGGAAAGGAAGATCTCGGTGATCTTGAGGCGTTCCAGCGGGGACTGGACGATCTCGCTGGGGCGGGCGGCGTCATTCATGGGGTGCGCATGATACGCCCTGCCGGCCCGGCGGCCCCAGGAGGGGCCGGAGACGGCGTTTCTTCAGCGCAGACGGCCGAGCTGGATGGCGCGCAGCCGGTCGTCGGCGGTGCGGGCGACATCGGTGCCCGGATACTTGGCGACGACCTCGCCGAGGGTACGCTCGGCTTCAGGCAATTTGCCCAGGCCGTAGTCGCAAAGGCCCATCTTCAGCAGTGCACCGGGCGCCTTGTCGTGGGTCGGGTACTGCGCCAGCAACGCACGGAACTGGTCCGCAGCCAACGCGTAGTTCTGGGTGACGTAATAGCTCTCGCCCAGCCAGTACAGGGCGTTGGGCGCGTACACGCCGCCGGGGTAGAGCTGGAGGAAGCTGGTGAACAGCTGCGCGGCATCGGCGTACTCGCCCGCTTTCAGGCGGTCGAAGGCGACGTTGTACGCGGTGCGTTCATCGCCGGCAGCGGACATCGCCCCCATGTCGCCATGGACGCTGGGCGGCGGCTCGGCGGTGGCTACGACGGCGGGCGCCGGCACGGTGGCCGGCGGCGATGCGGGAGCCTGGCTACCGAGGGGCGGGCTGGCAGGCGTGGTACCGGCAGGGGCCGGTGGAGTACCGCCCTCAAGGCGATTGAGGCGACCGTCCAGGTCAAGATACTGGTCGCGGCCGCGCTGCTTGAGCTGCTCGTTCTCGTTCTGCAGCTGTTCCAGCTGCGCACGCAGTTCGCGCAACTCCGCTTCCTGCTGTGTGAGCTTGTTGAGCAGGTCGAGGTTCTGTTGCGGGTTGTTGGCCTTCGCTTCCAGCGCCGCAACGCGGTCAGCCAGGCTGACGCGTTGCGCCTGGGCGGGAGCGGCGGCCACCAGGGCCGCCGCCAGTACCAGCATGTACTTCTTCGCGATCATCGTGGCGATGACGGCTTACTTCGCCGTGTACACGATCTCGACGCGACGGTTCTGCGACCAGCAGGACTCGCTGGAATCGGTGCAGACCGGACGCTCTTCGCCGTAGCTGACCACGGTCAGCTGGGCGGCCGAGCCACCGCTGGCCTGCAGGGCCGAGTTCACCGCGTTGCCGCGGCGCTCGCCGAGGCCCAGGTTGTACTCGCGGCTGCCGCGCTCGTCGGCATGGCCTTCCAGCGAAATGCGCGAGGACGGACGGTCACGCAGGTACTTGGCGTGGCAACCCATGATGGCCTGGAACTCCGGCTTCAGGGCGTCCTGGTCGAGGTCGAAGTAGACCACGCGCTGGCGCAGGCAGGCGTCGGTGTCCAGGTCGTTCGGGCCGTAGACGCCCGAGGTGGTCGGCGTGGTCGGGGTGGTCGGCGTCGTCGTGGTGGTGTCGGTCGGCGCTTCCGGCTTGACGGCTTTCTTGCAGCCTGCCAGCACGGCAACGGACATCAGGGACAGCATCAGAACACGGGCGGTGTTGTTCATGGTGATTCCTTCGTCGATAAAACGGGGGGTCAAGGGAACGGACATTGTAGACAGAAACTTAACGCACGGTGCGATAAGGCGACCACGCCGGCTCGCGCACATCGGCGTTGGCCACGACCAGACGCTGGCGTACGCGCGCATCGGCGGAGACCGCGTACAACACGCCCCGCCCGCCTTCGCGCGCGGCGTACAGCACCATGCTGGCGTTGGGGGCGAAGCTGGGCGATTCGTCCAGCGAGCCCGGCGACAGCGACGACCAGCGCGCGCCACCCAGGCTGCTGTCCATCAGCGAGATGCGGTAGTTGTTGCCCGCACCCTGCACCACCGCGATCTTCTTGCCGTCATACGACACGCTGGCGGTCGCGTTGTAGCTGCCGTCGAAACTCACCCGGCTCGCGCTGCCGCCACCGGCGGGCACGCGGTAGATCTGGGGGCGGCCGCCGCGGTCGGAGGTGAAATAGATGCTGCTGCCATCGGGACTCCACACCGGCTCGGTGTCGATGGCCGAGGTGTTGGTCAGCTGGCGCAGCGACCGGCTACCGAGGTCCATCACGTAGATCTCGGGATTCCCGCTGCGCGACAGGGTGAGTGCCAGCTGGCGGCCATCCGGCGAGAACGAGGGGGCGCCATTGATGCCGCGGAAGCCGGAGACCTTCTCGCGCGCACCCGTCGAAATATCCTGGATGTAGATCGCCGAGTTGCCGCTCTCGAAGCTGACGTAGGCCAACTTGCGGCCATCGGGACTCCATGACGGCGACAGCAGCGGCTCGGCGGAGCGGACCACGGTCTGCGGATTGAAGCCGTCCGAATCGGCCACCATCAACGCGTAACGCGTGGCCTTGCCGGTGCCGGCGGCGGTGATGTAGGCGATGCGCGTCCAGAACGCGCCACGCACGCCGAGGATCTTCTCGTAGATGGCATCGGCCATCTGGTGGGCGACATCACGCAGGGCGTTCGAACGGGCCGTCATCGCCAGGCCGAGCATGCGCTCCTGCTTGGCGACATCGAACAGTTCGTACTCCACGCGATATCCACCATCGCCCGCATCCACGACCCGGCCGACCACGATGTAGTCCTGGCGCAGCGCGCGCCATGTCGGGTACTGGATTTCGCCACCGCGCGTCGGGCGCTCGGTGATGCTGGCTTCGGGTAGCGTGCGGAATGCACCCGAACGCTCCAGATCGGCGCGCACCACGGCCGAGACATCCGTCGGCGGCGTGCCCGCACTGCCCTGGTAGGGCATCGGCACCACGGTGATGGGCAGGGCGGAGGCATTGCCGCCGATGATGTCGATCTCGAGCCCTTGCTGCTGGGCGGACGCCAGGGCGGGCACCAGCGTGAACAGGAACAGGGCGAACCAGCGCAGCGGTTTCTTCATGGGCAGCGACTCTGCGGTTGTGCGGGGCGGCAAAGGGATACCAGCCCGCGCGTGAACGTTTTAACAATTGTGAACGGAGGGCAGCGAAACGCCGCGTGAAGTCAGCGGTCGCGGGCCTCGAAATTCAGGGTAAGTGTCCGGGCGAACACGGATTCGAAGCCCTGGTAGGGCAATGGCCGGGCCTTCAGGACCGCACGCTCGATCGAATCCTGCCCGGCGGCGTCCATGGCACAGCCGGGCTGCACCTCGGCACTGACCACGTCACCGCCGGGCAGCTGGCGGATCACCACGCGGCAGCGCGTGCCCACCGGCACCGATTCCGGGCGCGTCCACTGGCGCAACACCGCCTCCTGGATCGCGGCGGCATAGCGGCCACGCAGGTCTTCGTCGGTCCCGCCAGTACCTGCGGGGCCGGTCGCTGGTGCAGGCGTGGAGGCCGCTGCGCCCGCCGCCTGGCGCGCACGCGCATCCGCGAGCTGGCGCAGTTTCTGTTCGGCCAGCTGGGCCTCGCGCGCGGCCTGGGCGCGCTGGCGGCGGATTTCCTCCAACCGCTTCTGGTCCGCCGCCTTCTGCTGCGTTTCGGCGGCCATGCGCTTCTGGCGATCTTCTTCCTGCTGCGCAGCGAGGCGGCGCTGCTGCTCGGCCTGCTCCTGCCGCTTGCGCTCCGTCAGGTCGATCTGCTCCTGGCGCCGCTTGGCTTCCTGCTCCTGGCGGGCCTTCTCCTGCGAGATGGCATCGCGGCGGGCTTCGTCCTGGTCGACCGTATCCGGCACCGGCACGCGCTCCTGGGCCTGCGCCTGACGCTCGACCGGCGCATCCTGCGGGGCCGGTTCGGGGATCGGCTGAGGTGGCGGGATGGTGTCCTCGGGGGCCGGCTCCTGCACGGGTTCGGGCATCGGCTCCGGTTGGAAATCGAGTGCCTGTGCGACCGCACGCTGGTCGGCCGCGGACACATCAAGCGTGGCTTCCATCGCCTGCGAGCCTGCCGCATTCAGGCGATCACGGTCCCAGGTCAGGAACGGCGACACCAGCAACAGCACGAGCAACAGCACATGCAGGCCGATGGCCCATGCCACCGCCCTGCCCAGCCCTTCGTCCTGCACGGGCCGCTGGCGCTGGAGGACTTCAGCGTGCATTGCCACCCGCGTTGGTCATCAGGCTGACATTGCCGACCTTCGCGCGCCGCAGCACATCCATCGCGTCGAGCACCTTCTGGTACGGCGCTGCACCTTCGGCCGCGACCATGATGCGGAGCTCATCGCCCTGCTGCGCGCGGATCGCCGCAACCTTGGCTTCCAGCGCTGCCGCGTCCAGCACTTCCGGCAGCTTGGCTTCGGGCAACTTCAGGCCGTACCGGCCGTCGGGGTAGGCAATGACGATCACCGGTTCGTTGCGCGTCTCCACCGCCTTCGCGTTGGATGACGGCAACTTGACGTCGACGCTCAGCGTGAGCAGCGGCGCGGTCACCATGAAGATGATCAGCAGCACCAGCATCACGTCGATGTACGGGACGACGTTGATCTCGGATTTCAGCTTGCGCCGCTTGCGATGGAAGATGCTTCCGGCCATGGTGGGCTCCGCTTACTCGGCCGAATTCTGTCGCTGCAGGATGGAGCTGAATTCCTCGGCGAAGCTCTCGTAGCGCACCGACAGCCGCTCGACGCGGGTGGTGAAGCGGTTGTATGCCCACACGGCGGGAATGGCCACGAACAGGCCGATGGCCGTGGCGAACAGGGCCTCGGAAATGCCCGGCGCCACCGCGGCGATACCCGCCTGCTCACCGCTGTTGAGCATGTCGTGCATGGTCACCATGATGCCGAACACCGTGCCCACCAGGCCCACGTAGGGCGCGGTCGAGCCGATGTTGGCCAGCAGTTCCAGATTGCGTTCGAGCTGGTCGACTTCGCGCGTGTAGGTGACGCGCATCGCACGCTGCGCACCTTCCAATTGCGCGCGCCCGTCGAGGCCGCGCTTGTCGCGCAGGCGGGTGAACTCGCGGAAGCCGGCTTCGAAGATCGCTTCCAGCCCGGTGACCACGCGGTTGCGGTCGGCGGCGCCGGCATACAGCTTGTGCAGCTCCGCGCCGGACCAGAACCGACCCTCGAATTCGTCGGCATCGCGGTTGGCGGTCTTGAACACACGCGCCTTGCGGAAAATGATCACCCAGCTGATCAACGACCCGGCCAGCAGCAGCAATACGATCAACTGGACCGGCAGGCTCGCCTTGAGCATCAGGTTGATGTAGTTGATCCCGCTGTGCACGGTGCCTGCCGTGGCCTCGGCGGCGGCGGCCGCGGTCTCCGGCGGCAATGCCTCCACCACGGTGTCCTGGAAGGCCAGCAGCGTTGCGATCATCCGTTGTTCCTCGAGTCTCGGTTCGTGTTGCGTATCGGGTTAGAGCGGACGGCCCGGTGTCTCGAGCCGGCGGAACTCCTCGTACAACGCCCCAGGCAGCGCGACGGGTCTGAAACCCGAGGCGCTGAGCGCGGCGACTTTCACCTCGGCGGTCAGCAGCACTTCGCCATCCCGCTCGATGGACTGGGCAAATATCACGCTGGCCCGCTTGCACTGGTGGATGCGCGCGCTCACCTGCAGCAGATCGTCCAACCGGGCGGGGCGCAGGAAATCCAGGCGCATCGCACGGACGGCGAACACCAGGTCGTGGGTCTGGCGCAGTTGTTCCTGGGCGTATCCACGGGCCCGCAACCACTCGGTGCGGGTCCGCTCCAGGAAAGCCACGTACTGCGCGTGGTACACCACGCCACCGGCGTCGGTATCTTCCCAATAGACGCGTGTCGGAAAGATGAACGGAGCCGGATCCCCGGCGATCATCGGCGAATCAGTCGTCAAAGCATGCGCTCCCGCACGTTGTCGTGCATACCATCCTGAAACCAGTGGCCGTCAGAAGAGTTCGCCGGGCGCATCACCCGCATCGGGCACGCGGCCCTTCGGCGTCAACCCCAGGTGCAGATAGGCCTTGCGGGTGGCCATCCGGCCGCGCGCGGTACGGACCAGGAAACCCTGCTGGATCAGGTAGGGTTCGATGACGTCCTCCAGCGTGCCCCGCTCTTCGCTCAGGGCGGCCGCCAGCGACTCCACGCCCACCGGGCCGCCGTCGAAGTTGTCCACGATGGTGCGCAGCATGCGGCGGTCGAGTTCGTCGAAACCCTCCGGGTCCACCTTCAGCATCTGCATGGCGGCGCGCGCGACGTCGACGTCGATGTGGCCATCGGCCTTGACCTGCGCATAGTCGCGCACGCGGCGAAGCAGCCGGTTGGCGATGCGCGGGGTGCCGCGCGCGCGCCGGGCGATCTCCCCTGCCCCTTCCGGCACGCAGTCCATGCCCAGGATGCGCGCCGAACGCTGCACGATGCGGGTGAGCTCGTCGGGCGTGTAGAACTCCAGGCGCTGCACGATCCCGAAGCGGTCGCGCAGCGGCGCGGTCAGCAGGCCGGCTCGCGTGGTGGCGCCGATCAGAGTGAAGGGCGGCAGGTCCAGCTTGATCGACCGCGCGGCAGGCCCCTCGCCGATCATGATGTCGATCTGGAAATCCTCCATCGCCGGATACAGCACTTCCTCGACCACGGGCGACAGGCGATGGATCTCATCGACGAACAGCACATCGTGCGGCTGCAGGTTGGTCAGCAGCGCGGCCAGGTCGCCCGCCTTCTCGATCACCGGGCCGGACGTGGACCGCAGGTTCACGCCCAGTTCGTTGGCGATGACATGGCTCAAGGTGGTCTTGCCCAGCCCCGGCGGCCCGAAGATCAGCACATGGTCGAGCGCTTCACCGCGACCTTTCGCCGCCTGGATGTAGATGTCCAGCTGCTCGCGGACCGGCTTCTGGCCCAGATACTCGTCGAGCCGCTTGGGGCGGATGCTGGCCTCGATGGCCTCGTCTTCGCGCGTGGCGGACGAGGTGATGATGCGGTCTGCGGTCATGCGGGGATTATGCGTGAAACCGCCCGTCATGCTTCATCTTTCCCGCGCCGCGCAGGTCAGATTTCGACCTGCGCCCCCAGTTCCACCAACCGGTTGCCGGGAATGCGGAAGAAGCCGGTCGCGGGCGCGGCGTTGCGGTGCATGACCGCGAACAGCTTGTCACGCCAGACCGGCATGCCGCCGTGGCGCGCGGCCACGATGGTTTCGCGGCTGGCGAAATAGGTGGTCTCCATCGGGTCGAAGTACACGCCACCCTGGTCACAGGAGCCCATCAGCGCCTGCGGCACATCAGGTGTCTCGGCGAAGCCATAGCTGATCACGACGCGGTAGAAATCGTCGCCGATGGGCTCGATCTTCAGGCGCTTCTTCTTGGGCGCATAAGGCACCGTCAGCGTCTCGACCGTGAGGAACACGTTGCGTTCGTGCAGCACCTTGTTGTGCTTCAGGTTGTGCAGCAATGCGTGCGGCACCACGCCCTTGTCGGCCGTCAGGAAGATCGCCGTGCCGGGCACGCGCACGGGCGGCGCCAGCATCAGGCCCGGCAGGAAGGTATCCAGGCGGATGCCTTCCTTCTGCACTTCGCCATGCAGCAGTTCGCGACCGCGGCGCCAGGTACGCATCATGGTGAACGCGGTGATGCCGATGAACAGCGGCACCCACGCGCCGATTCCGGTCACCAGTTTGGCGCCGTTGGCGAACAGGAAGGCCAGGTCGATCACCAGGAACACGCCGCACAGTGGCAGCACCCATTTGCGGGAATCCGGCCAGCGCGTATAGGCCACGATCGCCAGCAACAGCGTGTCGATCAGCATGGTGCCGGTGACCGACAGACCGTATGCGGTGGCCAGCGCGCCGGAGCTCTGGAAGCTCAGCACCAGCACGATCACCGCCAGGTAGAGCATCATGTTGACCGAGGGCACGTAGATCTGTCCGATCGTGTCCTTCGAGGTGTATTTGATGTGCAGGCGCGGCAGGTAGCCCAGCTGGATGGCCTGGCGCGTCACCGAGAACGCACCGGTGATGACCGCCTGCGAAGCCACCGCTGCCGCCGTGGTCGCCAGCACCAGCATCGGGATCTGCGCCCACCCGGGGATCGACATGTAGAACGGATTGGCCACGGCTTCCGGGTGCTTCAGCAGTACGGCGCCCTGGCCGTAGTAGTTCAGCACCAGCGCCGGCAGCACGAAGGCGAACCAGCCCCAGCGGATGGGACGCTTGCCGAAGTGGCCCATGTCGGCATACAGCGCTTCGCCACCGGTGACGGTCAGCACCACCGCGCCGAGGATCAGCACCGCGTGCCAGTCGTGGGTGACGAAGAAATGCCAGGCCCAGTAGGGATTCAGCGCGGCCAGCACCGAGGGGTTGTGCGCGATGTTGTAGATGCCGAAGCCGGCCAGCACGATGAACCAGATGATCATCACCGGTCCGAACGCCTTGCCCACCTTGGCCGTGCCGAAGCGCTGGAACGCGAACAGGCCCGTCAGGATGACCAGGCTGATCGGCACCACCCATTGCTTGAACACCGGCGAGACCACCTCCAGGCCCTCGACCGCGCCCAGCACGGTGATGGGCGGCGTGATCATGCCGTCACCGAAGAACAGCGCCGCGCCGAAGATGCCCAGTATGCCGACCGTGTAGCTGAGCCGCGAGCCCTTGGTGAGGCTGCGCTGGGCCAGCGCGGTCAGTGCCATGATGCCGCCCTCGCCATCGTTGTCGGCGCGCATGATGACGATGACGTACTTCAGCGTGACCACCAGCAGCAGCGACCAGAAGCCGAGCGACAGCAGGCCGCGCACGGTGTCCGCGTCCGGCGTCAGGCCGAAATGGGGATGGAACATCTCCTTGATCGTGTACAGCGGGCTGGTGCCGATGTCGCCGAACACCACGCCGACGGCGCCGGCCACCAGCGCGGCCATGCCGGCTTGCGTATGACCGTGCTGCCCGGTGTTGCCGGCGTCGGTATGGGGAGAGGAAGGGCTGGACATGGCGGCCGGAGGGTAGCGCTCGATGAGTGAAGAGGTGCTCTAAAGCCGCGATCAGCGCAAGGCGGACTGCAGGGCCTTGCGGATGATGGTGGCGGCATCGTCGCCGGCCGCGGTCGCGTCGCGTGCCATGCGGGTCGCTTCCGCCGGCTTGTAACCCAGCTGCTGCAGGGCGATGGTGGCTTCGGACTGCGGATCGGCCGGCAGCGCGCTGATGCCGCCCACGCCGGTACCCATCAGGTCGGCCGCGCGGTCGCGCAGTTCCACCACCATGCGTTCGGCGGTCTTCTTGCCGATGCCGGGGATGCGCGTGAGCGCAGTGATGTCGCCGGCCTGCACCATGCGCGCGAACTCGTCCACGCTGGCGCCCGACAGCACCGCCAGCGCGATCTTCGCGCCCACGCCGCTGACCTTCTGCACGTCGCGGAACAGCCTGCGTTCGCCTTCGCGCAGGAAGCCGTACAGCGACACGCTGTCTTCCTTCTGCGCGTAATGGGTGAACAGCAGCACCTCGCGGCCGACATCGGGCAGATCGTAGAAGGTGCTCATCGGCGCCTCCAGCTCGTAACCGACCCCGCCCACATCGATGACCAGCCAGGGGGGCGACTTGTACGCCAGGATCCCGCGAAGACGTCCGATCATGGAGAAACTCCTGCGTTTCCCTTCTCACACCGGGAGAAGGTGGCGCGACGCGCCGGATGAGGGCCGAACCGAGTCCATGGCGGCGAACAGCGGAGCGCGGTCTGCCGCATGAGTCCTCGGTCATCCGGACTTCGGCTGCCCTCACCCCAACCCCTCTCCCGCCGGGAGAGGGGCTCGCTCAGCGAACGCCGACCGATCATTTCCTGCTCCAGGCCAGTTGCGAACTCACGCCCAGCCGCTTGGCCGTGGCGCGTACGTGCGCGTGGGTGATGGCGACCGCCAGCGCGTCGGCGGCGTCGGCCTGCAACTTGCCGTGCAGGTTCAGCATGATCCCGACCATGTGCTGGATCTGGCCCTTCTCGGCGCTGCCGCGACCCACGACGGCCAGTTTCACTTCCTTGGCCGCGTACTCGTGCACGGGCAGGTCGCGCAGTACGACCGCGCTGATGGCAGCGCCGCGCGCCTGCCCCAGCTTCAACGCCGAATCGGGATTGCGCGCCATGAACACCTTCTCGATCGCGACTTCATCCGGCTGCCAGGTGGTGATGATGTCGGCCAGGCCGTCCAGCAGGCGGCGCAGCCGCTGCGGGAAATCGTCGGCACCCAGCAGCACCAGCGGCGCATGATAGACGTGCGTGGTCTTGCCCGCCGCATCCACGTCGATGATGCCCACGCCGGTACGCTGAGAACCCGGGTCGATGCCGAGGATGCGGGTCACGGGACGTGATGGCCCGCCATCACCCGTTCCCGCGCACGGCGACTACGCATACGCATCCGCGCCCAACTCGGCGTTGGAGTAAACGTCCTGCACATCATCCAGGTCTTCCAGCATGTCCAGCAGCTTCTTCACCTGCACGGCCGTGTCGCCCTGCACGGCGATATCGTTGTCGGCGCGGAAGGTGATCTCGGCGTGGCCAGGCGCCAGTCCGGCGGCTTCCATCGCGTCCTTCACCGACGAGAACGCCTCGGGCGTGGTGACCACGTCGATGGATCCGTCATCGGGATACACCACGATGTCGTCGGCGCCGGCCTCGATGGCGGCTTCGGTGATCTTCTCTTCGTCCGCGCCGGGGGCGTAGCTCAGCACGCCCAGCCGCTTGAACATGAAGGCCACCGAGC
>Ga0247823_10001002_pt1 | contig 23908 bp, 29 predicted proteins | sample 13C_PalmiticAcid_2_FD_192426 | JGI IMG/M metagenome (GOLD analysis project Ga0247823, IMG submission 192426) | Soil microbial communities from agricultural site in Penn Yan, New York, United States - 13C_PalmiticAcid_Day30 | ecosystem: Environmental > Terrestrial > Soil > Agricultural land... | reverse complement strand
GGTGGGCAAGGCCTGCGCGGCGGTGGCGGGTGGGGGCGTGGCGATGTCGCTCATGGGTGTCACGAAGTTGGGGCGTCGTGGTTCAGACCGCGCCGCGGCGTTGAAGTTCGGCCAGGCGCTCGGGCGGGCAGGCCAGCCAGTCATCCAGCACCTCGGCCGTGTGCTGGCCCAACAGCGGTGGCGGCAGGTCGTTGCGCACCGGCGTGGCGCTGAGCTTGAGCGGGCTGGCGACGAGGTCGACCGCATCGGCCAGGGGGTGCGACCAGGTGTGCACCATGTCGCGCGAGCTCACGTGCTCGTCGGCGAACACCTCGGCGAGGTTGTTGATCGGGCCGCAGGGCACCTTGGCGGCTTCCAGCGCGGCCAGCCAGTCGGCTTTGCCGCGCGTCTTGAGCAGGTCGGCCAGCAGGGGCACCAGCACCTCGCGGTGGCGCACGCGGTTCTGGTTCTGCGCGAAGCGCGGGTCGGTGGCGAGCCCGGGCCGTCCGGCCACCGCGCAGAACTTGGCGAACTGGCCATCGTTGCCCACGGCCAGGATGATGTATTGCGCCTGGCCTTGCGCATCCGGCGCGACCTCAAAGGCCTGGTACGGCACGATGTTGGCGTGGGCATTGCCCGCCCGGCCCGGCACCTTGCCTTCGTCCCGGCCGCGCACCAGGTAGTTGGCGCCCAGGTTGGCGAGCATGGCGACCTGGGTGTCAAGCAGTGCCATGTCGATGTGCTGGCCTTCGCCGGTGCGCTCCGCGTGGCGCAGCGCAGCCTGGATGGCGATGGTCGCGTACAGGCCGGTGAACAGGTCGGTCACCGCCACACCCACCTTCTGCGGGCCGCCGCCGGGCAGCGCATCGCGCTCGCCGGTCACGCTCATGAGGCCGCCCATGGCCTGGATGGCGAAGTCGTAGCCCGCGCGGTCCTTGTAGGGGCCGGTCTGGCCGAAGCCGGTGATGGAGCAGTAGACGAGTCGGGGGTTGATCGCGCGCAGCGCGGCGTAGTCCAGGCCGTAGCGCGCCATGTCGCCGACCTTGTAGTTTTCGACGAACACATCGGCCTTGGCGGCCAGCTCACGGATCAGGGCCTGGCCCTCGGGCGTGGCGATGTCACAGGTGATGGAGCGCTTGTTGCGGTTCGCACCCAGGTAGTAGGCCGCCTCGGCGGTGTCCTGGCCATTGCGTCCCTGCAGAAAGGGCGGGCCCCAGCCGCGGGTGTCGTCGCCGCCGGGATGGCCCGCGCCCGGAGGGCGCTCCACCTTCACCACATCGGCGCCCAGATCGGCCAGCGTCTGCGTGCACCAGGGGCCGGCGAGCACGCGCGAGAGATCAAGTATGCGGATACCATCCAGAGCATTCATATTGCCATTGTGCGCGACCCCGCCTTCGCTGCGGTGTCCCGGCGGTGGCCTCTCTGGCTGGAATTCCATGTCTGTCCCCGTTCCCGGCGGTGCGCCGCGCCGCCGCCTGCGCCCGCTGGGGCTCGCGCTGTCCGCCGGACTGGTCCTCAGTGCGTGCAACCCCACCTTCAACTGGCGCGAATTGCGCCCCGAGGGCACGACTTTGCTGGCGCTCATGCCCTGCAAGCCCGAGTCCGCCGCGCGGCCGGTGCCGCTCGATGGCGGTGCGCCGGCCGAGTTGCACATGCACAGCTGCGACACGGGTGGCCTGACCTTCGCCTTGGCCTGGGCCGAGCTGGGTGACGCCGCCCGCGTGCCCGCCGCGCTGAACGGCTGGCGCCGCGCCTCGCTGGGGGCCGTGCGCGTCGACCCGGCGCGAGCCGACGACCCCGCGACACGCTGGCCGGCGGCCGTGCCCGGCGCCACCCAGGCCCTGGGCCTGGCGGCGCAAGGCACCGACCACCAAGGCCAACCGGTGCAGGTGCGCGCGGTGCATTTCGCGCGCGGCACGCAGGTGTACCAGGCAGCGGTCTATGGTCCCGCGCTGCGCGACGACGTGACCACCGCCTTTTTTGACGGACTCAAGCTGCCATGAACCCGACTGTTCGACCCGGTCCCGTGCGCCTCGACGGCGCGGTGGCGCCGCGCCCCCCGCAAAGCGAGTTGCTCGCGCCGCGCACCGTGGTCATCGTCTTCCTGACCTTCGCGCTCGCGTATTTCCTGTCGGCGCTGTTGCGCGCCATCACGGCCACGCTCTCGCCGACCCTGAGCGCCGAGATGTCGCTCAATGCGGGCGATCTCGGCCTGCTGGCCGGAGGCTATTTCTTCGGCTTCGCGCTCACGCAACTGCCGCTGGGCAACTGGCTGGACCGCCATGGCCCGCGCACCGTGATCCTGTGGTTCCTGGGGGTAGCGGTTGCCGGCTGTGCCGCGTTCGCGCTCGCCACCAGCTTCACTTGGCTGCTGGCCGCGCGCGTGCTTATCGGCATGGGCGTGAGCGCCTGCCTGATGGCACCGCTCACCGGCTATCGGCGCTGGCTCACGCCCCTGGCGCAGATGCGCGCCAATTCCTGGATGCTCATGACCGGCTCGTTCGGCATGGTGGCCGCCACCTTGCCGGTGCAGTGGCTGATGCCGCTGACCGGCTGGCGCGGCCTGTTCTGGCTGCTGGGCGGGTTGATCCTGCTGTCGATGGTGGGCATCGTCTGGACGGTGCCGCGCTGGCGGCGGACCGAGCCGGCGGAGGCCGCCGCGCCGGTTTCCGAGCCGGGTTACGGCATGGTCTGGCGCCATCCCTATTTCCGCCAGATGGTGCCGATCGGCTTCGTCAACTACGGCGGCATGATCGCCGTGCAGACGCTGTGGGCCGGGCCCTGGATGGTGAAGGTCGCGGGCTACACGCCGGAGCAGGCGGCCGGCGGCCTGTTCGGCATCAACCTCTGCATGCTGTGCACCTTCTGGCTCTGGGGGGTGTTCAACCCGCGGCTGGCGCGCCAGGGCTGGCTGCCCGAGCGCCTGATCGCCTGGGGCCTGCCGCTGAGTTTCGTGGTGCTGGGCGCCATCGTGCTGCTGGGCGAGCGCGCCGGCTGGCCGCTCTGGGCCCTGTATTGCGTGAGCTGCACGGTCGGCTCGCTGTCCCAGCCCGCCGTGGCCCTGGCCCTGCCGGCCGAGGCCGCCGGGCGGGCGCTCTCGGGCTACAACCTGGTCATCTTCGGTGGCGTGTTCGTGGTGCAGTGGGGCATCGGGCTGCTGATCGACGCCCTGGGGCTGTTCGTGGACAGCGAGGTCGCCCGCTACCGGGGTGCCATCACCCTCTTTGGCGTCTGTGGCGTTCTCGCCTACGCTGTGTTCCTGCGCGCCCACCTGCGCCGCGCGGCCGGCCGCGCGGGCTAAACTGGGGCCATGAACGGCATCCTCATCATGGCGCACGCGCCGCTGGCCTCCGCACTGCGCCAGTGCGTGCTGCATGTGTTCCCCGACAGCGCCGACGCGGTGTCGGCGCTGGATGTGCAACCCAACGTGCCGCCCGAGGAGTCGCTGGCGCAGGCCCGCGCGCTGATGCGCCAGATGCACCTGCCGCAGACGCTGGTCGTGACCGACGTGTTCGGCGCCACGCCCTGCAACGTGGCCCAGAAACTCATCGACGGCATCAATTCCAAACTCATCACCGGCGTGAACCTGCCCATGTTGTTGCGCACCGTGTCGTACCGCCATGAATCGCTGGATGCGCTGATCTCGCGCGCCATGATCGGCGCCACGCAAGGTGTCATCCAGGTGGCGGTGACCGCGCCCCAGAACCAGGCCAAACGAGCCACGCATGATCAAGACCACCGTGACCATCAGCAATAAGCTCGGGCTGCACGCGCGCGCCTCGGCCAAACTCACCAAACTCGCCGGCGGCTTCGCCTGCGATGTGTGGATGTCGCGCGGCGAACGGCGCGTCAACGCCAAGAGCATCATGGGCGTCATGATGCTGGCCGCCGGCATCGGCAGCGTGGTCGAGATCGAGACCGACGGCAAGGACGAGCAACCTGCCATGGACGCGCTGGTGGCGCTCGTCAACGACAAGTTCGGCGAGGGCGAATGACCATCTCCATCCACGGCCTGGCGGTCTCCCGGGGCATTGCCATCGGGCGGGCCGTGATCGTGGCGTCCAGCCGCGTGGACGTGGCGCACTACTTCGTGCAGGCCGAGCAGGTCGAGAGCGAGATCGAACGCCTGCGCCACGCGCGCAACGCGGTGGCCGAGGAGATCGTGAAGGTGCAGCACAGCCTGCACGATCTCGGCCCCAATGACGCGCACCCCGAACTCACCGCGCTGCTCGACGTGCACCTGATGCTGCTGCAGGACGAGCAGCTCACCAGCGGCGTGAAGCACTGGATCGTGGACCGCCACTACAACGCCGAATGGGCGCTGACCACCCAGCTCGAGGTGATCGCGCGCCAGTTCGACGAAATGGAAGACCCGTACCTGCGCGAGCGCAAGGCCGACCTGGAGCAGGTGGTCGAACGCATGCTGCGCTTCATGCGCGGCGTGGCCTCGCCGGTGGCGCCGGGTGGCGAAGCCAAGGCGGTGCACGACAGCGCCATCGAGGCGCCGCTGGTGCTGATTGCGCACGACCTGTCGCCCGCCGACATGCTGCAGTTCAAGCAGAGCGTCTTCGCCGGTTTCGTCACCGACGTGGGCGGCAAGACCAGCCACACCGCCATCGTCGCGCGCAGCATGGACATCCCGGCGGTGGTGGGCGCGCGCTCGTCCAGCCAGCTGATCCAGCAGGACGACTGGGTCATCATCGATGGGGATGCCGGCGTGGTGCTGGTCGATCCCTCGCCCATCCTGCTGGCCGAGTACGGCTTCAAGCAACGCCAGGGCGAGGTCGAGCGCGAGCGCCTTTCGCGCCTGAAGAACACGCCGGCCGTCACGCTCGATGGCCAGAAGATCGAACTGTTGGCCAACATCGAACAGCCCGAGGACGCCGTGGCGGCGCTCAAGGCCGGCGCCGTGGGCGTGGGCCTGTTTCGCAGCGAGTTCCTGTTCATGGGACGGGCCGGCAAACTGCCCGACGAGGAAGAGCAGTACCACGCCTACCGGCGCGCGGTCGAGGGCATGCAGGGCCTGCCGGTCACCATCCGCACCGTCGATGTGGGTGCGGACAAGCCGCTGGACCGGGGCGCCTCGCGCGCGGGCGAGGACCACCTCAACCCGGCGCTGGGTTTGCGTGCGATCCGCTGGAGCCTGGCCGAGCCGGCCATGTTCCTGGTGCAACTGCGCGCCATCCTGCGTGCCGCCGCGCACGGCCCGGTGCACCTGCTCATTCCCATGCTGGCGCACGCCAGCGAGATCCGCCAGACCCTGGCGCTGGTCAACCGCGCCCGCGAACAGCTGGACAACGCCGGCATCGCCCATGGCCACGTCAAGCTCGGCGCGATGATCGAGGTGCCGGCCGCGGCCTTGACCATTCCGCTGTTCCTGCGCTACTTCGATTTCCTGTCCGTCGGCACCAACGACCTGATCCAGTACACGCTGGCGATCGACCGCGCGGACGAAGCGGTGTCGCACCTCTACGACCCGGTGCACCCGGCGGTGCTGCACCTGCTGGCCAGCACCATCGAGCAATGCCGGGCCAAGGGCAAGGGCGTGAGCGTGTGTGGTGAGATGGCGGGCGACGTGAGCCTCACGCGGTTGCTGTTGGGCCTGGGGCTGCGCAGCTTTTCCATGCACCCCTCGCAGATCCTGGCGGTCAAGCAGCAGATCCTGCGCTGCGACACCACGCGCCTGCAGACCTGGGCGCAGAGCGTGCTCGCCGCGGAAGACCCCGCGGCCCTGATGACCGACTAGTTGCCGTGCTCCGGCGCAGGCTGCGGCTGGTGCGCCGAGATGCCCGCCAGCACGCTGGCGCTCACCAGCACCATGGCCAGGGCCTCCAGCGCGGTGGGCCAGCGCGCCTCCCACAGGAAGCCGTAGAGCAGGGCGAACAGGGTCTCGAACAGGATCATCTGCCCGATCATGGTCAGCGGCAGCAGGCGGCTGGCCCGGTTCCAGAACGCGTTGCCGAGGATCGAGGCCACGATGGCCATGCCGGCGGCCACGCCGATGAAGCTTCCCCATTGCGCGCCGGTGTGGTCGCTCAGGCGGCTTCCCATGAAGGCCGGCACCGCCAGCAGCAGGGCCAGCCCGCCCGTCACCAGGCCGGTGAGCAGGCTCCAGTCGTGCGAGGACACATGGTCCAGGCGCACCAGCCAGCGGCTGTTGCTCACGGCGTAAGCGGTCCAGGCCGCCAGCGCACCGAGGGCGCAGAGAAAACCCATGAGGCGGTCGGCCACCGGCGCCTCGGATGGCATGCCCAGCGCCTGCCAGGCCACGCAGGCGATGCCCGCGATGCCCAGCGCCAGGGTGAGCGCGAGCCGGCGCAGCGGTACGGCCCCGTGGCCCCGGCTGCCGATGAGCGTGACCGCCACCGGCAGGAAACCGATGACCAGCGAGGTCATGGCCATGCCACCGAGCTGAACGGCGGACGCCAACAGCACGTAGTACAGGATGTTGCCCAGCAGGCTCAAGCGCAGCAACGCCCACCACTCCGGTCGGCCCAATCGGGGCGCCACAGCGCGCCAGCGCGGCGCGATCAGGGCCAGCGCCACCAGGCCATAGGCCAGGTAGCGGGCGGCCGAGAGTTGCAAGGGCGAGAAGTCGCGCGCGAGTTCGGGGGCCAGGAACACGAAGCCCCAGGCGGCACCGGCCGCGGCGCCAAAGCCGATGCCCAGTGCCAGGGAGTGGTTGGGCCGGCTCATCGGTGGCCGGGCAGGAAGGAGAGGCTCATGCCCGGAGCTTAGCCCGGGCCTTCGTCGCGATCCGCCGGTGTGTCGTCGCGTTTCGCGGGTCTTGAGGGGCGCTCAGCCGCGTGGCGGCTCGCGGCGCAGGGCGGCCGTCAGGGCCGAGGGCGAGCGGTAACCGATGCGCCGCGCCGTGTCGGCCACGCTCAGCCCATGGGCGCGCCAGGCGCGGGCCTGGGCCAGGCGCTGTCGGCGCAGCCACTGCATGGGGCTGTCGCCCTGCTCGGCCTGGCAGCGCGCGGTGAACTGCGATGGGCTCAGGTGCACCTGCGAGGCCAGGTCGGCCACGGTCAGCGGGGTTTGCCAGCGCGCTTGCAGCCACTGGTTCAGCGCGGCCCAGTCGATGGGGCGGCGACGCCATTCCTGGGGCAGGGCGGTGGCGGGGCCGTGTTGCAACCAGGCTTCGAGCAGCAGGCCGGCGCCGGCCAGGCGGGCGCGTGGCAGGCCCGCCGACACGGCGGCGGCCAGGTAACGCGCCAGGGGCTGCACGCCGGGGGGCGGCGCCGCGACGGCCCGGGCCCAGGCGGGGTCGTGCGAGTCCAGCACCAGGCAGCGCGTGGCGTCCCGTCCTTCGAAATCGTGGTGTTCGCCCGGCGGCACCACGCAGCCGTCGCCGGCGGCGATGCGTTGCCCGCGTCCCGCCACCTCCAGTTCGAGCACACCTTCCAGGCCCACCAGGATCTGGAAGTGGTCGTGGTCGTGGCTGCCGTGCGAGGCGCCGTAGTCGCGCACGCTCAGGTGGTCGTGCGCGGCGGGCATGTCACTTCACTTCGGGGTTAAGCACGCCATGGGCCTGCTGGTCGGCGTGGTACGAGCTGCGCACCATGGCGCCCACGGCGGCATGCGTGAAGCCCATTTCGTAGGCCTTGGCCTCGAACATCTTGAAGGTGTCGGGGTGCACGTAGCGGCGCACCGGCAGGTGGTGGCCGCTGGGGGCGAGGTACTGGCCGATGGTCAGCATGTCGATGTGGTGCGCGCGCATGTCGCGCATCACCTCGAGGATTTCCTCGTCGGTCTCGCCCAGGCCGACCATGAGGCCGCTCTTGGTCGGCACGTGCGGGAACAGCGCCTTGAACTTCTTGAGCAGGTTCAGGCTGAACTGGTAGTCCGAGCCCGGGCGTGCTTCCTTGTACAGGCGCGGCACGGTCTCGAGGTTGTGGTTCATCACATCGGGCGGCGCTGCCTTGAGGATGTCGAGCGCGCGGTCGTCGCGGCCCCGGAAGTCGGGCACCAGCACCTCGATCTGCGTCTGGGGCGACAGGGCGCGCGTCTTTTCGATGCAGGCCACGAAATGGCCGGCACCGCCGTCGCGCAGGTCGTCGCGGTCCACGCTGGTGATCACCACGTACTTCAGGTTCAGCTGCGCGATCGTCTTGGCCAGGTTGTCGGGCTCGTTCACGTCCAGCGGATCGGGGCGACCGTGGCCCACGTCGCAGAACGGGCAGCGGCGCGTGCACTTGTCGCCCATGATCATGAAGGTGGCTGTGCCCTTGCCGAAGCACTCGCCGATGTTCGGGCAGCTCGCTTCCTCGCACACCGTCACCAGCTTGTTGGTGCGCAGGATGTCCTTGATCTCGTAGAAGCGGGTGGTCGGGCTGCCGGCCTTGACGCGAATCCACTCGGGCTTTTTCAGCACCTCGGCCGGCACGATCTTGATCGGGATGCGCGCGGTCTTGGCCTGGCTTTTCTGCTTGGCCGTGGCGTCGTAGCTGGCAGCGGGCTGGGCGTCGCGGACGGTGCTGCTGGCGGGGGCCGTGGGGGTGTCGAGGCGGGTCATGGCATGGGCGCGGGTGGCGCGGTTGGGGTCAGGGGCTCAGGGTGGCGATGAGCTTCTGGCTCAGCACCGCCGCGGCGTCGTCCCAGGAAGCCGCGACCCCGATTGTAGAAAGGTCGACCGTGGGCAGGCCCGTGTAGCCGCAGGGGTTGATGCGATCGAAGGGTTGAAGATCCATCGCCACATTGAGCGCCACGCCGTGGTACGTGCAGTGGCGGCTGACCTTGATGCCGAGCGCGGCGATCTTGCCCAGGCCGGTGAAGTCGGGCGGGGGCAGGGGCTCGCCCGGGTTCCGTTTCTGCGGCCGCTGCGGCAGCAGGGCGTGGCTGCCGGGGGCGTCCAGCCGCACGTAGATGCCGGGCGCGCCAGCCACGCGGTGGCCGGTCACGCCGAAGGTGGCCAGGGTGCGGATCACCGCCTCTTCCACGCGGTAGACATATTCCTTGACGAAGTAGCCCGCGCGCTGCAGGTCGACCAGCGGGTAGGCCACCACCTGGCCCGGCCCATGGTAGGTCACCTGGCCGCCGCGGTTGGTCGACACCACCGGGATGTCGCCCGGGGCCAGCAGGTGGTCTTCGCGACCCGCCAGGCCCTGGGTGAAGACGGGGGCGTGCTCGCAGATCCAGAGCTCGTCGGGCGTGTCGGCCGTGCGCGCCGCGGTGAAGGCCTGCATCGCCTCGTAGGTGGGCGCGTGATCCACCCGGCCCAGTGTGCGAATGATCACAGCACGACTTTGACCATCGGGTGTGTGGTCAGCGTGCGGTAGAGCTCGTCGAGCTGCTCGCGGCTGGTCACGTGCACCGTGAGCGTGAGGCCCAGGTAGTTGCCGGCCTTGCTCGGGCGCTGTTCGATCGTGCTCTCGTCGAAGCCGGGGTCGAAGGCGCGCGCCACATGCGTCATGGCGGTGGCAAAGCCTTCCACGTTGGCGCCCATCACCTTGATGGGGAAGTCGCTCGGGTAGGTGATGAGCGATTGTTCGGGGGGGATGTCGGGCGGGAGTTCCATCGGTCCATTTTCCAGTTCTTCAGATCGATTGAGCGGCCACCGCGCGCTGGTAGCCCGCATAGAGGCTTGCGCACACGGGGCCAGGCTGGCCGCGCTGGGCGCCATGTCCCACCGGCGCGCCGTCCAGCGTGGTGATGGACAGCACTTCCTTGGTGGCCGAAGACAGCAGCAGCTCGTCGGCCGACAATACCTCCGCGTGCGTGACGCGGCGAAGCTCGTGCCTGAGGCCTTGCTGTCGGCAGAGTTCCTCGATGAGCCCGAAGCGGATGCCTTCGAGCACCAGGTTGTCCTTGGGCGGGCCCATGACCACGCCATCCTTGACCACCCACACGTTGCTGGACGCGCCTTCGCTCAGAAAGCCGTCGCGGAACATCACGACCTCCACCGCGCCTGCATCGGCGGCGATCTGGCGCGCCATCACCGATCCCAGCAGGCTGGTGGCCTTGATGTGGGCCTTGCGCCAGCGGAAGTCATCGGCGGTGACGCAGGCCACGCCGTGGGCGCGTTGCTCCGGGGTGGCCAGCTTCATCGGGTTGGCCATCGCGAACACCGTGGGTTGGAGGCCGGGTGGCATCACGTGGTCGCGCGGGGCCACGCCCCGGGTGATCTGTATATAGACGAGATGGTCGTGCGCGCCGCGGGTCTGCTGGTCGGCGATCAGGCGCCGCGCGATGCCCAGCCATTCGTCGGACGAAAACGGGTTGGGAATGCGCAGTTCGCGCAGCGAGCGCTCCAGGCGCGCCATGTGCTCGGCGAAGCGGAACACGCGGCCGCCATAGGCGGGGAGCACCTCGTAGATGCCGTCGCCAAAGATGAAACCACGGTCCAGCACACTCACGCGGGCCTCCCGCAGCGGACCGTAGTCCCCATCCAGGAAGCACAGGGAGTCGGGCAGGTCGGTCATGGCGGGATTATCGGCCGCGCCCTCGGGGCGCGTGGCGGGCACGGTTATCCCGTCCGCCGAATATTGACGGAGGGCTGGGGTTTCTACGTATAATGAGCGGCTTTGCAACCCAGGCGCTTTGTCGTCTGTTTGTCACGCGCGAGGTCGAACATGACGCAAGGCCATTCGATCCCGCCCGGTTGGACAGACCAGGAAGATGGGGAGCAGGAATCCGATTTCAAGCCATTGACGCGCGAAGAAGCGCAGCAGTGGCGGGTTGGCCAGCCAGTGCTCTCGCTCTGGCGGCTGGTGATGGTGCAGTGGCTGGTGGGGCTGGCGGCGAGCATCGTGGGTGGACTGCTGTGGCAGTCGTCCTCGGTGGCGTGGTCGGTTCTGTATGGCGCGGCGGCGGTGGCAATTCCTTCGGCTCTCATGGCCTACGGGTTGACCTCCAGTGCAATGTCCCGTGTGTGGGCGGCGCACGCCAACGCGGCATTTGCCGGCTTCCTGCTGTGGGAGGGCGTCAAGATCCTGTTGGCGGTGGTCATGTTGGCCGCAGCCCCCTGGGTGGTCTCTCCCCTGAATTGGTTCGGCCTTCTGGTCGGGCTTGTGTTGGTTCTCAAGGTCTATTGGTTTGGATACCTCATCCAGGCCAGGCGATCAAATGCAAACGGTTGACTCTCCGGCTCATCGGACACACGAACATGGCTGCTGAAGGCACTTTGACCCCGGGCGAATACATCCGCCACCACCTCGTCCACCTGACGAACCACAAGCAGGAATCCATCGTCGATTTCTCGGTGATCAACCTCGACTCCGTCGTGGTGAGCGCGCTGCTGGGTCTGCTCACGGTGTTCGTGCTCTGGCGTGCCGCCCGCGTGGCCACGGCCGGCGTGCCGGGCCGTTTCCAGGCCGCTGTCGAAATGCTGGTGGAAATGGTCGATTCGCAGGCCAAATCCGTCATCCACAACGCCCAGAGCCGCAAGCTCGTCGCCCCCCTGGCGTTGACGGTGTTCGTCTGGATCTTCATGATGAACTTCATGGACATGATCCCGGTGGACCTGATTCCCCAGATCTGGCACAGCGCCGGCCCGGCCATGGGCTTCAAGGACTACCTGCGCGTCGTGCCCACCGCCGACCTGTCGACCACCCTCGGTCTGTCGGTGTCGGTGCTGCTGATGTGCCTGTTCTACAACATCAAGATCAAGGGCCTGGGCGGCTGGGCGCACGAACTCGTGAGCGCGCCTTTCGGCACCAGCAAGAACCCGGTCTGGGCCCTGCTGCTGGGCATCGTCAACTTCCTGATGCAGATGATCGAGTTCGTCGCCAAGACGGTCTCGCACGGCATGCGGCTGTTCGGCAACATGTTCGCCGGCGAGCTGGTGTTCATGCTGATCGCCCTGCTGGGCGCCTACGCCACCCTGTCGCTGGGCGGCTCGCTCTTCTTCATCGGTCACCTGATCGCTGGCACGGTGTGGACCTTGTTCCACATTCTGGTCATCACCTTGCAAGCGTTCATCTTCATGATGCTGGCCCTGATCTATCTGGGGCAGGCGCATGACGCGCACTGACGCGGCTCTCTAGGTCGCATTCGGTTTCTCTCGTTTCTTTCCTTTCTCAACAAACTTCCACTTCATAGGAGTCATCATGGAAAACGTTCTGGGTCTTGTCGCACTGGCTTGCGGTCTCATCGTCGGTCTGGGCGCCATCGGCGCATCCATCGGCATCGCGCTGATGGGCGGCAAATTCCTCGAATCGTCGGCCCGTCAGCCCGAGCTGATGAACGACCTGCAGACCAAGATGTTCATTCTGGCCGGTCTGATCGACGCTGCCTTCCTGATCGGCGTGGCCATCGCCCTGCTGTTCGCTTTCGCGAACCCGTTCACGCTGTAATTCGGCTCGCTGCCCCGCGCGGGCTGGTGTTGCGGTGACGGCCTTCCATCCCGTCGCCACCATCCGCCACCCGTGTCGGCAGTCGGTGCGTCACCCCTCTTGTCAACACACAGAAAGGCGTTGCGATGAACATCAATGCAACCCTCTTTGCGCAGGCCATCGTCTTCGCGATTCTGGTGTGGTTCACGATGAAATTCGTGTGGCCACCCATCGCCAAGGCGCTCGATGAGCGTGCGTTGAAGATTTCCGAAGGCCTGGCCGCTTCCGAAAAAGCCAAGACCGAACTGGCCGTGGCCAACAAGCGGGTGGAAGAAGAGTTGAGCAAATCGCGCAACGAATCCGCCACCCGTCTGGCCGACGCCGAGCGACGTGCCCAGACCGTGATCGAAGAAGCCAAGGCTCGTGCCACCGAAGAGGCTTCGAAGATCGTGGCGGCCGCCCGCCAGGACGCCGATCAGCAGGTCGTCAAGGCCCGCGAAGCCCTGCGCGAGCAGGTGGCTGCCTTGGCCGTCAAGGGTGCCGAGCAGATCCTCAAGCGCGAAATCAATGCCGGCGTTCACGCCGAATTGCTGGGCCGCCTGAAGACCGAGCTCTGATCCGAGCCTGACGCCACCGACCGGCATTCAAAGGACCACCATGGCAGAAATCGCCACCATTGCCCGCCCCTATGCGGAAGCGCTGTTCAAGGCCGCAGGCCCTGACGCGGCTGGCGCCGCGGCCTGGCTCGACGAGCTGGCTGCCCTGGCCGCCAATGAACAGCTGCGTCAGTTCGCCGACAGCCCCAAGACCGAACCCGATCAGGTGCTTTCGCTCATGACCGGCTTGCTCAAAAGCAGCCTGCCCGCCATCGGCCAGAACTTCCTGCGCACCGTGATCGAGAACGGCCGCATCGAGGCCCTGCCCGAGATCGCCGCCCAGTTCCGCGCGCTGAAGAACGCGCAGCTGGGGGCGTACGACGCGGTGGTCCACAGCGCCTTCGAGGTGGACAGCGCCACGCTGGCCGAGCTCTCCGGGGTGCTGGAAAAGCGCTTTGGACGCAAGCTCAACCTCCAGGTGAAACTGCAGCCCGATCTGATCGGCGGCATTCGCGTGGTGGTGGGCGACGAGGTGCTCGACACCTCGGTCAAAGCCCGCCTGGAACAAATGAAGATTGCCCTGACGGCCTGACGGCTGTTTTTCCGGGCGCGCCTGCACACCATTTAACGAAAGAAGGAAAGAGTCATGCAACTCAATCCCGCCGAAATCTCCGAACTGATCAAGTCCCGCATCGAGGGTCTGGGCGCATCCAGCGATGTGCGCAACCAGGGCACTGTGGTCTCGGTCACCGACGGTATCGTCCGTGTCCACGGCCTGTCCGACGTGATGCAGGGCGAAATGCTGGAATTCCCGGCCAACAAGGATGGCGTGCCTTCCTTCGGCCTGGCGCTGAACCTCGAGCGCGACTCCGTCGGCGCTGTGATTCTGGGCGAGTACGAGCACATTTCCGAAGGCGACACCGTGAAGTGCACGGGCCGCATCCTGGAAGTGCCGGTCGGTCCCGAGCTCGTTGGCCGCGTGGTCAACGCCCTGGGCCAGCCGATCGACGGCAAGGGCCCGGTCAACGCCAAGATGACCGACGTGATCGAGAAGGTCGCCCCGGGCGTGATCGCCCGCAAATCGGTGGACCAGCCGGTGCAGACCGGTCTGAAGTCGATCGACTCCATGGTGCCCGTCGGCCGTGGCCAGCGCGAGCTGATCATCGGTGACCGCCAGACCGGCAAGACCGCCGTGGCGATCGACGCGATCATCAACCAGAAGGGTCAGAACATGACCTGCGTCTACGTCGCGATCGGCCAGAAGGCCTCGTCGATCAAGAACGTGGTGCGTGCCCTGGAGCAGGCTGGCGCGATGGACTACACCATCGTCGTGGCCGCTTCGGCTTCCGAATCCGCTGCCATGCAGTACCTGTCGGCCTACTCCGGCTGCACCATGGGCGAATACTTCCGCGACCGTGGCCAGGACGCGCTGATCGTTTATGACGATCTGTCCAAGCAGGCCGTGGCCTACCGCCAGGTCTCGCTGCTGCTGCGCCGCCCGCCAGGCCGCGAAGCCTACCCCGGCGACGTGTTCTACCTCCACAGCCGTCTGCTCGAACGCGCAGCCCGCGTGAACGCCGACTACGTCGAAGCCTTCACCAAGGGTGAAGTCAAGGGCAAGACCGGTTCCCTGACCGCACTGCCCATCATCGAAACGCAGGCCGGCGACGTGTCCGCTTTCGTGCCGACCAACGTGATCTCGATCACCGATGGCCAGATCTTCCTGGAGACCAGCCTGTTCAACGCCGGTATCCGCCCCGCCATCAACGCCGGTATCTCGGTGTCGCGCGTCGGTGGTGCTGCCCAGACGGACCTGATCAAGAAGCAGTCCGGCGGCATTCGTACCGACCTGGCCCAGTACCGTGAACTGGCTGCGTTCGCGCAGTTCGCCTCCGACCTGGACGAAGCCACCCGCAAGCAGCTCGACCGCGGTGCCCGCGTGACCGAACTGCTGAAGCAGGCCCAATACGCGCCGCTGTCCATCAGCCTGATGGCCGCCTCGCTGTTCGCTGTGAACAAGGGCTATCTGGACGACATCGACGTCAAGAAGGTGCTGCCGTTCGAAGCCGGCCTGCACGCCTTCCTGAAGGACAAGCACGCCGCCCTGCTGCAGAAAATGGAAGGCGGCAAGGCGCTGGACAAGGACAAAGAAGCCGAAGCCCAGCTCGCCGCCGCGGTTGCCGATTTCAAGAAGACCGGCACGTACTGATCCGCCCCATTGACCAGCTAAGGAGCCCCAATGGCAGCAGGTAAGGAAATACGCGGCAAGATCAAATCGGTGGAGAACACCAAGAAGATCACCAAAGCCATGGAAATGGTCGCCGCCTCCAAGATGCGCAAGGCGCAGGAGCGCATGCGCTCCGCGCGTCCCTACGCCGAGAAGGTGCGCCAGATCGCTGGCAACCTGAGCCGGGCCAACCCGGAGTACACGCACCCGTTCATGCAGACCAACGACGCCAAGACCGCCGGTTTTGTCGTGGTCACGACCGACAAGGGTCTGTGCGGCGGTCTCAACACCAACGTGTTGCGCGCGGTGACGACCCAGCTCAAGGAACTGCAGGCCCAGGGCGTGAGCGCCGAGGCCGTGGCCATTGGCAACAAGGGCCTGGGCTTCCTCAACCGCATCGGTGCCAAGGTGGTGTCCAGCGTGACCGGGCTGGGCGACACGCCTCACCTGGAAAAGCTGATCGGCCCCGTCAAGGTGCTGCTCGATGCGTACACCGAAGGTCGCATCAACGCGGTCTACCTGTCGTACACCAAGTTCATCAACACGATGAAGCAGGAATCGGTGATCGAGCAACTGCTGCCGCTCAATGCCGGCACCTTGCAGGACAACGCCGGTGGCCGCGACTGGGACTACATCTACGAACCCGATGCAGCCACCGTCATCGACGAGCTGCTGCTGCGCTACGTGGAAGCCCAGGTGTACCAAGCGGTCGCCGAGAACATGGCGTCCGAGCAATCCGCCCGCATGGTGGCCATGAAGGCCGCCACCGACAACGCCGGCAGCGTCATCGGTGAACTCAAGCTGGTCTACAACAAGACCCGTCAGGCCGCGATCACGAAAGAACTTTCGGAAATCGTCGCCGGTGCCGCCGCGGTCTGAAGCAGCCGCCCAACCGAATCCAGAGAAAACAGAAGGTATCCATCATGTCTCAAGTACAAGGCAAGATCGTCCAGTGCATCGGCGCCGTCGTGGACGTGGAATTTCCGCGCAACCAGATGCCGCGCGTTTACGACGCGCTGAAAATGGAAGGCTCCACCCTGACGCTGGAAGTCCAGCAGCAGCTGGGCGACGGCGTGGTGCGCACCATTGCGCTGGGCTCGTCCGACGGCCTGCGCCGCGGCATGGTGGTGTCCAACACCGCCAACCCCATCATGGTCCCGGTCGGCAAGGCCACCCTGGGCCGCATCATGGACGTGCTGGGTGCGCCGATTGACGAGCGTGGCCCGGTCGACCAGGCCCTGACGGCTTCGATCCACCGCAAGGCTCCCGCCTACGACGAACTGTCCCCCTCGCAGGAACTGCTGGAAACCGGTATCAAGGTGATCGACCTGGTCTGCCCGTTCGCCAAGGGCGGCAAGGTGGGTCTGTTCGGTGGTGCCGGTGTGGGCAAGACCGTGAACATGATGGAGCTCATCAACAACATCGCCAAGGCCCACAGCGGTCTGTCGGTGTTCGCTGGTGTGGGTGAGCGCACCCGCGAAGGCAACGACTTCTATCACGAGATGGCCGACTCCGGCGTCGTGAACCTCGAGAAGCTCGAGGACTCGAAAGTGGCCATGGTCTACGGCCAGATGAACGAGCCGCCGGGCAACCGTCTGCGCGTGGCCCTGACCGGCCTGACCATCGCCGAGTCGTTCCGCGACGAAGGCCGTGACGTGCTGTTCTTCGTGGACAACATCTACCGCTACACCCTGGCCGGTACCGAAGTGTCCGCCCTGCTGGGCCGCATGCCTTCTGCCGTGGGCTACCAGCCGACGCTGGCCGAAGAAATGGGCCGTCTGCAAGAGCGCATCACCTCCACCAAGGTCGGCTCGATCACCTCCATCCAGGCCGTGTACGTGCCTGCCGATGACTTGACCGACCCGTCGCCCGCCACCACCTTCGCCCACTTGGATTCCACCGTGGTGCTGAGCCGTGACATCGCCGCGCTGGGCATCTACCCCGCCGTGGACCCGCTGGACTCCACCAGCCGCCAGCTCGATCCGCTGGTGGTGGGCCAGGACCACTACGAAACCGCCCGCGCCGTGCAAGGCACGCTGCAGCGCTACAAGGAACTGCGCGACATCATCGCCATCCTGGGCATGGACGAACTGGCGCCGGAAGACAAGCTGGCCGTGGCCCGCGCCCGCAAGATCCAGCGTTTCCTGTCGCAGCCCTTCCACGTCGCTGAAGTGTTCACAGGCTCGCCCGGCAAGTACGTGCCGCTGGCCGAAACCATCCGTGGTTTCAAGATGATCACCGCCGGTGAATGCGACCACCTGCCCGAGCAGTCGTTCTACATGGTCGGCACGATCGACGAAGCCTTCGAAAAGGCCAAAAAGGTGGCGTAAAGCGGCGCCCCGGGGCGTCTGGCGTTGTTGCCGTGCTCGCCGTACCTTGGTACGGCTCCGCGCGGCGCCTAGCCAGCCACCCCGCTGCTTGCTTTCCACTCACCTTTTTTATTGGAGTAACTATGAGCACCATCCGCGTCGATGTGGTCAGCGCCGAAGAATCCATCTTCTCCGGCGAAGCCAAGTTCGTGGCGCTGCCGGGCGAGGCCGGTGAGCTGGGCATCCTGCCCGGCCACATTCCGCTGATCACCCGCATCAAGCCCGGCGCCGTGCGCATCGAGAAGGCCGATGGCGGTGAAGAATTCGTGTTCGTGGCCGGTGGCATTCTGGAAGTGCAACCGCATCACATCACCGTGTTGTCCGACACCGCGATCCGTGGCCACGACCTCGATGAGGCCAAGGCGACCGAAGCGCGCCGGCAGGCCGAAGAGGCCGTGAAGAACGCCAAGAGCGATCTCGATCTGGCCAAGGCCACGTCGGAACTCGCGGTCATGGCCGCGCAGATCGCCGCCCTGCGCAAATACCGCCAAAAGAAATAAGCGACGACTTCGTGTCGTTTATCAAAGAAGGACCGGCCTCGTGCCGGTCTTTTTGTTGGCTTTTGCGGCGAGCCGTGTGACAGTCCGCATACCATCTCGGACAAGACAAGAACACGTTGGGAGCATCGCCGATGTCATCCATTTTTGAGAGCCCCGACATGGCCCCGGAAGAGGTGGCAGCCCGTTTGCTGGTCACCTCGTCGGCGCTGGCCGACCTCACCCTGAGCGATGCGTTGAAAGTGGTGGGCTACATGCGGCCCAAGCTCATCAAGGCGGGCGCGGTCATCATCCAGGAGGGGGAGGTCAAGCAGACCGACTACATGCTGCTGGTGCTGGAAGGCGACATCGCGGTCGAGAACGAGTTGCCCGGCCTGCATGAGAGCATGGTGGTGAACATCATGGGCCCCGGCCACCTGATCGGGGAAATGGGCGTGCTCGATGGCGCGCCGCGCTCGGCCACCTGCACCGCCAACACCGACATCGCGGCGGCCGTGCTCTCGCGCACGGCCTTGATGCGCCTGCTCAAGGACGACCCGAGGTTGGGCGCCCGCTTGCTGCTGGCGATCTCCAAGCGCATGGCCGATCGACTGCGCGAGACCACGCGCAAACTCAAGACCTTTGCCCAGATGAACAAGGCGCTGCAGCAGGAGTTGAATGTGGCGCTCAACAACGGCCGCACCGCGCAGGACAAGCGGCGCGGCTGAGTCCGCCGGCGCTCGTCAGCGGCGCACGACGCCGTCGGCCAGCTCGTTGCGCCGGGTGGCGCCGGCGTCGGCCGGGAAGTGCAGCACCAGCAGGGCGGACACTTCTTCCAGGGCCTGCGTGAGCCCATCCTCGAACGCCCCCTCGCGCAGGCGCGCGCCCAGACGGTCCACGATGGCCTGCCATTCGGCCGGCGCGACGCGTTGCGCCAGCGCCCGGTCGGCCACGAACTCGATGGCGTGCTCGGCCAGCAGCAGGTAGATCAACACACCGTTGTTGTGCTCGGTGTCCCAGATGCGCAGGCGGCCGAACCAGGTCAGCGCTCGCTCGCGCACCACGGTGGACAGCGGGGTGCTGGCATTGATGCGCCAGAGGTAGCTCAGGGGCAGGGCGGCTTCGACGCACAGCCGCACCTCGCCGCTGTGCCGGCCTTCGCTGGCGGCCACGCGCCGCGCCAGGCGCTCGGCCATGCCGTCGGGCACCGCGCGCGCGGTGTCCGAGGCGTCCAGCCAACGGTGCTTCAGGATGCGGGCGAGTTTGTTCATGGCCTGTTGCCCTCACCAGCCGCCGGAAGCGCCGCCGCCGCCGAAATTGCCGCCACCGCCCGAGCTGAAACCACCACCGCCAAAACCCCCTCCGCGTCCTGCGCCCCCACCGCCGAAGCCGCCACCGCCCCAGCCGCCGCCACGCCCGCCGCGGCCGGAGCCACCCGAAGTGGGTGCCGGCAGGAACTGCAGGAACAGCGCGGCCAGCATGCCGAGCAGGCCGGCGCCGATGGCCACCCAGACCACGGCGGTCAGCACCCAGGCCAGGCCACCGGCACCGATGCCCGTGAACACCGTGCCCAGCTTGTTGCCGAAGATGCCGCGCAGCACGGCCGAGAACATGGGCACGGCAAAGACCAGGAACACCAGCACCTCCATGCCGTCGACATCGTCGAGGCCGGCGCCATCGCGCGTGGCCTGTTCCGCGGGCAGGGGCAGGTTCTCACCCCGGATGCGCGCCAGGATCTGATCGACCCCGGCCTCGATGCCGGCGGCGTAGTTGCCGCTGCGGAACGCGGGCGTCACCGCACCGTCGATGATGCGCTTGGCCATCAGGTCGGGAATCGCGCCTTCCAGCGCCTTCGCGGTGGCGATGCGCAGGCGCCGGTCGTCCTTGGCGATCACGAACAACACGCCGTCGCCCACATCGCGCCGGCCGATCTTCCAGGCATCGCCCAGGCGCTGCGTGTAATCGGCGATGTCTTCGGGTGCGGTGGTGGCCACCATCACCACCACCACCTGCGAGCCGTTCGTCTTTTCAAAGGCCGCGAGCTTGGCCTCGATGGCGGCGAGGCTCGCCACATCGAGCGTGCCCGTCTGGTCGATCACGCGCGCGCGCAATTCGGGGATGGGCTGCAGGCCTTGAGCCAGCGCCCATGCCGGGAGGAAGCACAGCCCCAGGGCGGCCAGCAGCCACCGGGCCAGGCGCAGCGTCATGGCTTCTTGAAGTCCACCGTGGGCGGTGTCGAGATCGCGGCCTCGTTGGCGACCTGGAAGTTGGCCTTGGGGCTGTAGCCGAAGACCATCGCGGTGAGGTTGGTGGGGAAGCTGCGCGCGAGCACGTTGTACTCCTGCACGGTCTGGATGTAGCGGTTGCGCGCCACGGTGATGCGGTTCTCGGTGCCTTCGAGCTGCACGCGCAGGTCGCTGAAGCCCTGGTTGGCCTTGAGGTTGGGGTACTGCTCCACCACCACCATCAGGCGGCTGAGCGCGCTGCCCAGTTCGCCTTGCGCGGCCTGGAACTGCTGCATCGCGGCCGGGTTGTTCAGCGTCTCGGGCGTGACCTGGATTGACGTGGCCTTGGCGCGGGCCTCGATCACGCGGGTGAGCGTTTCCTGCTCGAAGTTGGCCTCGCCCTTGACAGTGGCGACGATGTTGGGGATCAGGTCGGCTCGGCGCTGGTATTGGTTGAGCACCTCCGACCAGGCCGACTGGCTCTGTTCGTCCAGGCGCTGGAAGTCGTTGTACCCGCAGCCCGTGAGGCTGGTGGCGAGCAACAGGGCGGCGGCCCAGGTGGACAGGCGTCGAATGGATGTGCGCATAAAACCTCCGCTGGATGAGATCAGGTCGATCAGCGGGAATATACCCGGGGGTGCACCCGGGCAACCGGGCACTGGCGGCAAAATAGCCCACATGCGAAAACCCAAACTGCCCCCCGGTTCGGCGGACGACACGGAGGCGGCCTTCTACGACGCGCTGCAACACGCCGACATCGAGCGCCTCATGGCCTGCTGGGCGGACGAGGACGACATCGTGTGTGTGCATCCGGGTGGTCCCCGGCTCGTGGGGCACGCCGCGGTGCGCGCCGCGTTCGAGACCATGTTCGCCAGTGGCAGCGTGCAGGCCCAGCCCGAGAAGGTGCGCCGGCTCGATGCCGGTGGCTGCAGCGTGCACAGCGTGGTCGAGCGCGTGGCCGTGATGACGGACGATGGCATGCAACACGCCTGGGTGGTGGCCACCAACGTCTATGCCAAGACCGCCCAGGGCTGGCGCATGGTCGCGCACCACGCCAGCCCCGGCTCACGCACCGAGCCGCTCGAGGCCTTCACCACCCAGCCGGTGCTGCATTGAAGTCCGACCGCTTTTCCTACCGTGCGCCGTGGTGGTTGCCAGGAGGCAACCCGCAGACGGTGTGGGCCGCGCTGGCCAGCCGCCGCCATTTCGGACCGCCGCCGCGCTGGAAGCGCAGCCGATGGAAGACGCCCGATGGCGACTTCATCGACGTGGACCAGGCCTTGCACAGCAGCGCGCCGGAGGCGCCCCTGCTGGTGCTGTTCCATGGGCTGGAGGGTTCTTCCGCGAGCCAGTACGCCGTGGCCTTCGCCGATTTCGCCGCCGCCCACGGCGTGGCCTACGCGGTGCCCCACTTCCGGGGATGCTCGGGCGAACTCAACCAGGCGCCACGCGCCTACCACTCGGGTGACTTCCAGGAGATCGACTGGATCCTGCGCCGTTTTGCCGAGGAACACCCGGGCCGGCCGCTGATCGCCGTGGGCGTGTCGCTGGGTGGCAATGCCCTGATGCGCTGGGCCGGTGAGATGGGCTCGGAAGCGACCTCCTGCGTGCGCGCCATCGCGTCGGTGTGTTCCCCGCTGGACCTGGCCGCGGGCGGCCACGCCATCGGGCGCGGCTTCAACCGCGTGGTCTACACCCGCATGTTCATGCGCTCCATGGTGCCCAAGGCGCTCGGCAAGCTGGAGCAGCACCCTGGTTTGTTCGACCGGCAGAAGCTGCTGGCCGCGCGCGACCTCTACGAGTTCGACAACCTTTTCACCGCGCCCCTGCACGGCTTCAAGGACACGACCGACTACTGGGCGCGTGCCTCGGCCAAGCCGGTGCTTCACAGCATCCGCGTGCCCGCGCTGGCGCTCAATGCGCGCAACGACCCCTTCGTGCCTGCCGAGTCCCTGCCGACCCAGCAGGACGCGGGCCATCACGTCACCCTGTGGCAGCCCGAGCAGGGTGGCCATGTGGGCTTTCCGGTCTCGCACGGACCCCTTGGCCTTCCCGGGCATGTGCGCGCGATGCCCGAGGCCGTGGGAAACTGGCTGCTCGCCCACCTTTGAGGAGCCTCGCCATGGACGACATCGTCAAGGCCGCGATGGCCAAGTGGCCCAATGTGCCGCACTGTTATGGCTGGCTGGGTCTGGATGCCCGCGGCAACTGGTACATGCGCGACGACCGCACGCAAGCGCAAGGGCCTTTTCCCGCCAGCAAGGGCTCGCTGCTCAAGCACGACAAGCTCATCGAGTTCATCCACCGCAACTACGCGGCTGACGCGCAAGGCCAGTGGTACTTCCAGAACGGGCCGCAGCGCGTGTACGTCGAACTCGAAGCCACGCCGTGGATCTGGCGCCTGCAGCCAGAGGGTGGTGTGTTGTCCCACACCGGCCTGGCGGCGCGCGTGCAGGAGAGTCTGCTGGACGAATCAGGCCGGCTGTACCTCGTGACCGATCTGGGTGTCGGGCTGGTGCACAGTGCCGACATGAACCTGGCCGCCGACGCGGTCGAAGCCGGCCGCTGGCGCCCGGCCGAGGTGCGTGCCGATGCGCTGCCGGCGCGGTTCGGTTTCATTCCCCATCCCCAGGCGCTACAAGCAGCTTGAGGGCAGCCGCGCGCGGGCACAAAAAAGCCGGCACGGGGCCGGCTTTTTAGGGGGAGGGGGACGCGCCTTACTTCACCGCGTTCAGCATGTACTGCACGGCGGCCTTGATGTCGGCCTCTGCGGCGGCGCCTGCGCCGCCCTTGGGAGGCATCGCACCCTTGCCCTTGATGACCGTGGCGGTCAGGGTGTCCAGGCCAGCGCCCACGCGGGGTGCCCAGGCGGCCTTGTCGCCGAACTTCGGTGCACCGGCCACACCGGCCACGTGGCACACGGCGCAAGCCTGCTTGTACAGGGCCTCACCGGCGCCAGCGGCCACGGTGGCCGAGGCGGCAGGTGCGGGCGCAGCGGCAGCGGGTGCGGCAGGGGCCGCCGCTGCCACGGCAGGAGCTGCAGCGGCCGGAGCAGCGGCCGCGGGGGCTGCTGCAGCGGCGGGTGCCGGTGCCTGGGGCTCGGGGAACTTGCCGCCAGCGGCGTTGGCCAGGTGCACCACGGCGCGGCCGATCTCGGCGTCGCGGAACGCGCCGCCGCCTTGCGCGCCCATGGCGCCCTTGCCCTTGAGGGCGGAGGTCAGCAGGGCTTCATAGCCGGTGGCGATGCGGGGGCCCCAGGCGGCGGCGTCGCCGAACTTGGGCGCGCCGGCCAGGCCCGCCGCATGGCAGGCCGCGCACTGGGCGGTGTACACCGACTCGCCGGAAGCCAGCGGGCGGTTGGCGTCGCGCAACTCCACGGTGCCCACGCGCTGGATGCGCTGGGCAACGGCTTGCTCCATGTCCACCGCGCCGGCCGCCGGCTTGTTGGCCGAGACCACGTAGTACACCAGGCCGATGATGATGAAGATGGGCGCGACGAACGCAAAGAAGGCCGTCCACATCAACTGGGTTGGCGTCTTGATGGGACCGGTATGGTGTTCTTCGTGCGCGTGGTCGCTCATGATGTCCTCAGGGGGTGGCGAAGCAAGGCCTGTTCGGGTGTGGGGCGTGCCCGTGTCAGGCCGGGCAAACAGCCTTGGATTATAGCCAAGCCCCCTTGGCACCCGCCGGGCGCCGCCCCCTCGGCTGATAGAATCGCTGGCGTTGCGGCTGTAGCTCAGTGGATAGAGTATTGGCCTCCGAAG
>Ga0247823_10001001_pt1 | contig 23939 bp, 24 predicted proteins | sample 13C_PalmiticAcid_2_FD_192426 | JGI IMG/M metagenome (GOLD analysis project Ga0247823, IMG submission 192426) | Soil microbial communities from agricultural site in Penn Yan, New York, United States - 13C_PalmiticAcid_Day30 | ecosystem: Environmental > Terrestrial > Soil > Agricultural land... | reverse complement strand
GTATAGTTTTATAATTTTATTGCGCAGAAGGGCGATTTTTCAGGTAGCTCATCACCATCATGATCTCGCTGATCGGAGGCTGGGCTGAAAGGGTGAAATCCGCCCGGTGGGTCAGGGCCGCCGCCAGACGCTCTTTATAGACGTCACTGTCGATCTCGTAACAGCCGAATTGTTTCAGGTGGTCATTCACATACTGGGTGTCCAGCAGTGTAAAGCCCGCCCGCCACAAACGGGCGCACAGGTGAACAAGGCATATTTTGCTGGCATCATCCGCTCGACTAAACATGCTTTCGCCACAGAAAGCGGTGCCGATGGCCAGACCATACAGCCCGCCAACCAGTTGCCCGTCTTTCCAGGCCTCAACCGAATGGGTGAACCCGGCTTCGTGCAGGGCGATGAAGATGTCGCGGATGGGTTTATTGATCCATGTCTCGGCCTGTGTCTTGCGGGCTTGGGCGCAGGCATCAATAACATCGGCAAACGCCGTATTGATTTTGATCTCGTAAGGGGATTTCAGAACATGCTTACGCAGCTTCTCGGGGATGTGCAGGCCCGCTATGTCCAGTTGCCCGCGCTTCGGTGGGTCAAACCACCAGAACTCATCATCATCACGTGACTCAGCCATGGGAAATAACCCCACGGCATAGGCACGCAATACATCTTCTAATGTGAGATCGTCAGACATGACGTGAGTTTGACATTGTTAAAGATGAATCTCAATCGCAGCGAAGCGTGACGAAAACAGCGTCTTTCGAGAACTGCCTCGCAGAATACTTAGTTATATTTGAGAAGCGGAAGCGCAGAAAGGCGCTGTTTGCAGACCGCTACGCCAAGATTGATTATTTATTGCTGGCGCGCTCGGCGAGCTTCTTCTCAAGCCAGTGAATGGTGTAGTCACCTTTCAGGAAGTCCGGCTGGTCGAGAATCCACATATGCAGCGGCAGCGTTGTCTTGACGCCGTCAACGACGGTTTCAACAATCGCGCGACGCAGACGGCGAATGCATTCATCACGGTTACGACCATGAACGATCAACTTGCCGATCATCGAGTCGTAATAAGGGGGAATGCTGTAGCCGGCGTAAATCGCGGAATCAAAACGCACACCCAAACCACCGGGGGCATGGAACTGTGTGATCTTGCCGGGTGATGGCACGAATGTTTCCGGGTCTTCGGCATTGATACGGACTTCAATCGCATGACCACGGAAACGGATCAGGTCTTTCTTGACGCTCAGTTCTTCACCGGCGGCAACACGGATCTGTTCGGCAATCAGGTCGATACCGGTCAGCATTTCTGTAACCGGATGTTCCACCTGAATACGGGTGTTCATTTCCATGAAGAAGAACTGGCCGTTCTCATACAGGAATTCAATTGTACCCGCACCACGGTAACCCATGTTGCGGACCATGTCGGCAGCCAGCGTACCGATCTTGTTACGCTCTTCTTCGGACAGGGCTGGAGATGGTGATTCTTCCAGAACTTTCTGGTGGCGGCGCTGCAATGAGCAATCGCGCTCGCCCAGGTGAATGGCGTTACCATGTGTATCGCCGAATACTTGAATTTCAATGTGGCGTGGCTTCTCGAGGTATTTCTCGAGGTAAACACGGTCATCACCAAAGTTCGCTTTCGCTTCCGCGCGCGCGGTGGAGAATGCTTCGGCAAACTCGTCGGCGCTACGCACGACTTTCATGCCCTTACCGCCGCCGCCTGATGCAGCCTTGATCAGAACCGGATATCCGGCCTTATCAGCGAAGGCACGGCCTTCTTCGACGTTATTCAACGCACCTTCGGAACCGGGAATAACCGGCAGACCCAGTTCCTTCGCGGTTTTCTTCGCCATTACCTTGTCGCCCATCGTATCGATGTGCTCAGGTTTGGGTCCGATGAACACGAAACCGTGCTCTTCGACCATGCGCGCGAACTGTGCGTTCTCGGAAAGGAAGCCGTAACCCGGGTGAATCGCTTCTGCGCCTGTAACAGTGGCAGCGCTCAGGATTTGCGGAATGTTCAAATAGCTGTCTTTGGAAGCCGGAGGACCGATACAAACGCTCTCATCCGCAAGGCGCACAGCCATGGCATTGGCATCAGCGGTCGAGTGAACGACAACGCTCTGGATGCCCATTTCGCGGCAGGCACGAATGATACGTAAGGCGATCTCGCCACGGTTCGCTATGAGAACTTTTTTGAACATGGGGCCGTTCTTTATTCGATGACTACGAGAACGTCGCCGAATTCAACCGGCTGACCGTTTTCTACCAGCACTTGCGTCACGGTACCACTCTTCGGTGCCTTGATCGGGTTCATCACTTTCATCGCTTCGATGATGATCAGTGTGTCGCCTGCTTTTACGCTGGAGCCTTTGCTCACGAAAGATGCGGCACCCGGTTCAGGGGCGGTGTAAGCCGTACCCACCATCGGCGATGTGATCGCGCCCGGGTGGCCAGCAGCATTCGCTGAAGGTGTCTGTGTATTGGCAGGGCGCGGCGTGGTTGGATCGGAATCCATGCTCACGGGGGCCGGGCCAGCGCCGAAGGATACAACATTGCCGCCGCGGCTTACGCGTACCGACTGATCGCCGTCTTCGACTTCGATCTCGGTCAGGCCTGTTTCGTCCAGCAGTTTCGCCAATTTGCGGATGGCAGATTCATCAATTTTCATCGGCACCTAAAACACTCCGGTTGCCCGTTAAAACAAGAGCACTCTGATTAAAGAAAAAGGGGGCAAAAGTCAAAGTGGGAAGATTTTACAGAACTAGGCTTTTTTGAAATTATGAAGGAATTCCAGGGCCTTAACATAACCTTCGGACTTGAGACCGGCAAAACAGATAGCGGCCAGCGGCTCAATATAAGAATGATGGCGGAAGGATTCGCGTTCCTTGGGGTTTGTAAGATGTACTTCGACGATAGGAATCTGATGCAGTTTCAGCGCGTCATGGATGGCTAATGACGTATGCGTATAGGCCGCCGCATTGATAATAATGCCATCGACCTTGCCCATCATGTTCTGAATCCATGTCACCAGTTCACCTTCATGATTGGACTGGCGAAAATCGATTTTCATTTGATAACGCCTGGCGGTATCCGCGCACAGCTTCTCGATATCCTTTAATGTCTGATGACCGTAAAGCTCAGGCTCACGCTTGCCCAGCATGTTGAGGTTGGGGCCGTTCAGGATCAGGATTTTCTTCATGGTTTGCTCGCGGCCACTGCTTTTAGATGTGGGGCCATCATGGCTTCCAGATCTTCAACAGTTGGCACGTTCTCTGTGGGGCGATAAATCTGCTTGTTCACGATCAGCGTCGGGGTTGATTTGATCGCCAGCGCTTCGACAGCGGCAGCTGTATCCAGCAAATCCTTTGTGGCTTCCCATGACAGCAGGTCTTTTTCAAACTGGACTTTATTAAGGCCTAACTCTTCCACCAGCGCGCGCTCTTCGTCGGCTGTGGGGGCCTTCTCCATACGGATCAGCTTGTTATGCATCTCTTGGAATTTGCCTTGTTTGCCAGCGGCCATCGCCAGCTTGGCCTCACGAATGGCAGCTTCGCCAAAGATCGGATAGACACGGTAAACAATACGTACTTCCGGATGCAGGGCGGCGAAGGCTGTCATCTGATCATGCATTGTCCGGCAATACGGGCAACGGTAATCCATGATTTCGGTGATGATCAGCGCGGGATTTTCCGCGCCGACATATTGGTTATGGGGGGCTTGTGCCAGCGTATCGTAAGCCGTGACCTTGTTGTACATCCGCCAGCCAATCAGGCCGCAGATAATAACAATCGCAATGGCCAGAAGGCGTAGATACATGCTGCATCAACCTCGGGCGGATTAGTTTGCGCCGGTTTTTTTGCTGCGGATCTGGCTGATGGCTTCTTTCATGCCGTCATAACCCATGTAACCCGGTGTCAGTTGGTCTTCAAAAATAAAGCCCGGTGTGCCGTTGATGCCCAGATCACGCGCAAGGGTCAGGTTCTTGTCGATGATCTCGAGGGTTTCTTTAGAATTGGCATACTCTTCCGCCTTCGCCACATCCATTTTCAGGTCTGTTGCGATTTTGGTGAACAACTTCTTGTCCTTCTGGCCTGTGAACTTCATCAGGGCTGTGTGGAATTCATAGAACTTGCCCTGCTTGTCAGCAGCCAATGCCCAACGGGAGGCTTCAATGGATGTTTCGCTCAGGATCGGCATTTCGATGAATACGAAGCGCAGTTTTTTGTCTTCGTCGATCAGTTTGGAAACATCAGCAAAGGCCTTTTTGCAGTAACCGCAATTGTAGTCATAGAATTCGATGATCGTCAGATCCGCATCGGCAGGGCCCACGGTCGGGTGACCGGCTTTCAGGATATCAGCTTTAACACCGGCGAACTTGTCGGTGAATTGCTTGTCCATGTCGGCGCGTTGCTGCTCTTGGTACTTCTGCAGCGATTCCATGATAATGCCGGGATTTTTGGCCAGATATTCTTTCACCACGGTTTCAATCTTGGTGCGTTCCGCATCACTGATGGCTTCATCGGCGGCTAGGGCCGGGCTGGCTGTATGCAGGAAACCGGCACATGCCAGAGTAAGAGGGATCAGGCGCAGTGCCAGACGAGCTTTTGTTGAAACCACGGAATAAGTCTCCTGCCAGAAGTTTGAAATCAATGATATAGGCCGGATTTGGCCAAAATCCATATTACAGGCACTTGGAAAGGCGTACCAGCGCAATCAGCGCTTCGTCTTGCCCTTATTGTTTTTGTCTTCCTCTTCGCTCAGGGATACCTGCGATAAGATATCCTGCGCTCTGATCCATGAAGATGAACCTTCTGGCAGCCCCGGTATGGCGGCCTCAACTTGTTGACGCGCCTGCGGCAGGCGACGTTGCAGCAATGCTTCCTCTGCCAGATGCAGCTTGGCCATGGAATCTTGCCCCATTTTGCCATAAGCGGTGGCCAACAGACGGTGAATACGGGTTGAGCGTGGTTCGTCCTGCTGTGCGCGTTCCAACTGTGTAATGGCGGTCTGCAGTTGTTTTTGATCGTTGCCGGCCGTTTCAACCAGCGTGTGTGCGTAAGCGGTACGGATCAGGCCGGATTTCGGATCAAGCTCTGTGGCCTGACGGTAATAAGGCACGGCTTCGCCCGGGCGGCCAAAATCGGTCAGCATCTGGCCTTTGAGCTCAAGGAAGTAAGGGTTCTTTGGTTCATCCTTCAGCAATGTATCTGTCAGGCGCAGCGCTTCATCAACCTTGTTCTGGCGGTATGCCGCAATCGCACGGGCATAACGTGCGGGCAGGGCGGTATCTTTCTCGCTGTAATTCCACACCACATATTCAGGTGTGACGAAGCCAACCAGCTTGGCCATCATGCGCGCATGCTCGTCATCCCAGCGTGCGGGTGTTTTGGTGTTGTTATAGGCTGATCTTTCCGTACCCGCTTTCAGGCTGGTAACGCGGTCACGTGTCAGCGGGTGGGTTCTTACATATTCTGATTGCTGGCTGACAGGCAGCATCTCTTCATCTTCCAGACGCTCCATGAATGTCACCAGCCCTTGCGGGTTGATATGGGCACGCTCAAGGAATGTCATGGCTGCCTGGTCGGCGCTTGATTCCTGAATACGGCTAAACGCCAGCAACTTGTTCAGCGCCATACCAGAACTGCCTGCAGAAATAGCCCCGGCCGCTCCAGCATCGCCCGCCAGAATAGCCGCACCAATCCCGAGAATGGTGCCGAGCATGGCCTCATACGAAGCGGATTCCATGGCATCTCTACCACGTACCAAGTGACCACCGCGAATATGGCCCAGTTCGTGGGCCAGTACGCCGATCACTTCGCTGGGGTTCTTGGATTTGGTCAGCAAGCCTGTATAGAGGAAGATATTCTGACCGCCCGCGACGAACGCGTTCACGTTACTATCCTGCACCAAAATGATGTTCACGGAATCGGGGTCCAGATCGGCGGCTTTGATCACCGGGGCCGCCCATTCCTTCAGGTAATTTTCTATCTCGGTATCACGGATCAGGGATGCAGAGCGTCCCCCTTGTGCGTGAGCCATCAACGCTACACCGCAAATCAGCAGCGCAACGCCGGCAAAAGCACAGATCATCCTGTGCAGACGGGGGGTAAACAGGCTATTCTTCATCTCTAGGGAATACTGGACCGGAAATATGGTCCTAAGAAGGCTTCGGCAGGACGTTTATAAGGTAATATGACTGCGCTTTTTTATCAATGGATTGATCTCTTGTGGCTGCCCGTCGGTATGGTGGCGGTCCATAAAGGCCAGCGTCTGAAGACGGCAGCATTCATGATTGTCTGTATTCTGACCCTGCGAGCGCAGGTGGAGCTTATGGAATCTATCGACCGGCTGCATGGTTTTACCGGGTTCTGGTCCTGGGATGCCTATCAGCGCGGTTTGCTGGCTTATGGGATCATCTTTGCGTTATTCCTGCTTCTGGCCTATTTTTCGCCCAATACGCGCGGAATAGTCTTCTTTGCCGCGACTTTGACGATATATATAGCTTCTTTCTGCATTTCGATGCTGCTGATGGTGATTTGATGACGACTGATGATGGTGAAAAAGTTCCGGGCCGTTCGGCCAAGAAGCCGGGTCGTCGCACGACCCGTGATGCCTCGGTACGTGTCAAGAAAACCAACCAGCGCACGACGTCCTCGGCACGCTGGCTGCAGCGTCAGTTGAATGATCCTTATGTGCACGAAGCCCAGCGTTTGGGTTACCGTGCACGCTCTGCGTTCAAGCTGATCGAACTCGACGATAAAATGAAATTCATCAAAAAGGGCTGCACGGTCATTGATCTGGGCGCTGCCCCCGGTGGCTGGTCGCAAATCGCCGTACAGCGCGGCGCGGGTAAGGTCATTGGTCTTGATCTATTGCCGATTGAACCCATGCCCGGAGTGACCTTCCTGCAGATGGACTTTATGAATGATGACGCACCCGAAGCATTGATCATGATGATGGGTGCGGGTGCTGATGTGGTTTTAAGTGATATGGCCCCCAATACCATGGGCCATAAACAAACCGATCACCTGCGTATCATGGCACTGGTCGAGGCCGCTTATGAATTTGCCACGCAGGTCTTAAAACCCGGGGGCACTTTCGTGTCCAAGATTTTCCAAGGTGGCGCACAGGGTGAAATGCTGGCGATGATGAAGCGTGATTTTGCAACGGTTAAACACGTGAAACCTGATTCCAGCCGCAAGGAATCGTCAGAGCAATATGTGGTGGCGACAGGCTTCCGCAAAACCACCTAATTCGGAATCGGACGCAAGACGCTTGTCTGGCGATTGATGTAAGCGCTGACGATATCACGCAGATCTTTATCAGCAGGTGCTTTGACATTCACGATCGGTGTGATGTGTGAATCACCAATATGCGCAATAGCGGTTATTGTGGTCACACCCGGCAAGTTTCGGCGCAGTGTGTCGGCCACCAGTGCCAGTGCTTTCATCTCGTCTTTATATGAATCTTCAAAAGCCAGTCGCACAACGGACGTGTCGAGATGTGTGTTAGTGTCCTGATAATGTTTGACGCACGCGGGACCTGCGGCTTCGTAAAGCGCTGCAAATTTTTCAGGATCGTTCTGCGCCAGATCGACGATATAGGAATCGATGACCATGTTCCATGTTTCCATGTCGACATACATCCAGACGGCCAATTGCGTGTTGTCGATGACGGGCGTCTCATTACCCAGCGGTTCACCGTTCAGCATGCCGGATTGTTTGGTCAGGGCCACATCCATATTCATCTCGCGGAACACGCCTGTCAGTTCCTCGCGGAAGCTGCGCAGGATGTCTTCCTGCTGCGCATCCATATGTGCAAGCAACTGGCTATGAATCGGCAATTCTTCATCGTTGGCGGCTTCACCGGAAAAATCGTGGCGCAGCTGGCCTGCTATGTTCTGGGGTTTGAAAGTCATATTGAAGACATAATGAAGAAGGGGTTGTTCTGTCAAGAAACCACTGTTTTGGCGGAAAAAACTTTACATTGCGCTGCAGGAGTTCTATTAACTCAGTGCAAATTCCCTCAAACCCGCGACTGGAGTTTGCGCCATGTTCAAGATCAAATTCGCCCCCCCCACAACTCCTCTGCGTGAAGGTTTAACCTTTGATGATGTTTTGCTGGTGCCAGCAGAATCTGAAATTCATCCGGCTGATGCTGATACGCGCACGAAACTCACAAAATCAATCTCCCTGAACATTCCGCTGCTCTCTGCTGCTATGGATACGGTGACTGAATCCGAAATGGCGATCGCGATGGCGCAGGCGGGTGGCCTCGGCGTTCTTCACCGCAACATGGAACCGGAACAACAGGCTGATCTGGTCCGCATGGTCAAACGCTTTGAAAGTGGCATGGTCGTAAACCCGATTACAATTGAGCCTGATGCCACGCTCGCTGATGCGTTAGCTCTGATGAAACACTACCGCATTTCCGGTTTCCCGGTCGCTGAAAGCAACGGCAAGCTTGTGGGTATCCTGACCAACCGCGATGTACGCTTTGCTGATAATGATCAAACACCTGTGCGCCAACTGATGACATCACAAAACCTGATCAAGGTTGTGAATGGTGCCAGCAAGGATGAAGCGCGCCGTCTGCTGCATAAACATCGCATTGAAAAACTGCTGGTGGTGGATGAATCGGATCGCTGCGTCGGCCTGATTACCGTCAAGGATATCGAAAAATCAACACTGTATCCGCAAGCCAGCAAAGATGCGCAAGGCCGCCTGATGGTCGGCGCCGCTGTTGGTACGGGTAACACAGGCGTTGAACGTGTCGAGGCTATGATGGATGCGGGTCTTGATGTCGTGGTGGTTGATACCGCACACGGTCACTCCAAGAATGTTCTTGAAACCGTCGCACGCATAGCCAAGCTACGTAAAAACAACATGCAGATCATCGCCGGTAACATCGCCACAGGTGATGCAGCACGTGCCTTGATTGATGTGGGTGCTGATGCTGTGAAGGTGGGTATCGGTCCGGGTTCCATCTGCACCACACGTGTGGTTGCGGGCGTAGGCGTACCACAATTGACCGCTGTGATGGATGTGGCCGAAGCTTGTGCCAAATCAGGCACGCCAGTGATTGCCGATGGCGGCATTAAGTACTCAGGCGATCTGGCGAAAGCCGTGGCCGCAGGTGCTGATTGTGTGATGCTCGGCAGCCTGTTCGCAGGTACGGACGAAGCGCCGGGCGAAGTAGTCCTCTATCAGGGCCGTTCCTATAAAACATATCGCGGCATGGGCTCGGTCGGTGCCATGGTGCGTGGCTCTGCGGACCGTTACTTCCAGGGTGCTGTGAAACAAGCTCAAAAACTGGTGCCGGAAGGTATCGAGGGCCGCGTCCCTTATAAAGGTCCGGTTGCCAACGTCATTCACCAGATGGTGGGTGGTTTGCGTGCATCAATGGGTTATACGGGTAACCGTACCATTGAGGACATGAAGGCCAACGCAGAATTCTTGCGCATGACCTCTGCCGGTTTCCGTGAAAGCCACGTCCATGACGTGACTATCACACAGGAAGCGCCGAACTACCGCGCTTCGGAATAAATCCTAGCGGGATTCTTTCTGAATATCTTCGCCGAGATCTTCAAGCGCGTCGCCGATATCGTTGCCCGCACTGTTCAGTGCGTCTTCGATTTTTTCGCCTGTCGTCTTGGGTTGGTTAGCTTGATAAACCAGCACGCCGAGAATACCGGCAAGCAGCAGAACGATCAGAACCAGCAGGGTTTTATTTGTTTTCATGTCTTAAATCCTTATATTGAAATTCTGTAAGAAATTAACCTTAACCACGTGCGACGACAATCATGAATATCAGGCCCTGCACACAAGATGATGCAAACGACCTCGCCCATATCCATATCGAGGGTTGGCGCGCGAGTTATGGCGGATTGGTCGATCAATCATTTCTTGATGCGCTCGATAAAGACAAGCGCGCTGCCGATTGGGTCAAATGGCTGGGCGAGGGGACGGAGGCGCTGATTGCCCAGGATGATGCAGGTAAGCCAGCAGGGTTCATTTCCTTTAACCGTCTAATGACGCCGCCCCCCGGCATGTCGCCTGTGCGCCCGCTTTATACCTCTGAAATTCTCGCGATCTATATCCTGCCTGATTACTGGCGTCAGGGGCTGGGCAAGCAATTGATGAAGGCTGCCGTCACCCGCCTCAAGGAAAAGAAGCACAAATCCCTCTGCCTCTGGGTGCTTGAGAAAAACACCCGCGGTAACGCCTTCTACAAGGCGCTGGGCGGCCAGAAATGCGGCAAGAAGGACGTCACCATCGGCAATCAGAAACTGACCGATGTTTGCTATGGCTGGCGGGATACCGCTGTCATCTAAAAAAGCTTGCCCCTTCGGGTTAAATTGTCATAATGTGACAGCCGGAGACGCAAAATGGGTTCATTCGACGCTAGCAAAGACCAAAAAAGCCAGCTTTTGAAGGGCATGGACAAAACCATGGCCCAGAAACTGGCCTTCACCAGCGCCCATTTCCAGCTTTCGGACGGTGCCCGTATCCTCGATGTGGGCTGTGGCACAGGCTATGGCTCCTACCAGTTTGCCCTCTTTAATCCGCATCTGCATGTCGTGGCCCTTGATTACGACCGTGATTACATCGAACGCGCCCGTCAGCAATATCCTCTGGCCAACCTGACCTTCGTTCAAGGGGATGCCCGCAATTTCGATGCCGGTGGCGAAAAGTTCGATGCCATCTTCAATTCCAGCATCCTGCACGAAGTTTTCTCATTCAGTGGCTATAGCCAACAAGCCGTGACCGATTCCCTGCAAGCGCAGATGAACAATGTGCGTGACGGCGGTATTATCCTGATCCGCGACTTTGTGCGTCCTGATCATCCAGAAGCGATGGTTTATCTCGATCTGCCGGATGAAGCTTCCAAAGGCGAAGACCCTAAAGATTTATCAGTGCAGGACATGCTGCGTCTCTATGCCGATTGGGCATGCGCCGAAAAGCCTGTCGAGCAACGTGGCTTCTTTCTCGAGCATCGTGCGGGCGAAGCTGAAGCGGGTTGGCAACGGTTCTACCTTCAGCATGACTGGGCAAATGAATTTATCCTGCGTAAGGATTACCGCGAACGCTTCTTTATCGAAGCCAAGGAAAAATACGGTTACTTCACGCCCAAGGAATATCGCAGTATCCCGGAAAGTCTTGGTGCACGTGTGATTTATACTTCACCATATTCAAATCCATGGATTGTCGAAAACCGTATGAAGGGTAAGCTGCGCCTGTTCAATGAGAACCGCGATTCTATGTGCCTGCCTGCGACAAATTTTGTCTGCGTGATGCAAAAGGTACCAGCCCATCACGGCGTGGTCGTGCATGAACACAAAGTATCCGGTCATGATCTGCAGTATTTGAAAACTGAAAGCTTCCGTCACAGCAGAACAAACGAAGTCAACGATCTCGTGAGCCGACCGGGCCGCGTGTTTGATTTGCTGCCTTACTATGTGCATCCAAGCGGCAAGGTCGATATCTATGCGCGCAGTGACTACCCACGTCCGCTTGTAAATGTGGTGCCACGCCAGATGTCGCCGCGTGTGGATGGTAAGACATGGTCGGGATACATGGTCGAACCCTTCGCCATCGCCAATCAGACAGATGATGTTGATCAAGCCGCTAAGAAAGCATTGATGCTACGTGCGGGTATCCATCCTTCAGTGATTGAAAGCATTGAAACCGGACCTGATTATTATCCGGCATTGAAAGATGTGAATGAACGTGTGGGTTCTGCCTTCATTCGTCTTAATCAGGATATTGGCGCACGCGATCTTTCAGCGGGTTATTCCGGATTTCAGGAAAACGGCGCACTGCGTCCTTTTGCTCTGCAGGATATGCTGCGAGGTATTCAGGTTGGCATGTTCCCCGAAGCACGGCTAGAGCTTAACGCCTACAGACTGGCGCATAAATTGAATGTACCGCTGCCGGAATGGATGGGGCATAGTTATCAGATCCATGCCGTATCAGGCCGCGCGGATAGCAAACCGCCGATCAGCAAGCTGGTGAAACCATTTGTTCCTTCGACTGTGCCCGCCAATGATCGGCGTGGTGTGCGCTCGATTTTTACCGAGGAAACATCCGCTGCCAAAGGCGCGAAAGTCGTGGCGCAGCGCGAGCTTGAATTCGTGATGCCGGGCTTAAAAGCAGGGCAGGACATGTCGAACAACATGGCGGTTGTTATTCCTGTCATTCGTGCGGCCACAGGGGTCTTGATGGTGGGATTAAAACCGCAATCATTCCCGGCTTTGCAGGAGGCAGGCGAGTCTGCGCAACGTGAAACACTGGATATTCAGCGTCTGGGTAGTCGCTTGAAAACACTAGATGATGTATATGCCGACGTTGCGGCACAATTCGACGTCGATGCGGGACAGGTAAAACCGTTGGGCGAAGGTTACTTCCCCAGCATGGGTATCATGCCGGATCGCGCTTACCCTGTGCTGGTGAATATCGGTTCATATGATAATGCCCGCGATTACCACTTTGTGCCGCTCTCAAAGCTGGTGGCCAAGGTGGATGAACTGCGTGATGCGCACTTGATGCTGGCGGTTTATCGCCTTGATCATGCACTGAACCAAGGTGCGGTGCCGCAGGTTAAACTGGCCGCTAGGCAACCTTCTCCATAAACGGGTAATCGGTATAACCTTGTGATCCACCCTTGTAGAATGTCTCAGGGTGCGGCGGGTTCAACGGCGCGTGCGCGGCAAAGCGTTCCACCAAATCAGGGTTGGCAATGAAGGGCGTGCCAAATGCCACAGCGTCGAGAATGCCATCATCCAGTGCCTTCTGTGCCTTGGCAAAATCATACGCATCATTTCCGGCGATGATACCTTCATAAACCTTACGCATCGCGGAGGTAACCACCAGTGGCTTGTTGGATGTTTCTCGTACATGCAGGAACGCGAGGTTAAAGCGGTTCAGCTCTTTGGCGGCATGCATGAACAGACCCTCAAGGTCACTGTCATGCATGCTCTGGTATCCATTCATGGGTGAGAGGCGCAGGCCTGTGCGGTCAGAACCAATCGCCGTTGTCACCGCCTCTGTGACCTCCAGCAGGAAACGCACGCGGTTAGGGATAGAGCCGCCATATTCATCAGTACGGTTATTCGAACCATCACGCAGGAACTGATCGATCAGGTATCCATTGGCACCGTGAATTTCCACGCCGTCAAACCCAGCGCGTATGGCACGCTCGGCGGATGTGACGTAATCCTGAATGGTTAGTTTTATCTCATCCTTGGTTAGCGGGCGCGGGGTTACATAGGGCTTCTTGCCATCAACGGAACGGTGTTCACCTTCGGCAGCAATCGCCGATGAAGAAACCGGGAGTTTACCCTCAAGGAAATCCGGATGTGACAAGCGGCCCATATGCCAAAGCTGTAGCACCATCTTGCCACCCTTGGCATGCACGGCATGGGTCACGGCTTTCCATGCTTCTTCATGTTCGTCGGTGTACATGCCCGGTGCGTCCTTCCAGCCGTAACCCATCGGGGAAATTGCTGTGGCCTCACTGACGATCAGGCCCGCACTGGCGCGTTGGCTGTAATATTCGGCCATTAACGCATTCGGCACACGGGACACCCCGGCACGCGATCTGGTCAATGGGGCCATCCAGATACGGTTTTTCAGGCTCAGGGCACCGGCTTTTACGGGATCAAACAGGCTGGGCATGGGTTTTGTCTCCTTCGCCTTACTTATCTAGGATAGTGGCATAGCCGCGACAACCCTGTTATAAGACCCCCCAAGGTGTTTTAAAATGTTACCGTCAGCTCGCATACAAACTGCTATCGAACTTCTGGAAAAGACCGCTGCCAGCCGGATTCCTATGGATTCGACCATTGGCGATTACATGCGTCACCGGAAATATATCGGTTCCAAAGACCGTGCCAGCATTGTTGAACGCGTTTACGCGATGGAACGTGCCCGTGCCCGTCTGGGTTGGTGGCTCTCTCATGTGGGCGCACCGGATACCGCACGCAATCGTTTGATTGCATGGCTGGTACTGGCCGAAGGCGAGGGCGCAAACGCCATCGATAAACTCTTCGACGCCAGCAAGTATGCACCAAAGCCGTTGCAAGAAGATGAATTCACCCTGATCGAGAAACTCTCAGGCAAGAAACTTGATTCAGATACAGTCCCCGAAGCCGAACGCGTTGAATGCCCGCCACAATGGGAATCACGGTTGCGTGATTTCTTTGGCGCCGATTTCAAAACTGAAATGGCCGCGATGCTGGGCACGGCCCCTCTTGATCTGCGTGTGAACACACGCCTGATTGATCGTGAGAACGCCGGCAAGGCCTTGGCTGCTGATGGTATCGAAACAGATGCGACACGCATTTCACCATGGGGTCTACGTTGCCGTGGTAAGGCGTATCTCTCGGAAAGCAAGGTTTTCCGTGAGGGCATGATCGAAATTCAAGACGAAGGTTCTCAGCTGATTGCTTATGTCACGGGCGTAATGCCGGGCATGCAGGTACTGGATTATTGCGCAGGTGCCGGTGGTAAGACATTGGCGCTGGCGGCGGCGATGAAGAATAAGGGTCGCATCGTGGCGATGGATATCGCCGAGGGTCGTTTAGAAAAAGCGCGTCCGCGTTTCCGTCGTGCGGGTGTTGCTGACATTATCGAAGTGCGCGCGCTAAGCGATGAGAAAAATCGCAAATGGCTGCGCCGCCAGAAAGAAAGCTTTGATGTCGTACTGGTCGATGTACCGTGCAGCGGTACCGGCACATGGCGTCGTAACCCGGATATGCGCTGGCGCAACTACGGTCCGGGCCTTGATGAGCTGCTGGATACACAAGCCGATATTCTCGAGCGCGTAACCAAGGCCGTGAAGGTTGGTGGCAAACTGGTCTATGCGACATGTTCATTGCTGCCCGATGAAAACGAAAATCAGATTGAGAAATTCCTCGCCAAACATCCGGAATTTGCTCTGCTGCCGCTGGATCAGGTCTGGGAAGACGGCAAAGCGCCGAGCAATCCCTACATGCGCCTGACCCCGCACCGCCATGATACGGACGGTTTTTTTGCCGCCGTACTGGTCCGCAAGGAGTCCAGCCTGCCGCCGGAAGAGCGTTATCCCACTGATTTTACTGAATAATACTGAGATTTGTTGACATTTTCGGACAACAGGAGCTTTTTAAGCATTCTCAAGTATGATTCTTGAAGTGTAATAACAAAAACGAGTACGGGTCATGACCCCCGATTTACTAAAAGCTTTCCAGGGCCTCAACCAAGAAGCCCGCCGCCAGAAACTAAAAGACGAAGGTTACGAAGTCCTCCGCCGCGGCAATCTATGTTCCGTTTACCACAAGCCTGATAGCGATGTTGTTCTGCGTATTTCCATGCGCCCCGCGACAGCCGAGCTGATGAGCCGCTGTTTTGCGAACAACACGGGCAATCCATATCTTCCGCGCGTATACGCGCATGAAACCGTAGCGCCTGATAAACATATCTGTGCGATGGAAAAATTGATCTCTCTCGAAGAACTGGATGAAGAAGGTGATGACCTGGTAGGTCAAGCGCGTGCGCTGGCATCATTCCCGTTCGGTGATAATCTGCACGTCGATGTACACAAAATTTTTGCCATGGATAAAAATCTGATGGCGGCTGTACGTGCGCTGGCTTCATGCGCGCGCGAATCTATTCTCAACCCATCTAGCAACGGTGAATGCCTGTCACTGGAACGTAATGTCGATGGCATCATGTTCCGCCGTGAAAACGGCATGCTGCATCCTGTGTTCGTAGATACATTGATCTACACAACGCCCTGTCAGGATATCGAGAACCAGTTGGATAACGTCCTCTCCCGTATGAAAAACTACGATCAGGACGAAAGAAGAAAGGCCCCCGCGCTAAGCGGAGGCCCTGTCTAATTAGATATCAATAAATCTTAAGCCGCGGCTTGCTTGCGTTTATCACGCATGGTTTTGGCTGCCTTCACCAGATTGACCAGTGAAGCTTCCACTTCCGGCCAACCACGTGTTTTCAGACCGCAATCCGGGTTCACCCATAATTGATCAGCTGGAATAACCTTCTCGGCTTTCTCCAACAGGCTGACCATCTCATCCGCTGATGGCACGCGTGGTGAGTGAATGTCCCATACGCCAGGTCCGATTTCGTTCGGGTACTTGTAGGATACAAACGCCTCGAGCAGTTCCATGTGTGAACGTGATGTTTCAATCGAAATCACGTCCGCATCCATTGCGCCTACAGAATCAATGATGTCGTTGAATTCGGAATAGCACATGTGAGTATGGATCTGGGTTTCGTCTTTCACGCTGCATGATGACAGTTTGAAGGCCTCAACCGCCCACGCGAGATAGGCTTTCCAGTCGGCACGACGCAGTGGCAGACCTTCACGGATCGCTGGTTCATCGATCTGGATGATGTTGATGCCGGCCTTCTCAAGGTCGGACACTTCATCACGGATCGCGAGAGCGATTTGACGGGCTGTTTCTGAACGCGGCTGATCATCACGCACGAATGACCATTGCAGAATGGTGATCGGGCCTGTCAGCATACCCTTCATCGGCAGCTTGGTCAGCGATTGCGCATACTGGCTCCACTTGACGGTCATAGGTTCCGGACGGGAAACGTCACCGAAAATGATCGGCGGCTTCACGCAACGTGAACCGTAAGACTGGACCCAGCCATTCTTGGTGAAGGTGAAACCTTCCAGCTGTTCGCCGAAATATTCAACCATGTCGTTACGCTCGGCTTCACCATGAACCAGAACGTCCATGTTGATCTTTTCCTGATAACGAACGACCAGTTCGATTTCCTTCTTCATCGCGGCTTCGTATGTATTGCCGTCAATTGTACCTTTTTTGAAATCGGCACGGGCTTTACGAATTTCTTCCGTTTGTGGGAAAGAACCGATGGATGTGGTCGGGAACGATGGCAGATTTAACGCTGTGCGTTGTTTCTGCTGACGTGTGGCAAACGGGCTTTGACGGTTGGCCATCGCGGGTGTGATCGCCTTGATCAGCGCCTTTACATCCTGATTGTGGATGCGGGCCGATGTCTTGCGATCTTGTGCTACGGCGTCACTCACTTTCAGTGTTGCTGAAATCGCATCGCGGCCTTCATCCAGTGCCTTGGCCAGTGCCACGATCTCAAACAGTTTCTGTTTGGCGAACGCGAGCCAGCTTTTGATCTGTGGATCAAGGGATGTTTCCTGATCCAGATCATTCGGCGTATGCAGCAATGAACAGCTGGATGATACGAACACACGGTCACTGCCCAGTTTGGCAACAGCCTTGTCCGCGATATCAAGAGATGCGCTCAGGTTGTTCTTCCAGATATTGCGACCATCGACCAGACCCAGTGATAATACTTTGTCAGCAGGCAGTTTCGACAGCACAGCATCCAGTTGATCCGGCGCACGGCGCAGGTCAACATGAAGGCCATTGACCGGCAGGTTCACAGCCAGTTCTGTGTTATCACGCAGACCTTCGAAGTATGTAGCAACCATGATCTTGAGGTTCGGCACAGCCTTGCGGATCTCTGCATAAGCCTCTTTGTAGGCGGCTTTGTATTGATCTTCGAGGTCGAGTGTCAGCGCAGGTTCATCAATCTGTACCCACTGCGCACCCAGAGATTCCAGTTTCTTGAGGGCTTCGATATAAACCTTCACCACTGACGGCACTAAGGTGCAACGGCAATCAGTGAAATCGGCGGCCTTCTTGGAAATGATCAGGAATGTGAGGGGACCCACAAGAACCGGACGTGTCTCAAAGCCCGCATTTTTGGCTTCGGTATATTCATCGAACGGTTTGGTGCTGGACAGCGCAAAGGTCTGCCCTTTCTGCAGTTCTGGTACGATATAGTGATAGTTGGTATCGAACCATTTGCTCATGTCCATTGCGGTGACGCTATCGTTACCACGCGCCATGGCGAAATATGTCTTACTGTCGACGTTGCCGCCCTTCCAGTTATAGCGCGGCGGTACCGCACCCAGAAGCGCACATGTATCGAGTACATGGTCGTAAAATGAGAAATCGTTGGAAGGGATATGATCAATCCCGGCTTCGTGTTGCATCTTCCAGTGACGCTTACGCAGCTCACGTGCTGTGTCCTGCAGTTCACCTTCAGAGGCTTTGCCTTTCCAGTATGCTTCGAGAGATTTTTTTAGTTCACGCTGTACGCCGACGCGGGGAAACCCCAAAGAAGAGGTAAGTACCATGATAAACGCTCCTTGCCTGTCTTGAGCCGTTGATAATTGCGTGCAAATGCACCGCAATATTAAGGCACAAGGCCTAGGCGCTGGCAAGCCTTGTAAGGCAGATCATCATGATTAAGGCTATAGAAGTGCAGGTGCGTGGCCCCGGCCTTGACCAAGGCTTCGCATTGCTCGGCCAGAATATCGGTAGTGGCCGCAGCAAAGGCTGCCGGGTCGTTCTTGATCGGCTCTAGGCGAGCCTTCAGCCAGTCTGGCACCTGCGCCTGACAGCTATTCGCGAAACGCAGCATGTTGTCGTAGTTCATGATCGGCAGGACGCCGGGAATGATATCGACTGTCACGCCCGCAGCGACGGCCTGGTCACGGAAGCGGAAAAAGTTATCATTTTCAAAGAAAAACTGGGTAATCGCGCGGTCTGCTCCGGCATCGCATTTCTGCTTCAAGAAAAAGATATCGGTAGCAAGGTCCGGTGCCTCAGGGTGCTTTTCGGGGTACGCGCCAACGCTGATCTGGAAGGCATGGCGTGCTTTGAGGGCGCTTACCAGTTCATGAGCATAGGCGAAATACTGATCGTCAGGTTTGTTGCGCAAGGTCGGGTCTTTGGGCTTATCACCGCGCAGGGCGACGATATGCTTGATACCGCGTGCCCATAGCTCATCGGCCATCCCCATCAATACGTCTTTAGGGGTGGCCATGCATGTCATGTGTGCACCCGTAGGTGCTGATGTCAGGGTCCGGACTTTTTCAGCGGATTCGATGGTCAGCAACGTGCCTTCGCCATTTAAGCCGCCCGCGCCATATGTCACGGTCATGAATTCTGGTTTGATCGATGCCAGTTTCTGGACACGCGGCCATAAATTATTGGCGGCCTCAGGTGTTTTTGGCGGGAAGAATTCAAAACTGATTTTAACGTTACTGCTCATAATGATTACGCGGCCTTGCTAATCGCTTTGTTGTCATAGGAATTGATAAAAGCACGAATGATCTTCGCCATATTGCCTTCGGCCATCTTGGCACCGATCAATGTTTGTTCATGGCTGGGCTTTTCAAAACCCATACCAGCGGCGCGGTTGACGATGGCCGCCAGTCCTACACATTCAAGGCCACAATGACGGGCGATAATGTTCTCAGGGACTGTAGACATGCCAACGGCATCAACACCCAGAATGCGCACCATGCGGATTTCCGCCGGTGTTTCAAATGTCGGCCCCAGATGCGCGCTATAAACACCCTCGTGCAGGCGTACGTTATTTTGTTCAGCGCCTTTCAGCATCAGATTGCGCAGGCCCTGATTCCAGGCTTCCTCCTGCGAGGGGAAGCGTGGCCCCCATTCATCATCATTCGGGCCCACCAGCGGGTTGGTGCCCATGCGGTTGATATGATCACGGATCAGCATGATCGAACCGGGTTGCAAATCTTCATGCAGGCCGCCGCAGGCATTGGTCAGGATCAATGTCTCCACACCCAGCGTCTTCATGGTGCGGATAACAACCTTGATCGGGTTGGCACCAACACCCTCATAAAGATGAGTGCGGCCCTTCAGGTAGAAAACAGGAACATTATCGACGGTACCGATTTTCAAGGAACCCTCGTGCCCCTCAACAGAAGCCGGGGAAAAACCGGGTAGATCGGCATAGGGGATGCTGGCCGTTTCTTTCATCAGGTCGGCAACCGCACCAAGACCGGAACCCAATATAACAGCGATCTTGGGCTGCATGCCTTGGGCACGCTCGCGGATGATCGCGGCGGCAGACTGGATTTCGGCATTCAATACGGACATGTGCGGGCTCCCTGCCTTATTATATGCACTGCATTATCTATGCGGGGCAGGGGACAAACTGTCAAGCGTTGTCAGGGCCTTAGGGCTTAGGGCCCTTTTTATCACGTTGGGCCAGCGGCGTGACAAAGCGGCTACCCCTTTCAGTGTCCCACGGGAAGCGCACCCATATGTTCTGGGCCACGCGTTCTTGAAACAAATCGACCAATGACTCGCCTGCCGGTTTGGCAAAGATTGTGACCACGAGGGAGTCTTTGGTCAGGTCGCGTACCATTTTCAGGGTGGCACCCGTATCAGCCAGATCATCGACCACGATGACATCTCTCAAAAATTCATCCGCCGCCGGTTTCAACAGTGTGGGGACTTTGATCTTCTGGGAATCTTTAATGTCGTAAGTATCAATGCAGATATTTTCGATGCGGCGTATCTCCAGTTCACGGGCCAGAATACCTGCCGGGAACATGCCGCCCCGTGTAATCACCAGTATCTTGTCGAATTTCTTATCCATGGCGAGGATTTTTTCCGCAAGACTGCGGCAATGTTCCTGAACATCATCCCACGTTACAAACTTCTCTTCTTTGTATGTGGTGTTGTTATCGCTCATGTGGATACTCCGTTGTAATTTTTCAGATCGGGGTTTGATTCTTGCAGCTGTACCCATTCCTGCTGACCAAGATTGGCAAAAGGTGTGATGCGTACTACACGCAGGGCTGAATACTGATTGTTATAGGGGCGTGCGGCTATCGCCTGGAACAGGTCATTGTTCTTGATGCCGGGTGCTTCCGGCACAACATCACGTTGCGCCCCCACACGTACCCAACGCGCGATATTGGCCCACTGCGCTTCGGCATAGCCTAACGGTCCTATATGCGTTGTGGCGCTGTATATGGTGGCGCGGTGTAAATCCCAAGGTTCATCAGCACCTTTGCTCTTTTGCATTTGGCAGGCAGCGCGCATGGCAGTGACTTCGGGTGTCAACGTAAAATGCTGATGACGTTCATCCTTGCCCATGAATAATCCGCCATTGGTTTGCACCACGGCCGGGGCCTCGGTCAGACGTGCCTGCACAACGGCGGGCAATTGTTCGTACGGAATATTCTCAATACGGATCAGGCGTTCACTTTCCGGCTTTGTCATGTCGGCGTGATACGGCTCATCGTTGAACCCGGCGACATTCAATGTGTCGGCATATGTCGCACCATAAGCGACAATAAAATGCCCGAGATGCAGCAGACGTTCATCAATCAGAATGCGCGCGAGGATTTCGATCTTGGCATGACAGGCAGGGCAGCTCTCACCGCTTGATGCCACAACCACGGCAACCTTCTCAATATTCATGTTCTTGAGATTTGCTTTGAGCGCGCGAACATTTTCTGCGGTTAGGGCCTGATCTTCAGCATGTGCACTGCCGACACCTGTTTCCAGCACGGCATTACCGGCAATATCACCAATGCGCAGTACATGATTATTCGTAAGGTTGATAATATTAAGGGAAGCACCGAACGGTCCGCCGCGACCCTCGCGCACATTTTCTACGGCGGCGAGATCGGCCTCATCGACCAGTTTCTTAAGTATGTCATGCGGTATCAGGTCTGTCATCGGCCTCTATACACACGGTTTTTGGGAATTTTTCAATGTTTTTGCACAAAATGATGCTTTTATGTTGCAAAAGGCATGTGTGCCTCTTTATACAAGGGCCACTTCTAACCCCAAGCAATGGAGGACTATATGTCCGTATTCATTCCAAGTGGTTATGCCGATCGTGATATCGATCATCATACCTTTGTTACCTTTTATTCCCGCGACACGCTCAAAAGACTGCTGACTGAAACTCTTCAGGTTTCAAACGCCTTTGCTAAAGTATCTGGCGCCGCCAGCATGCATGTTTACAGCGCTAATACATGGGCTCATTGGCATACTGTAGGCGACATTCACCACAATGTAGAAAATGCCTTATCCTACGAAAACACACAGCGTTTGAAAGAAATGCTCAGCGGTTTTGGACGGGGTGCCATGGTGGTCGTGGCCCGCAATAGCCAGAATGGTCAAGCGCATGAGGAAAAGCTGGCGCAGTCGCTGCGCGACGAAGGTCTGATCCAGAGTGCTGAACAATTTTTAGTGGTAGAGCCTGCGCCGCTAACGCAGCTCAAGCAGGGGCGGTTGGTAAGTCACCTGCAATTATCCTGCTAAAGCACAAATGAGAAAAAGGCCGAGTAATATCGGCCTTTTTTCTTAAGCATAGGCCTATACAATGATGCGACTCCCGGCTAAAAATATAGCTGGTCGCATCGCATAGTTATTTTGAAAAATCGCGTCGATCACAACCAGGAGAACACCATGCTGCCCACCCCCCAAACCGTCTCTCAGCTTCCGCAGCATGATCGTATCCTGATCCTTGATTTCGGCTCTCAGGTCACCCAGTTGATTGCGCGCCGTGTACGTGAATCCGGTGTTTACTGTGAAATCTGGCCGTTCAATCAGGCCGATGATGATCGCATCAAAGCTTTCAACCCTAAGGGCATTATCCTCTCCGGTGGTCCGGCTTCTGTGACCGAAGACAAATCACCGCGTGCGCCACAATCCGTATTTGAAATGAATATCCCTGTGTTTGGCATCTGCTACGGCCAACAAACCATGGTCGAACAACTGGGCGGCAAAGTTGAAGCCGGTCACAGTCGTGAATTTGGTCGCGCCTATGTCGAGGTTGCTGAACATAGCCCGCTTTTGAATGGCGTCTGGGATAAGGGCGCGAAAGAACAGGTGTGGATGTCACACGGTGATCGCGTGACAAAACTGCCTGAGGGCTTCCGTATCGTCGGCACATCCGAAGGCGCACCCTATGCGGTGATCGCCAACGACAATAAAAAATTCTATGGTGTGCAATTCCACCCCGAAGTAGTGCACACACCGCATGGCGCGGCACTTCTGAAAAACTTCACGCACGGCGTCTGCGGTTGCGATGGCGATTGGACCATGGCCGCGTTCAAGGAAGAGGCCATTGCCAAAATCCGCAAGCAAGTCGGTAAAGGTAAGGTGATCTGCGGCCTTTCCGGCGGTGTTGATTCCACTGTGGCTGCTGTGCTTCTGCACGAAGCCATTGGCGATCAACTGACCTGTATTTACGTTGATACAGGTTTAATGCGTGCGAGCGAAAGCGATCAGGTCGTAAACCTCTTCCGCAATCACTATAACATCCCCCTGATCCACGAAGATGCCTCGGCAAAATTCCTCGACGGGCTTGAGGGTATTTCTGATCCGGAAATGAAACGCAAACTGATTGGCACCATGTTCATCGAAGTGTTCGAAATGTTATCCAAACGCGTGGGCGGTGCTGACTTCCTCGCGCAGGGTACGCTTTATCCTGACGTCATTGAATCTGTGTCCTTTACGGGCGGCCCATCCGTCACCATCAAATCGCACCATAATGTGGGCGGCCTGCCCGAACGCATGAATTTGAAACTGGTCGAACCTCTGCGTGAACTGTTCAAGGACGAAGTGCGCGCACTCGGCGTGGAACTCGGCCTCCATCCTGATTTTGTCAAACGTCATCCGTTCCCGGGCCCCGGCCTCGCGATCCGTATCCCCGGCGAAATCACGACAGAGAAACTGGAAATCCTGCGTAAGGCTGACACAGTCTATCTCGAGGAAATCCGTAACGCGGGCCTTTATGATGCGATCTGGCAAGCGTTTGTTGTGCTGCTTCCCGTGCGCTCTGTCGGCGTCATGGGTGATGGTCGCAGCTATGATTATGTTTGCGCATTACGTGCTGTGACATCAACCGATGGCATGACCGCTGATTTCTACCCGTTCGATCATGAATTCTTGGGCCGCGTTGCCACCCGTATCATCAACGAAGTGCGCGGCATCAACCGCGTTACCTACGACATTACATCCAAACCACCAGGTACGATTGAGTGGGAGTGACAGGTCAGTATTAACTAGGTGATCTGGAAGATTGTCAATTTTAAGCGAACTTTTTACT
>Ga0247823_10001000_pt1 | contig 23942 bp, 20 predicted proteins | sample 13C_PalmiticAcid_2_FD_192426 | JGI IMG/M metagenome (GOLD analysis project Ga0247823, IMG submission 192426) | Soil microbial communities from agricultural site in Penn Yan, New York, United States - 13C_PalmiticAcid_Day30 | ecosystem: Environmental > Terrestrial > Soil > Agricultural land... | reverse complement strand
ATCATAGTGATATCAAAGTAAATTAATAAACCTCATATCAACAAAAAATATGGATGAACGGTAAAATGCCGTTTCCGGAAATGAAGGGCCCGCTGTAAATTGCTGCACTTATGGAATACCGGATTGTTCCCCTCACCATTGCCATCCTGCATACTTTATTTTGGTTGTACATGAATCCTGCCGTGAACAGCAGCATCAAAACCGACTGGATGGATAAACCACTGGGCATGCTGCTGGGCACTACCGTGCTGCTGGTGTTATCGCTCAGCTTGTTTTTCAGGCACCATTACCTGGGCCGGACATACCAACTGGTGTTCTGGTTGCTGACAGCTTTCTGTGTGGGAAATATTGTATGGTTTGGAAGGCTTTTGTTTGTGGACTAGCGGAGTTTCATGCAGAGGCGCAGGGAGTTTCGCGCAGAGACACGGGGAAGCAAGGGCGCAACGGAGGGAATCTGCAATTCGTAATGCGCAACCCGCAAATTCGTAATCCGGAAGCTCGCAGCGCTGTAAGTCCCGCCCGTGCGGGAGCGCGGAGGCACGGCGGAAATGCAAGATGACGGTTAGGGGTTCCTTCTCGCAAGGGTCTTTTCTCGCAGTGTTCTTTCTCGCGCCGTCTCACCTCTGACCTTTCACCTCTCACGAAAGAACGATTGACCACTGCCCATTCACCATTGACTCGCCAACAATCCGAAGCTCAAAAGTAATCATTTAAACATTTGCTCTGCCTTGGCAATACTCTCCGGCTTGCCTACATCTATGAATTTACCGTCGCTGTGATCGAAGCCATAGATCGGTTGTGAGGCGGCCAGATCGAGGTATACATCTACGATTGAAAATTTGCCTTCGCGATCGATGTGGTTAAAGATGCGGGGATGAATGAGGTGGATACCGCTGAAGGCTTTGGGTTGTAAGGAAGAAGCTTCAATACGGATTTTTTGTTCGCCTGTTGCAGCATTGCCCCAGCCGCATAAACGGTTTTGTGCGTCGAACAAAAAATGACGGGAGGAAGTACGATTCGTTACGGCCAGTGTGCTAAGTGCACCGGAAGTCTTATGGTGTTGCAGCATGCTGCGGAGGTCCAGATCGGTGAGTACATCGGCATTCATAACGGCAAAACTTTCATTGCCATCCAATAGAGGGCGGGCTTTGATTAGTCCGCCGCCGGTTTCAAGTACAGCATCGCGTTCGTCCGAAATTTCGAAGCGGCTACCCCAGCCTTTGTTCTCTTCCAGGGCAGCAATGATCTGGTCTGCAAAATGGTGCACATTCACTACCACATCAAAGATGCCCTGCTGCTGCAAATATTGGATATTGCGCTGCAGGAGCGGCTGACCATTGACAGGTGCCAGGGCCTTGGGATGATGGTCGGTAAAGGGTTTGAGACGGGTGCCCAAACCAGCAGAGAGGATCAGCGCTTTCATACGGTGGCAAGATACCACATTTTTTTGCCCGCTACAGGCGCAGTTAGCGCAAAGCCGTTTTGGCTTTATAGTCTTTAAAATTGGCTTTGATCCAGAATTTGATTTCAATCGGTGAGGCAGTACGGGCAAAATCGTAGGCCATCGGATACTTGTTCATGAACAAGACCAGCTCCTCTTCTTCGAGCAGGGTGAGTTGGCGTACGAGAGCGGGATAATAACGAGTGGCAATGAACTGTTCCTGCTGGTAGTTGACCACCCGCTTTTGAAAGGCCCATTTGCGTTTGTATTTGCGGCTGAATTTTTCGGCTACCGCCGTCACCGAAATAGCAGGAGGAAAAATGCTGCGCACCATCGGCGTGGGTCGGGCATCAATGATTTCGCGATAGGTAGATTCGATGTGCGCAGAATCCTGCTGGAAACGACCATACGTCGACACCTCCACTTCCTTTAAACGGCGTGGGGTCTGCTGCGCCCAAAGATTGGAGGCAACACCTAAGAGAATAAGCAAAACAATATACTTCATCCTTTCAATCGCTATACCTGTTTCAAAATTCCGGAAATATCCAATACTGCACCTCCAATGATTGAACCAGGTATGGCCGGTAAGCTTTAATCAGTAACAACAGTGGTTTGATAGGTCACTGGTAAAACGCCACAACAGCCAAAAGGTTACACCCCGACTGAAAACAAAAAATAAAGGCTGCCGGAGCAGCCTTTATTTTTTATAAACTTTCTAAGAATCTGATCAGCGCCTGCCGGTCGGAGGCCGGTAATTTCAGTATACTTTTCCGGGCCTGGTCTGCTTCTCCGCCATGCCATAACACGGCTTCCATGAGGTTGCGGGCGCGGCCATCGTGCAGGAAATTGGTATGCCCGTTTACCTTTCCGGTGAGGCCAATTCCCCAAAGCGGTGCCGTACGCCACTCGCGGCCATCAGCATCAAAATCGGGGCGGTTATCGGCCAGTCCATCACCCATATCATGCAGCAGCAGATCGCTATAAGGGAAAATACGCTGGTTGGACAATACAGGAATCCTGACGTTCACATCGGTGCGGTGCTCCATCACGTGGCAGTTGTTGCAACCCGACTGGATAAACATTTCCTTACCGCGTTTCACCACCGGATCGGAAGCATTGCGACGGCCGGGAACGGCCAGGGTTTGTACATACATCACCACGGCTTGCAGCACACTATCATGCAATTCAGGATCATCGAGATAACTATCGGCCTGCGGTTGTCCCTTGGAGCTTTCGGCAGGGAAAACGTAGGTGGTAATACCCATGTCCTCATTGTAGGCACTGGCCACCTGGTGCATCAGGTCTACCGTATTGCTTTTCCAGCCAAAGCGGCCAATCCGTTTGCGTTTTTGAATATTATCCCACACATAATTCACCTTGCCGGAGATGCCGTTGTCGTCCCTGTCTTCAGGATCGGCCAATTCCAGCAGGCGGCTTTCCGGGATTGCTTCGAGCAGGCCCAGGCCAAATACCGGTGGCGCCATCCTGGGCGATACCAGCACGCCCGAAGGCATAGCGGTGTATGGATTGGTGATCGTAAATATCGGTTTGCGCAGCGTGTAAGGGGTGCCATCGTCGAAAGCGCCGGTCACTTCGGTATACTGGATATCGATATCGGCTTCTTTAGCGATACCATAGTTGGATACCTGTTGCAGCTGGGTACCAAACCCGGGCACTGCCATTGGTCCACCATGCACATCGGTACCCGGTACACTGATGCGGAGCAGCAGCGACAAAGGCATTTCGCCGGGATTGGGCAGCTTGCCGCGGCCATCGTTGATGTGGCAGGCAAAGCAGGAGTTGGCGTTATACACCGGGCCCAAACCCTGGTGTACAGGAGCCGGAGCACTCACAAAAGTTGCTTCGAATGCCGCATCTCCTTCTTCGTGCACTTTTTCGTAAAACGAGTTCATGCCGGGCATCATCCGGGCAAAGGCATCCTTGGTTTCGTCAAACACCGTTCCGGCGCCGCCCGAAAACCATTCGTCCGTTTCACTCTCCACATATTCTTTCGGTTTACGGCACGAATAAGTAATAGCCAGCAAGCAGCCGGCTATTACAAATACATAGGAAAACCTTCTGGCGGAAAACCTTTTCACGCTGTTCAGTTGCTTTAGTTAACGATTTTTTGTTTCACGAAAGGCAGGGCCTCATCTTCCAGTACGGTTTGCAGGGCAGCAATCGCCGTCATAGCATTTTGCAGCTGTACTTTCTGGGTGGTGATGGCGTCGCCAAACTTAACGGTCACGCTGTTGAGTGCGTTGATCGCATTGGCGTGTGCTGTTTTGATTTTGCTGTCGAGCTGGGCGTTGTTGAGTTTCATCCAGTCTTCGATACCGATACCGTCTACACCGTTGTATTTACCGAGGTATACGTTCATCACACCGTTGATGTTGTTGGTAAAATCGATCATAGAGTTGCCGCTGAAAGGAGACTCTTCGAGGGAAGGATCCTGCGCATCAAACGGTTCTTTAATTTTTGCATCCGCTACTTCGCCGCAGATTTCAGCCATAGCAGTAATGGCATCTACCATGGCCTGGCGACGGGTAGAGTACACATTGTTTCCGGTTACGCCGGCAGTGGTAAAGTCACCGTAGTAGCTGGTAGCATTGCCCATATCCCAGCCTGAAGCCAGGGCCTGGGTCAGCTTCTGCATGTTTTGCGCCAGACCTACCAGGAACTCTCTCTGGCGGGTGCTGAAATCGCCAGGTGCTTTCTGACCGTTCAGGCCAAACAGCAGGTATTCAATGGGGTGAAAACCTTTCAGACCTTCGGGCAGACCGTCTACATAAGTTTCGGTGAGCGGGTTGGCAGTGTTCATTACGCTGTCCAGTGCGTTGTAATCCACAGGCCAGGTATCGATACGGGGATCAATGTTTTCAGTAGACACAGGGCCAAACAGGAAGCTCTCAGACTGTTCCCAGGCAGAGCGGGCTACTTTCCAGCTGTTGCGGCATTTTTCGAGGTTGGTGCTGTTGGGGGTAGCAGTAAACGCATCGATATCGGCGCGCAGTTGCTGCGTTTTGCCATGCAGGTCGTTATAAGTACCTACATACACATTGGTGGCTACGCTTTTCAGCACATCGCTCACTTCAACAGTGGTAGTGGTGGTCGTTTTTTTATCGTCTTTTTTACAGGCCGAGAAAGCCAACATACCAGCCGCTGCGGCCAGCAAAACTTTATTGTTCATGGTTTTGAATTTGTATCGTGATAAAATTGGTTTCAGTGTTGGCGGTTACCGGAAACTGCAGGAGCGGCCTTTGTGCGGGCGATTCGGTGACGTTGCCTTCAAAATCGAAGCGGCTGCCGTGCATGCTGCAAACCAGTCCGCCGGGCGTTACTTTCAGTCCGTTGTCAAAATGCGTACAGCGCAGGTAAACCGCTTTGTATTCCACGCCGGCTTCAACCGTTTTGCGGTACAGCAGCACATCGTATTCCAGGTCTTTCACCCGGATGGTGAGCACTTCTTCTTCGAGCGCTTCTAAAGGAATATTGACGCGGTTCTGCTCATCCATTTCGGCCTTGTAAGGCTTCTTGCCAGGCACAGGAGCGGCTTTCACCAGATCGCCCAGCAATACGCTGGCAATAAGGCCGCAGGTGGCTCCGCAGGCTTGTTTCAGAAAAGTGCGCCTGTTGCTCATTAGAAACTATAACCGATGCCCAGGTTAACCAGGGCGTTGTTTTTGTAATAAGGTACGTTCACCGGGTAAGGGGTAAACTGCAGCTGGCGGTTCAGATCGCCGGTGCTGCGCAGCATCACATCTGCCTTGATCACTACACCGCGAACAGGTTTGTAACTGGCGCCTACAAACAGGTATTGCTGGTTGAGGGCACCATTCTCCACACCGTTTTCGGGCAACTCGGCATTCATGTTCAGGGTTTCGTAACGGGCAAATGGTGTGAGGGAGCGGTGTTTGCGGCTTTTGTGCAGGATATCGTATCCCATTTCCACATAAGCGCCATACATGCGTTTAGCTACGTTGTTGGCAAATACGCGGTTCACATCTGCTGCATCGGGAATACCGTTGATGGCACCCAGTGCTTTTACCTCAAGGCCCTGGTTGCGATACACCATGTTGGCCTCGGTGAGCCATACCGGGATACCAAATACACCCCGGTCGATGTGCAGACTATCTGCCACACGGGGCGTAATACCTACCCCGCCGGCATAATAACCCGAAGCCTGGAAACGGAAATCATTCCAGTAATACAGCAGCGATCCGGTTACACCCAGGTTCGCCGCAGAAGCATTGAAGCCCAGGTAAGGACCTTCACGCCAGCCGGTGCCCGATTCGAGACCCGCTACGTTAAACCCGTTCATGAGGGCAAACGAATAGTTGAGTCCGTCGATAGCAGGTACGCGACCGTACACGCCAATACCCACTTCGCGCCAGGTGGCAGGAATGATATAGGTTTCGACTTGCGTACGCTCTACGCCGTTAAATGTATTGGGAAGGTGGTTTTCGTTGATGAGACCGATGCGGGGAATGAACAAACCGGCCACAATGTACAGGTCGCGGTTGATGTCGAACTTGAGGAACGCCTGCTCCATGGCTATTTCACCGCCGAGCTTACCGCCCTCTACTTTTCCGTTTTCGAGTTCCATTTCGGAAAAGAAAGAAATTTTGGAGTTGAACTTGTGTCCCACAAACAATACTGCTCTCGTCAGCATTGCCTCTCCTGTCTTCAGTTTGGTATCGTAGCTGTATCTCGCCTCTCCGTAACCGCTGATAACCGTGGTACTATTTCCTGCGATGAGGCCTGCGGATAGTGAGTCTTCACGGGTTAGCACCTGCGCCTTAAGTGTGCTGCATAACACACACCCAACAGTACCGGCAAGTACTGTTTTCCATATCATCCTTAGCATGTTTGCCGTTTAAACGGCAAAAGTATGGCGACAGTTACACATATGTTTTCATAATCGGGAAAAATTGAAAAGCGATAGAAGAAATGCTATTTGAGATATGGAGATTACGGATAGTTCTAAGTCAATAGCGAATGGGCAATAGTCAATGTTTTTTCGTGAGAGGTCAGAGGTGAAAGAGCCTGTCCCGTCTCATGCGGGATGAGACGGCGCGAGTGAAGTCCCGGCGGGCACGCAGTTCCCGACGGGTCTGAACATGGAATCTTTTCTCGCAGGGGCGCAAAGATGGAGAGCCGCGGAAGAACCTTTGAGAGTAGTGTGGGCAAAGGTGCAAAGGGATGTCCTATGGAGATGACGACATGGGGTATTTCCACATTGCATTTCCGCCGTCGTGAGCTTCCGGATTACGAATTTACGGATTGCGGATTCCCTCCGCCGCGCCCTTGCCCCCCCGCGTCTCTGCGCGAAATCCCCACTCGCGCCTATTGACTATTCACCCCCGCATTGGGCGGGGCAGGCTATTGACCATTGACGACCCATACACCGCAGTCCAAGAACCATTACTGATCTACATAAAACACATAAATCTCCCTCGGACCATGCACCCCTACTACCAGCGTTTTTTCGATATCGGCAGTACGGCTGGGCCCCGTGGTGATGTTGATGAGCGAAGGCAGGTTGCCGTTGTATTTCTTTTTCAGGAAGTCGATACCATCGGCAATATCGGCCAGTACCTGGTTGCGGTAGGCTACTACGATGTGAACGGGGCTGTACACACTCACCATACGGCCGGAATCCTGGCGACTGCTGATGAGTACGGTACCGGTGCGGGCCAGCAGGGCTTCGCAAAAGGTAACGCCGGCATCGGGCTCTACCCAATTGTCGCCAGTGGTGATGAAATCCAGTCCTGCCCGGGTAAACAAATCGAGCAATACGGGTTCGCGGGTATAGACTTTGCGCCAGTCCATGTTGTCGGACAATGCTACCAGGTTTTCTACCAGCTCGGTTTCGTCCTGGCAGAAAACGAATTTGCCGTTGAGGGCTGTAAACGCCTCGGCAAAAACCATTTCGGGGGTATCGTCCTGGGAGGTGTAAATCGCTCCCTGTTGCTGCTCGGCTTCAGGAAAAGGAATGGACACCTTGTGGGTGTCCAGTGCCTTCCTGATTTTCTTCAGCATTTTCTCTTTAGCAGCCGAGGTTTTATATACTTCAGACATACTATCTGTTATCGGTCTGTTTAGCTAATGGTTTGTGTTCCTGCGCCATCCTCATCTACCGGGTTGTTGTCGGTAGCGGGCTGGTTGTGCATGTGGTCGTTGAGGTTGGCCGGGGGCACACCTGCTTCCCATTGGTTGGGCTGGGTTTCTTCGTTATCCCAGGGGCGTTTACCGATCAGTTTCTCCAGGTCGTCCTTATACAGCACTTCTTTTTTCAGCAGTTCTTCAGCGATGGAAGCTACATCTTTCTGTTTTTCGAGCAGCAGTTCCTTGGTGCGGGCATACATGTCCTCTACCAGTTTTCTCACTTCTTCGTCGATTACCTTGGCGGTATCGTCGCTGTAAGGTTTGCTGAAGGTGTAGTCCTGTTGTGCATCGTAGAACGAGAGGTTACCCACTTTGCTGTTCATACCATACACGGTTACCATGCTGTAAGCCATTTTGGTGATGCGCTCCAGGTCGTTCTGGGCACCGGTAGAGATGCGGCCAAAGAAGATATCTTCTGCCACACGGCCACCAAACAGGCCACAGATATGATCCATCATTTGCTCGGTAGTATACAGGTACTGCTCTTTGGGCAGGTACTGGGCATAACCCAATGCAGCAACACCACGCGGTACGATAGATACTTTAACGAGCGGGTTGGCATGCTCCAGGAACCAGCCGCATACTGCGTGACCAGCTTCGTGGTATGCAATGATCTTTTTCTCTTCGGGAGAAATGATTTTGTTCTTTTTCTCGAGACCACCGATCACACGGTCAATGGCTTCGTTGAAATCGCTCATTTCCACACCGGCTTTGCCATGGCGGGCAGCAATCAGGGCTGCTTCGTTACAAACGTTGGCAATATCGGCACCGGCAAAACCAGGGGTCTGGGCGGCCAGTTTGGGAATATCGAGGGTATTGGAAATTTTGAGCGGTTTAAGGTGAACGCGGAAGATCTCTTCACGGCCTACCTGATCGGGCAGGTCGATGGTGATCTGGCGGTCGAAACGGCCCGGACGCAGCAGCGCGCTGTCGAGTACATCGGGACGGTTGGTCGCAGCCAGGATGATGATGCCACTGTCGCCACCGAAACCATCCATTTCAACCAGCAGTTGGTTCAGGGTGTTTTCGCGCTCATCGTTGCTCATCATCGCGTTTTTACCACGGGCACGGCCAATGGCGTCAATTTCATCGATGAAGATCACACAAGGCGCTTTTTCGCGGGCTTGTTTAAACAGGTCTCTCACACGGCTCGCACCCACACCTACAAACAGTTCAACGAAATCGGAACCGGACATGGTAAAGAAGGGAACCTGCGCTTCGCCGGCCATAGCCTTGGCGAGGAGGGTTTTACCTGTACCCGGAGGGCCTATCAGCAAGGCACCTTTCGGAATTTTACCACCCAGTGCGGTATATTTTTTCGGTGTTTTCAGAAAGTCTACGATTTCCATCACTTCAAGCTTGGCTTCGTCGAGACCGGCTACATCACTAAAGGTAATGTTCACCTTGGTGCCTTTGTCGAACAGTTGGGCCTTGCTTTTACCGATGTTGAACACACCGCCGGGACCACCGCCGCCCGCAGGACCGCCCATTTTACGCATGAGCAGTATCCAGAGGCCAATCATAGCCAGGATGGGAATCAGGAAATTAATGATGGGACCAAACCAGTCGCCACGGGTATCGTACCGAACGGGTACTTTATCGGCATCGGTGTAAGTAGCCTGGGCATTGTCCAGATCGCGCTGGAAAATATCGGGGCTGCCGATGTTGAAGGTAAACTGTGGACCTTGTGTAGAGAAGCCCAGGCCTTTGCCGGCATCTTTATCTGCCTTGGCAAAACTGTCTTTCTTCAGGTAAACTTCTACGTATTGTTTGTTTACCACCACCAGTTCGTCTACCCAGTGCTTGTCCAGGTAGGTTTGCTTGAATTCCTTAAAGCTTATTTCCTTATTGGAACCTTTAAAGTCGCCGAAAAACTGTAAGCCCACCAGCGTAAGCAATATGATGCCGTAAACCCAATAAATACTAAACCGGGGCCCCTTCTTGGGAGGAATCCCCTTTTTGTCTTTGTTTTCTTCCATTGTGCGCTTAAAGCTTTAATGTATTATCTATGTTCTTTGCGGTCGGCATCGCTCCACATTTCTTCGAGGCCGTAGAATTGCCGTTGGTCTTCCTGGAAAACGTGTACTACCACATTTACATAGTCGACCAGCACCCATTGTGCATTCTGCTGGCCTTCGCTGTGGTAGGGCCATTCGTCGCAGTCTTTTTTCACCAATTCCTCTACATAACCCGCCAGTGCGGCAACCTGGGTGCTGCTACCGCCGGTGCATATTACAAAGAAATCTGCTACAGCCTCCGGAATTTTACGCAGGTCGAGCGATACAATATCGCGACCCTTTTTTTCCTCCAGGGCAGCAATGATCGATTTGAACAGTTTGCTGTTTCGGGTTAATTGGGTAGGTGATTTTTTTCTGTTGTTCAGAATATTCAGGCTCTCCAAATTCGGAAGTTCTATTTTGTGTTAATAAACTAATATTACGGCTCAAACAAAATTAGCAAAACTTTGCCAACGTCCATTTTTAATACCCCTGTGGGTCATGTTTTGATTGAACTGGATAATGTAGACAGCACCAACAACTATGCCATGCAACTGATAGACCATGGAACGGTACAAAATGGCACTGTAATATTGGCACACCACCAGCACGCCGGTAAGGGACAACGGGGCAAAATATGGCTTACCGAGCCACATACCAACCTGGCCATGAGCGTGGTATTGGATATGAGCTACCTGAAACCGGACGAACAATTCTTCCTGAATGCAGCAGTGGCGCTGGCTGTACGCGATTCTGTGGCAGAATTGCTGCCCACCGAACCGGCTTATATTAAATGGAGCAACGATATCTATATAAATGATTGCAAAGTGACTGGCATCCTCATCGAAAATAGCCTGCGTGGTACACAATGGCAGCATGCCGTAGTAGGTATTGGCATGAATGTGCGGCAAACCACTTTCGATCCGGCCCTGCCCAACCCCACTTCGCTGGCCCTGCACGGATTGTCCGTTTCCCCCACCGAAGTGTGCCGTAAAGTATGTGACAAGCTCAATTACTGGCTCACCCAGCTGCAGCTGAAAGCCTTTTATCCCATCCTGAAAGCCTACAAACAGCATCTATACCTGCTGAATACCGAGGCCACCTTCTTCCAAAACGACACCCCTTTCCAGGGCACCATCCGCGATGTCCAAACCGATGGCGGCCTGATCATGGATACCCCCGAAGGCCGGAAGACATTCTTTTTCGGAGAAATTAAGTTTGCGGTAGCGGTGAAATAGAGGACTGTTTTATTGCTGCGGATTCTTGGGAGGTCAATGCCTGTCCCGCCAATGCGGGGGTGAATAGTCAATGGTCAATAGTTTCTCTTGTCAGAAGTGAGAGGTGAAAGAGCCTGTCCCGCCTCATGCGGGATGAGACGGCGCGAGTGAAGTCCTGCCGGGTCCGAAGGTCCCGTCAGGTCTGAGCGTGGAATCTTTTCTCGCAGGGGCGCAAAGGTAGAGAGGCGCGAAAAGATCTTTGCGGGTAGAGTGAGCAAAGGCGCAAGGGAATGTTGAATGTATTAAGGCTTCCTTCCATTGCATTTTGCCCCGCGTTAGACGAGGCCGGCCGTGCCTTTGCGCTCCCGCACGGGCGAGACTTACAGAGCCGTGAGCTGATTGGATTACGAATTCGTGGATTGACGCATTGCGCATTTCATTTTCTCATCAGCACATTTCCACATTAGCATATTGTCTCCGCCGCGCCGCCGCGAGCCCTCCTCTTCGCGCTCCTGCCTCCCTCCGCCTCTGCGTGAAACGCCTTCCATCTCCGCGAGAAACCCTAAAACACAAACCCCATCACCAGCCAAAACAATACAATCACCGGTGCCGGTAGCTTGGTAAAGTTGAGCAGCAGGAACGTCGCGAGCACAACCCCGACACTAAGGAAACTAACTTCCGGCGCTACAGAATTGAACAACAGTACAGCCGAGGCCCAGATAATCCCTACAATCACAGCATTGATCCCCTCCAGCGCCCGGAAGATGACCACATATTTTTTCAGATTCTGGTACAACGGGAAGAAAAACAACAACAGCAAAGTACTGGGCAGGAAAATACCAAGGGTACCGATCACGCAGCCAATTACCTGCATCACCGGACCAAAATCGCGCATGGCCATACCGCCTACAAACGAACAGATGCTAAACACCGGACCGGGAATAAGATTCACCATCCCCGCCCCCGTCATCAGCTCATCGGTCGTGAGGTAAGGATCATGGCCCCGTTTCATGGGCATGGTTACAAACTGTACCAGCATCATCGGCAACAGGGCCTGTCCACCGCCAAATACGATGCTGCCAAAACGGTAAAAGTTCTCGAAAATATTGTATCCCCGGCGGCAGGGCCAGTTATTCACCCGGGCCATCTCCGACAGCACACCCGCGATGATAAACACCACGATGAACAGCCAGAGGTTTTGCCAGCGCAGCTTTTTATTGGGCCGCTCACCGGCATCAGGAATACGTTTGTTGCTGAGGTTAGAAATGAAGCCGCCCAATATCACCAACACCGGGAACACCCAGGGCGAGTTGACAAATAAGGTGGATACCAGCGCCATGAGCATGATGAGCACCGTAGCCGGCACCTTGATGTAAGATTTGGTAGCCAGCCACGCCGCATACACGATAAAGCCTACAGACATGGGTTTTACATACTCAAACCAGTCCTTGTTGAAAGCCCGGGCATCGATAAAGTTCATCAGAAACGACAGCGCTCCCATGAGTGTGGCCGCCGGCAACACCCAGATCAGAAGGGTAACCAGCGCAAGCGGAATACCGCCCCGTTTGAGTCCCACCAGCGTAATAGTCTGGGTGCTCGAAGGGCCGGGCAGCATCTGGCAAAAGGCATTAAACTCCAGCAGTTCTTCTTCTGTTATATCCTTGCGCTTCTCTACAAAAGTCCTGATCATCATCCCGAGGTGACCGTGCGGCCCCCCGAAAGCTGTGAGGGAATACCAGAACACAGCCTTCAAAAACGGAATGTGACGTATAAACATGTATTGGAATAGGGAAAAAAAGTACGAATAAAATAGTCCAATGTCAAGGGGTGGCGCTATTCGGCCAAAACTCTGCGATGGGCTGGGTGTTTAGTGCGATGTGGGATAAAAGGAAATAGCTCGCAGCGACGCAACGCCACGGTGCTTCCTGCATAAGCCGCAGTCGCACACCATTGACCATTGACTATTCACCATTGACCCATTGACTATTCACCATTGACCCATTGACCACTCACTATTGACTTAATAAGATCGCCCACCCCAAAGGGCAGGCGATCTATGAAAGTTAAACTTAAAACTCAGCGCTCTTAGGTGTACGTGGGAAAGGAATCACGTCGCGGATATTGCCCATACCGGTTACAAACAGTACCAGGCGTTCGAAGCCCAGGCCAAAACCAGAGTGTGGGCAGGAGCCAAAACGACGGGTATCCAGGTACCACCACATTTCTTCGGCAGGAATATTTACTTCCGCCATACGCTCGAGCAGTTTTTCCATGCGCTCTTCCCGCTGGGAACCACCCACGATTTCGCCGATACCGGGAAACAGGATGTCCATCGCGCCAACGGTCTTGCCGTCGTCGTTCTGACGCATGTAAAACGACTTGATATTTTTGGGATAATCGGTCAGGATTACCGGTTTCTTGAAGTGTTTTTCTACCAGGTAGCGCTCGTGCTCACTTTGCAGGTCGGCCCCCCACTCTTCGATCAGGTAGTTGAACTTCTTCGCTTTGTTGGGCTTGCTGTTTTTCAGGATATCGATCGCTTCGGTGTAGGTGATGCGCTCAAAATCATTGTTCAGCACCATTTCCAGTTTTTCGATCAGGCCCAGTTCGCTGCGTTCGTTCTGTGGTTTTTGTTTTTCCTCTTCGGCCAGGCGCTGCGACAGGAAGTCGATGTCCTCGCGGTTATGCTCCAGGGTGTAGCGAATCACATATTTAATGAACTCCTCAGCGGTATTCATGTTGTCTTCGAGGTCGGCAAATGCCATCTCGGGTTCAATCATCCAGAACTCAGCCAGGTGACGGGCAGTATTGCTGTTCTCGGCACGGAAGGTGGGGCCAAAAGTGTAGATATCACCAAAAGCCATCGCACCCAGTTCGCCTTCGAGCTGACCGCTCACGGTGAGGTTAGTAGCACGGCCAAAGAAATCTTCTTTAAAGTCGATTTCGCCTTTTTCGTCGCGGGGCGGGTTGTTCAGGTCAAAATTCGTTACACGGAACATTTCGCCGGCACCTTCTGCATCACTGGCAGTGATGATGGGGGTGTGCAGGTAAACGAACCCCTTGTCGTTGAAGAACTTATGCACTGCATAAGCCAGCGTATGGCGCACCCGGAAGATGGCGCCAAAGGCATTGGTACGGAAACGCAGGTGGGCAATTTCGCGCAGATATTCCAGGCTTGGCCTGTTTTTCAGTTGTAATGGGTATTTTTCAGGATCGCTATCGCCCAGGATTTCCAGGGAACTGGCTTTCAGCTCCACTTTCTGGCCTTTACCCATAGATGGAATAACGGTGCCGGAAGCCTTGATACAAGCGCCGGTAGTGATGCGTTTCAGCAGGGATTCGTCGGTATTTTCCAAATCGATTACCACCTGCAGATTATGTATAATGGAGCCATCGTTCAGTGCTATAAACTGGTTGTTGCGGAAAGACCGCACCCAACCCATAACGGTAGCGTCATAGTTAGCTTCTTCGCGAAGCAATATCTCTTTGATTTTAGTACGCTTGCTCATAACGGCAGGTAATTTTTAATAAGGGCACAAAAATAAACAACTTTAACGATGGTTTGTGGCACGAAATTTTAGGATGTTGGCATCGTTAAAAGATTAAATTTGTGTGAGAACCACTGGTTTATGTTAAGACAAACGCAACAACAGAAGCTGTTACAGAAACTGTCGCCCCAACAGATTCAGTTAATGAAGCTGCTTCAGGTGCCGACCGCCAACCTGGAAGAACGAATTAAGGAAGAACTGGAAGAGAATCCGGCCCTCGAATTGAGCGGCCAGCTGGAAGATAATTCCGACAACAAGGAAGAGCCCAGTATCCTGGACAACCTGAACGACAACGATGACGATTTCGAAAAAGAACCCGACGGCAGCAGCGATGAATACGAAAACATTGACGTAAGCGAATACCTGCGGGCCGAAGGTGATGACGATATCGCCGATTATAAACTGCGCGACAGCAATTATGGCGATGATGAGGAAGAAGACCGCACCATTCCTATCCGCGTAGAAACCTCTTTCCACGAACAGCTGATGGACCAGCTGGGCATGCTTTACCTCGATGAGCGCGAACGCCGCGTGGCCGAGCAGATCATTGGCAGCATCGACGATGACGGTTACCTGCGTCGCGAACTGAGCGCCATGGTAGACGACCTGGCTTTTAGCCAGAATGTGATGACCGACGAAGAAGAGATTCGACAGCTGGTGCTGCAGATCCAACGGTTTGAGCCTGCCGGAGTATGCGCCACCAACCTGCAGGAATGCCTGCTGCTGCAACTGAAACGCAAAGACCAGGACGACCGGCTGGTGCAACTGGCCATGAAAGCCATTGCCGAAAACTTTGACGAGTTCACCAAAAAGCACTTTGAAAAAATCCAGAAAAACCTGGGTGTGGACGATGAGCAGCTAAAGGAAGTGATTGGCCTCATTATTCACCTCAACCCCAAACCGGGGTCGGAATATGCCACCATCAACAAAGCGGAAAGTTATGTGGTGCCCGATTTCTTTATCCACAACATCAACGGCAAACTGGAACTTACCCTCAATGCCCGCAATGCTCCCGAACTGCGCATATCCGAAGGCTACCGCGAAATGCTGAAAGATTATGACCGGGGCGATAAAAAAGACAAACGCCAGAAAGAAGCGGTGCTGTTCATCAAACAAAAAATAGATGCAGCCAAATGGTTCATCGATGCCATCAAACAGCGCCAGCACACCCTGCTCAGCACCATGGGCGCCATTCTCGATTACCAGCGGGAGTTTTTTCTCACCGGCGACGAGACCTCCCTCCGCCCCATGATCCTGAAAGATATTGCCGATATCACCCACCTCGATATCTCAACCGTATCGCGTGTGGCCAACAGCAAATATGTACAAACCGAGTTTGGTACCTACCGACTCAAATTCTTCTTCTCTGAAGCCCTCTCTACCGAAAGCGGCGAAGAAGTGAGCACCCGCGAGGTAAAGAAAATCCTGAGCGACCTTATTGGCGGCGAAGAAAAAAAGAAACCCCTTTCCGACGAAAAACTCACCGAGCTGCTCCAGGAAAAAGGCTACAATATTGCCCGCCGCACCGTGGCCAAATACCGCGAACAACTAAACATACCTGTTGCAAGGCTGCGCAAAGAACTCTAGTTTATCGCTGATTGGAGGATTTCTGATGTCTGATTTGGAGACGCGAATAAAATATGAACCGGGCTTATAGCCCGGTTTTTTTGTCACCTGCCAGGTCCGCAGGCCCTGTCAGGTCATGAAGACGATCCTGTTAAACCCGGCAGGCCGAAGGCCTGTACTTTCCCAATCAGACATCCCCCAATCAGACATCAGCCATCAAAAAAGGGATTCCCTTTCGAGGAATCCCTTTCATATCTGTATCACTTACGAAGCTTAGTAGCCGCGCTCGTTTTTACCTTCCATATAGTTCATGAATGCTTTGTTCACTACGCGGTTTCCACCTGGTGTAGGATAGTTACCGGTGAAGTACCAGTCGCCCAGGTTTTTGGGGCAGGCCAGGTGCAGGTCATCTACTGATTGGTAAATGATCTCTACTTCTGCATTCACATCATCGGGACGCAGCATGCGGGCCGATTGGGCACTGATATCATCAGCAGTAAACGGCTCGTATACACCTTGCACATAGTTTTTCTCGTGCAGGGTACCGTTGGCTTCGGCTTGTTTACATGCATTGTAGATATCGTGCAGCAGTTGCTCACGACCGGTATCTTTCAGCAGTTGTACAGCAGCCTGGAAAGCGATGAACTCACCCATTTTGCTCATATCAATACCGTAGCAATCCGGGTAGCGGATCTGCGGTGCAGAGGAAATGATGATGATCTTTTTAGGACCCAGGCGATCCAGCATTTTGATGATGCTTTCGCGCAGGGTGGTACCGCGTACAATCGAATCGTCGATCACAACCAAGCTATCGATACCCGGACGAACAGTGCCGTAAGTGATATCGTACACGTGCTGCACCATTTCGTTGCGGCTGGCATCTTCGGTGATGAAGGTGCGCATTTTAACGTCCTTGATCGCAATCTTATCGATGCGCACCCGGCGGGTGATCATTTCGGTCAGTTTTTCTTCGTCAAAATCTTTGCCCCAACTGGTGATGCGCTGGATTTTGATTTCGTTGAGGTAACTTTCGAGGCCTTTGATGAGACCATAAAAAGCAATCTCGGCGGTATTGGGGATGAACGAGAAAATCGTGTTACGCAGATCGTAGTCAATGGTCTTCAGCACGCGATCGGCCAACAGGCGGCCCAGTTCCTGGCGCTCCTGGTAAATCTCGGCATCGCTGCCGCGTGAGAAGTAGATGCGCTCAAAACTGCAGGATTTCTGCACTTTAGGCTCCAGGATCTGGTGCATTTCGTACGAACCATCTGCTTTGGTGATGAGGGCAGCACCAGGTGTCAGTTCCTGGATATCTTCGAGGGCTACGTTGAAACAGGTCATGATGGCAGGACGTTCAGAAGCGGCTACAATCACCTCGTCGTCTACATAGAAGTACGAAGGACGGATGCCGTGTGCATCGCGCATCACGAAGCTATCGCCGGTGCCAATGAGGCCACCGATATGGAAACCACCGTCAAACTTAGCTGTAGCCTGACGCAGCAGCTCGGGCACATCCAGGTTTTCGGGATTCTTTTCGTCTTCTTTCTGCAGGTGGTGGTGAATCGATTCAATCATCGCTGCCAGGTCACTGTTCTTATGCAGGTCGCCGGGTTTGGCATCTACCAGGTCAAACAGCTCTTCGGTGTTCACCAGGTTGAAGTTACCAGCCAGGGCCAAATGCCTGTTGGGATTGATATGTGGCAGGATGAAGGGGTGGCAGAACTCAATATTGTTCTTGCCCTGGGTGCCGTAACGCAGGTGACCCAGCATGACTTCGCCCATGAACGGCAGGTAACCTTTGAGCAGGCCCGGGTAGTTTTTGATATCCGGGTACATCTTCTCCAGGTCGCCCACTTCCTTCTGGATCGTTTTAAAAATATCGGCGATGGGCTGGGAGGCGTTGCTGCGGATACGGTGCATGAACTGGTAGCCCGACTCTACGTTGAGCTTTACCGTTGCAATACCCGCACCATCCTGGCCGCGGTTATGTTGTTTCTCCATTAACAGGTACAGCTTATTGAGGCCGTAAAATGCTGTACCATATTTGCGATGGTAGTAAGAAAGCGGTTTGCGGAGCCTGATGTAGGCCAAACCACATTCGTGTTTGATAGGATCTGACATAAAGGAGTAAGAAGCCGCAAAGATACAGAAAGTTCTTTAAGACTTTCCAAGTGGTTGCCCACCCGGAAAGTCTGTATCTATATGCTATAGTTGCTACAGCAACTGACTGATGATTTTTTCGATGCTCCAGCCTTCGGCTTCGGCTTTATAGTTGCGCACCAGGCGGTGACGCAGCACAGGCAGGGCAATGGCCTGCACATCTTCGATATCGGGAGAGTATTTGCCTTTGAGCAGCGCATGGCACTTGGCACCCAGCACCAGGTTTTGCGAAGCACGCGGACCGGCACCCCAGCTGAGGTAACTTTTGGCGAGTTCACTGCCCTGTTCGTTGGGACGGGTTTTCTGCACCAGTCTTACTGCATATTCCAGCACATTATCGGGCACCGGCACTTTGCGCACCAGGTTCTGGAAATACAATATCTCTTCGGCATGCAGCACTTTGGGCAGGGTTACCTGCACTGCGCTGGTGGTTTGTTTCACGATCTGTACCTCATCGGTAAAAGAAGGGTAATCGAGCCAGAGGTTAAACATAAAACGGTCGAGCTGGGCCTCGGGCAGTGGGTAGGTACCTTCCTGCTCAATGGGGTTTTGCGTAGCCAGTACAAAGAAAGGTTTGGGCAACGGATGCTCCTGACCGCCTACGGTGATATTGCGCTCCTGCATCGCTTCGAGCAGGGCAGCCTGTGTTTTGGGAGGGGTACGGTTGATCTCATCCGCCAGTACGATATTGGCAAACACCGGACCGCGCAGGAATTTGAAATTGCGGTGTTCGTCCAGGATCTCCGCACCGGTGATATCACTGGGCATCAGATCGGGGGTAAACTGGATGCGCTTGAACGACAGATCGAGCACATCGGCTATCGTTTGCACGATCCGCGTTTTGGCCAGGCCCGGCACACCAATCAGCAGTGCGTGACCGTTGCACAGGATCGACATGAGCACCCCGTCAATAATGGCTTCCTGCCCTACAATCACCTGGGCTATGGCCTGTTTTAGCTGTTCGTATTTGCTTTTGAGCGCGTTGGCGGCGGTCACATCCGATTCAAAAGTGGTCATAGCCTGTTTATGGTTTACTACAGTATTAAAGTACTAAAGATAAACAAATTAAGATGCGACTGTCTCAGGGGTAAATGTTAAAAAAGAGGGATGAGTGGCTCGCAAAGGCGCAGGGGAGCAAGGACGCGGAGAGGAGTGGCTCACGGCTACGCGTCATGTCCCGCCCTATGCGGGAAAGGCAAGGCATTTCCTGGGCGAGATGAACAACGCCCTTGCCTTTTCTTTGAAGAAACTCGCAGCGACACAGAGACGCAACGTTCACAGCGGTGTCACTCCATTGACCATTCATCCCGCATTGGCGGGACAGGCTCTTTCACAATTGACGAACTAACAAGCTTGCTTCCGCACTCCGGAGGCTTCGACAGGCTCAGCCACCTGCGGCATTGACCATTCACCTTTCACTATTGACAATAAAAGGAGCTCTTTTGGAGCTCCTTTTTCAGTTATTTTTTGGTAGTGGGGGCACTTTGTGCGGCCTTCACCCAGGTCGACAACCTTTCGCAGCTGTTGAATTCGGGATCGAGCATGATGTAGAAAGAGGCCACATGTTCGTCCAGCCAGTTAAACAGTTTTTTGTTCTGCTTATCGGCCAGGGCTACCTGCATGATTTTGTTGTAATCTTCTTTCAGGTTGGCTTTGTGCGGCTCTGTACGGTTTTTGAGGAACAGGATGCGGCACACGCGATCGCCCGAAGCCTGGTCGTAATATTCCAGCGAATGGGTATAGCTGCCAATCTTCATGGTATCTACCATGAGTACGGCACCCGGATCGAGCTGGTCCATTTCTACCAGTGAAGAGTTGTTTTCGGGATTCACAAACATACCGCCGGTCATTTTGGTTTGCTCGTCGGTTGTAAATTTACCCACCGCTTCGGCAAAAGTCATTTTACCGGTCACGATCAGGTTGCGGATACTGTCCAGTTTCACCATGCCCAATTTGATATCGGCGCTGGTGATGGCAGGTTTCAGCAGGATGTGGCGCAGCTTGGCTTTATCGCCCTGGCGGCTCACCATCTGTACAATATGGTATCCGAAACGGGTTTTTACAATCGGGGATATTTCACCGTTTTGCAGGCGGAAAGCCGCACTGGCAAACTCGGGTACCAGCTCGTTACGGTCCATCAGGCCCAGGTCGCCGCCTTTGTCGCGCGAACCGGGATCTTCGGAGTAAATACCGGCCATGATATCAAAGCTCTGTTTACCTTCCAGCAATTGCTTGCGGATGTCTTCGAGCTTTTCGATAGTATATTCTTCTACTTCCTTGCTTACCGGCGGTTTAATCACCAGCTGGCCTACTTCTACCTGTGCAGGATAGAAAGGCAGACTGTCTACCGGGATTTTGTCGTAGAAAGCACGTACTTCTGTAGGTGTGATCTTGATGGAACTCATGATCTGGCCCTGCATTTTCTGGGCCTGGAGCTGCTCGCGGTAAATATCGCGGAACTGATCCTTGAGCTGGTAAACGGTTTTGCCGGTGATCTCGAGCAGCTTTTCTTCGGAACCGTACTGGCGTACAAAGTAGCGGATACGGTTATCGAGCTGGCCTTCGAGTTCTTCATCACCTACCATTACGCTGTCACGGTCGGCCTGTTCAGACAGCAGTTTCTGTCCCAGCAGGTTTTCCATCACATCGCAGCGGACTTTATCATCATCCAGGGCTGGATTCTGATTTTTCATTTGCTCCAGCGAAGCCTGAAGCTCGCTGTGCAGGATGATCTTGTTTCCGACAATACCTACGATCTTATCCAGCACCTGGTTTTGCTCCTGGGCGTGCACGGCTGTTGACAAAACCATACCACCCAGCAGTACCAATGCTGTTTTATAAACCCTCTTTATCATGATGCGTCCAAGTTAAAGCAAAAAAGGCCTCCGGTGCAGTACCGGAGGCCGCATTTAACAAAATATTAGAGTGTGCGTTTAACTTCAATTTCTTCGTAAGCCTCTACGATATCGCCCACCCGGATGTCGTTGTAGTTTCTAACACTCAAACCACATTCCATGTGTGCCTGCACCTCTTTCACGTCATCTTTGTAACGTTTCAGGGAGCCGAGCTCACCGGTGTAGATTACGATACCATCGCGTACCAGGTTAACCCTTGAGTTACGGAAGATTTTACCATCCAGCACATAGCAACCTGCAATGGTGCCTGCGCCGGTGATTTTGTACACCTCGCGGATTTCCACGTTGGCGGTAACTTTCTTCTCCACTTTCGGTTCCAGCATGCCTTCCATCGCGCCTTTGATCTCGTCGATCGCGTCGTAGATGATAGAGTAGAAACGGATATCGATGTTTTCGTGCTCTGCCAGACGGTTGGCCTGTGCAGAAGGACGAACCTGGAAGCCCACGATGATGGCATCGGAAGCGGTAGCCAGCAGTACATCGCTCTCGGTGATCTGACCTACAGCTTTGTGTACAATGCTCACCACGATTTCTTCGGTGCTCAGTTTCTGCAGGGCATCGCTCAATGCTTCTACAGAACCATCCACGTCACCTTTGATGATCAGGTTCAACTGTTTAAAGTTGCCCAGAGCCAGACGGCGTCCAATCTCATCCAGTGTAATGTGTTTCTTGGTGCGCATACCTTGCTCACGCACGATTTGTGCGCGGTGGTTGGCGATGGATTTAGCTTCATCCTCGTCTTCGTACACCTTGAATTTCTCACCAGCCTGAGGGGCGCCGTTCAGACCCAGGATCTGAACAGGTACAGATGGTCCGGCTTCGGTCATGCGCTGACCACGTTCGTTGGTCATCGCTTTTACTTTACCGTTGAGGGCACCAGCCACCAGCATATCGCCGATGCGGAGGGTACCGTTCTGTACCAGGATAGTAGCTACATAACCACGGCCTTTATCCAGTGAAGCTTCGATTACAGAACCGGTAGCTTCGCGGTTGGGGTTGGCTTTGAGTTCGAGCAGCTCGGCTTCGAGCAGGATTTTTTCGAGCAGGAGGTCTACATTCAGACCTTTCTTGGCGCTCAGCTCCTGGCACTGGTATTTACCACCCCAGTCTTCAACCAGGATGTTCATATTGGCCAGTTGCTCGTATATTTTCTGAGGATTAGCACCCTCTTTATCAATCTTGTTGATCGCAAAGATCATCGGCAGACCCGCAGCTTGTGCGTGGCTGATGGCCTCTTTGGTTTGCGGCATCACGGCGTCGTCGGCAGCGATTACGATAACCGTAATATCGGCTACTTTGGCACCACGGGCACGCATCGCGGTAAACGCTTCGTGACCAGGGGTATCGAGGAAGGTCAGTTTTTTGCCGGTAGCGGTTTTCACCTGGTAAGCACCAATGTGCTGGGTGATACCACCTGCTTCTCCGGATACTACGTTCGCATTACGGATGTAATCGAGCAGTGAGGTTTTACCGTGGTCTACGTGACCCATGATGGTAACCACCGGTGCACGCGGAATCAGGTCTTCCGGAGTATCTTCTACTTCTTCTTCGTCTTCTTCCTGGGCTTCTTCCAGACCAATGAATTTCACTTCGTAGCCAAACTCTTCGGCTACCAGTTCAATTACCTCTGCATCCAGGCGCTGGTTAATAGAAACCATGATACCCAGGTTCATGCACTTGCCAATTACTTCGGCAAAGCTCACATCCATCAGGGCTGCCAGCTCGCTTACAGAGATAAACTCTGCTACCTGCAGTATGTTATCATCTCCTGCAGCGTTGGCTGCTGCCTGCTGTTCTGCATAATCTTCCCGTTTTTGACGACGGTATTTAGAACGCTGGCTCTTGCCACGGCCACCGGCCAGTTTGGCCTGTGTCTGACGGATTTTCTCCTGGATTTCTTTTTGATCGATTTCTTTATCCGGCTGTTGAGGACCGCGACGATCGTTGGGGTTGTGACGGTTGCCGCCTGGACCACCCGGACGATTGCCCTGGTATCCGCCGCCTGGACGGTTGCCACCCTGCTGGTGACCACCTGGACGGTTACCACCTTGCTGGTGACCACCCGGGCGATTGCCACCCTGGTGATGACCACCCGGACGATTACCACCCTGATGGGTACCACCGCCCTGCTGGTTGCCTTGCTGGCCCTGGCGCTGGTTATTGTTATTATTATTGAAATCGTCTTTTTTAACCTGTTCTGGTTTTTTATCGAGCGGAATGCGTTTGCGTTTGCGCTTTTCCTTTTTGTCGGCAGCGCTGCTTCTGCGATCGTGCTCTACGGGCAGCTCGATTTTTCCGAGAATTTTCGGGCCTTCGAGTATCACTTTTGTGAGATGTTCCATCACCTGGGGTTTTCCGGTGTTGTCCGCTGGTTTAGGCGCTTCTGCGGGCTTTTCAGCTACAGGAGGTTTTTGTTCGGCGGGAGGAACAGCTGCGGGCTTTTCTGCCACAGGCTCAACTTTGGGCTTTTGTTCGGACACTGGAGTTACTTTTTCCGCAACGGGCGCCGGTTGTTCGGCGGGTTTAGCGGGTTTTTCTGCTGCCGGGGGTACAACTACCTCAGGGGCAGGTTCCGGTTGTGGTTTTGCTGCGGGAGGCACTGATTCAGACGGCTTTTGTTCGGACACTGGGGCTTCAGCGGGTTTCGCTGCTTCTTCTTCATCCTTCTTTTTAGGTGCGGGAGCCGCGCCTTTTTTAGGACGGGTGGACATGTTCAACTCATCGAGATTGATCTTGTCTATTATTTTCGGACCGTCGAGTTTACGGCCGGTAAGTTTTTCCTCTGCTACAGGAGGTGCCGCTTCCGGAGCTGCTGCCGGTGGCGTTTCTTCTGCTGCGGGTTTGCTCACTTCCGGTTTGGGCTCAGGTTGTTTTTCCTCAGCTACCACCGGCGGGGTGGCGGGTGCAGCCTGTGGTTGCTCTACAGGCTG